>ERZ1034917.671-NODE-671-length-28871-cov-132.255171_pt1 | contig 28871 bp, 31 predicted proteins | sample MGYA00520605_ERZ1034917 | MGnify/ENA primary metagenome ERZ1034917 (study PRJEB33766, sample SAMN09781784) | gut metagenome | biome: gut microbiome | host: Homo sapiens | place: Madagascar | study: EMG produced TPA metagenomics assembly of the PRJNA485056 data... | reverse complement strand
GCACCACGCCGTTCTGGAATATCCCCCCGTGGATCATCCCCACCGCACGGACCGCCCCGGCCTCACCCACATGATGGCCAACAATGAGACCGGCGAGATTTTCGACATCCACTCCATTCGGCGTAACGCCCACAACGCTTTGTTCGCCTGTGACGCGACCGCGGCTGTTGGCCAGATTCCCGTGGACTTCAAGGCCCTTGGCGTGGACTATCTGGCTTTTGGCGCACACAAGTTCGGCGGGATTTCCGGCATCGGCTGTCTGATTGTCAAGAAAGACGCGCCCCTGCTTTCCATGATCCGCGGCGGAGGTCAGGAATGGGGCAAGCGCGGCGGCACCGAAAGCGTGGCCCTCGCCTGCGCTATGGCAGCGGCCCTCCATGACCGCATGGGCAATATGCTCTCCGACATGAAGCGGATCGCCCGTTGCCGCGACCTGCTGATTTCCTATTTGTTGAGGTTCGTCCCGGATACCTATGTCAACGGCCCCTATACCCCCGGTGACGTGCTTCTCCGGCTCCCCGGCAACGCCAACCTTTCTTTCCTTGGCGTGGAATCTCAGGCCCTTGTCATGGCCCTGTCTGCGGAGGGCGTGTACGCTTCCTCCGGCTCCGCCTGTACCAGCGGGGAGGCTGACGGCAGCTATGTCCTCCGGGCCATGGGCTACCCCGCCAACCGCGCCCGCTCCGCCGTCCGTTTCACTCTCCCCTATACCGTCACGGAGGATGATGTGCTGGGCGCAGTCCCTCTGATCGTCAGCGCCGTGGAAAATCTCCGCCGTCTGACCCCTACCCCCTGAGACGCGGTGCCAGACCGTAACGCTTGACTTCTGCTTCAAAATGCGATATGGTCAGAGTATCAGAAATTGGGAGGATTTTTGTATGGATAACCTTTCTAACGATCTTGAAAAAGGCGTACTTAACAGCCGACGGGACCGGGCGATGGCCGCACATAATGTTGGGTGCGGCGTTTACGCTGCCACTTGGGGAATCCCAACCGTTCTTGCTTTATATGCAGGCGGTGAGATTAGCATGGGCCTTATAGCTTGGGGCATTGCCCTTGCAATCACGATCTGCATAAATGGAACGAACGCACTAAATCGGAAGCAATCCTCTGATGAATTTGATTCTCGTGTCTCCGCACAAAACCAATTCATAGCCGATACCCTGCAAAATCAAGATGAGTTTACCGTTTCCCGGGAAATTCGGGACGCTGGCGGAGATTTCTCCATTGCTATTGATGACCAGCATAAAAAATGGTCGGTAGTTCTCCCCTCACAGAAAGCCTTTTATCTTTACGATTTTGACAACCTCATTGGTTATGACATCTGCAAAGACGGAAAGAGTGTGGTTTCCGGGAATGTATCTGAAGCGATTCTTGGAGGTATCCTGTTCGGCGCTGTCGGTGCGGCTGCCGGGGCATCTGCCTCTAAAGAAGTGAAAGAGACCTGTTCGGATTTCTTTATGGACATCACAGTGAATGACCCGCAAACACCTCTCCTTCGGCTTAATCTGCTCCCCGGCGGAGAGAAAAGCACGGAAACCGAACGGAAATATGCCTTTGCTATAACACGGGAAATTACCGCGCAGTTTGCCTACATAAAAGCCAATTCCTACGCACAAACTGAAGAACCACTTGCTGCTTCCTCCACAGACCGCTATGCGGAGTTGGAACAGCTCTTTTCATTAAAAGAAAAAGGCATCATCACGGAAGACGAATATTCTCAAAAGAAAAAAGAACTTCTCAACCTTCATTAGCCGCAAAAGGCCACCCCTCCCCGGGTGGTCTTTTCATTTAGTTGTCCCCAAAATCGCAAAAATCAAAAAGAGGATTACCGCCCAAATAGCGGATACAATATTTTTCTCCACTCGTTCGTAGTCAATGGGTTTTTCCGGTTCCCCTTGCGTTGTCTCCCGCGCCCTCATTGCTTTCTGCTTTTGTTTGTTTCGCCAGTACCGGTTAAACTCCCGCCTTGCGTTGTTTCGGAACCGCTGTCCTCTTGCCATAAAACCGTCCCTTTAAGAAATGTAAATTCCCCTCTTGACTTATCGTGTAATCGTGTTATACTGTAATCGTGGAAAGGGGGTGCTATTGTGTCCGAGCGAAATATTGGCTTCAAGGTAGACGAAGAACTTTATCGGACGATCAAGGTTAAACTCGCACAAGAGGGAAAAACCCTAAAGGACTATATAATCGGGCTTATCCTTGCCGACATCAATAGCCAAAAATAAAATACCGCTACACTGCTCTATCTTGGCGGACGGACAGCGTAACGGTATCACAACAACCTTTCGGAAGTCTGTAAATATTCTACTACACTTCTTTCGGAAGGTCAACACCCATTATCCCAACCGACAGCGAAAAACCCTCGTAAAACCTGTCAAAAACCCTCTTGGAGGGCTGTGGGATAATGGAAGTATCAAGACCATTTGAAAGGAGTTTTATTTATGCAAGAATTGCAAGTTATTACCCACAATGGCGTGGAAACCGTTGACAGCCGTGAGGTGGCCCAAATGGTCGGCAAGCAGCACGCCCATCTCATGCGCGACATCCACAACTATGTGGAAATTCTTGAAAATTCCACTGAATCCAACTTTGGATTGAGTGACTTTTTCATCCCGGACACTTACACCGACAGCACCGGGCGCACTCTCCCCTGCTATCTTCTCACAAAAAAGGGCTGTGACATGGTAGCTAACAAAATGACCGGTGAAAAGGGTGTCCTGTTCACCGCCGCTTATGTCACCGCCTTTGAGAAAATGCGCCAGACGATTTCTCGCCCCCTCTCCCCCGCCCAGCAGCTTTTGGAACAGGCCCGCCTTTTGGTGGAGCAGGAACAGCGGCTTGTGGCTGTTGAAAATCGGCAAGACGAACTGGACTTAAAGGTTCAGCGCAATTCTGATACAATGGATAAGGTCACAGCCGCTTATGTCGCTCCCATTTCCTCCGGCGATAACTGGCAGGAGAGTGCCAACCATACCATCAACGCCTTAGTTGAGCATTTCTGTCTCAACCACCAGATGTTCCGCCGGGAACTCTATGAGGAACTGGAACGTGAATCCGGCTGCGATCTCCAACAGCGTTTGACCCGGCTGAAAAACCGTATGAAAGCGGCGGGCGCTACCGCCACCCAATGCAGAGCCGTCACGAAACTTACCATCATTTCTCAGGACAAAAAGCTCCGCTCCATCTTCATCGGCATCCTGCGCCGCCGGACGCTGGAATTTACCGCCGCCAAAAACGCTTGACCTTTCTATATTTTTACACACATTCAGGAGGAAACATCCATGCTGACCATCAAAGAACTTCTGCCCCTGTTTCAACTTGGCCCTAATGATGAGGACGACCGCTGCGAAAAACTCTGCGTGTCCGCCAACGGCCTTACCACCAACATCAACCCCAATAACAAACTGGATATAGCCGCCTACGGAGATTTCATCGTGGACTATATCTATGTGGATAAATACGGCGTGGAAATCGCCATCAAAGCGGAGTTTTGCAAGGCCGGGGCTTGACCGCCCCTCCCTTCAAATTTTAGGAAAGGACTGATTTTATGGGAAGAACCTCTGCGCAGGAGCGCCGGGTCATGTCGGCCTTAGATAGCTGGCTCCGCAACGTGCAGGCCAGCGGTGCGGCGGAGCGCACCGTCACCGCCTACGCCGCCGTCACAAACAGCTTCTATTCCTTCCTCGTGGAAAGCGGCCTTTCCACCGAGGAACCCACCTTCACCACCATGCAAGCCTACCGGGATCACCTCTTTGACCGGGGCCTCTCCCCTGTCTCCGTCCGGTATCATCTGGTGGTCCTCCGCTCCTTCTTCACCTACGCCAGCTCCCCCGAACTGGGCGAGGATCGCTTTTATGAGCAAAACCCCGTTTCCCTCTACCTGATGCCCTCCCTCCGCAAATTGGGAAAGCGCCCCTATGACGTGCTGCTCACCGATGAGCAGGTCTGCAAGCTCTGGCGGGATTCCCCCGTCCGCACCACCCACCCGGAGAACTGGCCCCGGAATTACGCCATCGTGATCCTGCTGCTGACCACCGAACTGCGCAACGCCGAACTGCGTGCCTTGACCCCGGCGGACATCGACTTGGAGGACGCCGCCCTCCGCGTGGAACACGGCAAGGGCGATAAATTCCGGGTGGTGGACCTGCCCGACATCGCCGTGATCGCCCTCCGCCATTACCTCGCCAGCGGCATCCGCCCGGACGATCTCCCGGATACCGCCCCCCTGTTCGGAACCCTCCGTTCCGGGGAATGGAAGGCCGGCACAAAGCAGTGGCTTTCGGAACTGGTGGAGCGTCATGTCCGCTCCGTCACCGGCGTTCCTGACATCCGCAGCCACGATCTCCGCCACGTCGGCTCCCGTTTGGATCTCAATTCTGGTATGCCCGAAAATGAGCTTCAAGCCAAATTGGGCCATGCCAGTCCCATCACCACCCAGCGTTATTCCGGGCGGCTCATGGACCGTTCCGGGCGAAAAAGCGCCAAGAAGGTCTTTGCCGAGCGGGACCTGCAAGCCAAGCGCAGCGCCGACAAACTGGAAATGCTTCTGGCCTGATGCCGGTTTCTCTGTCTTGACAAAAAAGCGCCCTTGTGCTATATTGGCGTTGTCGGGTGTGGGAGGCGCTCACCCCCGGTGGGAACGCGATCCTGTTCCCCGTGGATTGAAATACAACATTGAACAATTACAGCAAGAGAAAAGGCGTGTCCAGATCGGACACGTCTTTTCTTGTTTTTATCTCCCTATGCCGCTTTTCAGCAGAATATCCAGATCAGACCGATTGCGTGCCACGCGCAGATCGCGCCGTACACGATTGCACAGATGCCCAGCGCCCGACGCGCCTCCTTTGTGCCCTGCCAGGAAAGGACCAGCACCAGCAGCGGCACGATTGCAATTTTGTACCAAACCATCGTGACGACGCTCCGCATCAGCGGGTTCAGCTCCACACAGCCCATGCGCAGCGCCCAGAGCGTGCAAATGAGATCGATCCAGTTCAGCCCAATTACCGCCGCTGCCATAGCATCACCCCCCCCATTCCGACAAGCTGTGCAGCGTGATGCTCTCCGGCTTTTTCACCGCTTTCAGCGCCGCAATTGCGGCGGCACAGTCCGTGTAAACATCAATGTCAAAGTAGCCGATAGTACCAAAGGAGTTATCCTGGTTAAATTCCGGGTCAATGACGATGTTTCCGTCCTCCGGTTGGAGCAGCACCAGAACCGTCACTTCGCTCACAATGCATCTTTTCAGCAGCCGGGAAACATCCGCCCCGAGGATCACCGTATTATACGTCCCGCTGCCAAGCTGCGCGTCATTCGTCGCACCGGCATAGGCCCCGTCGCCGGAGATCGTCACCGTTTTCGTGTCCGCGTTGTAGCTCCAATACGTCCCAGGCCCTGCGATCTTCGGGTTTCCCAATTCCTGCGGCACGTCCATCCCCTGCATATTGTAGGCGGGAGCCGATACCTTGGCATATTGATACTCCGTCCCCGCCCTTGCGTTGATGTAGAAAATATTGGTTCCTCCGACGCCGTTAAGGTTATAGATCATGACCGTTCCGTCTGGTTTTACAAATTTTGCATCTCCACCATTACTTTTTATCGTGATTTCCAGTGTAATACCAATTCCCGTGAATATTTCGGCAAGTAAAAGCCCTTGTTCACTGATAACGTTTTTGGGAACAGTATTGCATTTATACCAGCCGTTTTCCGCACAGAGCGCAAGGTCGTCGTCCATCAGGCGGCAGAAGTTGTTGTACGCTTCCTCCGTAACGGTCACGGAATCGTCAAACAGCTCCCAGAAGAAGGTCTGGGTGTATGCCCTGTCCTGTGCGTTTTCCATGGAAAAGTGCCGTTGGAGCCGCTTTATCAGCAGGTACTTGTACTGATTGGATGTGTAGCTCATACCCCGCCCCGCTTTCTTTGAATGCCGCCGTACCGCTTGACCGCGTGGCGGAACTCTCCAATGGAAAAGTCCGGGAACAGGGTTTCGGTAAAGTAAAGCTCTGAATAGGCGGACTGCCAAAGCAGGAAATTGGAGAGCCGCTGAAAGCCGCCCGTGCGGATGATGAGGTCCGGCTCCGGCAGGTTTTGATACAGCGCCGCCGTGATCTCCTCCTCCGTCCGTGCGCCCTTGGCAACGGCGTCCACGATCTCCATTCGACCGGAGTAGTTGCAGCAGAGATTCAGCGTCAGGCCGTCACAGTGGGCGGTCTCCCGCTGGATGCGCTCCATTTTTTCGATGCTCTCAGGAGGCACGCGCTTGTCCGTCCCGGAAATGAGGACGCGGATGTTGTTTTCCACAAATTCCCGATACCGTTCAAAGTACCGGTTCGCCATGGAAAAGAGCGCGTCCACTTCCTCCTTGGGCCGGTTCCAGTTCTCCCACGAAAAGCAGTAGACGGACAGGGCCGGGATGCCCATGTCCACGCACCAGTGCATCATGTCCTCCACCTTGTTCAAGCCCTGCTCGTGCCCGGAGGAGCGCTCCAAGCCCCGCCGCTCTGCCCAGCGTCCGTTTCCGTCTGCGATCACCGCAACGTGGTTCAGTTGGTTCATGTTGCTGCCTCCTTAGTGGCCGGGAATACGGCAGTCACAACGCCGCTGTTCGCCTGGTTGCTGACGCCGGTCGCACCGGCGACCGTGAAGAAGTTTGCCGCCACGCCGTCCAGCTTGTAGCCGGCCTTCGGTGTCAGCGTGATGGTGGCCGTGTAGACAGTCTGCGGGCCAAATTTCCCATCTACCAGATCCGGCGACCATGTGACCGTGCCGGTGAACTGCTTGCCCTCCGTGATCGCCGTCACAGGCGTTTCACCAACGACAGGCGCGGTAACGCCCCCAACGGCGGGTTCCGTCACCGTGACACGCTCTGCCTCCTCCAATCCGAAGATGGCAACGGTCAGATCCCGGCTTGGCGCGGTCACGGCGGAAATGGTGATTTCCGTGTATCCCACCGTGTTTGTATCTTTGTTTGGAGCATACACAGCGGTTTTCACAATGGTCAGCGCCGCCGCCACCACCGCCTGCGTGTTGACGGTGGAGGAATCGGACGGCAGGCCCAACTGTACGCCGCCCGCACCGATCTTGTAGCCCTCCGCCTTCAGCTTGTAGGTCGTCCCCTGCGCGTCAGGGTCCCAGCCGGTGATTGTCAGCGCCACCGGCAGCCCGACTACATACGTAAGCCCCCCGCCGTAATGCCAGTATTCTTCGCCGTCTACGCGCCACTTCACAAGGCCGTCCGCGTCCAGCATCTTGTATACGGCTTTCCCGTTATACCGCTCCGTAGTCCGGTATTCCACGCCGGATACCATTGGCGGGTTGACCCATTCCCATTCTCCAATCGTTTCCGCAATGCTCCGGTGCAGCTCATATCCCTCAAACGTATAGACGATTTGATGGCGGTTGTAATCGCCGCCCTTGTTCAGCACGAGGGCGGAACAATAGGCGATGGGCTTCCCGCTGACGGTGGGTGCATTTTGGGGCGCCGTATCCCATGCGTACCAGCCGGCCTGCCAGATGGTATTCAGATCGTCGGACGCAGTTAAAATCTTTGCGTTGCCCCCCAGCCCGAACCCGCCGGGGGCCGAGTTCGCAATGCCGTTTTCGATCTTGTTCAGGTGCTCTGCGTCCAGAGCCGGTTCGCTGTTGTTTTTCCAGATGGTTTTCTCGTATGCCATTACCTCCGCCCTCCCTCAGAAAAAGAAATAGCCGGTTTTCCGCAGCGGTGCTTTTTCATAAAAATTCCTCCCTTTGAGACAACGCCCCGTTGGGGCTGATTCATGCGGTTCATGCGGGCCACCCCGTCACGGTGGCCGTGGGGAAATCCTGGACCGACACGGCGGAAATCTGCATGGGGCCGCTCCATGTCAGGGGCCTTGTGAACCCCTGCACCAGATGCCGTTCCACCGGAGACCCCGGCTTGTCGTTGCGCACGATGGAAATAAGTTCATTTTCGTTCAGGTGCATGATCTGACTGCACGAAACCGAGACGGACTTTTGCAGGACCGCAGACCGTTTCAGCTTCCATACCGCCAAGTCCTCGCACTGTCGTTTTGTGGAATATCCCGCCGCCCGGTAGCGCACCGTTTTGCGTCCGATCCGATTTACGTTCGTGCTGCTGGCCGGGTCAATGTTCTGCGCCCGCGCCGCCACCTGCGGGCTGTTGTTCACCGCTTCCCCGATGACGATGAAGTCGTTGTAGACCTCCGTGTTCTTCTCCGTGTACGCCGCGCCCAGCAGCTCCGCCTCGCTTTGGGAGAACTGCCACGCCAGCGGCTTGTCGCTGTCCAGAATGTCGTCCTGCGAGGGGTCGATCCGCAGCGCCCCGGACGCATCGTACCCGATCCACGCCGCCAGCATTTCCGCAAGGCCGAGGCACACGTCCGCGTAGCTTCCGTTGTCGCTGTCCACCCGCAAGGTATAGGGCGCGTCCGTCAGCTTGGCCGTGGACCCGTCCGCCAGCTGCTGCGTCTTGCCGTTGTAGTATTCTGTGAATACCGGAGCCACGTTGTCCACCAGTTCCCCGTTTCCCCGGTCCAGCTTCAGCAAAGCGGCAATGGGGGCAAATACGTTGGTCCCCGTCCGCACCTCGTAGGTGCTTTCCAGATAGCCGAAAAGCGTTCCGTCCAGGTCCGCCCACTTGTCCACCAAGTCGTACTGTGCCGTCCGCTTGGCCGGTTCCAGCGTCTCCACCGGGTCCTTCACCAGAAAGACCCCCTGTTGGATGTAAAAATCCGTGCCGTCGCTGAGTACAAGCCCCTCGTCCAGCGCGATCCGGTTCCCGAACCACACCCGGTTGATGTTGTAATCAAACGCGCCGTCCAGATTCGCCAGCGTCACCGAGGCCGTCCGCCGCTGGCCGTTGTTCAGATTCACGGATAGGTTTCCGTCCGCGATAAACGCCCCGGCAAAGCGCCCCGTGGGGTTGTTGTCCAGCGCAAAGGCCGTGGAGCCGTCCGGCTGTAAAAACCGGAGGCGGCACAGCTTGGTAAACGGCCCGCGCAGCATCTTGCGGTAATCCTTCATCCGTTCCGCCTGCGTCATATCCGCTTCGCCTCCTTAGCTACGAAAATAGAGCGTCGTCCGGTGCGATCAGGATCCGCGCTCCGTCCACGGACCCGATCTCCACCCACGGCAGCGTCACCGTCTGCACCTGCTGGCAGCTTCCGTCCATGGTGCTCATGGAAATAGCGCCGCCTGCCCGAATCTGCCACAGGTCTCCCCTCCGGTTTTTCAGAAACAGGGTGTCCTGCGTGGTTGAGAGGGCGTACACGGCGTTTCGCACGGCGTTGGTATCCTTGTACTCCCCGCTTGCCAGAACGTGCCCTATGGCCGCTGAGAGCGTCCCTGAACAGTAATTGCTGGGGGAGCTTTGCACCGTGGGATAGCGGGAGAAGTTGTCCAGGATGCCGGGGCTGTTGTTGTTGCCGATTTCCCCGCTGGACACGTTCAGGCTGAATCGGAAAATCTCCGCCGGGTGGTAAGCGCCCCCTGCGTCCTTCGTGCACCGCAACACCGTCCAATCCCAGAAAACCGGCGTCACCGCCTTGGAGACCAGTGCGTTTGCGGCCACGGGTTCCTTGCCGTCCTCCGTCTGCATAAGGCCGAATATATAGTAGCGGTACGTTTCCTGAGACAGCGCCTTACAGTCCCAGAGGGACCGCTGCGAAGCCGGGGTCTGCGCCACCAGTTCCAGCGTATCTTCTCCCTCGTGGTAGCGGTAGATGGCAAAGCCGGTCAACGTGCTGGAAAATTGCATATTGCCCGCCTGCAAACTGCCGCCGGCGAAATCCGTTTGGAACATCGTATTCCCGGAAAATTCGCCCGGTTTCCAGTCTGTATCATAATCTGTGATGGTATTCACCATGCTGTCTGTCAGGGTTTCCCCCGTCACCCACAGGTAATCGCAGGACTGTACGCCGCCCAGCGTCAGCGATGTGATAAAGCGGCCGCTCAGAGGGATGTCCCAATCAGGGGCATAATTCATCCGCAATCCAAACTTTCCGTTAGAATCATCAGGATAGAGCGTTTGACGGGGGTACAGAGTTGTGGACGGATATAACCCGCGAAACAATGTTGTTGCCCGACCGATCACGATCCTGTCCCCGGCAAGCACGATTTTCCACTCATCGGAGCTGAGAAGCTGCAAAAGTTCTGAGCCAAATGTAAGGTCGTGCTGCACCACAATTTTCCCGTCTATGGTAACAATAATGCCGGATTTCCCAAGCGTTATAACGGCGCTGCCGCCGTCCAGCCCAATGGTCAGGATGGGATTGTCAAAGGTTACGTCTACCTGCCCCGACCACACAAGGCTCCAGGGGTGTGGATAATTCATGGGCTTCCCCGTCACCTGGTCCCAAATAACGCTGCCGCCCTCACCCACTTCCATTCTGCCGTTCTGGATTTCGGCTGCACCCTCCGTTCTTCCCGGCACATCGTACAGGCCCGGCCATGTCACCCGGATACCGGATTTTTTCCGGCTTGGGCAAACTTCCACAGCGCCGGTGGGCGAAGGCGTGTCGTAGTTCACCTGAAAGCTCACCCAGCCGGTGTCTGCCTGTACGCCGTTCTCCGTCTGTGCCTGACAGCGGATCTCGTAATCCGTACCCGAAAACAGGCCGTCATACGTCATCCGCAGCTCCGCCGTGCCGTAAATGCGTCCGCTGTCATAGAGAACGGTTTTTCGGTCCGCCGCCCGCAGCGTCCACCGCACCCAGTTCAGCGCGTCGCCCTGCGCCTGCGTATAGGTGGCCGTAAAGGTGTACTTCCGCACCGTCAGCGGCGAGGGGATAGCGGTCACGGCCAGTACCGGAGCCGTCCGGGTCAGAAACACCGCCGCGCTCCTTTGGGTCACGCTTTCCGCGTCCGTCTCCCCCCACCACTGCCTGATAATGAGCTTGTATTGCTGCCCGTTTACCATCCCGGCCCCGCTCAGTGCGCTGACCGGAATGGTGTAGGCGAATAATACGGTGTTCCCGGCGTAGTCCGTCCCGTAAAAAGGGCACCCCTCCGTCAGTTTCCCGGTGGTATATACCTGTGTGGAATCTGTGTCATTTTTGCAGATGGTCAGAGAAAAAGCGGCCATGGCGGAGTTGCCGTTCACCTGCCAGCTTACCGCCAGCGGCTTTGTGATATCCACCGTGCCGTTTCCCAGTTCCCCAAGGGACGATGGATAAATATTCGTTGGTTGGAATAATGCCATGCGCCCGCCTCCCTTAATGTTTGTAGAGGCCCAAGTTCCCGGCCCCGTGGTTCAATGCCTGCATGACCTGTGCGATCGTCAGGCGGTTTGCCGCCTCCGCCCCGATCTGAACGCCGTTCACACTGTAACTGTCTCCGTAGTGGTCATAGCTGGTCCGGCTCATCACCGTCTTGCCCGGCATTGCGCTTCCCCGCTCCGCCGCGCCGTACAGCCAGCCAAGCTCGCCCATGCGCTTCTGGAACGTGCTGTCCGCACTGGGTTCCAGCATCTTCTCCGCCAGCAGCGGCGGGATCACGATCTCATCCCGACTGGTGGCCTTGATGCCCCCCAGCCCTTTTAAAACGCCGCCGGAATCGTACTTCTTGGCCGGGTCCTTGCCGCCGTATAAGGCGTTGATCTTATTCTGCCGCTCCGTTTCCAGCTGCTTGATAGCCCCTTCGCCCAGCCCGGCTTTCTTGGCCTGCTTGATGGCAAGCGAGTAGTCGATGTCCTTGTTGAAGCCCGTGTAGTGCATCTTGTTGCCGTCCGCGTCCACCTGTGGGTACTTGCCGGACAGCTTTGATCCGGCTGCGCCCTGATGTGCATTGATGGCGCTCTTGGCGTAGCCGTTCTCGTCATAAGTGATCACATACCCGTTTTTCTCAACGGTTTTCCCTGCCAGCTTCGGGTCCCGGCTCATGTCCGGTCCTTTGTATTGCAGCTTTGTGCCGTTCCCCACCGGCGTTGTATCCTTATAGTTCAGGTTTGCGGAGCTTCCGTCTGCCAACTGCCAGCCGGAAGAAGAGGAAGAAGAACCGCTGTTCTTGAACCCCTCGTCCATTTCCGTCTGCGTCCAGCCGCCGCCGGGATTCTTGTTGAAGTCGAAATAGTATCCGCCGGTGCTCCCGTTTGCGCCTGCCGTTCCGGGAACTTCTCCCGGCTGACCGGGGATCTGCCCGCCGTTCACCGTCCCTGCGATATACTGGTTCAGCTTGCCCAGCAGGGTGTTGACTTTCTCCACCTGCTGCCGCATCTTGGGCGTGCCGTTTCTGGCAATGTCGCTGAGAATGTCGTCAATGGTCCGGGTGGGGCTTTGCAGGCTGTCCGTGATCCGCTTCCACTCGGCCTTCAGGGTGTTGTAGGTTTCTTCGATCAGGGTTTTCCTGGCTTCCAGCTCGTCAATTTCCCGCTGAAGGGCCAACTCCCGCTCGTACTCCGCCAAGTCCTCCTTGGCCTTATCATAGGCGTCCTGCGCGGACTTCACGGACGAGGCGTTGGCTTCCCACTCCCACTGTCCGGTTGCGGCGTTGAATACCCGCACCGTCCGTTCCTTCTGGGCTTCCAGCAAGGCGTTCTGCTTTTCCAGCACCGCCGCTTTCAGTTCTTCCAGCTTTAAGGACTCGTCCTCGGCCTCCTTTGCGTCCTTCAGCGCCGCGATCTGCTTGTCAATGGCGGCTGTCTGCTTGTCCCGTGTCTCCTCCGCTTCTTCCAGCTTTTTGTTAACGGCATCTTCCAGTTCGTCCCAAAGATCCTCTTGCAGCTCCTTGATCTGCTTGGTGATTTTCCAGTGCTCCGTGGAAAGGGCGTTGATGTCCGACTGACTGGCCCCGATCCGCCGCATATACTCCGCCTGTGCGTGGAGCGCCGCTTGGATCTGCCGCATCTTGTCGATCTGGTCCGCCGTGCTGTCCCCACGCTCCTGCATGAGGGAGAGTTCCGACTTCCGCAGGGATACGATGTCCTTCAACCGTTCCAGTTCTGCGTCCTTCTCAGACTTCCCCGTGGACGATTTCGAGGTGGACACGCTGCCAACTTTAATATTCCCTAAAGCGGCAAGCCGTTCCTCCATTTTCTTCATGGCGTCAAAATCAGAGACGCCTCCGAATAACGCGTCAATTTGGCTTTCCGGCACGCCCTTCATGCGAAGCGTCCGCCGGTACCCGGATAGCTGATCGTGCCCAGCCGTTCCCGCGAGGGCCTGCATAGCTTTGATCTGTTCGTAAATGGCCTCGGTGGTCATGTCATAGCCGAGTGCCTTTTGAACCTCCTGCGTGAGCACGCTTTCCGCGGCGGACTTCGCATCCGCCAGCGCCACCCGGCACTCTGTCTCCTGCGCCTCAATGTAGTCCTCCAAGGCCCCCTTGGTGAGCTTGTACCCGTCCTTCGTCTGCTCCAAATAGCCCATCAGTTCCGGGTACTTGGTCAACATGGTAGAGAGCGTATTGGCGGAGACTACGCCGGTCTGGTTCGTTTCGTCCTGTGCGGTTTTTAGAACGTTATACCTTGCGGAGACTTCATCCACCATCTCCGCCAGACTTCCGTACTTGCCCGCCGCCGTGCCTGCTTTATCCCCGGCGCTTGCCGTAGCGTCAGCCGTTTCCTTTGCCGCTTCCGCAGCGTTGGAATACGCCGCAGTCAGGAGATCAAGCAACTGTTTTAGTTCCCCGGTTTGCTCTCCGTTTTCTGCCAAATAGTTAATGTATTTGGGCATGACCTTGATCAGGTCATTATACGTAAGAACTTCATCAGCAGTCAGGGCGTGTTCGGTATCCAGCGTTGTTATCAGATCATTTGCCGCGCTTTTCAGATAGTTGTAAGCGTCAGCCCCTTCAAGTGTTACTTGCGTCCGCTTTGTTGTGGCCGCGATCGTCCCATCCATGACCTGATAGGCATTTTCAAGTGAGGCTGTCGCCGCGTCTATCGCTTCCTTGGCCGTGGCAGCGCTCTGCGTCCAGGTTCTTAGCCCTGTATCAGCTCCGGCGGTCCCTTCTGTGCGTCTTGCTTCGGATACGGTTTCGCTTGCCTTTGCCTGATACCCAAGAACACTGATCGTCCCATTATTGTTTACATGGCTTCCCTTGACCTCCGCTAAATCCTTGTACTTTTGGATCTGCCGCTCAAGCTCAGCGTTTTCCGTCTCCAGTGCGTCCCGTTCAGAGAGTATTTCAGGGGTAAGGTCAGCCCAGTTTGTAGCGTTGATCTCGTCCAGCCGCTTCTTGTTTTCCTCTAATTTGGTGCTGCTGCTTTCAATCTCCGTATTCAGGGCGTCCAGACTTTTGCGGGAATCTTCGGTCGCCTCCCACACGAGGCTGAACGCCCCTGCTGCCAACCCGATCGCTACGATCCACGGGTTCATGGCGATCCCCGCCGCCGACAGCTTTGTAAACGCCGCCGCCGTTCCCTTTGCCGCCGCTTGAATCCCTATCAGCCCCAGCGACACCGCCCCGGCAGTCACTACCGCGTGCCCAAGGTCCGTGTTCAGGATTTCCACCGTGCCGATCAGCACGTCCAGTCCGCCCTTAACGGCGTCGGCGCTCACCATGCTCTGGATGAACTCCGTCCATTCGTTTTTCAGAATGTTGGTCTTTCTGGTCCAGCTGTCCATGGCGTTGGAAATTTCCTTGTCCGCGCTGCCTACGGCGTTGGCGTAGTCCTTCAGCATGGACTGGTACATATCCCAGTTCTGGATCAGGGCCAGCAGTTGAGAGGTCCGCAGCTTGCCGCCGATGTCGCTGACCATCTCCATCAGCTTTTGTTCGGTCAGCAGCCCGTCCTTCATGCTCTGGGCAAGCCCCCCAATGGCCTCCATGGGGTCAATGACCTCGCCGGTGGCCTTCGCCGCTTCATACGCAGCCGGGGCGTACTGCCGGATCACGTCCCTCAACCCGGCGATCTCCCCGGTGGTCCACGTCACGCCCTCGTCGATCTCGGTTTTTGTGTCCCCCACGATGTTCAGCACCAGTGCCCGGAACGCACGGGCCGCTTCGCTGCCGCTCCGCTGTGTGACCGCCGTGATCGTACCGATCGCCGCCGTCAGTTCATCGATCCCCACATGGGCCTGTGCCGCAATCGGGGCCACGGTCCCCAAGCCCTCCGCCAGCTTTTCAATGCTGGCGGTGTACTTGTTGTCGATCTCGTTGGCGCCGTCCAGCACCTTGGTCAATGCGTCAATGTTTCCCTTGTACTTGTACGCTGCGTCCACGGACAACAGGAATTGCTGTGCCGTTTCCGCGTTGGTGTCGCCCACCAGCTTTGTCTTGGTGGCCAGCTCCGCCAGTGCGTCCGCCTGTTCGCCGTAACCGGCACGGGCAAACGCCGCCACGGAGTTCAGATATTCGTCCGCCGCCTCGCCGTAGGCCGATGCCGTCTCATAGGCCCGGTCCCGCAGTTCCTCCATCTGCTCTGCTGTAAAGCCAGTTACCTTGCGGACCGTCACCATTTCATCGTCCACGGCCTTCATGGTGGAAATGGCGTCCCGGAAGGCCCCAATGGTCTTGGAGACGATGGTGCCCATCACCTGCCATTGGAGCATTTTCAAGTAGACGTTGGTGAAGCTGTCCCCTAACAGCCCGTTTTTCTCGGTAGATTCCGCTACGCCCTCATTCAGGCAATGGACTTCTCCGGTCGCCTGGTCAATGGCGATCTTGAAGTTTTGGGCAGTCCCGTCCGCGTTCTTGACGCTCGCCCGGAACGTCTGGAACGTTCCAGCGGAATCCTGCACGATGCCCGTGGCCTTTACCTGCGCATTTTGCAAGCCGTCCAGCGTCTTGATATACTCCTTGGCGCTTTCAGCGTTTCCGCTAAACAGTCCTTGGCTTTGCCCGTACTTGGTTTGAATATTGCTCCTCGCCCGCTCAAACGCGCCGGCACTGTCCGCAGCGCTCTTGGCGGCATTCCCGATGCCCACCATGCCCTCGATCTGCCGCTGAAGCGTCGTAGGGTTGTAGGGGCTATTCTGTGCTGCTCTGGTCTGCTGCTGTAAATAGGCGTTGGCCTGCCGGGTGGCTTTCAGTTCTGCGGCAGCGGCTTTCTCCGCCGCTTGAGCCTGCTGGCGGTAGTTTTCGGTCACAGTCCGCTGAGTCACAGTCAGTTCCCCTGACTTTTTGTTCAGCGTCGCCACCACGCGAGTGGTCTCTCCCAGCCGTTCGGAGAAATCCTGCACTTTCCTGGTGGCCTGCCCGTTTGCGTCAAAGGTGGTGGATACCTTCTGCAAATTCTGCGCCAGCTTCCCGGCGGCATTGGCCGCGCCGTTCAATCCCTGCGCCGTGCCGTTCAGATTCACCTTCGTGGAGGAAACCGACGCTACCTCCTGCTTCAGCTTTGCGATCTCCGCCCGGACCGCTGTAAAATCGGGTACGCCCTGAAAGACAATTTTTGCCATGCTTCACCGCCCTGCCTTTACTTCAATATCCTTCGTCACCCTCCCGGCCCGTGTAGCCGTTGGCTTCGATCTGTAATTCTGCGTCCTGTTGGTTCATGGCCCGTACCAGCGTTTCCTCCGCCCGTCCGCCTTCTACCAGTTCCGTGACAAAATTTTCAAAAAACGGTCTGGCCGGGGGTCTGCGGGTCCAATCATAGGGTGGGTCCAGATGCTCAATGCGCCCGATCAGTGCGTCTCCGTTCAGCGGGTTTTCCACCTGTTCGCTCTCGCCGTTGGGCCGGTAGTCCATGGAAACGCTGTCCTCTGTCACCGCGAACTCCGTGTTGCCGTCAATGTCAGCCAAGCCGCCGTATTCTCCCCGCCGGATATATTCCTTTGGGTCGAATTTTTCGTATACGTCGCCCTGCACGTGCTCGAAAAGGCATTGGGACAGATCCTCCCGCAGCGTGGGTAAAGCCCCCGCCAGTGCCGCCTTGAACCGCTGTTCCAGCGCCGCAAGGTCCTCGTCCAGCCCTGTGATTCTGGCAGATGCGCTCCCGCTCATATCCCCGCTCCTTTCCATCAATTTCGTGACCTCACGAACATGGTCCCAAGCATACGCCAAGGCATGAGATCCTCATGCCCTCCCGTTCGCCGGGAATCAAAAAGCGGGGCCGACCGCCGGGTTTCCCCGGCAGTCAGCCCCGCTCGGCTCATCCTATCCAACGCTTAGGATAAGGCGTTTTTGGTGTGTTTCTTACTCGCCGGTGACTTCCAGAACCGCCTGTGCGGTGTACTTGGCAGACCCTTCGGCGGGATACTGGATGGTGATGCTCCCGGTGCCCTGGGTGCTTCCGGCGGTCACAATGCCGTCGGCGGAAACGGTGGTCCCGGTAGCAGTCCCGGCGGTCACGGTGTACTTCAGCAGGCTTGCGGGAGAGGGCGTCACCAGTTCGCCGTTTTTCATGACCAGCTTGGCATTTACGGGGGCAGTGCCACTGGCAGCCACGCTCACCACGCCGCCGATCACGGCGATCCCCGCCACCTCATCGCTTTCCTCGTCGGGAACCAGCACCATGTAGGCGGAAGTGCCCATGCCGCCGCAGGCGTCGCACTCGGCGGAGATCACGTCGGCGTCCTCATTGATGGCGCGGCCGGTGATGGTGGTGGTATCGTAGTTGGACTGGTCGCCGGTGGTGTTGGCCCCTTCGGGGTTCAGATACAGGCGGGGCACGATCAGGTAGGCCCAGCCCCAGCGGGTGCCCTTGTTCTTGCCGGACACGTTCTGGTATACGGCGATCTGCGCGGTAAAGTGGACGATGCGGCCATTAAAGGCGCTGCGCACCACGCCCACCTGGGCCGCGGGCTTCCGGGCGAAGTACCACACCTTGTAGCTCTTGCCGCTCTCAGCGGTGAAGCCGGTAATGGCGCCGGTGGCGGGGTCAATGGGATAAGGAACGCCGCCCACAGAGTAGGAGGAAGCCGCGCCCACCTCCTGCACGTAGCAGAAAATGGAGGAATAGCCGTACTGGGCCACCGGCACCAGCTTGCTCACGTCGGCCTTCAGAGAAGTGCCCGTGGCCTCCACCGTCTGGCAGACGGGAGAAACGGCGTTGTAGCTCACGGTTCCGCCCACAGCCATCATCTTGGTCATCAGGTCAAGGTCCGCGCGGGTGAAGTTCACCTGCGTATCGCTGTCGCTGGCAATAATGGTGGCGATCCCGTTGCCAAGGCCCGCCCGCAGGGGGTCGGTGTTGGCGGAGAACTGAATGTTGCCGGTGGAAAACTTGTCGCTCTGGCTCAGAACTTCACCGGTGGCGGGGTTCTGAAGCTGTGCGGAGCAAATGCCCTTTGCGTACAGTCTTTTGTCAGTAAAAGTGATCATGTCTGTTCACGCTCCTTTTTAACTTTGTTTTGTGTTGTTGGTAAATTGGCTCAGCGGGGTCATGTCTCTCGCGTCGTCCCGCTCCCGGTCATAGAAAAGGTGGGGTACAGGGTTCCCGCCCTTCCACTTCACGCCGTTGCCCTCCGAAATGCCGCAGATCAGATAATCCGCCGCCCGCTGAATGGCTTCCTGACGCCGTTTCAGCTTTAAGATAGGCCATTCGTCCATCTCCGCTTCCTCGCAACCCGTAAACAGGGCCACGGCGGACAGCAGGCTTGTCGGGTCCCGGCGCAGCTTTGACCCGTTTCTCCGGGCCAGCTCCGCCTCCGCCTCCAGCAGGTCCGGGTTGGCGTCCTCATCCGTCAGCTCAATGCCGTTCTGATAGGCCAGAATCGCCCTGAGCCTCTGGAATTGTACCGGGGTAATGGTGATTTCTTCCTCGCCGTTCCATGTAAAGGATATTCCCTTTAAATCCATTACATTTTCAGGGGAAAGTTTCACATGAAACAGGCTGATGCGGTCCGAAAGGCTCCGGCCCTCCCCCAGCCGCAGCGCCAGCGCCAAAAACGCCAGCGCCCGGTTGAAAAGGCCCACCGGTTCCTCCCCCCGCTCCATGCTTTCCAGATCCATGACCCAATAGGCTGTCAGCAGAGGCATGACCGCATAGCGCACAGGGAGCGCCTGCTGGATCACGTCAATGGCCGGTCTCGCCCGTTCAAATTCCTCCTGCTCACATACCCGGATGGGCCATAGGGTCAGTCCGGCGGTTTCTATGGGTTCGTAGCGGTCCGCCGCCCGCTTGATATTCCGTGAGAGTTCCATTTTTTAATTCATCCTCTCCAATATCTGAAATCAGATGGTAATGCCCGCGCTGGCAAACAGCGCCACAATACAGGCCCCGGCGATCAGCCAGATCACTTTGTCCACAAGGCTGTCCCACCGTTTGGCGGACTTCCCTTCCATCTCCGTCATTTTTTCATCGATCCGGCTCACCTTGGTCCCCATTTCCTCCTGCTTGGTCGCCATTACCTCTACGCTGGCAGTCAGCTTGATCAGCGCCTGCTGGTCCCGCTCCACCTCGTCCATGCGGTGTTTCAGGGATTTGATCTCGTGCTCATGACCTTCTATCTTTACGGCTGCTTCTTCCATGGTCATGGTGGCTGTCCTCCCGTTGTGAAATTTAGTATGCTTCAATGGTCTCACTATCGGCGGACTCGCTTTCCGCCCAATGGATGCTCATTTTCAGTTCCCGGCCCACCACCGTGCCCGTCTGGTCATAGACCGGTCGGCTTCCGTTGTCCGCGTGTGCGGTACGGGAGAAATCGCACACGCCGATCCCCGCCAGATTTACCCCATTCAGCGCCTCGATGATGCACTGCTCCATGTCGTAGGAGCGGGCGTATGCCTCCGTTTTGGTGGTGGTTTCCTGATTCACGTTGCAGGAAATTACAAACGTGATCCCGATCCGTGCGTCAAAGGGCGTCTGCAAAAAAATGCGGCCCAAATAACATTTGATCGTGCTTTTCGCCTCCGTCTGGGCTTCTCCCCAGAACTTCTGTGCGTAAAGGCGATACCCTTTCGGGTGCTTGCGGCGCTGGGTGCTGCTGTCTACCACAGGCTCGTTCCCGTCAAAAAGAAGGCTCTGCTTTTCCTTGGCCGTGGGCAGCCGCTCTCCCAGCGGCTTGGCCCCGTCATGCCATAGATATTTCATCAACCGGACACGGGGCCGGGTGTTGTCATCCACCGGCTCGTAGCCGTCCGGCAGCGGCAGGTCCATCAGATAGGTCAACAGCTTGTGGGGGATCTCCTCCGCCCCACGGAAGGTCAGAAAACCGGTCTGTACCCGCTCGTAGGGATAGGTGGGGCTGTGGAAGGCCGGGTTCATTGTGCGCCGCCCTTCCGCTGCTGAAAGGCCGCGTCAAAGGCGCTCCGGGCCTCCTTCAGATCGTCCAGCGTCTTTTGCACCGCCTCCGGCGTCATGCTCTGCGCCGCAAGGTCCTGAAACCGGCTCACGGGATCGTTCATGGCTTGCAGCATCCCGTAAATCTCTGTTTTCAGCATCTTTTCCAGATCACGGTAGTCCGCCAGCAGGTCAAAGGCTTTGTCCCGCAGGTTCGGTCCCTTCCCCTTCATGCGGTCGATCTGGTTGAAGATGTGTCCTCCGGCCCACCGGTCATAGTCATCGGCGGACATGAGGTAGGTTTCTCCCTCCACCGGCTCAAAGTCCTCTCCCAGATACAGCTTCACAAAGCCGCCCATGAGATACCGGCTACGCCGCTCCACGTTCTCCTTGAAGTAGGGGAGCACCTGTCCCCCCTCCACCCGGACCTCCATCCGGTCAAAGCACCGTCCGGCGCATTCCGCCGCAAACGCCGCCTTTTCCATCAGGGGCACATAGTCTCTGGCTGCCAGCAGCCCTTCCTCCGTCAGCTTTTTCCATTCCATATACGTCATTCCTTTCAGATTTTTTGGAATTTCTCTGGGTTGATCCCCCGCAGAGGACACACCGCCGCCTGCGGCGTGTTCTCCCACTGCCCGGTCACGCCGCATAAATGCTGGTGCCCGCAGATGGGGAATTTCTGCCCCGGCTGCTTCTCGCACAGCAAACTCACCGTTCCGGGCCGCTTGTAAGCGTATGGACACTTCTCTGCCATCTCACAAGCCCTCCAATTCGATCTCCGCACTGACGCTTTCACCCTCGCATCTGGCCGTTACCGTCAGCGGCTTCGGACTGTTTCCCCAGCACCGGACTGTCAACTGGTTTCCATTGACACTTACGCTGTAAGAACCCTCTGCGGCTCCTTCATAGGTCCACTCCACCGCCGCGTCCTGTCGAACGCCGCCGATAAACAGCGCCGCCTCCAGGGTCTCCACATCGTAGGGGGCCATGTACTTGGGAACCTCGTTCGAAAACCGTACCGCCGGTGTTTTTGCCGCCGATGCCTCCACCGTCACGGCGAAAGTCCCGCCGTAAGTCCGGTTCTGGTCCATCACCGCCGTGATTTGGCAGGTGCCCTCGCCTACCGCTGTTACCACGCCTTTGCTGTCCACCGTGGCCACGTTGGGGTCGCTGGAACACCATACATAGCCGATGGGGTGTTCCTTCGTGTTCTCCACCTCGGCCCCGTTCCGCCGGGAAGCAGCGGTGAATTGGAAAGCATCTCCCGCAGTCATGCGGGGCACCCCGGTGACAAATACCGCCCAGGAAAAGTTCTTCCCCCCTGCCACCTTCGCATCCAGATCGTCGATCTCGTGGTTCGGCTCCTGCATCCGGGCGTTGAAATACAGCAGGTGTGTGCTCTCATCGTCCCCGGTGAACTCCTGCGTCACGTCGGAGTAGCCTGTGATCTGGTAGGCCCGCCGCCCTAAGATCAGGCGGCTGTTCTGGTCCAGCTGCTCCGTGTTTTCGTTTCGCTGGCAGATGATGTTGAAATATCCCTGCATGATGAGGGTCATTTCCTGAAAGTCGTTGGCTGTGGCCTGCGCCAAGGACTTTTCCACAAGGATCGGTTCTTCTCGGATGTTGCCGTACCAGTCCAGAAACCGCCATACGGCGTTGCACCGCCGCATGATTCCGGTCCCTATTGCGCTGGATAGATTAGAAGGGTTTGTTACCAGCCAGTAGGAACCCATGGTCTCCACCTTGGCTCCCTCCGGGATGTAGTCCACCCCGGCGTCCGCCACCAGAAACGCCTTCTGGTCATCGGTTTTCCGGGTAAGGCTGACGCCCTGCTTGGTGGTGTCGGAGAACCGGATGTGCTTTGTGCTCCACCGGTAGAAGTCTCCGGGAACCAAGCCCTGCATCCGGGCCGTCACAAAGTCCGTGGCGTAAGGAGCCATTTCCTCCACAAACCGGGCCGTGGCCTCCGCAAAATATTGCCGCTTCCGGTCCCGGTATTGAGCCGGAGCGTTGGTCGCCCTTCCGTTCCCGCCTCCCAAAAGGCCAATGTTTTTCATGCCGTGCTTTGCGTCCGCCATGTGGCTCCCTCCTTTCAGATCAGCTCTATCCGCCGCGTAGACCGGCGAAACGCCGTTGCGTACAGGCAGTCCTGCTCATATTTCCGCAATTCCTCGTTCAAAAGCCCCCGGTTTTGCAGTTTCTTCTTGCTGCCCTTTTCCATGTACTGCGGTTCGTTAGGCGGGTTAAAGCTCCGGTCGTGATCCTTGGGCGCGTCGCCGAGCCAGTTGCGGAAAAACCGCTCGTCCCATACGGAGGCTACGCACAATCCCAACAGCCGTTTTTGCTCCGCCGTCAGGTCATGGGCAAAGGCCCCGTCGGTGTAAAAGTCCATTTCGTACTGTAATCCCGCGTCCATCTGGGGAGGAAAGGTCACGGTCCCGGTCTCCGGGTCATATACCGCCTCTCCATACGGTACTAAGAGCACGGACCCGTCCGGCTGCTCCGCCCGCTGTGCGCAGGAGAATAATTCGTAGCCGGTCATCCCCGTTTCCACCTTGGTCTCCGCCGTCAGGCTTTCCTCCGTGGAGATCCATGCGCTGTCCCCGTAGGCGGGTTCCGTCAGCCCCTCCTTTAGGTAATCCACCATCTCAGGGGGACGGTTGAATACCGGGATCGCGTTTTTCATGTACAGGCTCATGCGCCGCAGAAACCGGGCCGGGCTTTCCGCCGCCTGATCCGTCAGCCGCACATCGTCAATAAAGACCATGGCGTGATCGGAAATGATCTCGCTCCAACTCGTTCCCATGGTTCCCTCCTTGCTGTCAGACCACTTCCGTTGCGGTGATCGCCCCGGCATCGTCCACCGTGATACTGAATTTTTTGGTAGAATTGGGTGTGGACGATTTGATGACTACGGAATCACTGTTACCAGCAGTCAAAATACTGTCAACATACCCTTTAGTGGCAGCATCTTCCACTTGTTCTGGGGCGCTAACATTACGAATTATCTTCAGCCCAGCATTAAATACGGCGTCAGAGACCCCCCCAGGCGAAAAATCGGCCACGAGTAGGTAACCTAATGTTGCCACACAGAATTCTTTTGAGTAACCAACTCCCATAACGACATTGGGATACGCAGCCACAACGCCGCCAAATACATAACCACCGTTTGAAGAATATGTGCATCTCAAAAATCCGCTCTGATCCCCAATTGCTATACTGCCGTAAATCGGAATCATCTGTTTGTAGGCTGAATCTACTTCTTCGATGGTTTTATCTGCCGTACACGCCAGTGTGGTCGGGTTTGTCACTGTAAAGGTAACGATCAGCGGCTCTTTCTCACTTGCTCCTGCCGCTTCCTGCATGGCTTTTGCCGCCAATGCTCTTGCGATCATGTCTGTCGCCATCGTTATTCACCCATCCTTCCGTATGCGCTGACCGTTCCACCCGCAGCGCTTTCCAGCACCAGCTTCACGCCCCGCAGCCCATCCAGTGCGGCGGAGTAAATGCCGGCCTTGGAAATGGTGTCGGAAACGGAAAAGTCCGTCAGGTTGATGGCGGCAAGGGGGACCCACTGTTCCTTTCCGTCCGCTGCCCTGCCCATCACCTTCAGCGTAAATTCCGTGGCCGTCCCGGTCACTTCCAGCGTCAGAACGCTTTCATTTTCCAGCAGCGCAGCTTTGCTCTCAGCCGCTGCGGAAGCCCCATCCAAAAAGAGTTTGTCCTGTCTGATATTCATACCCTAAGCCCTCCTTTGCGGCTTCTTTTCTCATTTTTCAGTTTCCACGATCGCCACCAGCTCCCCGCACGTCACCCGGCCCTCGCCTTTGGCGTATATTTTCACGCCCAGCTCCCATAAATCCGTGGTTTTCTCGGCGTTGGGCAGCTCCACCCTTTCTTCCGAACGATCAGCCGTTCCAGTCCGCTTTTGCTTCCCGCTTGTCAAAATGCAGGAAACTGCTGTACACGCCCACGCCCCCATGGTTGGGGGATACGTTCCGCGCATACCGGTACAGATCCTTAACGGATACTCCCGGCATATGGATGTCTGCCGCGTACCCATAGCAATGCTGGCTGTGGCTGCTTGCGCCCTCCTGTTTCCCGTTGTAGGCTACCGTGCGGTATCCGCTGTTGATAATAAGCGGAATGTCTTTCCCTTTCCCGTGTTCTTGATTGGCCTGATACCGGATTGCTTCCAAGTCCCATGGGAGCTGTGGGTGGATCAGCACCACGTCAGATTTGTCGTGGCAGGCAAACTCTTTTACCTTAAAATGCGGAGTCAGGTTTTTGTCCCCGTCTGCCGCCAGCGAGTAGACTTTTACATCCATTCCTATTCCCCTTTCAGCTTGTACAGTGCCCGAACCAGCTCCGCCCGCGTCACCGCTTTCTCCGCGTTGCTGTCCGTCAGCAGGCCGTGCTCCTTGCCCCACGCCAGCGCCGGATCCTCCGGCTTGGTTGGGGCCGGGGTAGGGTTTGTGGTCGCTGCCTTCCGTTCCCAGAAAAGCAGCAGCGTGGGCACCTTCCGGGAGCTTGTGACCTTCCCTTTGGGGAAAATGCCCTGTGTGGAGCCGCCGCCATCCATCATGAGCGCGTCCACCACGCCCAGACCCAGCAGCTTGTTTTGAAGCTGCCCCCGTGTCAGGCTGGTCTTGTCGCACCAAAGGCAGACCTTGCCGTTTGCCAGCCAGCCCACCGCCGTTCTTGCGGCGGGCCGGGCCACGTCCGGCGTCAGCTCCCGGTATAGCTTGGAGCCGCCCTTGAGGATGGGGACCCCGCTCAAAAAGCTGCCGCCCCGGTCCGTCAGCATCTTTGGCGCACCATCAGAACCGATGGACACGCCCCAGTCCTGATACTGGTCCCGGCTGATGACCTTGCCGTTGATCACCGTCCAGCCAACCGGCTGATACCTGTTATTAAATAGGTATCCGTTGATGATGTGGGTGCAGCCGGTTTTCCCCTTGATTTGAGCGGGGGACAGCTTCCCGGTGTTGTAATAAATCTGCGCTTGTGCGCACTCAAACGTATCGACCATGGTTTTTCGCCTCCCCCGCTGCAAAAATTACTGTACCATTTGCTTTCCGATTTGGTTGACGCCAACCGCCGCCAGACCGCTCACAATGCCCACGGCAATGGCGGTAAGATAGTCTGTGGCAGGAAAATCTGCCATGACCATCATGCCCACAACGCCCAGCACGCCGCCGGAAGCTCCCACGATAATGGGGATCCATTTGTTTTCAATGGCGGTGGCTTTTACCGCCTGTCCGATCAGATAGCAGATCACCGTAATGACCGCCACGCCCGCAATGCCCAAACTGGAAATGTCCATGCTCAATTCCTCCTTTTGACCTTTAGTTATCTTCCTCTGCCTCTGCGCTGTTCAGCGCGTCCAGCACCGGGCGGAACATTCCCTTCCGCCGGGGGTCCTCCTTGGGTTCTTCCGCATACCGGGCTTTGTTCTTCGTGTTCAGCTGCTTCAGCAGTTCCCGGCGGTCAGAGCCTACCTCGCCCCGCTCCCATGCGTCGTAATAAGCCTTGGCCACCATCTCCTGATGCTCCGTGCAGAGATCGTCGAAGATGTCCAGCAGCTTGTCCCCCATGGTCACGGCGCAGCGGAACGCCGTCTCGTCCAGAACCTCGCCTTTGCGGTATGCGCAGTGGTACACCTGCCGCTCGTCATCCGTCATGCCGTTCAGCACCACCAGCCAGCGCCGCTCAATGAGCCGTCTTGCCGTCTCATCATAGAACCGGCTCCACTCGCTCTTGGGCACCATCACGGTGCCGTTCTTCCCGGTCACGGTGCCGTACATCCCGTTGGGGCCGAATACAGCCAGATTGTCGTCTGCCACGGGAGCGCACCAGCGGAGCGTCACCTTTTCAGTGTCCGCCATCACCTGTACCACCTGCGGCTTAACCTCCGCCATGGCCTTTGCAACGGCTTCCGCCGCCGCCTTTGCTGCAATGTCTTGCACCTCTGCGGCTGTATACATCCGCTCCTGCGCATCTGTCTCAGCCTCCTGCGGCACCTCCACAGTCTCGCCTTTCAGACCCGGTTCCAAATCCGTCAGCGGCGTTGCGCTGCCGTCCGCCCCTACTGCGGTCACTTTCTCTGCCTTGACCCGCAGGGGCTGGGTGGTCTCCTCCAGCTCCTGTGCCTCGATGCCCGCCGCCACATCTGCGGCTGTTTTCTTTTCTTTTGCCATCTTTGTCCGCTCCTTTCAGATAAAAGATGCTGGTTCATTTCTTGCGCTACGCCCTCATGCGGGCCTCGCACCATATCTGCGGGAGAGAGGGGTTTCTCCCTCCCGCTTTGGGTCTTACGCGTTGATGACGGCCATACGGGACGCCAGCACCGGCACACAGTCGATGGACATAGAAACCACCACGTCGATGCTCATGTCTGCGGTCTGGTCGGGGGTCAGCTCCAACTGAATGGGTGTGCCCTCCTCCATGCCGATGTAGACGGGCTTGTAGCCGCCGGCGGGCACCAGCCAAATCTTGTCGGCGGGCACGATATCGATCGCAGTCGTGTTGGTCGTCCCCGGCACAATGGCGGTGTCAATGGGCATCAGGTTCATGCCCATGTACTCGCCAAGGAACCCATAGCGGGTCCAGTCCAGCCCCAGCAGGGTAGACAAAGCCGCGTCCAGATTCACGCTGGAGGCGTTCACCACACCGCTGGGCAGTGCCTTGGTCAGCGCGGAGGGACGGCCAAGGGCCATCACGTTCCGGTAGCGGGTCCCGTTCACCACGCTCACGCGCTCACCGGCAGTGACCCAGTTTGCGGAGGTGTTGGTAAAGGTCATGTTGGCAGGCACATAGGCGGTGTTGGCGGTCATCTTGGTCAGGGTGCTGATCCACAGAGCGGTGATCTTGGAGTACATACCGGCGGCCAGAGCGTTGAAGAACCGCCCCATGTCGGCGTCGTTGCCCACCAGCTGATACCACTTCATGCTCACCCGTGCGGTGCGCAGGCGGGGGTTCAGGGTCACGCTCTTGTTGTAGAGGGTGTTGGCGGGCTTGGAGCGGGAGGCGCCCCAGCTGTCATCCTCAAAGAGGAAGATGTCGTTGCTCATGATGTCCAGTTCCTTGGTCTGGCCGATGGGCACGGTGGTCATCTCAGCCAGCCAGCCCAGCCCGGAACTCATGACGGTGGGCAGCATGGGGGTCACGATCTCGGTGACGATACCGGCCAGAGTCTTGAGGTACAGGCCGTCGCTCATAAACTTGCGCTGGTTGCGGCGGAACTCGTCCAGATCAGCGGGGGGAATCTCCCCGCTCAGGGCGCACACCCGCTTGGCGCAGAAAAGCAGCAGGTTCTTCTGAAGGTTGCGGTTGGTCATGCTGTAGCTGTTCTGCCCTTCGCCGTCCGCCAGCATGGCGGTAAAATCGTCGGGCTGCTTGTTCATGACCCGCAGGGCGCGCTCGTCCCGGCCCAGACGCTCACGCATCAGCAGACGGCCGCAGGTCACGATGTCGGCCCGCTCACGTTCCGCGTTGCTGAACTCCTTGGCGGCGCTGTCATACACATTAGGATCAATGCTGTTTAGTCTGATTGCCATTGTTGTCACTCTCCTCTCGTTTCTCAGCCCGCTGCCGCGTCAACCTTGCAGGCCAGCACGTCCACGAACTCAAATGCGCTCTGTGCGCCCTCGGTGAAGGTGCCGCCGGTGGGCAGAACCTTGAAATACGGAGTCCCCACGTCGGTAGGCGCGGCGGTGGCGGGCACCAGCAGACCGTTGGCAATGGTCAGGAACTTGTTGGCCCCCAGAGCGGTGGACAGGTTGCCGATGCCGAACCGGTAAATCTTGTTCCCGTCAAACACGATCTTGGTGAAGGTGACGGGATAGCCCTTGGGCGCGGGCAGGCCCAGCGTGTTGGCGCCGACCTTGTAGAGGTTGCCGGTCGCGGGGTCCTGAACCATGTTCACGTCATAGGGGTTGCAGGCGAAAATGCCGTCGCCCTCGCTCTTCACGGCGGCTCCGGTGGCCTTCATGTTCCAGCTGTTGCTGTTCTTGATGGTCACGGTGGAGCCGGTGGGGCCGACACCCACATAGCCCTCGCAGTCCATCAGCTCATCCTTCACGCACAGGAAACCGGCGGAGCAGGTTTCGTCTGCCTTATCGCCGTTCTGGAACTTGCCGGTGATGTTCAGCGTCTCGTCGAATACGCAGTTGGTCACACGGGGCCAAAACGCAGTCTTTTCAATGTATGCCATTGTGCTTCACACTCCTTTTCTTTTCTCAGCCGTTCATGCGGGCAAGCATTTCCTCAATGCCGCCGCCCTCGCCGCTGTTGGTCTTGGGGTTGTTCCATGCGAAGGAATGCTGCTTGGCGGCCATTTCCTTCTTGCGCTTTTCGGTCTGTGCCTTGCCGTGTGCGGCCATCAGGTCCAGCACGGCGCGGTCAGCGCCGCAGAACTTCCCGTCAGTCTCCATGGCTGCGAACTCCTCTGCCCGGTCACACAGGCCCTTGGCGGTCTCGCTCATGTCGGCGTCGCCTTCCACGGCGCAGGCTTGGATGTCCTCCAAGGCGCCGTTCACGGCTTCCTTCACGGCCTCCACCCTGCGCTCATGCTCGGAGGCTTCCATGGTGCGGATCTTCTCCTCCGCTGCGTCCAGACGTGCCTGCAGTGCCTTCACGTCCTCCGCCTGCTGTCCCTTTGCGGCGCAGGCATAGTCTACGATGTCGCTTACCTCTACCGTGGCCTCCGCCCCTTCGCCAAAGGGGAAGGCTGCCGTGAGGTAAGCGGGCTTGATGCGGCTCTCCACCA
>ERZ1034917.670-NODE-670-length-28885-cov-27.553104_pt1 | contig 28885 bp, 33 predicted proteins | sample MGYA00520605_ERZ1034917 | MGnify/ENA primary metagenome ERZ1034917 (study PRJEB33766, sample SAMN09781784) | gut metagenome | biome: gut microbiome | host: Homo sapiens | place: Madagascar | study: EMG produced TPA metagenomics assembly of the PRJNA485056 data... | reverse complement strand
CCTGCGTCGAACGGCTGGTTCCGGCTTTCATGTCCACAATGGTGACGGTCACGGGCGATGATTCATAAAGGCTGTTGATGACCTCATCCAGCGGATAAGTTTCTTTCTGTTCATCCAGAAATCTGCAATGCTCTTTCATCAGCGTGGCGAGCGTTCGGTTCTCGTTGTCCGTATCATAAACGGTCAGAGAGAGTCCGAGATCCTCAGCCGCCCCCGCCAGCATTGCAGAGGCAAAGGATTTTCCCACGCCTCCCTTGGTCCCGGCAATAAAGATCAGCATCCGTCTCATGGCTGTGTCTCCTGAAGTTCGATTTCATCCGGGAGAGAATCAAGCAGCCTGGAAAGTTCCTGACTTTCCGCTTCGATTCTGCCATGTTTCATCGCATCGAGTTCTTTTACCACACTTTGCAGCACCTCCTGATAAACGACCATCAGTGAAGTGCGCTTGAACTCGATTTCCGCCTGAATACGGAACGTGTCGGAAAATTCCTGAGACTTCCGGTATTCCCTGTAATGCAATGCTCCGCTCATGGCAAAGGCGATTATGATCAGGGCAAAAGCAATCCGCTGTTTCATTTCTGTCCTCCGAAGTTCATGGTATTGCGGTCGTTGAGACGCTGTTCCAGCAATTCGATGTATTTCTGCATTTTCTTGATTCCGTTCAGCAGACTGACCGTGTTTTCATTCTGCTTTTTGAGTTCTTTTTTCAGCAGAAGGTTTTCCTCTGCCAATGCCTGATGCCTGCTGGTGATTTCCGACATGTTCCTCTGAACCGTATCAAGCCCATGTTTGACCTCCCGCGTTTCGGAAAGCGAACGGTTCATCTGCCCGAGCATCGAATCCGCATACTGTTCCTGCAATTTCCGCCTGGCGAAACTCTCCGGATTGGCGTCATGCTGCGGAATCAGATTCCACTTCGGCGCAGTCTCAATCCGGTAGACCGTTCCGGCTTCGCGCATGGTGCCGGAATCGGGATCGACCAGGCGGCCGACCGAATACATTTTCACCGAGGCGTTGGTCAAATACTTTTCCTGCGAATCTCCGGGAATTTCCTGCCCCGCCATATAGAGCGGCACGGAGGTATATTCCTTCGGTTCAGGCGTTTCCGGTTTCGACTGGCAGCCGACCAGAGCGGCAGCGGAGAATCCGGCGAGAAGTGCGAGCATGTTCTGTTTCATTTCAACGTATCCCTTTCAATTCTTTTTGGAGTGATTTCGGAAAAACTCCGCCGAGCGCGTCGTGAAGCTGTGAAGCGCGTTCAACTGAAGCATCGGCGGAGCTGTTTTTCTGTTCCCGGGCAAGTTTGACCTGTTCGAGATTGTTCAGCACGGTATCCGCAATCGCGGCCTTTTCCACATCCGTCACCTGTTCAATGTAGAGATAAAACTCCGTTCCGGCAGGCACTCGGATGTAATACGACTCTTTCGAGATTTTGTCCGTGATGTTTTCCAATGCGACGTTGGAAAGACTCTCGAACGCTTTGGCAAGCGCATTCTTCGTGGAGCCGTCGTTTTCGGTAACAATTGTTGAACCGTTGTCAAAGGTCTTGGTCGTTTCAAAACCTTCCGAAAGCCCGCGGGCGAATGCCATCGTGTATTGGAGCATCTCGTTCAGATTGGAATTTCCCATGACCCGGCCGGGAATCCCCGCCGCCATATCGGTAATAGTGGCTTTGCTTTTGTCGCCCGCCTGATTCGATTTTTCCAATACTCGCCCCTGAAGCTGAAGTTCCATGCCGACCTGACCGGAGGTGATCTGCCAGACCAATATGAAATTGCCGTCGCACATCATCCGGTTGCGGACGCACGAGCCCATCTTACTGTGAACTTCCGTCCCTGCAGGAATGATCAGCTTGCGCTCCCCCTGCGCATTCGTCCACCAAAGATCCTTGATGACAATGGCGATCAGCGGAGTGCCATCGACGTTGGACTCCAAAGTATTCACGAGCTTGCAGTCCAGCAACCGCCCATAGGGAGCGTAGCGGGAAGAGAGGAACGTGTCGTCTTTTTCCTCGGCGGTTCCCCGCGAGGCGCTGAGAACAAAGATCCGCGGTTGAAAGCTGTTGCCGCGTGCATTCGTCTGCGAATCCTTTTTGATGCCGGGCATTGAAGCCAGATCCCGCTCACGCGGTATCCGCTTGCTGCGTTCCGCAAGTTTTTGACGGACATTTTCTCTTGCAGTGTTCCCGCTGCCTTTCGGCAAGGCAGGTTTGGGCGAACGGCTGCCGCCGATGACCGGAGGCGGCGTTTCAGCTGCGGCTCCGGAATCCGAATCCCGATCCAGTTTGAAACGGGGAATATCACTGCCGATGTCCAGCGGTGCCTTTTCTTCCTGCCGAAGTTCCGTTTCCTGAACGATGGAATTCGGATCTTCGTTCCGGTTCAGCATCGGAGCCAGAATCAAAGCACCGGTTATCAGCAGTGTGCCGAACATCACGATTTTCGATGTCGGCGATTTGATGATGTTGACAAGTTCAGTACCGGTCATGGTTATTTCCCTCCGTTGCCGTCAGACGGCTTCCATCTGCGGACAGTATCTTCCGTTCGCAGCAGAATTGCCCGGACATTCTCCCGCGTCTGGTTCCGCATGGATTCAAGGCTGGACACGGCGGCATTCTGTATATCGAGAACCGATTTTTCCTGTATTTCCCGTTCAAGATCGGATTTCTGAGCTTTTCGTTCCTCAATCTCTTTATCAAGTTCCCGACGAATCTGGTCAGCGGCCTTGATCTCCGCTTTCAGACGCTGTTCGGCTGTCTCAAGCATCTGCTTTGCCTTTTCTCTGGCATCTTCTTCAAGCTGAAGGGCATTCTGGAGTTTTTGTGCCGTTTCCTCCTTTTTCATTTCCAACCTTTTCTGAATTTCAGTAAAGGAGTGTTCCATTTCCGCTTTCAGGCGGGCGAACTCCTCCTGCTGCTGTTTCAGCTCCTTCATCAGCTGTTCCGCAGTCTGAATCTTTTTCCCGGCCTCTTTTGCCTGTTCTTTCAGCAATGCCTCCTTTTCCGCTTCAATGCGCTCTTTTTCCTTGAGTTCATCCTTGACGGATTGAATATTTTCAAGGTGCATTTCCTGCGTGGTCAGGGCAATCAGCCAGTCGTTGTCGGCCTTGAGATTGTTGCGGCCGCCGCGCGGAGTGGAGGTAATGCCGAACCAGGCGTATGTTTCCGACTTCGGCGGCATGATCCCGGACGCATCGGATACGCTCATATAATAGACGCCGTCTCCCGCATGAGCGGAAAAGGAGTGCTTGTCATATTTGATCTCATTCTCCGTCAGATTGGCCAGACGCAACTTGAAAATGACCGTATCCTCTTCCTCGAACCGGATCGCTTCATCAAGATGAATGTCATATTTTCCGCAGCGGTAACGGTTCCTGAAAAGCGCCCGCTCCACGTCTGCAAGTGAATCCGGATAAGTCTCTTTCAATACGTCATACTTTTTTGCCATGTCGATCAGGGAAACCAGCCTTGCGGGAGTCACTTTCGGCGTGCTGGTAACGACATTTTCCGTAAAATTCCGCATACCGGAACTTTTGCCGAACACCACCGAAGCATACGCTTCCTTGTCCGACTGGATCAGATAGAGAATGTAAAGCCGGCGGTTGTAAGTGACGGTCAGCGTCGTGGAAACGCCCGGTTTCAACGCGGAAACGTTGAAATAATAGGAACCGGGCTGCGCCGCAATCTGAAAATCGGTTCCCTTGCCATCGACGCTGATATTCTTCCCGGCGATTTCCGAAATTCCGGACGGAAACTGAATCGTGGTCACGCCATCGTTCATCTTGACGCAGATGCGGTAAATTTCTCCCTGCATCAACCGGTATTCGATATATTGATTCTGCAGCCGGACTTCTTCCGGCGTCGGTTCATTCGCCATCACGGCAATGACAGCGAAAAATGCGAGAGAAAGTAATGATAACAGCTTCATTTCTGAGCCTCCTGATGTTCCAGTTGTGAATATTTCATATTGGTGATGATGAACGGATAGCGGCTGCCGTTGGCGGTATCGTAGTTGACCTGAAGTTCCAGATTCAGCTCAAACTCCAATGTAAAGGTCCGCTGCTCGTTGTGCGGCGTGACATAGTAGCGGATCAACTGTCCATTCACCCGCGCAAACGATCTGCGGCGGTCCGCCCGCAGAATCCGGATGTTCAGCACTTCCGGCTTCTGGTGCATTTTATATTGCTTGATCTGCGCCGCTTCCGCCGCAAACTGCTTCTGCGCTTCCTGCTTCGCCGTTCCGACGAACATCGCATCCAGCAGTTCCCGATTGTCGAAGCCGTTCGGATTGCGCATCAGAAAAGCGAAAACCGCCTGTTTGATCTGATACTCATAGAGTTGCCGGAGCTGCTGATCGGAGGTATACTCCGTGATATGATAACTGTTCGCCCGATCCATCAGAATCAGACGGTTATTGTCCCGCCACTGATACATCAGAAGCGGTGTCAGCAGCGAGAGCGGCACATAGATCACAAACGCTTTTTTCAAGATTTCATGGATGCCTTTGTAAGTCATTTCGCACCATCCTCTCCGGTTGTTTTATTGTCGAAAATGGATTTCTCCTCGTAGGTCATGCGCAGAACCCGCAACGGAAACGCCTTCTCATCCGGCGAACGGACCAGCCGCAGTCCGAGCGTGAATTTCAACTTCTGCGAATACGGGATTTTCATGTAGACGCCCGTCCGGTGAAGCGTCCCGTAAACGAATGCGAGGCACTGTCCCGGCGCATCGCTCAACGGCAGCAGTTCCACTTTCCGGATTTCCGGAAGCTGCCGGATCTTCTGTTCCGTGAATTCGTCTTTGCTTTTCCGGATAATGTCGCTTAACGACTTCTGCGCGGAACGTCCGAACAGGGCTTCGCAAAGCTGCCAGTGATCGTGTTCAAAACTCCGGTCGAGAAACGCAAACGCGCAGCGCCGGGCGATATTCTCCGCCGTCTCTTTGCAGAGCGCGTTTTCACTGCTTCCGCGATAGATGCTTCCCGCCTCATCCACCACGATGACACGATCCGGCATCCGCATATATTCACGGGCATAGTAAATGCCGACAATCAGGCAGACCGCCGTTGCGATATGCAGCAGACTCCAGCGAATCACGCTTCGTTGCTCCCGAATGACCTGTTTGGCTGGAGAATCATGTTTCATACAAATTCACTCCTCCCTCCCGCCGTATTGGAAGCCGTTGGCAGAGCGGGTGCTGACGGTTTTGCGTTCATCGGCAGGGATATGGGAAAGCATTTCTATCATCTGATCAACGGTCAGCAAATTCAGTTTGGATGGTTTAAGCCCCGTAAAAAGGCCGCATCGGAAAAGATCGCAGAATTGAATTGTGATGAAATCCGCTATTTCGGGTTCCTGCCGCAATGATTCCGCAAGATCAGCCGGATCAGCCCCGGCTTTCAACAGCAGAGGTGCCAAAAGAATTTTTTCCGGGAAACTGCACCGGTCATCCATATACAGGCAGGTATGACCATGTTCATCTCTGATCGTAGCATCCGCACCGAAATCCAGCAGAATCCTCCCCATGAAAGCCGAATGGGTATGAAACAAGGCCGTGGAGCCGTCGGGGAGCCTGAAATTCAGATCGGCTCCATGTTGAACCAGCAGCTCAACCTGTCGTCTCGTGCCGGCGGCGAATAACGGTGTAAAACCGTATTCATTGGGTGCATTAGGATCAGCGCCGGCCTCCAGAAATGTCTGGAAAATCTCATCACTGGTAACAAACATCGTGGCAAAGGGTGTCTCCTGCCTGTCATTTCTTGCGTGAATATCCGCCCCATGAATCAACAATGATTTGATTGCCCCTGGGGCTTGTGGTTCGTGCAGCGGCGTGTTTCCCTCCCGGTCCCTGATTCGGGGATCTGCTCCATGCTGCAGCAAAAGCTCGACAATCTGTTCCGTTCCCAAATGCAGCGGCGCCACTCCGCTATTGTCCTGCGCATTGGGATTCGCGCCATATTGGAGTAACAGCTCCGCAATTTTGACATTCTTCGTCATGAACAGCGGAGTCCGGCCGAATCTGTCCGTCGCGTTGACATTTGCTCCGGACAGCAGAAACAATTCCGCCATTTCCGGTTCTGTTACTGCAAAAAGAGGCGTGCATTCATTTTCATCCCGATTTTCAAGATTCGCCCCGGCTTTTATCAGACCGCGTGCGACTTCGGCATTTTGAATGTGGTAGAGCAAATTTTGCCCGTATTCGTCCCGAATATTGGGATTGGCTCCTGCCATAATCAGTTGTCTGACAAGCATCCAATCATAATGCCGATACTTGACGCCTTCAAAAAGTTCTCTGTCAATTCTTCTCATTTCTTTCATTCTGTTTCGTCCTTTCCACTTAAAATCCCGGATGAAAAAGTTCTGGTTATTGGGGTGTGTATTTGGGAACCTTTCTGCCCGGAACCGTGGTTGGTTTGTGGTTGATTATTTTCTTGTTTTCGATGCAATACTCCTTACTTTCCCGGCGATGCGTTGGCGGCATCGTCGATTTCCTGCGCGGCTTTGTTCATCCCTTTGACCGCACTGTCGCTTCCGCTCTGCGTCGCCTTTGCTGCGCTCTTGGCGGCATTGGCGGCTCCGGTGGCGGCAGAATTTCCTCCTGCCACAGCTCCGGCGGCAGGCGCGGCAGTCCCTGCCGTGGCAAGCATGCTTCCGCCGACAACAGCGGCATTGACTGCCTTTCCGACTGCCGTTGCCATCAGACCGACCGGCGAACCGGGACTGCCGGTGCGGAACAACTTCATGTAGAGAAACGGCAGAACCACATACACGACTCCGGCGATCAGCGCATAGGCGATGCCGAATCCGACGTAGCCGAGGACTGTACCGACCGGAGCGGACAACGCCTGACCGCTTCTGGCAAGCGTCCAGAACGTTCCGTTGCTGCCAAGCCCAAGCACATTCCACATGTGTTCCGCCAGCCAGATATTGCACAAATCCCCGAACAGGAAACAGAGCGGCATCAGGACAATGCCGACTGTCGTCACAATGAAGTTGACGCCGATGTGTTTCGTTTCCGGAATCAGCATCGCCGCAAAGAATATCGGCGTCAGGCAGAGTGCCCCGTTATAAAGACACTTGAAGATGAAATACACAATGTCCCGGATGGTCTTGCCGAGAAAGATGCCGTTGACGTAGAAAATATTGCACATCGCCGCCTGAATTGCATGCAGCATGCTTTCCGGGAAGTGGGCGATTTTCTGCGCCAGACTTTGTTTTTCGGATGGATCTTTGCCGGCGTTCGGCTTCTGTTCCGTCAGCCAGCAGAACATATTTTCCATCGTCATGGACGTTCCCTGCGAATAGGAATAAGTGGCATTCTGCACTGCGTCGCAAATTTTCGGAAAGGAAAATATCATAACCAGCACCACCAGCAGTGAACCGATGAACCGGACTCCGATATGTTCCCCGAACTGCGTGTAATTCCGCACAATCGCCAGCAGGAAAATGCACAGCGACACGCTCAGCGCAAAGTAATGAATGCTCGACATCGCCGTTGCGATCAACTGCTGAACATTCGCGGACGAGGTCAGATTGACCGCCGTATTCCCGATCCGGATACTGGTATTGACTGTTGTTGCAAGTATCATCAGAACACCCGGCAGTTGTCGAAAACACTGTTGATACGGTCCCACGAATTTTTCTGGTTCGTGTAACGGCTTCCGCGCTCAATCGCCTCTTTTTCCAGCAGATCGTATGCGGCGGCTTCCTGCGCCTGATTCATCTCATCCTGGCCGTGGATTTCCAGCTGCTTGGCAACGGTCCGGTTGATGGAGGAGATGTTCGTATTCATGCGCGCCAACTCCTCCGCGATGAATACGGACACCTGTTCATTCGCATGGGCAATCTGCATCAGGTCGGCAGTGCCGGAGCTGACTTTGGACTCCAGCACCTGATCCTTGGTGCGAAGTTTCGTCAGCATGGTCTGCGAAATTTCGTCGCTTTTATCGGCAAGTTTTTTCGATGCCTGTGCATAATTCTGCATCTCAATGCCGCGATCTGCGGACAATTTCAGAACATCATTGCCGATGATCCGTTCGGCCTGCTGAAGCAAAGTCGAATTGTAATTCCGGTTGGTCGAGGTCGCCGTCTGCCGCAGAATCGTATTCAGCAGCAGGAACATCTGCTGCAAATTTTTGACATCGGAAAAGCCGCAGGAGAGAAACGTTTTCAGATTCCGGGCATTGCCGACATTCGTGTCGATCCAGTCATACATCCGGACTGCCTGCTTGTAGATTTTGACACACTCCTCATACTGCTTCACGCATTCCTCGTAAATTTTGACCTGTTCGGCAAAATCCTCTTTCCCCTGCTGAATCAGAGTGGACATATTCGCTTTTTGTACCGTCTGAAAGGCGCTGTCCATCGTCTTTTGCAGGGTCGCCAGCAGATTATTTGTCGCATCGAACACCGGATACGCGGCAAAACTGCTGAGCGGAAATGCCAACATCCCGATTAAAATGAGTGTTACAGTCTTTTTCATGAGATACCTCCGTCAATCGAATGCCCGAGTTGTCTTGTGACATCTTCAAGCCCGCGTCCGATGGCACGGGCAATACCGTGGTCGGCCCTTCGGCACAGCTCTTCATTCAGTTCCCGTTCGAGGATGCCGAGCCGTTCCCGCGGGAGCGAGGCAAGAAGTTGATCCGCCTCACCGGCCGTAAGATTTTTCCACTTCGCATGATCGCAGGCAAAGGGATTCGGATGAAGCCATTCCCGCTGTACAGCAAGCCGGAGCAGTTCCCGCTGCCGGGTTGTCGCCGGCGCATTCGACGGGATTTGTATTTGGGCTTGAGTGTTTTCCTTTTCTTCTTTTTGCTCATGGGATTCCTGCTTTTGTTTGGTTTGTTCCTGTTGCACTTGAGATTGCTTTTTCCTGCTCATATTCACCTCCGATCCGTAACGACCGGAAGCATGACGGAACCGGGCGTCCGGTTTGCTCCATCCACCGGATAGTCGGCAGGGATCTGATAGTAGATCACCTGCGAATCCGGCTGATTTTTCGCCTCATGCAGTCCCTGAATATTCCAGTAGAGCGATTTGGTCGCATTGGACTGCCCAAGCTCATAACCGGTGCGGAACTCGTCTTTCTTCTCCTGATCGACACCCTTTGTGACGAAAAGCCCGGCCAGCCAGCCGATCAGTCCGCCTCCGGCAGTCGCGGCAAGGCGCGTGCCGTCGGACTCGTCTTTTGCCGCGAACGCGCCGAGACTGGCTCCGCCGATGGCAAGCCCCGGCGCCACCAGTTCCGAGGTCGCCATATTGCCGACGGAGCTGCATCCGCTCGCTCCGACAATGATTCCCGCTGCCAGAACCGCAGAAAGGATTCTTCTGTGCTGTTTCATATAAAACCTCCTGATATTGAGTTAAAAATCCAGAGCCGTGGTGTCGCTGGTACGGAGATCTCGGTCGTCTTTCAGTTCATCTTTGTTCGTACCGGAATAGTTGTACTGATACCCGTTCCCGGTGGTCGAGGAGCGATAGCCGGAATAGGAACTGGTCGCCAGCGTAACAACATTGTCGCGCAATGTTTCGAGCTGGCCGAGGAGATCGGCAATTTCCGCATTCAATTCGCCGACATTGCCGTCCACATACTCTTTGAGTTCGTCTTTCAGTTTCGCAAGTTCATCGCGCAACGCCTTTTCCAGATTCACAATCGTCTCTTTGAGACCGTTGATCGCTTCTCCCTGCTGCGCGATGGTTTCGCCCTGTTTGGCAACAGTGTTCTGCAATGCCGCCACCAGTTCCTGCAACTCCTTGATCCATTTGCGGTGCAATGCCAGTTCCGAAGTGGATCGCAGTTTCATCACATAGCGGATGTTTTCAAGATCGTTCTGCGCCGCATAGTATTCGGAGGTCAGTGCGGAAAGCTGTTCCTCCAATGCGGAGGTATCTTTACCCTCTTTCCGCGCCTGTTCAACGGCAAGCTGAACTCCGGCAATCTGATTGGCAAGCGAATTGACCGCGGCCTGTTTTTCCTCCTCCAGCTTCGCCAGTTCCTCATCCGTCATCATGGAGTAGGTCAGACGGTTCTCCAACGTTTGCATCCGCTCCTGAAGCGCAGTCTGCAAAGCGGAAATCGTCTCCTCCAGAATCGCGATTCGATCACCGAGCGCATCCTTCAAGGAGTCGCAATAAAGTTTCAAGACCACTTTGAGATTTTCGATCTCAGCAGTATTGGCGGCGTCTCCCGCCTGAATTTTTGCAATGATGCCGTCAATCGACAGCTCACCGACCGCATTCAGCGCCTTCAGCTGTTTTTCCAATTCCGCGAGTTTCGCCTCCAGTTCCGCATGGGCATCGTCGGCATTCTGCCGGTTTCCCGCATCCAATGCGGCGAACTTGTCCGAATAATCGGAGCTGTTGATCGCAGCCTCCACAATGTCGCGCTTGTTCTGCTGTTCCATCAGTTCCGCCAGGAGCTCGGTCGCGCTCTTGTCCGAAAGCCGGCGAAGCTGACGGTCGATTTCCAGAATCAATTTCTGATAGGAAAGATTCGTTTCGGAGATTTTGGAGGTCAGCTCCTTTTCCAATGCCGCAATCCGGGCATGGTAGAGGTCGGCATTTTCCGGATCATCGGACAGCTTCTTCTGAAGTTCAGCGATTTTATCCGCATAACTCCTGTTGAGATTGGCAATCTCATTTCTGCACTCCTGTTCCAGCAACGCCTTCTGCGTGATCAGATCCGTTTTCGTGTCGCTTTCCAGATCCTCAATCTGACCTTTGACCTTCTCAATCCGCTGTTCGTATTCCTGCAAAATCACTTCCAGCCGCTCATTGAATGCCCCGGAGAGATTATCCAGCTGCGACTGAAGTTCGGCGCGCGTTTCCTCGTCTGCGACAGTCATCTGCTCGCGCAACGCTTCCACATACGCCTCCATAGCGGCTTTCAACTCCGCATCCGCATCATCGGATTTCTGCTCCAGAGCGGCAAGCCGGGCATCGTAATCGGCCTTCAACTCTGTAATCTGGCGGTCGTAATTTTCCGTCAGGGAGTCGATCTGTTTTTGCAGATCATCGGTTGTTTTCTGCGTTGTTTCCTTGAGATTGGATATCTGCTGTTCCAGATTTTCCTTGAGGTAGGAGATTTCCGTCTGATAGGCATTGGAGAGATTCGCCATCTCGGTTCGCAGAGCCGCGGCTTCCGCAGTCAGCGTCTGATTCAGGGAATTGATCCGGTTCTCATAATCCTGCCGCTGCAGATCAAGCGCGTTGTTCATGGTCGTTTCCAGCGCGGAAAGCTTGTTCAGCGTTTCCCGGTCCGCCGCATTCAGATTCGCCTGCATGGTCGCCATCTGCTCTTCCAATAAGGATTTCGCATTGGCTAAAGCCGTGTCATACTGCGTCTGAAGCGTGGACATCTCCTTGCGGATCGCGGATGCTTCCGTGGAGAGTTCCTTTTCCAATGCGGAGATTTTGTTTTCATAATCGGCGCGCAGAGCTTCGTCGGCATTGTTCATTTCCCGTTCCAGAGCGGAAATCTGACTCAGAGTCTGCTGATCCGCAGCCTCAAGGCGAGTTTGCATGGTCGCCATCCGTTCTTCCAATGACGATTTTGCATTCGCAAGTTCGGTCTCATACCTGCTCTGGAGATTGTTCATCTCCGTCCGGATTGCAGACGCTTCCGAGGAGAGCTCTTTTTCCAATAAGGCAATCTTATTTTCATAGTCGGTGCGCAAGGCGTTGTACGCACTGTTCATCTCCTGCTGCAAAGCGGTAATGCGATCCAGTGTCCTCTGATCTTCCGCACTCATTTCGTTACGCAAGGCGGCAAGCTGCTGCTCCAGATTCTCCCGCAGGGTCGCGTCCGCATTCTGACAGGCATTCTGCAATGCCGCGATATTCTCGCCCAGTGCGGAATCCGCCTGCTGAAGCAACGTCTGCAAGGAGGCAAGTTTCGAGGAATAGTCTGCGATCAATGCCGCGTCCGCTTCTTTGTAACCGCTGGTAACTTCGGCAATTTCCGCCAGCAGATCGGCTTTCTGATTCGAATTCGCCGCAACCAGAGCTTCATACTTTTCCGCCAGCTCTTTGGACAATGCCGCGATATTTCCGGAATTCTGCGCAATCGCCGTCTGCAGTTCTCCTTTCAACGTCTGGAACTCGGAAAGCAGATTGGACTGTTGTGTCTGCAGAGAACTCATCTGATTCCGCAATGCGGCAATCTGATTTTCCAGCGAAGTCCGCAGATCCGAAACACTGGTTGACATTGCCGCCTGCAGCGCATTGATCTGATTCTGAATCGTTGTAGCCAGCTGGGCATCCGCCGCCTGATATGCCGTCTGGAGTTCGGTGATGTAAGACGCAAGCTCACTGTGGATCGCTTCATCGGAAGCCGAAAGAATCGACTGCATTTCCGAGATGTAGGAAAAGAGCGAGTTGATCAGGGTATAAACCCCATCATCTGTTCCGGTTGTGATGTTGATGTCGATGTTGTTTCCGCCGGAAGAATCGCCTCCTGCTGCTGGAGGCGTAACCTCTCCGCCGGAACCGCCGTCATCAACCCCGTAAACTACAATATAAGAGGAAGACAGGGTGACTCCGGCGCCTGTTTTACTGCTTGTCGGTGTACCAGTGGAACTTCCCGGAGCCTGCTTGATTCCGGGGGATGCCGGCAGTTTTCCATTCTGGGCATAGTACAGCATATCGGAAAAAGTCTGCTCTTCCGTATCGGCCCAGTAATTCTTATAAAGAGAATACCGCGTCCAGCTTCCTGTCAGATTTTGTGTCAGCGAAACCCGATAACTTCCTTTTTCCAGAACAGGCAAGCTTTTGCTGCTTCCCTGATATTCAATACCGGAAGGAGTCGTCAGCGTATAGTTGATCGCTCCACAGGTGGATTTGTTTTTGGTTACATACGCCCAGTTCTGATCAATGTATGGATTGGCGCAGGTGGTTTTATTTGTATTGCTTGACGTTGCCGTCGCCACAAACTGTCCTTCTTTTCCGGCATACTCTTCCGGAATAACAATGTAAGTTGAATTGGTTCCTGTCGTACCGGAAACTGTGACGCTTCCGGCGAATGTCAGACCGCCTGCAGAGAAAAGGATTCCTGCCAGAAATCCTTTCAATGTGAATTTCATGTTGTGTCGTTTCATCTGTTTTACTCCTTGTTTGAGTTAATGGTTTCAAGTTCCTGTCGGATTCGTTCGGAAATTTCCGGTGGACGAAATCCCGCATTTTGCAGGCTCAGACGGGTCAGTTCCTCGTGCAACACATCCAGACGGGAAAAATCCCTGCTGTTCAGCATCTCTCGCAATAACTTCAAGGCTGGATTGTTGATTCTCTGCCGGTTCTCATATTCAATGAGAAGTTCTCCCTCATCCAGTTCCGGATAAAGAATCCGGAGCCGCCGCAACTCTTCTTCCCGTTTGGAAAACGCTTCTCCGCTGGTCGAGGCAACTGCAATCGTCAACGGATTGGCATAGTGCCGGACCACGCCCACCAACGGATATTCCCCGTTGTCGATGTAGTAGAGATATGAAGAATATTTCCGACCGGGAATATGCTCCGGCGCGGGAAAGTTCATCACGGCGTTGACCGCATCATCGGACAGCGCGATGAAGCGCCGGAAAAACTCCATATTCCCCTTGTCCTTGTTCTTCAGAAGATAATACTGCTTGCTCTGTCCCATGATGATGGTCGCCAGATCGGAACCTTCCTTGTCCTGCACCATGAGCTGACCGGCTTCCTGTGTGATCGTCCAGCTCCGGCAGTTGCTCTTGCGCAGCTGGGCATAGGAGCGTTTCACAAAGCTGCTCGCTCCTGGAACAGAGGCGATGATTCGCGGCATCTCCTCATACAGAAAGAGTTTCAGCAGCTTGCGCGGCATATTGATGATCTGTTGCTGTGCAAGGTTGCTGATCACCATGCCGACCATCGCACGGATATTCTGCGACACGTTTGCCATCTTGCCGATTTCAAAATGCAGCAGCCGCGCTCCGAGATTGATGTTGGTCACGCCGTCGAAAAGTGCGCCGCGTCCGGATTCCACCGCATACTGCGCCAACCTCGTGGCGATCCGGTTGGTATCTTCCCGGCGATGCGTCGGATCGGGTGTTGAACGGATCATTTCCACCAGCTGAGAGTGATACGGCATATCCTCCGGTTTCATATAGGCGTAGGAAATATCCCGGAGCAGAGAACCGTTCGCCACAATACATTCCGTGATCTTGCCATTCGGAATATCATGATAACAGTTCAGAATCTGCTGTTCGGGTACAGTGAGATTCTCCGATGATTTTGCAAGAGCTTCCTTCAACGCCGCATAACAGTCGAACTGCGTATTGCTTCCCGCAGGCTGCTGCGGAAGCATCCATTCCATCGTCAGGGCAGTCCGGGCAATTTCGCTCCGCAGTTCAGTATGGCGGTTCCACCACTCCTGCCACGAGGCATCATAAAGACGGATCACATAATGTGAAAGAATCGCCGCCCGGTCCTGAATGATTTCGTCGTCCTGCGACTGACCGCACATCACCGTTGCGAAATTCGTTGCAAAATCCGTCTGATTGGCAGTGAGCGGAGAACCGCAGGTGTCGAAATAATTCAGTGTCAGATTGCTGTTGAGGTCAATTTCGATATACTCTCCGCCGACGATCCGGGTGAACATCAGATAGGATGCGCCTTCCTCAATGATCACAACCTTGCTGTAAAACGGATATGTTTGCAGCAGTTCGCCGAGCGTATTGACCGATTTTCCGGAACCAGTCTGTCCGAACGTGGCGGCGTGTTGCGGAGAGCCGCCGTAGAATCCGTTGACACAAACGAGATTATGGTGATCGCCCTGAAAAATCGCCTGAAAATCGTCTTCGCAGCCAACAAATGTCGAATTGAACGGAATCATCGCCGCAAAGGACCGGTGCAGCGTAAACAGCGGGTCCCATTTTCTGTAGTAGAGATTGCCGGGAAGCGTTTTCAGAAACTGCGCTTCCACTTGAACCGTCAGATCGTGCATCATCATCCCGCATTGCAGATTGGTCGCCACCAGACGGAGCTTCTCCGTTTCCTGCTGAAGTTCCTCCAGATTCCGGTTCCAGACATGAATCAGATATTCCGCTTCAAACGGCACATCTTCTCCCGCACCCATCCGATAGATCATTTTACCGAACGCATCGACTTCGGAACGGTAGGCAATCGCCGAGGGATCGGCTTCCAGATCACGCTGCGCCGAAGCCTGGCGCGATTCCAGTTTTTCAATGGTCTTGGCCTTGTTCAGCGGACGCAGATTCACCGTGACAGAGAAATTTGTCACGTTTGTCTCCAACAGGACATTGCCGTAAAACGGCGTCAGGTCGAAGCCCGGAAGCTGCCGCATGACCAGAATGTTGTGATACATCCCGTCACCGTACATCCCGTAATGCCGTTTGGAAGCGGTCTCCCGTTCCCGGTCATGTTCCGCATGATCCTGCCCGCTGAACTCGTTCCGGTAAACATCGCTGAAATCCGGACTGAAAATTTTCCCGTAATCAATTTCTTCCGCCGCAAGCGACTTGTTCACCGCTCCGAAGAACTCGGCGAACAGTTCAACTGCTGTGAGTCTGTGGATCGGAAAGCTGAACGCGCTTTTCAAAAGCAGATATTCCGACTCGAAACAGGCGGAAACCCGTTCCCGGAACAGTTGCATCGCCTTTTCCGACTCCACATTCAGAGCTCCAGAAATGAAATCTTTTGCCGGGCGCGAAATGTAAACGGTCAGATGTTCCCGCCAGAGTTCATGATTCTCCATCCGACGCCGAAGCTCGGCAGCGGTCTGCTTTCTGAATTCCCGGCAGAACGGTACATCCGCCAAACGCTCCGTATCGGATTCGTATTTTTCCAGAATCTTCCGGTAATTCGAGTCCTTGGTGTAGCGGAATTGAAGCCGCTTTGATGCATCGAACCGCGACAGATACGATTGCAGGTGCGTATACAGCTCATTCTTCTGCGGCCAGCCGGCGTTGGAGAGATTCGGTACATCCAGCCGGAAGCCTTTGGCGATATACCCGGCTGCGTTCAGTTCGCCGTAAACGAAGAACGCATTTTCCGGCGGATCGGTTTCAATGATGTAGCCATTCGGATAACGGATCATTTTACCCTCGCTTTCAAGCAGATTGTCTTTCGGGTGTCAAGCCGCAGAGCCGTTCCGAAGAGGCTGTTGAGCCAGTAGTCGAAATAGTAGTGTGGCTTCTCCCGGACGAATCGGAAATAGAACCAGACGGATATAGCCAGCGGAATCCATGATGCGACGACGGCCAGTATCGCCGAAGCATCCATCAGTGCGAAAAACAGGAAAACCGCTCCGATGATGCCGCCGAAAATGATGTAGATCGCATCGCCGCGCACTTTCAAATTCCGCGACAGACGGAACTGCGATGCCGGAATCTGCGCCGGATTCCGGGGAATGGCAAGTGGTGTTTCTTCTGTCATATCAACCTCACAGTCCGCTGGATGCATTCAGCGAAATGCCGAGCGTTTTGTTGAAAATGTACAGCACAATCGCGAACAGCACCGGAATCAGGATCGTCCCGATCAGTTGTGCTTTCGCGTTTGCCGCATCGTTTTTGAATGCAAATCCGGTCGAAATCCCCATGATCAGCGTAAAGATCAGACCGATGGCCATGATGATCCACTGCACATAGCCGAGTCCCGAAGAAGCGTCGATGCCGGTGTTGGCCGCCCATGCCCGGCACATGGTAGCATAGGTCGCCAGAAAACCGGCCAGCTTCTTGGATTTCAACAATGGGTACAGCGGTTCAAACCCGTCCTGAGTAAACGGCATTTGCAGCAGCTTGGCAAGTCCATGGAACTTGTTGGCAAGAGATGCTCCTGTTCTGATCATTTGCATTTTCATGATGATGTCCTTTCTGATTTTAGGGAGTGTTTGCGATTATCGCAGACGCTATTTAAGATACGCCGAAAATACGCTCTTTCAATAGCGGATTTTAAGCTGTAATATATTGATTATAAAGGTGTTGCATCAATAGAAAACAACATTGAAGGAGGAGAATGTTGGTTGCCGCGTTGGGTTGTCTGTTTCAAGTTCAAGTCAGGGAAAAATACTGATATTGAGCTTATTCAGACATTGCACAAAAAATAAATTGTGGTTTGCTCCCGGTCAAAAAATTCCTGATTGATTTTTATGCAAAATTGAGCGGGGATGACACAACAAAAAAATCGAAAAAAATTTGTTGCCATGGTTTTTCTGGAATTTTCTGCAAATAAACAGGTTAAAGCTATTGAAAAAAGTTTTTCTTTATAATACAGTGTCCTTGAAGAAGAATCTCTTTGCATAAGGAGCCAGAGGAAGAAAACATATGATGTCTGCTCATGCCTGTTGTTAAAACTATACAGCAAACAGTTCGTGGAACTCGGAGCCCCGGCATGATGGTTCCTGGAAGGAGTTCTGTCATGCAGGATATAGCAATTGCTATCGGTGAAAGGATACACGAGCTGATTATTCTCGAAATTCAGAGAATGTGCAGGGAGGTGATGGAACAGCAGGATCAAATCACACGTCGGTTGACGGTTCTGGAAAACTCTTTTCCTGTCAGAAAAGAAATTCCCGTCAACTTCAACCAATCTCATCAATCCAGAATGAAAGGAGCCAATATCATAGCCATTCGCAAACGCCTGCAGTTGTCTCAGGCTGTTTTTGCTCGATTGCTCAACGTCGACAGGGCGAATCTTTGCAAATGGGAGCATGACAAAGTTGTTCCTTCCCCTGCGACTGCGGTAAAAATCGCAGCTTACCGCAATATGGGTAAAAAAACGTTGCGGAAAAAACTTCAGGAGCTTGAAGAGAAAATGTGGGACAATTGAGTTTATAAAAACCAGTCATCATTCACTGGAGCTTTCATGTCGGGGATAACATGAAATTGAATTGTCTCCACTTTCTTTGAGCCCCTTCTATCGTCATACCCATTTCCGGTAAATAATTCTTCAATCTGAAATAATAAAGACTTCCTTTCCCCGATGGAACAGAACTTCCACGGGGGATTTTCGTATTATCCTATTTATCTGCAAGCCGGGTTGACGCCCGGCTTCTCTTTCTCAGGCCGTAGAAAAAGATTATTCTTTCCTTCCGGTGCGGCGTTCGCATTTGCTTTTCCCGCCTTCCTTGTTCTTTGCGGAAAGAATCAATCTTCCGGAAAGGTGTAAGATGAATAAAGAAGACAAAACAATTGTGCTGCTGATTACGGCAGAGAAGCGGCAAAGTGGAACGCAGAGTCAGACGGAATATTCCGGGATCTTTGCAGCAGAGGACGGTGTTCTCAATGAAACCGAGAGGAATGTCTTTGCCATGGTTCGTGAGCGTCCCGACTGCTGGAATTCGGGGGGCGTGACCGGTTATCCCGAATCCTTTTTTACGGAAGTCGAGCAGGAAGCTCTCCGTCGTCACGGAACCGGTAAACGATTTTCGATGTAAGGAAGGAGGCAATCATGTCATTGAACTGGGACATCAGCAAGGTCAGGAATTGGCAGATGAAGCAGGTAAAAGACGGCCACACATTGGACTGTCTGATCTGGGCAAGTCTTACCATCGGAATGGGCGATCTCAATGAAAAGACCGCAAAAGAGTTTCTTTATCGCCTGAATCGCTACTCCCGCGAAGTCGGAGCAATCGCAACTTATCCAAACGGCAGAATTGTTGTCTGGACGCTTGCCAAAGTAAGACCATGGTTCGGGCTGCATACCAATGTCCGGACGATTTCAAACAGCGCATTCGACAAACTTGTCCGGGAACGCTCCGGACGCTGAAAATGGAGGATTATATCATGCAGGTTATGCACATGAACTGGAAAACCGGGAAGATGGAGCCGTGTGTGGAACATCGTCTGGAACGGGGGCAGATTGTTATGGGGATTGATGGACCTGCCCATGAATATGACGGCGTTGTTCTTGAGCGTGTGGAGAATGGGAAATGGGGTACTTCCTGCCGGATTCTCTGGATTGATGATCTGCGGGTCTCCGGTCATCAGTTCATCAAACCGATTGCGGAACGCTTCGGAATCGGCGTCTATTTTTACCCCGGCAAACTGATGCCGGAAGAGAAGATCGCTGAACTCGAAAAGCGGTTTCTGGAAAAAGAGAGAGCCGAAGCACTTGAAGCCGAAAAGCGCCGGATCGAAAATGAACGCCTGGCTGTAATCGGCAAGAAACGTTTTGCCGATGCGATCAAAAAACATGGAAAGCCTGTGGCATTGATTTTAGCCGTAGAGCATGAAGACGTTTCGGATTTGCAAACCGATTACTTCGATTATCGAACAGTCCGGACTGTGGTGTTGGCATTTTCAAAACACAAGCGGAATTTGTTTCCGGAAATGCGCAAGGCAGCGTTGAACAGCGATATTCCGGAAATCCGGAAGCTGGCGACGGCTCCAGCCGACTGGGAGAATCGCGAGGACTACTCCGGTGGACACGGTTACTATCTTGCGGAAAGCAAATACAGCGGCTGGTCCATTGAAAAAATTCCGCTTTATAATGATGAACAGTTGGAACGTTTCTACTGCAATGCAGGGAAGCCGGGAGGCTTCTGCATAAAATAAGTGGTTCTTGTTTGTTTTGCCGGATTGTCCCGACGAAACGCCGTTCGGAACAGTCCGGCTTTTTTGTGCCCAAACAAGAACGGAAAGGAGATTAAAATGGGAATGATTGAAATAGAAATTGAGTTCAATGAATTATGGAAACGCAACATTGTGCGATTCGACGAAAATGACGATTGGCATCCGTATCTGCTTGTCAATACGGATCGTGCGTATTTCGATCTGAGCGGGAACAAAATCTCTGTTCTCAGCCGGGATTTCAGCCTGTGCCGGGATCTGGCGCAGGTCAAGCGGGAACAGAACTACTGGAGCCGGATACACCGGAGAAACGAATATGCCGATCAGCGGAAAATCTACCGGATTCTTCTTGAACGGTGCGGTCAGATTGATCGCGATTGGCACTCCATCGAAGTTTCCGAAACGGAATTCATTGCGGAATATCAAAAAAGAAATCGGAGGTGAAAGATGAAGGTTTGCAAAGACTATCTGAAGGCTCGCGCTGTCTGGAAACGCCGGTATGCCGAATTGGAACGGCGTTATGAGGAAGCGGAACGCGCGGAACAATGGGATCGCGCGGAACGCATCGGGGAAGCATTGGCTGAGATGGAGCAGCATTCCGGCTTCAAAAAATGTTTTTCCTGCGGCAGAAAAGGCTGTGCAGCGCACTTCGACGGTTTCGTGTCATGGGACCCGATGAATGAAAACTGCCACATCATTGAAACTGCCTGAAGGAGGTTCTGAGATGAAATTTATTTGTCCGAAATGCAAGAAAGATACGGAAATCGAAGTTGTCATGACCGACTGCATCGTAGCCGAAACCATCAAGTATAATAACTCTGGCGAAGCTGAATATGGAACGCCGGAGATTCACGACAGTCTGAACTCTCATTATCAGTGCAAAAACTGCGGCTGGAAACTTCCAGTTGAAGCGAATCTGGTCGATGATGACGTATTGCTGGAATGGCTGAGAGAACAACCTCAAAATTCCAACCGGAATTTTACCGAGAGTTGATCATCTATGCCTGGTCAGAATAGTCTTTATTGAATAACTTATTCAGAGCGTGATACGTGAATGGGTTTGGATTTGAAAGAAGTTTTCCAGATCCAGGCATCAACTGAAACTGTCGCTTCCAGTTTCAGTTGTATTTCTTCCGGTAAATTGCTGAAAAAATTGAATCCAGTGATCTTCTCCACCTGTTCGACTGTGACAGTAAAATTCTGCAGATTGCCTTTTGTTTTCCAGTTTGGAATGATGAAAGCAATCATCTTCTCCGGAGGAGTCACATCGTAAACGATCTTGAAATAGGCAAGTGGAACTGAAATCGTTCCATTGCAAATGGTAATAGATTTCTCAGCAAAAACCGGACCGCAGATTACATAAAGTTCCTTCTCTTTTTTTGCCCATTCCCGAACCTGTTCCTCCAGATATTTCCAGGTGGCCCGGTTGCAGCGCGGATGCTGTGGACTCATATTGGTCATCAAGAAACTGTCCGACATGGCCTCTGGCGACCATCGCATATCGCCTGCCGGAGCCATGTGTCCCCGGTCATATCCGGTCTTTGCGTAGTCTTGGTGAGCGGGAGACTCTGGAATGAGGGGGTCTTTGTGAAAGTTATTGGAACGCTCGACAACTTGATTTTCAACCTCTGTGGCGAGCAGTCTATATTGAACCCAAAGCGGTTGACGGTGTTTACGGGAAAAGCCGATGCAGAACCATTCACGATCTACGACATAATCGGTAAAAACAGGCACTCCGATCCGCAGATTGTCATAAGGCGAGGAGTTTGCTTCCGCAGGAGTTTTGATGAGAACCGGCTCTCCGGCTAAAAGAATTGCCGGCAGAACGCACAACAAGCAAATTTGCCTCAACGGTCTCATAAAAGAGGTGCCTCATTCACACCTATCCTGAGTACCGCCAAGCACTCTGCCGAGAATGTGAAAGAGGCACCAGCACAAACTGCACAGGTGCGCCCTTTCAACAACCTATCTCGGCTCCGGCTAAAGCCGGAAATAACTAAACTTGGCGGTTTTAGGATAGACGATTGTTGAAAAGTCTTTATGACTTCATTTTATTTCGTTTTAATATAATATCCCTTCTGTAAACCTCGCATTCTTTTCATTTTCTGAAACAATAATCTTCCGAAGAATAATATACAGCGCCATAAAGAAAAATCAATGAAGATTTTCGTGTTTGCCTGTCATCCATCCGCCCCGGCATAAAGCCTTTTGGTGCAGATGGATTTGGGGGTGAACAAACACGAAAAGGAGGCTCAAGAAGATGAAAAACGATCAGGAAAGAGAAAACAGATTGAAGGAGGCAGTCAGGGACGCTCTGTCCACAGTTTGCTGGAAAGATGAAAACGGCGTGTTTTATGAGGAAATCTATGCGGATTACCGTGACACGCTGGATGACCGCACGCTCAAGAAGATCTGCAATGACGACCATCCGCACGAGAAGTTCTGGGAACTGCTCGACGAGTGGTATCGTGACTGCGAGTGGGAATATGCGGACAATGTCATCAAGCGGGTTCTCGAAGACGAGGATGTGGCGGAGCTTATTGAAAATCTGGATGCGAATGAAGTTCGTGAACTGATCCGTGATCAGTTTTACATCCGCTATCCGGAGAAACATTTTCTCAAGGAAGATGTTCTGGTCGATCTTGTCATTGATACAGGTGATATGAATTATGACTTTACTTCCAACATCATCGGCGGGCATTATGACGCCAGTGATGATTCGATTCCGGAGGAGTCCAGTCTGTTGTGGCTGGCACGCCAGCAGGGATATAAGAAATCTGAACTCAAAAAGGCGCTGGTTGAACGCGGAAAATGTGAATCGCCGTTGCTCAAGTCAATTTATGTGGAAACGGCGAATTGCAGTACACATATGAATGCGTTGGTTTTTCTGGTCAAAATGACTTTGGAAGAATATTTCAATCTCCGCGATGCCATCGACAAGGAAAAGAAACGGAACGAAAGCTACTACCTTTCCGAACGTACCGGCCGCGGCTGTCTGGTTCTCTCCAAAGATACGACCTGCGGTCTTTATGATTCCTGGAACGGCTCCGGCAGTATCTTGAAAATCAAACTGGAAAAGGATGTCCGTCTGCCGTTCCGTTGTATTGCTTCGGCAGACCATGATGGCTGTCATGGTTACGGTATCCGGGAAATTTACGGCTGCGGTTCTGATTTGTGGAGTGATAATGCCGTCAAACTGATCCGCCCGATGAAAAAAGCTGCGTAAGAAAGAGAAACCATGCCGACAACCAGCCGAATTATCATGACCCGTGAGGATCTCCGGCTGCTCATTGAGTGCGCCGAAAGACAGGAAAAAGTTCTGCGGAAAAAAGCGGAACATCAGCGAGAAATGTTCGATCCATTCCGTCCCTTTACCTGGCGGCGGAAGGAGGAGGCAGAGAGGGTTCTGCATCACTGTCAATCCGTCCTGACGCATCTGTCTTTCTATGAGGAACATTGGGACAATCTGCCGCAGGAATATCAGTGAATAAAAGGAGGTCGCAAACATGAGCGAAACATCGAAAATCTTTGGACATTTCAATGTCCGCATCCTGCGCAAAGGAGAGAAATACGGTCTTGAAGACTGTCTCACCCACAAGGAACGCAAACCGCTGGTCGAATTCTACGATTACCGACACCGGAACGACAAGGAGTGGAAACGCGGTCAGTTCGTTTCACGTTACTATGCGGAAACGATTCTGGAACACAATCTGAACTTCGGTCTCTCGCTGGATGGCGGTGTTCCGGAATGGACGGTTTCTGCTGAATCCATGCGGGAAATTCTCGCCTGGCTCCGGCAGGAACTCCGGGCGGACGAGCTGCCGAAACTGTCCGATCAGCTGGCAGAGAATAATTTAAGTCAGTATGCGTTGCAGATTGAGGCAAATAGACTCTGCAATCAATATGCCCGCGCATTGATTCGCGCCATGCACAGTGAGTACAACGGAGTCTGCTGGCTTGGTAAATTAAATCCGGATTTCGGCGCACAGCGTCCCGGACTGCAAAAATATACGCACGGCATGGTCTATAACTTTGCCTGCGATCTGGTTCTTCCGGAATTTGATATTGAAATCGACCGGATGCTTCGGGAATATCGTGCCTGTCCGGGAAAAGTTCAACTGATTGAAAAGATCAGGAATCGTGTCAAGGAATTCCAGGGACATTGGGTTTACTGGAGTTGATATAACGTTTTGTTCGACTTGCCGTGCTTTCGGAAGTTCATTCCAACTTCCGGCGCGGCTTTTTTGTGCTCGAACAAACCATTGAAAGGAGTTGAAAAAAGATGGAAACGTATCAGGAATTGAAGGCACGCCATGAAAAGGAAGTGAACGCTCTGCCATTGGGCTTTGCTTTTTCGGAAGAGCAGTTTGAGGAAATGAAACTCAAACTTGGCGTCAAAGAAAACAGCGAACTCTACCGCCTTGGCAACACAGGAGGCTTCTACCGGAGAGTGGATTCGGAACTGATTCACGGCACGTTCAAACGTCATGCAGAGGAACGCAAAAACGCGATTTTCACCGAGTCCGGAATCAATGCCAAGTATGTTCAGAGCATGTTTTATTATGAAATGTGCAATCACGAATTTGGCATCAACTGGGATGGAAAGGCTGATGTCTTATCCGCTTGCGAGCTCACCGAAAAGCAACTGGACTCCATCCCTGAACTGAAACAGGCATGGAATGCCGCGAAGAAGCAGTATGATACCGCCGCCGAGAAAAACGGCTGGTTTTAATCATAAAAATTCAAATCGAAAGGATTACAACATCATGAAAATCGTATCTGACTTGCTCGTCAGCGTGATCGAAGATCATGCGGAAATCCGTCATGATTATTCCGGACGCGGAATGTGCGGTGAAAAATGTTTCGGATTTGTCGTAGAAAATCCGGAAGCCGCCATCGCCGAAATTCAAGCAGACATTAACGGCATTTACGAACCGGAGGAACTGCGGCAAGAATTTTCTGAACTGCTTCAGCATAGTCGTCGCGACAGTATGGGATTCGATGCGATTCTCTACTTTCCCGGCTATCAGACAGTGGAAACCGGTAAGGAGGCAGAAGAAAATGATTGACTTGACCAAGCTGGAATGGGGACTGCGTCCGTTTCGTGAATTGGAAGCCCTGGCAGTCTACGGCGCACGAACGATCTTTCGAGACGGCAATATCGAATTTCTTCAAGATCGTCAGAGTTGTATTGGAGATGAAACTGCCTGTAAAATCCTCTGCGCTTGGATCAATCACAAGGCGCTTCCGGCTTTGAAAGAACATATCCGAAAACACGACTGGACACCGATGACGCAGGAAACGTTCACACTTGAAACGTGGAGTTTTCTCTTTGAGGCATCACCGCGTGCCAGTGGATATATCTATATCACTGCCTACCTGAAAGGTTTCGATGAATTTCCGATAGGAAAATGGTCCGGCAATTTTATCCCGAAAATCGGAGAAACGGTTTTCGCTGTTATCAACGACATCGGCAAATGCCAGGTTCTCGGCTACTACCTTGAAGACGGCTGGATTGGTGTCATTGCCAAACCAGCTCAACCGCCGGAATGGTTTATCCGTCAAAACGGCAAAAACGCCGTCTGCGGACTTTTCGGAACGGAAATACGGAAATTGGAATCCGGACATCAGAAAGGTGACAACGAATGAGTTGGGTTGCCGGCGTTCATTTTTATTTGTATTTTGCCTCTGCTGCCGATGCGGCAATTGCGAAGCAAGAACTGGAGAATTTCATTTATCAGGAAAAACATCTGGAGCGTTTCCTGCTGGTAGAGCTTCTGGGAGGCAATACGGAAACGATTCAGGACGTCGATAATGAAATTTTTGATATGGAAGACATTGCTATGGAAATTCAGAATTTCTGCAAGCAAAAGTTCCAGCAGGATTTGCAAGGGAGCTGGCAGGAAGAAAACCGCGATGGCAGCCACTATATCAACGAAATGCTTGATGGAAAAGTCGAATCTGAAAATGGAGGCTGGTTGCTGGATTATCCTATCCAAGTCATCCGGCAACTCAGGGCGATTGCCCAGATCATTACGAAAAAGGCTTAAATAGAACACGCTTCTTTGCGGGTTGTTGAAATCCGCCTGTCCTCCGGCATTCGCCGTTTCCGGCAGGCGGATTTTTCAGTGAACAACCCGAAAGGAGAATCAGGAAAAATGAATAAAATCAAAGAAACAAATCACTTCGCAGAGAAAAGTCAGGAAAACACTGAAGTGGAAATTCCGACCTTTTGCCCTTCCTGCCTCAACCACGAGTGTGTGGAGCTGATTGACGAAGGAGATGAACAGGATGCGGATGGTGTTTTCGGCAATTATCATTTCCGCTGTTCTGTCTGCGGACGCCGGACCGACAGCATGGATACCCCGGCGGATGCGCTGGAATCATGGCAGTCTCATGAGGTCAACTGCCTCGGGTCCTGCGCAATACTCATGCCCATCAAAAATTTACGCAAACTCTGCAAAGACAGCAAGGGCTGCTGCCGGATTTGCCATGATTGCGGGAAAGCCGGGGAGTTGAGAAAGATGTATTGATATTTTCCCATATTCACAACTTTACAGAAAAACATAACATCCATAACAAGAGAGGATTACAATGGAAAGAGAAACATTTGATGAGGTCCTGCAACGTCGCGACGGCTATACGAAAGAGGAAGTTGACGAGACCAGGCAGGAGATTCTGGACCGGATCGCCGATGGAGAAGATGGCTTCGACATCATCGACGAATACGGCCTGGAGCCGGATTATCTGGAAGATCTGATCTGCTGGTAAGAAAAACGGATTGTTCGTCGGCTTGCGCTTCGGAAGTTCATTCGGACTTCCGGCGCAAGCTCTTTTGTGTCCGAACAACCCCGGAAAGGAGAGAAAGAAGATGTTGCTTGAGGAATTAAGTAAAATCGCCGCGCAGAGCGGGAACTGCCGTCTTGTGATCTCTTACAATGGAGATCACAAGTATGCGCTCGGCGTCAGCGACGGCGTGACGACTCCGCTGATCGTCAATGGCACGCTCGCGGAATTGCAGACCGCGGTTGCGGAGAAGTTGCCCGGTTATTTGGAACTTGCCGCCAAAGAAGCTGCCGAGAAGAAGGCCAAAGAGGAAGCTGCCAGGCATGAAGCGGAACTCAAAGCCGCTGAAACCAGACTCAAACAGGAAGCCGCCGCCCGCAAAGCCGCCGAAAAGAAGGCGGTCGAAGAAAACAAAGCCGCTCAAGGGGAATTGTCCCTTTTCTGAAAACAAACATGGAGGATTCAATCATGCCCGAAACCAATGAAAAAACTGCCGAAGCTCGTCCGCGCAAATTCGTTTTCAACGGAATGCAGCTTGCCGATCCCGATCCGAAGATGACGCCGCAGAAAGTCGCGGAGTTCCACTCTCTGCTTCATGCGGAACTGACCAACATCACGATCAAGGGGCCGACGAAGACTGCGGACGGATTCGATGAATACAAATTCATTCCGCAGGTCGGAACTTTCCGATGAAGAAAAAGAATTTCCGACCCGTAAGCGAGGAACGTCTGTTCCGGCATTTCCAGCCGGGACAGAGAAAGAAAAAAGAACTCAATCCGGATGAATTTCCGGAGGAGAGTGAAGAATGCACCAAAAAACTGATTCATGCGGTCAATCAGACGCCGTCAATCCCGCTGGATGCGGCGTTCCTGCCGCCTCTTTTATAACGATTCCGCGTCTGGTTCTGCCGACGGAATTATATTCACAAGGGAATTTGTCACGCATCCTCCCGATTCTTCACGGAATCGGGCAGTATACCGACCTTGAACCGTTGTTGAAGAACGATTATTCGCCGTTATCGGTCCTGAAGAAAGCTCTGCAACAGTGGTTCGCGGGGATGTTGCCGAAAGAAATTGAACAGGCCTTGAATTTTGAGGTCGATTTCATCACGGAACCTGACAATCAAGGTTGTTCCGACTTGGAGTTCGATTCCAATGAGGATGATTACGTGCTGCTCTTTCGTCTCGGTTCGCCTTACGCCTCGGATTTTACCGTCGAAAAGGCCATAATCCGTTATGAGACGGAATTTCCGGGACTGGGGCAGAAAATCCTGCGCAAAATCAATACGGCAACGCCCTTTGACATCGGCACTCCGCAGCTTTTTCTGGATGTCGTCCGTGACAACTGCTGGAACGGATATGAAGACGAGGAAGAATATGTCGATGAAATCTGTTCCTGTGAAGATGAAGAAGCCCGCCAGATGTATTTGGACGAGATGTATGCTACCCGAGCTGACTTCGATGAGAATTTTGAGCCGTGGGCGCTTCAGCCGGACGAGAATATTTTTCAAGGTTCGATTCCGCCGGAATTGGAGGAGTTATTCCAACTCCCGGGCCGGAAATACAGCCATACGGAATATCCCTGCTGCAACACAAACCTGCCGGGAATACTGATCTGGCACAATGATATGATCTTCAATTGCTTTGACAATATTTACGAGCAGGCGGCCAATGGAGGGGGGGGATTATTCTGAATGGACTTAACTGGACGTTTCCGAAAGATACTGCCCATTTGGCGGAAACTTTGGAAGAAATCAGCCATGCGGTCGGCTCGCTCGGCAGACTGCTGCTGATTCTCAATCGAATCCATACGGAGGAAGAAGAATATGGAAGTAATGATCCCCAATGAAATGAAGTTCCGGCTTGACGGCGCGATTCTGTTCTATCGCCGCTGGTCGGAATATGGATACAGCTATTCCGCGCATAATGCGGCGGCGGTTCTCCACAAAGTGAATGAAAATGGTTCGCTGGCACCCGGACAGACTCTCGACATGAAAGCACTGGAATATTTCTTCCGGAATTCCAACGGCGCCGACAAGTTGAAGTTTCAGGATTCCAGAATTCTGGCCCGTTCCTATGACGGCATCGTATGGTATGAGAAAAGTCGCCTGGCTCCGATTTATTTTCAAATTAACCGGGCAAATGAGCCCGGTCGGGCGATTTTGAACAAACTTTCCGGGCGGCAGGTCACGTGGCCGCCGTTGCTTTTCATGATTGCAAACGGGACACTCCGCTGCCGTGCTTTAAGAAGCAATCGCCGTCCAACCCCCAAAACGAAGCTCTATATTGCGCCCTTGACGCATATCAATGAAACCGACGGAGCAGTCTGTCTGCCGGAAGGGCTCCGGATCGACCGCCGGAACTCTCTGGAAGAAAACATGAATCTGGTATCCGAGCTGTTCTATCAGGGGAAATTCGGTCATGCGACTCACTCCATGCGGCAGATCGAACATTCCGGCGGGCATGACGGATTCTGGATCAAATATCTGAAAAAGAAAAAGCATGACCGTTTCCCGGTTGAACTATTGAAATCAGCCAATCAAACTCTTGGAGACCTTTTGAAAT
>ERZ1034917.667-NODE-667-length-28927-cov-558.153713_pt1 | contig 28927 bp, 42 predicted proteins | sample MGYA00520605_ERZ1034917 | MGnify/ENA primary metagenome ERZ1034917 (study PRJEB33766, sample SAMN09781784) | gut metagenome | biome: gut microbiome | host: Homo sapiens | place: Madagascar | study: EMG produced TPA metagenomics assembly of the PRJNA485056 data... | reverse complement strand
CTCGGAGCGGTCGCTGGACCAGAGCCAGTGGGAGACGATGCTGAGCTACTGGGCGCAGAAGGCAAACAACGAGAACGCGGCCTATCTGCAGGCGTTGGCGGCGGAGCAGGCGGCAGCGAAGAAATCCGGCGGCGGAGGCGGCGGAAGCAGTTCATCTTCCAAGCTGAGCAACAAGAAGAACAACACGCTTGCAAAAGCGGCGCAGGCGTACCGGGCAAAGAACCCGAATGTGTATCTGGACAGCCGGACGCTGGATAACTACCTCAACAGCAAGGGTTACAATGCGCTGGAGGCCAATACATTCAAGGCGTATCTGGAATACTACGGCGCGACGTATCTACGGCAGCGGTAACGGAGGGAAGCATGGGACGAATCACACTGACAGAGGAACAAAAGCGGATTGCAGAAAGCATCCGCAGCGGACAGGGAGCCAGCACGCAGCAGGCTCCCTCCGCCTATCGCGGCGGAAGAATCACGCTGAACCAGAAGCAGATCCAGATCGCGAGCAAGTACGGCCTGCCGAACCCGGACTACGGGAAGAACGCGCAGAGCACGCAGACGACCGTAGACGATCCGCTGCATAAGCAGTATGCAGCGTTTATGGCATACCAGAACGCCGTGCGGGAGGCGGAGCTTGCGCAGATCGAGCTGGGGGCCGCGCTGAAGGGCCGGACGAGCGGACAGAAAAAGACGGAGAATGCGGGGGCGGAGATCGGCGGGAAGGTATCAGAGCAGGAATACGGACGATCTTCCGCGATGCAGAAGAAGTACGGCACGTACCAGAATTATCTGCGCGGCGTGGATGCGGCGCAGGGGCGGCAGCTTGGGCTGATGGCACTGCAGCAGCAGAGCGCAGCGCTGACGTTCCGACCGTCGGTCAAAAGTCAGGCCGAAGATGTGAACAAGGCGGGCGCACATGCGCGGGCGATGAAAACCGTGGAGCGGGATCAGGTGCGCGGCATGCGGCGGACGTCGAAACTGCTGGAGGGCGAGATCTACAATCGCGAGGTTGAGCAGGTAGACACGCATTTTTCCGGGACGGGTTTGTCTGAAAACGGAAAAAGCGTGACGCAGCTGCAGAACGAGATCGACGCGCTGCAGGAGCGCAAGGCGCAGGTCGACAGTCAGAGCGTGCTGGCCCGGGCACAGGAGGCGATCGGAGACCTGAGCGAGGAAGACCAGAATCTGCTCCGGCAGTACCGAGGGAAGGAACTGAACGGGTATCAGGTGCGGGCGTATGCAAAATACGACGCGAAGAAGGCGCTGAACGAGAAGGGCTATGACGACGAGAAGCTGAAGCAGCTCGCGGAATGGCAAAAGGTGCTCGACGACTATGAGAACGCGCAGAAGCTCGATGCGGCGGCACAGGAGATCGGACACCGGTCGCCGGTGGGCGGCACGCTGTTCTCTGCGGCGCTGGCACCGGGGAAGGCGCTGGGCAATCTGGAATCGCTGCGCGGCGTGCTGCCAAGCTGGGCGGGCGGATATCAGAACGAGGATATGCCGACGAACGTTTACAGCCCGGCGTACAACGCGACGCGGCTGTCTTCCGGGATCCGGGGGAGCGTGATGCAGGGGATGAACCCGACGGGGCAGTTTCTGTATCAGGCGGGCACGTCGGCACTGGACAGCGCGGTCAACATGGCGGTCTCGACGGGACTCGTGGGAACCTTCGGCGGCGTGGCCGGTGCGGGGGCGAAGGACGCGGTTGCGGAGACCATGAACTGGGTGATGGGCTCGCAGGTCGCGGCGGACTCCGTGTATGAGGGAATCCAGAACGGGAAGTCCAATCAGGAAGCCTTGATCGACGGCATTGTCGAGGGCGCGATCGAGGGCATTACGGAAAAATACTCCGTGGGCGATATCATCGAGAACATGCTGAGCGGAAAGGCCGTGTGGAAGAAGGCGCTGCGGTCGTTCGCGTCGGAAGGCGCGGAAGAGATCGCGTCCAACTGGCTCAACCGCGCGTATGATGTGGTAGCGAAGCATGACCGGGGCGAGGTCATGTCGGCCTACGCGGCTTACATTGCGGAGGGAAAGACGCCTGCGCAGGCGCTGGCGGCAATGGTCGGGGACTTTGCGAAGGAGGACGGACTTTCGTTCCTTGCGGGCGGTCTGTCCGGCCTTGCGATGGCAGGGACGTATGCGGGTGTAAACCGCGTTATTACGGAGGCAAACGTCACGCAGACGGCCAGAGCGGTCTTAGAAGCGGGCGAAGTGCAGGACGTTATTGATTACGGCATGGCGCAGGAGGAAGGCACACGGGCGCACCAGCTGGCCGAGGAGCTGCAGCAGACTGTGGACGCGGGCGGCGAGGTGACGCAGAAGGCCGTGGAGGACACGCTGCGCGAGGTGGCGAAGGAACAGCAGGCGGCGGTCGACGAAGGACAGGAGCCGCGCGTGCCGGAGACGCTGACCCGGCTGGAACAGCTGCAAGCCCAAGAGCAGCAGGCGCAAGCGAAGACCGAAGCGAACGAGAAGATCTTTCAGATCTACAAGAGCGCGGCGGAGACGGCGCAGGAGAACCAGAGGCTTGCCGAACAGTACCGGCAGGAACAGGCACAGACGCAAGCGCAGCAGAGCGTTCAGGCGGTGCAGCAGGCGCAGCGGGCGGCGCAGCAGCAGTATGACCAGGACAGTTTGCTCGCGCCGATCCCGGGGACGGAGAACATGGGCGAACTGGATCTGGAGCAGTATGCCCGGCAGCAGACGGCAGGCGCGGAGAAGGAGCTGGACGAAGCAGCCGCGCAGCAGGAAGAACAGTATTTGCAGGATCAGGCCCGGAGAGCGGGCTATGACGAAACGACGGCGGCGTATTTCCTGAACGGCAACACGACGGGGATGCCAGCAGAGCAGTACGCGCAGAGCTTCAGCCAGGTCTATGAGCAGGGGCGGCTCGGCGCGAGCGAGCAGCGGGCGATGCGCTATGCCGAAGGAATGAATCAGGATGTTGCGGCAGCCGCCTATCGAGCGGGCCTTGCCACAGGACAGGAAGGAGTCAACAATGGCAGTATCAAGGCTTCTGATGAAGGACAGATCCGGCAGGCTGGTCAGCGTGCCGAAGAACAGGCTGGAGGCGTTCGCCAAAGCACAGCGCAGCAGCAAAGAGCTGACACCGGAAGAAAGAGAGCGCAGGGTGCAAGAGATATCGCAAAGGCTTGGGATGAAGTAACGCTTTCGGAGCTCGGCTTCGGCGAAGGGAACGCGCAGACCGTGCGCGTCATGCCGCAGGGGCAGGAGGCGGGAAACGAGGATATTCAGGCGGCGGCAAAATTCTTCCGGTCGATGGGCGTGCAGAATGCGCGGTTCTTCACCGGGCAGCTGACGCAGGAGATCGATGGGCAGACGTTTTATGCGGACGCCGCCGCGATGGAGGACGGCTCCGTGCTCATCCGGGCGGACAGCGAGGAGTATTCCGCCTTCGAGCTGGCGAAGCACGAGGGGTATCATATCCTCGCCAAGCGCTGGCCGGAGATGGCGGCGAAGATCCAGAAGCGGCTGCTCAGCGAGGGCAAGATCACGAAGGCAATGATCGAGAGCTACGTGGACGCCTATGCGCGGGCCTATGGCGACGACACAGACGCTTACGTCGAGGAGATCATCGCGGACACCTACGCCGGCATGAACCGCACCGACTACGGCACGAACCAGCTGCGCGCGGACGTGAAGATGGAGGTCGGCCAGTGGCAGAAAAAATCCGGCAGCGCGAGAGCGCCGCCGGCGAAGATGTCTGCTGCAAAGGATCAGATCACGAAAAACTATCAGGGCGTCAACCTTGCGGAAGACGGAAGCGTCTACACCTACGACTTTTTGACATCGCTGCCAGATATGGATGTGACCATGCTGCCGGAGGTCGATGCAGTGCGCGGAGCTGACAACCGGGTCGATACGGCGAAGGTCGTGCAGGAGGGCATGAAAAACGCCCGCGCCGTTGGTACGGAACGGGACGGACGGGTTTTCATTCGGAACCGGTACACGGGGAAACTGCTCATGGTGACGACAAACAGCATTCGGCATGGAATCAATGGGGCGGCAAACCGCGTGCTGACCAATGCAAGGCTGGGCGCTGTTGTAGGAAATATTGTACAGAATGCAGTGCCTATCAATGCGCTATATAACACAGCGAAAGATGTGACCGGAACCTATGCAATGGCTGGGTATGCCACAGACAATGTGGGGAGAGAATTTGCGGCAATTATCACTGTCGAACAAAAGACAGGCAGGATTGCGGCGGTCGAAGCGTACGATATGCTCCATGCAGTGAGCGGAAGGCAGAAAAAAGGCAGCCAGGCGGACACGAAGTCCCAGAGCATACGCTCTATCAAGGCTGCCAAAATTAGTATATCCGATCTGCTCCAAATTGTCAATAGTACACACCAGAGTATTTTGCCGGAAGATGTGCTGCAGAAATTCGGTGAGCAGAGAAATCCAAAGGGGGATTATACCGGGAAGGTCAAATTCTCGTCTCAGGACGGGCGGTATCGGGATCTGATGGGGGAGAAGCCGGCGCAGTATGTGCGGCGACTGGAAAGCCGGATGGTAAATGAGCTGGCGGAGAATCTGAGCGTGCCGGGGCAGGCGAAGCGGGAGGTCCTGCAGCCGATGGCCGAGGAGGCGCTGCGGACGTTCTTTACGGACGGGCAGCTCGACCGGGTGAAGCTGAACGATCTCTTTGAAACGGCCTATCAGGCGGGCATCGAGGAGGATACGCAGTATATTGAGCAGTACGGGGATCTAAAAAAATTCATCCGGGATCAGAAGCTTTCCGTCTCCGAGAAAGACCGGAAGGATATTGCGGACTACAATCTGTTCCGCAAGGCGGCCATGGGAACGCTGACGATCAGCAAGGACGGATTGCCAGTAGACGTGGCATATCAGCAGCTACAGGAGATGGCGCCGGAGCTGTTTCCGGCGGACATTACCGCGCCGAGCGACCAGCTGATGCAGATCTATGATGTGGCACGCGGGATCCAGAAGGTGCAGAAGACGCTGGATGAATACTATGGGCCGCAGGCGGCGAGCTTTAAGAAGTGGAAGCAGGCGAACTTCACGGAATCTATCGACCGGCTGACGAGCGGGCTGCGGGTGGCGCAGCGGTATCTGGAAGCGCAGAACAAGGCCAAAGAAAAGCTTGCAATTCCGCAGACGGCGGCGGAGACGGAACAGATGTGGAAGCAGCTAAAGGATGCGCGGAAGGTCTACGAGAAGGCGCAGGGCAAGACGCTGCTGACGGAGGCCGACCAGAAGATCGTGAACCGGCTGCTGCGCGGGGAGACGAGCCCGGATTATGTGGCGGGGCTGGAAAACGGACAGCAGATCCTGAAGGTCTACGAGGCGAAGGCCGATTATGATATGCTGGCGCTGAAGCTCAAGGCATGGAATGCGCAGCGGAAACAGGGGCTGCGAGAGTTTGCCGAGCAGGCGCTGACCGAGGCCGAGGCTGTCAAGTGGGTCGACAAGAACATGGGGATCCGGTACCAGCGCGAGACGATGGAGCGCAACATCCGGGATATCGCGCGGAAGGGCAAGGTCTCCGACGAGAAGGCAAACGAATTCATCAACAAGTATTTCTGGCCCGTCCATGAGAACGAGAGCAAGCGCAAGAATTATCTGGTCGAGCAGCAGGACAGAATCAAGGAGCTGAAGCTCGACCGGCAGGTGCGGAAGGGAAATCTGGTTTCGGAGAGCTACGCGGTGCAGTGGCTGGGCGAGGCAGAATTCAACCGGGATTATCTCAAGCAGCATCCGCGCGTCGAAAAGCGCGGGGGCATGACGTTTGACGAGTGGAACGCGGCGATTCAGGAGTTCGAGAAACAGAACCCGAATCTGGATCTCAGGAAGGTGCGCGGGGCCGTGAAGGTCTTCCATGAGGTCTACGACAAGCTGTTCCAGGACATGAATCAGGTGCGCATTGAGAACGGCTATGAGCCGGTCAACTATCTGCAGGGCTATTTCCCGCATTTCCAGGAGAACGAAGAAGGCGGCAGCATCCTGCAGAAGTTCGCGCGGGCGGCCGGGATCGAGGGGGATGTATCGCCGCTGCCGGCGACGATCAACGGACTGACGGCAAGCTTCCGGCCAGGCATCCGGTATATGGCGAATATCCAGAACCGGCTCGGATATGCAACGGCGTATGACGCGCTGCAGGGCTTTGACCGGTATATCGAGGTCGCGACGGACGTGATCTTCCATACAGCGGATATCCAGCGGCTGCGGGCGCTGGCGACGCAGATCCGGTACCGGGCGTCGGATGAGGGGCTGAAGCAGCGGATCGACGCGATCATGATGAACCCGTTCCTCAATCCGGATGAGGCCAATGAGCAGGTCGCGAACCTGACGAAGAACGGACGGTATGGGCTTTCAAACTTCGTGGATGAGCTGGACGAATACACGAACCTGCTGGCGGGCAAGAAGTCGCGGCTCGACCGGGGCATGGAAAAGCTCATGGGCCGGAAGTTCTATAACGTCATGAAGAAATTTGAATCCCGCGTGGGCGCGAACATGGTTGCGGCGAACGTGGGATCGGCGCTCACAAACTTCATTCCGATCACGCAGGCGTGGAGCCAGGTGTCGACGGCGGACGTGCTGCGCGGCATGTGGGATACGCTGAAAAACTACAAGACTGCAGACGGCCTGGATTCTGCGTCGACATTCATCAACAACCGCAGCGGCTATGGGCGGCTGGCCGAGACGACGATGGATAAGGTATCCGCCGGTGCGGGCTGGCTGATGGAATCCATTGACACGTTTACGACAGGAAGTGTCGTCCGTGCGCGGTATTACCAGAATCTGCGGCGGGGCATGAGCGAGACGAGCGCGATGCAGGAGGCGGATCAGTTTGCGTCCGGCGTGATGGCAGACCGCAGCAAAGGCTCGACGCCGACGCTTTATTCCGCGCGGAACCCGCTTGTGAAGCTGTTCACGCAGTTCCAGCTGGAGGTCAACAATGAGCTCAGCTGGATCTTCAAGGACATGGCGCAGGAGGAACGGAAGAAGGGCGTGGCGGCGCTGGCGAAGGCGATGTTCAAATTCCTCATTGGCGCGTGGATCTACAATGAATTCTATGAAAGCATTGTGGGAAGACGCGCGGCGCTGGATCCGCTGGACATCATCAATGATACGGTCGGAGATTTCACGGGGTATCAGCTTCCGAACACGGTGCAGGCGGCGGTATCCGGGAAGTGGGACTTCACGAAGGAGAAGCCGGGTACGTATCAGGCAATCAAAAACCTCGAAGGGAACCTGATTTCTGAGCTGCCAGGTACGCAGGCGCTGACGATCCTCGGCGTGGATGAGGCGCTGGGACTGGATATCGACAGCGGCAGAATTGCCGTTGCGTCGGCTATCCCGAACCTTGGAAACATCGAGAAGGCACTGCTGGCGAAGGATGAGGACATGGCCCCTGCGAAGAAGGCAAAGACCATCGGGAACGAGCTGCTGAAACCGGGGCTGTATCTCGCAACGCCGTTCGGCGGCGGGCAGATCCGCAAGGCATACCAGGGCGCGACGGCGGCGGCCCGCGGCGGCAGCTACACAGTGGACAACGAGGGGCGCGACATCTTACAGTATCCTGTGTATAACGACAATGCGGAAGACCGGGCCAAGAGCTGGGCGCAGGCGCTGCTGTTCGGCAAGACGGCGACGGAGGAAGCGCAGAGCTGGGTGGAGAGCGGGTTTAAATCTATGTCCGCGAAGGAGACCGCAGCCTACCAGGGCATGACCGAGGGCGGAGAGGATCAGCGGGAGACCTACGCCTTTATTCAGGCGGCGCGGAAGCTGGAGAAGAACTATGACAAGATGATGCTGCTGAAGGCCTATGATATCAGCGACGAGGCGAAGGCAGAGTATTATTATCAGGTGCTTGCCGGGGATACGCAGAAGGCGGAGATGGAGCCGATGGACACGCAGGAGCGGATCAGCTACATGAACGAGAAGATCCAGGACGCGCAGGACGCGAGGCAGAAGCAGGATCTGAAGGATGCCATTGCCGCCGGGACCGTGACGCAGGAGAAGGCGATCCAGAAGATCCTTGCGAATGACTACGCCGAGGATGAGAACAAGGCGTACTGGCTCTACAAAGAGTGGACCGGCGGGAAGGACTATACGAAGTACGGAAAGATCCTGCAAACTATCGAAGATGGCGGGGATCTGAAAGCGGCGGCAAAGGAATACTTCGACCACGGAGCCGAGAAAGGCGATATCGGCGGCGCGATCACGACGGAATACAAGCCGAAGTACATCGCGGCATCGCCCGAGGAACGGAAGAAGCTCAAGGAGAAGCTGTTGGCGGCCTATGTCGCGCTCGGGTTTGACAGGGGTGAGAAGTCGAAGGACATTGACAAGTGGCTGAAGGAATGATGAGCGGGCCGGGGCGAAAGCCCCGGCTTTGCTGCGCGTGGGGTGAATCTGGCGCGGGGGTCTGCTACACTGGATGAAAAGGAGGGATGCGGTATGGCGACGCCGATTCCGGGCGCGTATCCGAGTCCGCGCATCGACAAAGGGGTGCTGCGGTGGTACGAGGGGGATACGTTTGAGATCGTATTGAAATTTGAGCTTCAGGATCAGGACGGCGAGGACGTCACGATGGGGACGTCGGACAGCGTGGAGATCAAGTTTCTGGACGACACGCGGCAGACCGTCCACACGTTCAGCTTTGCGAAGGTCGAGGACGATCAGGTCAAGCTGAAATTCGACGCGGAGGTCAGCGCGAAATTTACGAAAGGGAAATACACCTATGACATCCGGTATGCGCACGGAGACAAGACGACGCTGGCGCGGGGCAACCGGGCGTTTGTGGAGTAGGGTGCAGAGGTATGAAGGTAGAGATCCCGAATCAGATCACGGTGACGATCGGCGGGCTGATCTCGCGCGGCGTGAAGGCCGTGGAGATCACGGACGCGGGGAAGCTCGTGTTCACGCTGACGGACGGCAGCACAATCGATCTCGGCTCTGTCATGGGCCCGCAGGGGCCGAAGGGAGAGACCGGCGCGACCGGGCCGCAGGGACAGACCGGGCCGCAGGGCGCGAAGGGCGACACCGGCGCGGCAGGCGCGAGCGTTGTGTCGCTCACGAAGAAATCGCAGAGCGGGACGACGGCGACGTACACGATGAAGCTGTCGGACGGCAAGGAATTTGATTTTGACGTCGAGACCGTCAAGGGTGAGAAGGGCGACACGGGCGCAAAGGGCGAGACCGGCGCGCAGGGCCCGAAGGGAGAACCCGGCTCGCAGGGGCCAAAGGGCGAGACCGGCCTGCAGGGCGAGCAGGGGCCGAAGGGCGACACGGGCGCAACCGGCGCGGAAGGCCCGAAGGGTGCGACCGGAGACACAGGCCCGAAGGGAGAACCCGGCGAAAAGGGCGAGAAGGGCGAACAGGGAGAACAAGGCCCGAAAGGCGACAAGGGAGAAACAGGCCCGCAGGGGCAGACCGGCCCGCAGGGCCCGGCAGGCCCAACCGGCCCGAAGGGCGATACGGGACCGGGCTTTACCGTCAAGGGGTATTACGGCTCGGTCTCCGCGCTGCAGGCGTCGGTCGAGAACCCGGAGGTAGGCGACGCCTATGGCGTTGGCGCGGCTGCGCCTTATGACATTTACATCTACGACGGCGTGACGAATGCGTGGGTCAACAACGGGCCGCTGCAGGGCGCGAAGGGCGACAAGGGAGATCCGGGCGAACAGGGGCCGAAGGGCGAGACGGGCAGCACAGGCCCGGCGGGTGCCAGCGGAACGGACGGCATAACCCCGAGCATCGGCGAGAACGGAAACTGGTATCTCGGGACGACCGACACGGGAAAGCCTTCGCGCGGCGAGAAGGGCGACAAGGGAGATCCCGGCGCGAAAGGAGACCCAGGGGTCAAAGGAGATCCAGGTGCGAAAGGTGACACCGGTGCGCAGGGCCCGAAGGGCGATCCCGGAGCAGACGGCGCAAAAGGCGACCCAGGCGAGCGGGGGCCCAAAGGCGAGACCGGCGCGCCGGGCGAGCAGGGTCCCAAGGGCGAAACCGGCTCGACTGGCCCGCAGGGGCCGCAGGGCCCGGCCGGTGAGACGCCAGTCAAGGGCACAGACTACTTTACAGAGGCAGACAAGCAGGAGATTGCGGAGGATGCTGCGGCGCTGGTGGATCTGAGCGGGAAGCAGGATAAGATAACAGCGAAAGGCCCCCTGCAAGGCGACGGGAACGGCAACGTGACCGCTGCCGAGACCACGCAGGCGGAGACAATCCCGATTCCCGCAGGCATCCTGAAGGGCACGGCATCCGGCGGCATCGAGGCGGCGACGCCCGGAACGGATTATCTGACGGAAGCGCCCGTGACGTCTGTCAACGGCCAGACGGGCGCCGTCACAGTCCGTGAGGTGCCCGCCGTGACGGCATCCGACAACGGCAAATTCCTGCGTGTGGTAGGCGGCGCGTGGGCGATTGCGGCGATTGACAATGCGAATGGAGGGAGCTTCTGATGGGTTTATCACCGGCTACAGTGAAGGAATATCTGACGAATGCGACTGACCTGACGGCGGTCGCCGACGCGATCCGCGCGAAGGGCGGCACGGCTGCGCAGCTGGTGTACCCGACGGGCTTCGTGTCGGCCATTCAGGCGATCGAGACCGGCATCACGCCGCAGCTCATCGTCACGACGAGCGCAGGCGCGGCGGTCACAGCCACGAAGGGCTCCAAAACCGTCAGCGGGACGGCGGGCACGGACGGCACGTGTACGCTGGAGCTCTCCGAGGCGGGCGAGTGGAGCGTGACGGCTTCGCTGAACGGTAACAGCAAAACGGAGTCGATCATGATCGGGACACAGACGCTGGATGCAAGTATTCTCTCTGATACATTTGCGGAGAACAGCTGGGCGCAGATCGCGGAGGCCTGCCAGACCGGGACTGTTCCGAGCACCTGGATCGTGGGCAACAGCAAGACCATGACCATCGGCGGAACAGACTATCAGATCGATATCATCGGCAAGAACCACGACACGTACGCAGACGGCTCCGGTACGGCTCCGCTGACATTCCAGATGCATGACTGCTATGCAACGACCTATGCCATGAACGCCGCGAACACGAACGTAGGCGGATGGAAGGGGTGCGCAATGCGCAAAACGCATCTGCCTGCCATTCTGGCGCTCATGCCGGCGGAAGTCCAGACCGGCATCCGCGAGGTGAACAAGCTGACGTCGGCAGGCAACACGAGCGCCACCATCGAAACCACTGCAGACAAGCTGTTCCTGCTGAGCGAGGTCGAGGTTTTTGGAACCAACAGATTTTCCTATGCTGGCGAGGGAACACGGTACGATTATTATCAGGCCGGAAACACAGCCACCAAAAATCGGAACGGCTCCTACCAGAAGTGGTGGACACGGTCTCCGTACAAATCCGACGGAGAGAATTTCGGCACGTCTGCCTACCAGCCTGCAGAACCGGACACGAGTGGAGCCAACAACTCTAATGGCGTGGCCTTCGGCTTCTGCTTCTGAGGGAGGGAAACATGGGCATCTTAATCACAGACGGCAAACTGCTGGCCGTGGACGGAAAGCTCACCGAAGCCAAAGCCGCCCCGACTACGCCGTATATGGAAGCGGAGTATGTTGAAGACGTGGATAACTACGGCAACACGAACCACTATATCAAGAGCGCGAAGCTCTACAACCACACGGCAATCTATGTGAATGAGTTCACAGGGCAGGATCGACTGAAAAATCTTGATTTCAGTGATGCTTCGAATAACATCACGGCAATAGAAGCAACGGCGTTCCAATACACATTGGTGAACGGTCTGGTTCTGCCGAATACGATCAGCGTGCTAGGGATTGGATGTTTTCTTTCCGCATACATCACAACGCTGACAATTCCACCGCTCGTGACAGTGCTTCCAAATAGTGCGTTTATGCAGATTCAACCAGCCTACAATAATGAAACGGGGGAAGAACTTCCAATCAACATCATTCTGCCACAAAATCTCACCAAAATAGGAATCTCTTGCTTTGACGGCGCATCAATTAAGCAAATCACCATACCGGATACGGTAACAGAGATCGGAGAAAACGCTTTTAATTATTGCGAGCAACTTGCATTGATTACACTGCCGTCGGGTCTACAAAAAATCTCAAGCAGAATGCTCGCTGGTTGCATGAGTTTGACGTCCATTACAATTCCGGCATCCGTAACTGAAATCGGTAGTCAAGCTTTTGCAGCTTCCGGGTTTACATCCATCACAATTCCATCAACGGTAACGACACTTGGCAGCGATGCATTTAATGACTGTGCATCGTTGACATCCATGGATATACAGGCAAATGTAACAGAGATTCCGGAGAACTTTGCTCGGAACTGCCCGCTGACATCCTTGACATTTCCGAGTACATTGCAAACAATAAGGCAGTCAGCTTTTTTGAATAGCAGCGTATTTCAAATTACAGAGCTTACGATACCTGCTTCGGTAACATCTATAGAAGATTATGCATTTACAGGTAACAACGCAAGTCAGATGGCACTAACAGTGCTGCCGACAACGCCTCCGACTCTCGGAGTGAATGTGTTCACTCTGGCTGCAGGGTCTGTGATCAAAGTCCCGGCAGCCTCTGTCGCTGCCTATAAAGCCGCCGACGGGTGGAAGAATTATGCGAATTACATCGTAGCGATGTGAACGCCGAAAACCGGGAAAGGGCACAGGCTGCTTCTACATCGGCCCGAACACCGTGATCAAAGTCCCCACCGCATCCCTCGCATCCTACAAACAAGCTTACCCCCTATCCGCCTTCGCAGATCAGATCGTGGGGGTTTAAAAACAAACAGAAACAGAAGGGAGAATGAAACCAATGACCACAGAAGAGCGCGTGACCGAGGTGGAGCAGCGGGCGAAAAGCAACTCGCACCGCATCGACGAAATGCAGACCGACCTCAAAAACCTCACAGAACTCACAGCCAGCGTGAAGGTGCTGGCAACCAAGCAGGAGAACGTCGAATCCGACGTCCGGGAGATCAAGACCGACGTCAAGGCACTGACGGAAAAGCCCGGCAAGCGCTGGGACGCCATCGTCGCGGCGGTCGTGACGGCCATTGTCGCGGGCCTCGTTGGCTGGGCGCTGGCCCACGCGGGGCTGGGCTGATATGCGGACGAAGGGCAAATGGAGCAAGGGCGAAATGGCGCGAACAATCGTCGTGTATCTGCTCCAGCTCATCACGACGGTGATCATCTGGGCCTGCGCTCTGAAAACCGTCTCCGTCCTCATTGCAGTCATCCGCAGCCCGGAGCTCGGCGCGTCAGTCGACCTGTCCGACGTGCTCGGCTTTACCGGCTGGGCAACCATCACAGAGCTTGGCCTGCTTGCCTTCAAGCGGGTTTTTGCGAAGAAAAACGAAACAGTCGAATAGCGAAAGGAGTAACTACATATGGACTACACACAGATCATCTCGGCAGTGATCGCGCTCATCAGCGCGCTCGTCTCGGCATTTCTGATCCCGTGGATCAAGACGAAGATCGACGCAGACAAGCTGCAGACCGTCCGGGCTTACGTCGAGATCGGCGTCAAGGCGGCGGAGCAGCTTTATACAGCGGCCGAGGGAGACAAGAAGAAAGCGTATGTCATCAGCTTTCTCGCGGGGAAGGGCATTAAATTCGACGTCGAGACCGTCGACAAGCTGATCGAAGCCGCCGTGCTGCAGCTGCACCACGAGTTATACGGGAGTGAGCGGGCATGAGCATCATGAAAGCCTCCGAGCTCGTCAGGCGGCATATTGACGTCGCGAAGAACTACAAGACCGTCTACATGTGGGGCTGCTTCGGCTCGCCCGTCACGAACGGCATTCTCACGGAAAAGGCGAACCAGTACCCGGACTGGTACAGCGCCGCGAAGCAGGCGAGCCTCCGCGCGCTGATTGGCAAGGGCTATTTCGGCTTTGACTGTGTGAACCTCACGAAGGGCATCCTCTGGGGCTGGAACGGAAACAAGAATGCTTACCACGGCGGCGCGCGCTACACTGGCAACGCCGTCCCGGACGTCTCCGCCGACGGCATGATCGCCAAGTGCAGGGACGTATCCAGCACTGGCTGGGATAAGCTCATCCCCGGCGAAGGCCTCTGGATGCTCGGCCACTGGGGCCTGTACATCGGAGACGGCCTCGCGGTCGAGTGCACGCCCGCCTGGAAAAACGGCGTGCAGATCACTGCCGTTCTGAACATCGGCTCCAGGAGCGGGTACAACGCCCGCAGATGGACGAAGCACGGCAAGCTCCCGTGGGTCGAGTACGACACGGAGATCGTCGACAAGGCCATCGAGGCAGCCAAAGAGACGATCAAGGCAAAGGCCGGGCTGGCAGACAGTACGATCCAGTATCTTGCCGATTACAAGTACGGCGACGATCTGCTGAAGAAGCTGGCTGCGGCCATGAAGTAAGCCCCCGCCCGGCGGCGGGCAGAAGGGAGTGACGAAGCATTACTGCGCGGCTGGCTCTGCCGAAGGAGCTGGAACATCTCACGCGCAGCGACTGGGAGCGCGTCACTGACGAGGGACTTTTGGACGTGATCGATCAGCAGATCGTCAAGCTTTATATCGTGCGCAGGCTCCCGCAGCTGGACGCGGCCGGTGAGATCGGCATCGACCGCAAAACCATCTCCCGCCGCCTGCCGCACATCTACAACACCGCCCGCCGTCTGACACAAGGAAACCCGCCCTGAGCATACGCTCCGGGCGGGCTTTTTATATTCAAATCATATTTTTTCATCCGAAGGTTGCTCTGCTGGCATGTTTTGCCGCATATACGCATCGATCCATTTGCGAATCAGTTCATTCGGGGTAGTGCCATTGGCTTTCGCCGTAGCCTTAAATTTTTCCGCGATCTCCCGCTTGAGTTTGCAGGAGATCACGGACATGTTCTCAGCGTCCCACTTGTTGCGAGCGCGGCGCTGGGTGTCAGTCGGCATAGCATACCTCCCACGCGCAGATGTTCGCCGCATTCAACGCGGCAGAAATCAGCGCTTCGGCGTCCACGCCCAGAACGCCGGAGATTGACCGCAGAACGCCCAAGACATCCTCCGGGGTGTCAATGGACGCATCGTCCATTGTGCCGTCGGAAAAGCGCCAGCAGAAGCCGTCAGCGGTCACAGAAAAATACACGCGGCTGCCAAAATCGCCGCAGGACGTGTCGTCGGCCTCGACGGTGACAAGCTGGCCGTTAAGGTCGACAACGATACCGCCGGAAAACTGCAAGTAACCTCCGCCATTGTTTGCAGTGCCCGGGTCATAGTGGGGATTTGTCTGCGCTCCCCACGCGGAAACGATATTAAACATGTCTGCCATCCTCCGATTTTTTGTCGTGTTTGTTTTGCTTTGCGTCTATGACTATATTATATACTGTAATACCGTATATGTCAAGAGGCTTTCAAAATATTTTATAAAAAAATAAAAACAAAAGTCCCCACAAATGGTACACAAACGCCCCGGAAGTGTCCCGCAGATGTCCCCCGCGGAAAACGGGGATCCGGTAGACTGAGGATAGGAGCTGGCCAGCTTACTTACTTTTACCGGAGGGATTTCTTATGGAATACGCAAGCAAGGGACTCGCGGGGACTGCGCTGGGCTTTGGCATCGGCGGCGCTGCGCTGGGTCTGGCAAACGGCGGCCTCGGCAATCTGCTGGGCGGCCTCAACCAGAACAAGAGATCGGAAGCCGCTGACGTTGCTGCGGCAGTCACACCCGCCATGACGGTCGCTGCCATGCTCGCCGCGCGGCAGCAGGAGCCGACGTGCAGCGAGAACATGCCCGTCTCGCGCTACGAGCTGGACAGAGAACAGAAGCTGGCCGCGAAGGACAGCGAGATCGCGCTGCTCAAGGCCAACACCTACAACGACCAGAAAATGCTGGAGATGTACGGTTATATCGACGGGCAGCTCAAGGACGTCCGCGAGGCGCTGTGCAAGCAGGCCGTCCACAACCAGCGCACCGAGGACAGCTTTACGCTCGTCAAGCAGGATGTGGACTGCGTCCGCAAGGAGGCGCTGGACGCCGTGAAGATGGAGGCCGAGCGGCGCTGCTGCGGCGACAACGCCCTGAAGACCTACGTCAACGCGACGTTTTACCCCAAGCAGGTCGCCGACGTCACCACCGGCACCGCAACGACAGCCCAGACGCTCTATGATCCACTCCCGAAGTGCGGCGGGTGCTGCAACAGCTAAACGCAAGGGGCGGCAATCGCCGCCCCGGACTTAAAACGGAGGGGAGTCTATGACAGTAACCATCGATCAGGCCATGCGCGGCGCGATGCGCTACGCAGACAATGAGGTCATTCCGCACCTGCCGGGCGGCAAGGGCATCGGGGCCGGGATCATGCTGGCGCTCATCATGGAGGGCAGCCGCGAGAAGATCCTTGCGCTGCGCGAGAATCCGGCGGTCAAGATGATGCAGATCTTTGACGACGCCGGAAACATCGACCTCGACAAGCTCTACAACGCGGCTAGGCCGCGCTTTGAAAACAAGCTGACCGTATCCGTCCCGCTGCTGGGCGATCTGCGGTTTGACCAGAATGACGTCGATAAACTCTACCGGTATATCCAGGAGGCATGACACGATGAAAGAATATGTCGAAAAACTTTACACGAAGCTGCACGAGGCCATGGAGAAGCCCGTGACGCTCGGCAGTGCGGAGGAAGTCGGGGTATACGCGAAGACGATCCGCAGGCTGGAGCAGCTGGACTGCCGCGAAGACCAGCCGGAAGCGGCAGAGTTTGACCGAGAGACGGCCATGCGGTGGGCCGAGCACATGCAGAACGCCGACGGCTCGACCGGCCCGCACTGGACGATGGAACAGACAACGGCCGTGGCCGAGAGCATGGGCATTCAGGCACCAGTGGTCCCGCGCTGGGCGTGGGGCGTGACCATGAATATGATGTACTCGGACTACTACCCCGTCGCGGTAGAATTCGGCCTCAACCGCCCGGAATTCTACGCCGCCCTGGCAAAGGCGTTCCTGCTCGACAAAGACGGCCCCGGCCCGGAGCGAAAGCTGATGGAGTATTACGAGCATATCGCGAAATGCTGAAAGCACAGAAGTAGGATTGAACACAGAATAAACACAGTTTTAAAATTTATATTGAAAATACGTAGTTTTTTCAGAGTTCGAGTCTCTTCAGGTCCACCATGAATATAGACGCAGGAATTTGAATTCCTGCGTCTTATTTGTTATATTTTGAATTGAATTAACATTGAAAATGTGGATTATTTGATGGAAAACAAAACTTCTGAAGAAAAATGTTAGGTAGCAAAAGGTAGCATAACCTAGCGCGAAAATACACGGGTATGAACACAGTAGCCGACACAGTAAAAGGTGCAATTAAAAGGCCGCGTCCATTTGGGCGGCGACTTTATCGATGCGGGTATCGAGGATGTCGGTGTAGATATCCATGGTGGTGGAGAGCTGTGCGTGGCCGAGGAATTTTTGAGCGAGTTTGAAGTCCACACCGGCCTCGTAGAGCGCGGTCGCGTAGCCGTGGCGGATCTCGTGCGGCGAGACTGTGACGCCGGTGCGCTTGCGGTAGGCGTCGAATTGGTCGGTGACGAACCAGCCGGGGAGCGGACTTTTTCCGCCGTCGTTGGAAAAGATATAGCCGTGCTCCTTTTGCGGAAGGGCAGCGGCCAACGCTGGGAGCAGCGGGACGGGGCGGATGCCGGCGGCAGTCTTCGGCTCTTTGATCTGGGGCGTCGGACCGGTATGGTAGACGCTGCGACGGATGTAGATCCTGCCTTTCTCACGGTCAATGTCCTCGTAGCGCAAGCCCTCGGCCTCGCCGCGGCGGCAGCCGGTATAATAGATCAGGAAGGCAAACAGGCCGAAGTCGTCGTTTAGGCTGTCCTTGATCTTCTGAATCTGATCTGCGGGCGGCGCGTGACGGCGCTTCTGGGGAAGGTTTTTCGGGAGCAGTACGGCTTGCGCAGCGTTAAAAGAAACGTGCCCTTCGCGTTGAGCCTTATTCAGAATCTGCCGGATGATCTGGCGCTGGGTGATTACAGTCTTTTTTGCGTGAGTCTTGGCAAACTGGTTGATGTACGTCTCGATCTCTTTGCTTGTGATCGTGGCGACATCCTCCGGGCCAAACTGCGCGACGGCGCGCTCATAGGCGGGGGAATAATTGCGAAGCGAATTCGGCGCAAGCGTCGGCTCGATCTCGTTCCACCAGGCGTGGGCAACGTCGGAAAATGGGACGGTCTTTGGCTTCTCGGCTTCGGCGCGGTAGGCCTTGATCTTATTCCAGACCTCGCGGTCTGTCTTGCCGCGAAACGCCTTGCGCTTGCCGTTGACCGTGATGATGGATTCATGCAGGCCGTCCGGCCTGACGTAGTATTTGGGAATCGGCATAGAATAACCTCCAAAGATACCGCTCCGGCAGTCACGCCGGGGCGGTTATTTTTTTATCCGCGGAACCAGCCGATTGAGGGACTGAGCACGTCGGCCACAAGCGCAAGGGCACACAGCGAAAGAATGCCCAAGAGGATGAGCGTCACAAGCCGGTGCATGCGCAGGGACTTCTGCTGCTGGGCAAGCTGCGCGCGAAGCGCCGCGTTCTCGGCGCGGAGTTTTTCCACATCGGAAGGCTCGACAGGCTCATCATGCTCAACGCCGAAATGCTCATCCATTGATACGCCGAGGGATGCGCAAATCGGGCCGACGGTATCAATGTACGGCTTCGTAGTCTCGCCTCGCAGGAATTGGCTGACGGCATTGACGGATACGCCGGATTCGTCAGCGATATCCTGATTCGTCTTATGCGGCTGCATGGTGTCCTTTGCTTCACGGCATGTTTCCCACAATTTTTCCGACAAAAACCATCCCTCCGTATATAAAAACCACACCTGTGGTAGTAAGATTTCAGAAAAACCTACGCTGAAAACCAATCCGACAGGTTTACAAACCCAACCAGCGTATGCCATGCTTCAGATACAGACGGCTCCCAGTCGCCTGCGCAAGCAAAAGCCCGCGCCGTTGTTCGGCCAGCGGCGCGGGCAACGCCTACCTATATCTTACAACTTTCGGGAGGCGCGGGCAAGATGCAAAGATTAACAAAAAATGAACGGGAATTTTGTGGAGAAATGGAGACGAACATGGAAAATAAGAGAGAACAGATCCAGAAACTAATCGAGCGGGCCACGCCGGAGCAGGTGAAGCTTATCCTGAAATTCCTGCGGACGATCATAAAATAAGCGCCGGAACGGGGCACCGTTCCGGCAGGACGTTATGGGTTACAATGCTCGCATGGCTCATATCCGGCGTCAATGGCAGCATCTCTGGATTTGAAAATTCTACGGTTATCATCATCAGGAAGATAGGAGCACGATGAACGATGAAATTTATGACTCTTTTTATTCCCGACATATTCACTGGATACATAACCGGATGGACGATCAGAGCCAACACCAGAGGATTCATGCGAGGAAGAATTGGATGCAGAAGAAGGAGCGGACTGCGGATCGCTTTTTGCGGGGCGAGAAATAGCGTGAAACAGAAAAAATCCGACCAACAAAGCGACAAGTACAACGAACCACAGACGGGCAGCTTTTTTCCGAGCATCAAAGCGCGTCTTCAACTCAGCGTATTCGGATTTAGCTACCGCTGCGTCGTGCTTATATAAAGCGGCTTCGCGCTTTGCGATTGCAGCCTCCTGGCGGGCCATTGCTGCGCTCCTACGGGAATCCATAACGACAGCATCTGCGGCAGAAAGAACGTCCTGTGTAGACTGGACGATGGCAGATGCAGAAGCTAACTTCTTGTCATAAATACGGCGAAGCGCAACACACTGACAGTAGAATTCGTAGTCCTGAAGTGTTTGGATGGGCTTGCCGGAGTATGGATTGTATTTGCCTTTGGAAAGAGGGAAAGAAAGGCTGCTTTGAACGGCTGCAATCTCTTTGCAATATGCCTTTTCGTCAATGTGAGGATCTGGAAGAACAGGGGCGTGTGGGAGACTGCTTGAAGCGGAAAAGCGGACACCGGAATAACGGGGAACCGAGATATTAGTAACCGAGTCCGAGCGTTGCGTCGTCGTATCCGTTACGATATCCATCTTGGTAAGCCTCGGTTCGTGCTGCTTCCAAGTCATCGCTTGTGTACTGCCGCGGGGAACAGGATGTGCAAAGGATGAGAAGAACAAGAAGCACGACGCAGATTATAGACATTGTTTCGGCATACGTCCGCATAAATACCACCCCAATCAAAATATACAGAAAATGCCGTGTGTGGTCAAGCATAGCAGGAATTTTCTGTACATTTTGACGAATAAAAAGAACACCGGAAGCAGGCTATTTGCTTCCGGTGATTTTTTTTGCGTATTCGAGAATGTTGTCCCAGAACTCCGGGGGCATTTCGAGAGCGGCGGCGATGCCACGTTTGCGGGTGGATTCGTCGGCTTCGGCCAGAACGTCGGTAAACATCAGGGCCATGCGCTCGTTTTCACTGCGCTGCACATACATTTCCCCTTCGCCGTCTTCCAGCCAAGCAAGCGACACATTGAATTCTCGGCAGATATCCGAGATCGTGCGGTCGCTGGGCATTTTTGAACCAGAACAAACGGCAGACACAAACGGCTGACTTAAGTTGATGGTTTCGGCAAATTTCGTTTTTGTGATGCCAAGATCTTTGATTAAATAAGCGATTCGATCGTTGATTGTATTCACGCTTTTCACCACCTTCTAGCCACAAGGTAACACAACGGAAATGAAATGTCAAGAAAAAATATAACCGAGGAATGAAATAATGCTTGACAACGGTTCTGAGGTATGCTAACGTATAACCAAGGAATGAATCAAGCGAGGTGAGAACAATGTCGGAGGAACAGAAGAAGCAGGTCGAGGGTGTGCTGCATGAGATGAAGCACATGAACCAGCAGCAGATCGAGGTCATGATCGCCTATATGCAGGGCGTGGCTACGGCGGCGAAGCTGATGAGCGAGAAGAAGGAGGCGTGAGGAAATGCCGAGAGAGCTGGAAGGGTACCGGCCGCAGCTGGAGCTGCTGACCGATATGTTCCCGGGCCGGGCGGCGATCGGGATCACGGAATGCCAGGCGGCGCTGGGGATCGACCGGCGGACGCTGCTGGCAGACAGGCGGTTCCCGGCCCGGCATGTCGGGAACAAGTACACGGTGTCGCTCACGGAGCTGGCACGGTGGATGGTGCAGAGGTAGGAGGCTGACGTATGATCTCTGTTTTTGGGAAACGGGGGCCGGACGGGAGATTTCTCCCCGGCCAGACTTTTGAATTTAAGCATCCCGGCGAAGAAAACGGCGAGCCCGTGATCGACGCCTTTGCCCGCTGGGCGGCGGAACGATACCGCCGGGAACAGGAACATGAGGAGGCGAAGAAGACGTGATAAAGCTGATCGTCGAGGATTATTGCCAAAACTGCCCGCTGTTTGAAGCGGCGGTGACAAAACTGACGGCATACGGGAGCACATGCGAGAGGCACGCTGAGGGCTTTGCGGATACAGAGATCAGATGTGAGCACGCAGAGCGCTGCGCAGCCATCGCGGGACGGCTCAGAAAGGAGCTTGGAAATGGATGATTTCCTCAAGTTTTTTGCCGAGAAGGTGAAAACATACCCTATGCACCTTGAGATCACCTATAGCAAGGTGACGGACTGGTGTGTCCGGGTGTGGAGGATGGGAACCGCCTACGACGGGGACGACGAAGAACTCGTCAACGTCCAGGACTGCGACGCGGAGCTGTGCTTCGCAACCGCGCAGGTGCAGCTGAAAAACTGGCTGCTGGAACACGAAGGAGGCTATTAACCATGGCAAATGCCTGTACATCACCCTGACGCTGGATGCGCAGGAGCTGCATGATCTGATCGAGGCAGCGCTGGTGTGCGAGTGCCTGGCAGCGCAGATCATCGGCGGGCTCAAGCGCAAGGGGCTGGATATGGACGCGCAGAAGCTCGTGACACAAAACGCCCGTCTGGCGCGGCTCGTCAGACGGATGCAGGAGACGAAGGAGGATAAGCGGCGTGGTTAAGCTGATGCTTACAGCTGAGCAATGGGTCAACTTGAAATTTACGGTGGAACTGGCGTCGATCAGAGTCAGTCTTGCGGCGACCGAGTATGAAAGACGCGCTGCAACGGCAACCGGAGAAAGAAGGCCGCCTGCTGAATATCTCGCGGAAAGCTACAGAAAAGAGGCCGAAATGTGTGAACGCATCGAGGCGCTGGTAAAATCGGCGGAATTTGTGCCGGAGACGAAGGAGGACGCAGAATGAGAACCAACCTTGCAGAACGAATCGGGTATGAGCCGGAGGAAGTGACGGAGGAACGGCAGCGGCGGATCTGGGAGGCTTACCAGACGCGCAAGGCCATGCGGCGGCTGGCCCGGCTGGGGTGCGTGTGGATCTCGGGCGTGGGCTTCGCGCTGTGCATCATCGCGGGCTGCGCCCACGCGGCGGAGATTGCCGCCGTCCTCGGCGGCGTGTCGCTCACGACGTTCTTTACGGGGATCTGCCTGTGAAGGAGCGCAAGATCATGGTCGCCTTCCGCCCCGACCAGCTGGCGGACGTGATCGAGGCGGTGAACGCCTACGCGGACGATCTCAAAAATGATCGGGCGCTCCTGTGCGATATGCCGCGCATCGACCATGAGACGACGGACGCTCTGCTTGCGCAGGAGACACGGCTGCAAAAGCTGGCGTACTGGCTCCTATGCGTGCAGGACGAAGCGCCATGACGGCGCAGATCTACGCGCCGCGCCTGCGGCAGATCCCGCCGCCGTGTGCGAAGGACTGCCCCGGCCGGGCGCCGGGATGCAGCGCACGCTGCTGCAGCTGGACGCTCTATGAGAGCATCCGGAATTACATTTACGACGTCAATCACAAGGATAAACTCAGCCTGGAACCGGACAGAGCCGCCGCCCGGCAGTTTGAGCGGGCGGCAAACAAAGACAGGAGGGGAAAGACCTATGCGGCAAAATAGCATCGACTACCTGGGCGAGCGGCCCGCGAAGCGGCCGGAGATCGTCCGGCAGGCCGGGTATACCGGCAAGAACCATTACGCCGTTACATATCACGATCAGCAGTTGACCGTCCGCGCGGCGGATGAGCTGGCAGCCGTTTTCACGGCGGCCAAGCACTGGGGATACGCCTGGACGCGGCCCGAGTACCACCAGAACGCGCGGGCGTACAAGCTCCCGTACACGCCGGGCAGACCGGGGGAGGTATTATGAGATTCGTCTGCGACTGCTGCCACGATCTGACCAACATCGAGGCAGACCGGATGGAGATCCGGGAAGACAAACTGCTTGTATACAACCGCGGGCGGCTGGTATACATGGCGGATCTGGGGCAGATCATACTGGCGAAGCTGACACCGGGGAGGGGTGAGGCAAAATGCTGACGCATCTGAGCCTGTTTTCCGGGATCGGCGGACTTGATCTTGCTGCAGAGTGGGCAGGATTTACGACTGTCGGGCAGTGTGAGTTTGCCGACTACCCGACGAAGGTGCTGGAAAAGCACTGGCCGGACGTGCCGCGCTGGCGTGACGTCCGGACGCTGACAAAGGAGAGCTTTTATGAGCGGACAGGATTGCGAGCAGTTGACGTTCTCTCTGGAGGATTCCCCTGCCAGCCCTTTTCCGTGGCTGGAAAGCAGAAGGGAAAGGACGATGACCGTTACCTCTGGCAGGAGATGCTCCGAGTTATCCGAGAGCTGCGCCCGCGTTGCGTTGTCGGTGAGAACGTTCCTGGAATCATCAAGATTGCCGCCGGGCAGGTGGTTAAGGATCTGGAGCGTGCAGGCTATCACGTTGTCGTGTTCAATTTTGAAGCTGCGGCTGTCGGAGCTTGGCACAGAAGATCAAGGGTATTCTTCGTCGGCATCGCAGATGTGGCCGACGGCAAGGGACTGCAAGGGCGCGAACAGCATGGAGCACCTGACACAACCGAAGATGCCGGGGAACAGTCACCACGTGTGCCAGCTGGCGAATGCGGTGAAGCTGTTTACGACGCCATGCGCGGCGGACGCGCAGGGTTCGCACGGAGGGAACAATTGCAGGAGTTTGCGCACGGACGTTGCTGGGCAGCTGAACCCGACGTGGGTAGAGTGGCTCATGGGATTCCCGTCAGGGTGGACAGACTTAAATGCCTCGGAAACGCGGTAGTGCCGCAGCAGGCATACCCGATATTTCGGGCACTGAGAGAGACAATTCTTGATGGAATGAAGGAGGATACGCTATGAAAGCTGTTTTAATCAGCATCCGCCCGGAGTGGGTGAGGAAGATCCTGAACGGGAGTAAAACGGTCGAAATCCGCAAGACCGTGCCGAAATGCGGTGTGCCGTTTAAGTGCTATATCTACTGTACCGCAGGCGGAAAGGGGGCGCTCATGGTGAAAGCCAACGCAGGGCCGCCGGCTATTACGGCGGAATTGGCCTATGAGCGCGAACAGGCGGAGGCGTTTGGATATGAGGCCGCCAACGGGAAAGTCGTTGCGGAATTTACTTGCAATAAGATTAGCACGGTCTACCCGCTTTGCATGATCCCCAAATGGGCGACGGTGGATGCCTGCCTCACCCGCGAGGACATACACAAATATCTGGGCACGGAGCACGGATACGGTATGCAGATCGATGATCTTAAAATTTACGATACCCCGCGCGAGCTGGGCGAGTTTACTGGCCTGCGGACAACAAAAGACGGCTTTGAGCTAAGTTTGATCACCAGCCCGCCGCAGAGCTGGCGGTATGTAGCGGAGGTGTGAGCGTGGAGCGACTGACTTACTTTAAAGATGGATACTGGCGAGTAAATTTCAGCGGGGTGCAGTACCAAGCGGATTTTGTTGATCGCCTTGCGGCCTACGAGGATACGGGGCTGACACCTGCGGAAGTACACAGTATGTACAGTGAGTGGAACGCCATGATGTCTGTACTGAACAGCATCGGCGGGTACGAACGCCTCCGCGAGCTTGCCGAGGCCGACAAGGACGGGCGCGTCCTGATTCTTGAAAAGGAGAACACCGATGGAACGACTTACAAGCCGGAATGAAGATTGCGTGCTGGTAAACGGGCGCGCACTGGGTTGTGCGACGGTTGGCGAAATCGTACAGATGGCAGAACGCCTCGCAGCGTATGAGGACATGGACAGCAAGCGCATCCGCCCGGGCGATACGGTATGGCTGTCACAGATGTTTTACACGCGCCCCAAGAAGCCCGTGCAGGTCACGGTAGACGCGCTTCGCATTGATCGGGAAGGCACGACGTACATTACCGGTCGCAGAAGATTTTTCGAGGACGCAATTGGCCGGACGGTGTTTTTGACGGAGGAAGAAGCCGAGCGGGCGATGGAGGGAAAGAAAAATGGCAAAACGTAAAAACATGATGGACATGACGCCGGTCTGTGAGCGGTGCGGGAAGGTCGCGCCGGTGGACGAAAAGTTGTCGACGCCAAACTGGACGGTTTACCGGACAAAGGAGCCGTGCAAATGCGGCGGGAAATATACGGCGCGTGCGTTTTTGGACGACCGCGTGCTTTCCTCGTGCGATAAGGAGGCCGACCATGACTGACGAATACATCAGCCGCGAAGCGGCGCGCAGAATGGTTAATCAGCTCCCGAGATATACGTGGTCGAGCCCGGTGTCAACAGACTACTGTGTAGCGGCAAGCAAGGACGCGGTGCTATTTGGGCTGGACAGAATTCCCGCCGCCGACGTTGCGCCGGTGGTGCATGGGCAGTGGATTTACGGTGATGATGGTGTATACACCTGCTGCAAATGTGGCAATGCGGAATCAAACGACAGCTTTTATTGCAGGTACTGCGGCGCACGGATGGACGGTGCTGCTGAATGAGCGGCCTCCGGTTTGAATCCATGGCGGATATGCCGCCGAGGATGCGGGAGCTGTATGCCAGGCAGCAGGTCGACCTCTCAGGCGCTGCGGCGCCAGCTCCCCTTCACAAGGGGAGCCAAGGGAATGCGAAGTATCACAACGAGCGGGCGGAGCGGGCCGGGATCCGGTTCGACAGTCGCAAGGAGGCGCGGCGGTATGACGAACTGATGGTGATGCTTCGGGCCGGCATTATCTCCGATCTGCGGATCCAACCGCAGTTTACCCTACAGGAATCGTACGTAACAGAGACCGGTGAGCGAATCCGCGCAGTGCGGTACACGGCGGACTTTTCGTACAAATTCGGCGGCAAGCTCGTCGTCGAAGATGTGAAGTCCAAGCCGACGCGGACGAAGGAGTACCTGCGCAATAAAAAATTCATGCGCTCGAAATTTGGAATCGATATACAGGAGATTTAAAAATGCCGGAAGAAAAAAACGAGGGCCGTCCGGGAATGCCGTGCGGCCTGCCGAAAAGCGGGAACGCCTGCATGAACCGCACGACGGCCTGCTGCCTGAAATGCGGCTGGAATCCGGAGGAACAGGTGCGGCGCAGAGCGCTGCCGCTCGTCAAGGGCCCGGACGGCCTGCTGCACAAGGATATCAGCACCAAGGAATAGGCAATCAGCCGGGGACTATATTTTTTCGGACTTTGGCCGCAGCCGCTCCGCCATGAGACGGCTGCGGGAGGATCACCCTGGCCTTGCACCCGGCGCACAGGAAACTCCCTCAAGCTCTGTGCGCCGGGGATAAAAGGCGCGTGTGGAACGTGCGCGCGAACGGAACCCGTCAACGTTACCCCACACGGGGGTCTCGCATAGCCTCCGTGCATCGCTTGCCTCCTTTTTATAAGCCGCCTGACGGCAGTCAAGGGCGGCTCGCCCGGAAATGCGCAGCGTTTGACAAGCGAGCGCGGCGCGCCGGTGCGCAGGCGGTGAAAGCCCGTCCTGCCTGCGGGGGCCGGAATACCGGCCCCCAGACGAAAGGATGAACATCATGAAGCAGGAATTAGTCAAGCTGATCTGCCCGCAGTGCGGGAAGGAATTTTGCAGGAGCCAAAGCTACCTGCGGCAATACGGTAAATATACGCCGTGCTGCTCGAAAGCCTGTAAGGGCGCAAATATAAAAGCAACCAGGGCAGCAGGGCGCATGCGGAAGGGTGAGCGCATGCGAGCCGAAAACGGCGAGCTGCGCCTGCCGCACACGCGCGTAAACATCCGCATCACGCGAACGGTCGAGGTTTACCCGGAGCTGCGTCCGCACGTCGGGCAGACCTATCCGGCGGAAAAATACCGCCCGCCGACATGCGTGAAGAAGCCGGGCTACGTGATCGAGTCCGGCGGCAAAAGAATCAATATCCGCGCCGATGAGTGCGTGGAAATCTGAAAGGAGTATCAAAATGGGAAAAATCATGGAGCTGTTTTATGGAGAGCTCGGAAATTTTCAGGCGAAGATGGAAGACGACAAGTGGGAGGTGGAATTTCGGGATGAGAAATACCCGCCGAGGATCACGATGGATCAGCTCGTGCCGCCGCTTTTTGAGATGACCTCAGACGGCCCGAAGACCGAAAACCCGGCGTGCATTCAGGTGATCGGCACGCCGGATATGCGCATCATCACGACCGGAAAATTGCTGATCAGCAAAAAAGAGCTGAATAAGTACGTAAACACCGCGCAGGGATTGCTGCAGCTCTATCTGCACGCATTTATGCAGGAGCGCAAGGAAATGGAGACGGCGCAGAATGACTGACACGGGGAAACTCTATTGGTCTGCGATCGAGACGTTCGGCGAGGATCTGCAGATCGCGGTCGCCATCGAAGAGATGGCGGAGCTGACGAAGGAACTGTGTAAGGCACAGCGGGTGACATTTGCCGCTCGTGGCGGCATCGGGGATGGGCTGATCGACAACCACGACGAGATTGCCGAGGAGATCGCGGACGTTCAGATCGCGCTGGAAGAAATGATGCTGCTGTTCGGCGTTCCGGTGGAAGTGCAGATAGCCAGAAGGCAAAAGCTTGCTCGTTTGGAAATGCGGATCGAGAAGGCAAGAGAGGCACGCGGGGATAATCGTGAGCATACCGCACATTGGGAAGGTCTGGGCCCGAAAGGAGGTCCATGGTATGCAAAGCTGAATGGGCCGGGGCCAGATCCAAAAGGAGCACGAGGCGCGTGGGGGCACTGCCCGAAATGCGGGGCATCAGATTGCGAATGGGACGCTGAGACAGACGTATGCACATGCAAGGCATGCGGATACACGAACTGACCGTTGAAACTGTGGCCGGAATCTCCGGCCACGCTTTGAGCGGGCAGAAAAACAAAGGAGGGCTACAGCATGCAATGGGAACAGGGTTGCCTATTTGACGATAACCCGGAGTATGACGCATTTACGGAGAAATTCAAACCCAAAAAGACAACGGACGACTGCTACACGCCACCGCTCGTTTATGATGCAATCCGGGATTGGGCGTGCAGCGAGTATGGGATCGACCCGGCCTGCATCGTGCGGCCGTTCTACCCGGGTGGGGACTATGAGCGTTTTGACTATCCGGACGGCTGCGTCGTGCTGGACAACCCGCCATTTTCGATTCTTTCAAAAATCTGCGAATTTTATCTGGATAGAGGGATCTCATTTTTTCTCTTTGCGCCATCGCTCACGGCGTTCTCCTGCCGATCAACTGTGCTAAGGATGAACCATATCATTTGCGCTGCAGACATCACGTATGAAAATGGTGCAGTCGTTCGCACGGCGTTTGTAACAAGTTTCGGAGGAAACATCGCGCAGAGCGCCCCGTCACTCAGAAGGGCAGTCGAGCGGGCGATGCGGCAGATAAAGTCGGAGACGAAACAGGAGTTGCCGAAATATACATATCCGGACCATGTGCTGACGGCAGCCATGCTGCAGCAATATGCGCACTACGGTGTAGAGTTTGCGGTTAAGCGCGAGGACTGCACACAGATTGCGAAGCTGGACAGCCAGCGCCCGATGGGGAAAAAGATTTTCGGCGGAGGCCTACTGCTATCCGAGAAAGCCGCAGCAGAGAAAGCCGCAGCAGAGAAAGCCGCAGCAGAGAAAGCCGCAGCAGAGAAAGCCG
>ERZ1034917.666-NODE-666-length-28949-cov-25.085693_pt1 | contig 28949 bp, 39 predicted proteins | sample MGYA00520605_ERZ1034917 | MGnify/ENA primary metagenome ERZ1034917 (study PRJEB33766, sample SAMN09781784) | gut metagenome | biome: gut microbiome | host: Homo sapiens | place: Madagascar | study: EMG produced TPA metagenomics assembly of the PRJNA485056 data... | reverse complement strand
ACAAGCTGTTTTTACAGGTTGCGTCCGATTAGACGTTCTTCAAAATAGATTTCCAGCTGAGAATGGATCTGCCCCCAGTCCTGCCTGTGTCCGGTCCATTTTTTCGTGATATCCATAGTTGCCAGATACAGCATTTTTAAAAGGCTATCATCTGACGGAAAAACGGTCTTGCTTTTGGTCACTTTCCGGAGCTGACGGTTGAATCCTTCAATGGCATTTGTGGTATAAATCAAACGTCTTACAGCTTCTGGATACTTGAAATAAGTGGACAGTGTTGCCCAGTTATCATGCCAGGATTTATAGATTTTTGGGTACTTGGAATCCCATTTATCCTTGAACAGTTCCAGTTCATTTAAAGCGGTTTCTTCCGTTGGAGCTGCATATACAAGCTTCAGATCAGCCATCAGTTTTTTGATGTCTTTGTATGAAACAAACTTCGTTGAATTACGGATCTGATGGATGATACACTGCTGAATCTCTGTTTTGGGATAAACAGCCTCGATTGCCTGTGGAAATCCATTTAAACCATCAACGCATGCAATCAGGATATCCTCAACGCCTCTGTTTTTTAATCCATTCATGATAGAAAGCCAGAACTTTGCACTTTCGTTTTCTCCAACATACATTCCAAGAACATCTTTTTTCCCATTCATATCGATACCAAGGGCAATGTAAACCGCACGTTTTACAATACGTCCTTCACTGCGGACATGATAATGGATTGCATCCATAAATACTACAGCATACACTTCTTCCAGAGGGCGTTCCTGCCATTCTTTTACAATCGGCAGGATTTTGTCTGTGATCCGGCTGATTGTACTGTCAGAAATATCAATATCGTATAATTCACGCATGTGGGATTCAATGTCTCCGGTGGTCATTCCCTTGGCATACATGGAAAGTATTTTTTCTTCCATGTCCTGAGTTACGGTATTTTGATATTTTTTAATCAGCTGTGGTTCATAATCACCGTTACGATCCCTTGGAATCGCCACATCCATATCTCCATAACTGGTGTGCATGGTTTTGCTGGAATGTCCATTTCTACTATTGTCTGTTTCTTTGTTTCGATAGTCATACTTGGAATATCCTAATTCCTCATCCAGTTCTTCATCCAAAGCACCTTCCAAAAGGACAGACATCATGTCACGCATGATGCTGTTTACATCGGTGCCATCTTTGATGCTGATATCATTATTTTTCAGATAGTCACGCATCATTTCTCTCATTGCTGCTTTTTGTGGGCTGTCTTTTCTTCTTGCCATAAAAATAACCTCCAAACTGAGTAATTTTATCTTACATCAGTTTGGAGGTTTACACAAACTTTGGGATACTCCCAAACCCTTGGCTTTTCTTTACTTTAATAGTTCTTTTATAAACGTTAAGATAGCTCTAAGCCACCTCTCATTATCGCAATGAGCGACCAATTCATAAATTTTTTCCTTGTAAAATTCGTTTACGTTTTCATTCTCAACCTCGTTTTCCCCCATATTGATTTCCTCCAATCATTCCGCACTTCTGATAGCGATAAACAAATTATAGAACTTATGTTCGATACCGTCAACCCCATTTGACAAATTGCTACAAATTACAAACTCGTTTGTAGTTGAGGGACAAGAAAACGCCTTATCCCGCCCCTCAGCCAGAACTTGAAGTGCCCTTATCGGACAATTTTATTTTACAAATTTTCCCACCATTATTCAAACCATTTCGGTCGCAAGTTTCGACAGGTAAATTTCTTATTGTCACAGAATGTCGATTGATTAGTTTAAATTTTGTTAAAAAATTAATTACTGGTTGAAAATTATGCATCTGCCAGTTATCTGTGATGAATTTTAAGTGCATAATTTTCCTTTCTGCCCGTAGGCTTGTTATTTAAAAGAGCCGGCTACACAACATGCGGTCATGTAATCGGCTCTTAGGCTCTTGGTTTTATTCTAATTCTGCTTTCATTTACATTTGTGCCAAGTTTCCTGTTTTCGTGAAACGACGGTTTAGAGAATATCAGTGTAGAATCGGGTAACTTCTTAAAAACCGATGGCTCACGTCAATTTTGGAATCCTGTTCTTGACTTAAATGAATTTTATACAGGAATAGCACTGTTTGATGGAAATGTCTCCAATATGCCGACAAAAGAATGGAATCTCGTTATTTCTGCTGGTGTCCCGGGTACTCTGGTTCAAGTTGCGTGGAATTTATGGGACGGTTCTATGTATGTTAGACATGCTGATAATAATGTGATGCGAGCATGGGAAAAAAAGTAAAGCTGTATCATTTATGATTTGTTTATTATTTCCCATCCAGTCCAACTGCCGCCAGACGTAGCATTAATAGAACGTCTTGTTCGTATTAAACCATCAGTTCCGAAATGTATCTGAAAATACCAGTCGCTACCTGTAAACCCGTTTGCAGATGTTCCAATAACAAGCAATGCACCGTATCCGGGGACATCAGTTGTTTCGGGACCAGTTTTATATACACCTGGCCAAGTTTGCCAGTTTGCATTGTTAATGTATCCCCTTAATGCAAAATAGCTTTTTTCAGCATCCGCCTTTTTTAAATATGTGTCTGGAATGTTATTACCATCATAATCTGCGCTAGCACGGGCAACACGTACACCAGGATAAGTATCATTTTGCTCGTTGTGTGCAATGAGATCTGTTATATTATCATTATGAATATTAAACATTGGCATAAACGAACCCATAATTCCAGACCAGTCGTTTTTCATTATTTTAATAAAATACTTATTTGCTAAACCGTCGTTTAACGATGATATCGCTCCCGTGCATGTCCCATTCCCAATCTTAGAAATATCCGTCGTTCCAAGCATCTTATAGAGATACCGCACATTTTTGAACATCTGTGACACCTTTTTTAAAATAGAAGAATGTTTTTCGCCACTTGATAATTTTGATACATTCGTCCATGCTGACGCTGATCCGTCTGCCACATCACTACTCGTAAAAGCGGTTGTGTTCTCGGCTGTATCTCCACCGGTTGCCACTGCACCGACGTTTTCTGCTGTGAGTTCTACATTGCCCCTACGGAAAGAATCTTCATTTACACCTTTGATTCCGGTAACTGGAGTTCCGGCCAGCACATCCCACTTATCATCTGATGTTTTGTAGACATTTGCACCGGCAGGAATGACGTTACCGGCTCCTTCTTTAAATTCATCCGTAGTGGTAAATTCATCTGAAACATTGTACATCCAGCCTGCATTAACATTTGAAAGTGCCGGTAAATCTGCAAAAGCTACCGTTCCATGTGGTTGCAATCCACCTTTAAGACCTTCGGACACGTCTTTTGACTGTTCATAATAGTACTTTGCATTGTCAGAATCCTCGCCCTCTCTGCTCCCGGTACCACCCACGGCATAACTCTGTGCTTTGGTTGCACTATCTGCTGCAGATTCGGCTTTACCGATGATCTCTGTTGCTTTCTGCGTTGCAATATTGGCTTTATCTGTGGCGGTACTGGCTGACTGACTGGCAGATGCCGCTTCACTTGTGGCTGTGGCTGCAGACTGACTGGCGGATGTCTCACTGGCTTTTGCGTTAGTCTCGGATATTGCTGCCGCCGTGGCTGACTTCGCCGCTGCTGTCTCTGACGCTTTGGCATTGGTTTCGGATGTTTTTGCCGCTGTTTCACTGGCTTTTGCGGCATTCTCACTTGCTTTGGCGTTGACTTCTGACTTTGCCGCTGCCTGCTGGCTTGACTCTGCCTTTGCTACTTCCACTTTGATTTTCGCAAGATAGTTAGGCTCTAAATGCTTTTCCTCAATGCTTCCCTCTTTGACAATAGCTGATACCTTTCCGTCTTTGTCAATGTAAAAAGCTACCGTATCAGAATCAAGGAACTCATACTGTGTAATCAGTGCCGACAGGTCTATGTACTGCTTCGTACCATCGATCAGAGTCAAAATAATCTGCTGTGTAGTCGGATTGTAATCGAAGTTGATCGCGATCTTCTCCATCTGCGTATCGATCGTAACCTTGGACCCGTTCTTTTTCGTGATTGTGATAATTCCCGTCGATTCCTCGAATGTCACGTCTGCAACAAGGGTTGCCACTTCCGCCTTGGTTGCTTTCGTGGTATCAAGAGTGATTACACGATCATCAATGATATCAATCGAGCCATCCATTTTATTGAGGTTTCTTTCATTAAGCGGTGTTTCATCACTCGGGTAATTCTCCCAATTAATATCAATATGCGCTTTATTCATGATCCTCACTCTCCCTTTCCTTTACAAGTTTCATCTGTTCCCGTTCTACTGTAACCTGTCGGTTTGCTTCTTCCTTGATCTGATATAGAATGTCCTTAAACACCAGGTACTTAGCTTCGATTGGGACATTCTCGCACGCATTTACATAATTGATAATGTCGTTTTCAAATTCCCGGATTTTTGCATTTATCATAGATTTTCCACCTTTTCCTTTAACTGTTCTATCTCGTCATGTTGCAACTGCACTGTAGCAACCAGATCAGCAATTAGATTTGCTTTATCAAGCGTGTAATACTCTGTTCCATCAACATTGTTCTTACCACACACTTCCCACTCATTATTGACTGCCTCTATCGCATTCTGCGCTATAAAGCCATGTCTTACCGTTTCGTTTTTGTCATAGTTATATACAAATTCGCATGGCACAAGCCTAGATATTACTTTTGCGCTTTTCTTCTTATCAAGCGCCTTTATCCCATGTTTTAATCGTCGATCAGAATAACTTTCCCATCCATAGGAAGATATTCCTTTTCCAGATGATAATAACTGTGCAACAGTTGTAATGTTATTACCATCTTTATCTTTTGCTCCAGCACTATCCTGCACCGTAATGTTTGAATATTGGAATGTTGCCAACCTGGTATCTGCTGCCGCGCTCATACCATCATTTCCCATTTTTACAAGCGTCCCAGGACGTTTTAACTGGATAATATTGTCAACAGATTCCGTTGTTTCAATATGAATCGTTCCACCTGTAATTTTTGTGTTTCCGTCAAGGTTTAATTTTTTTGCACTGATCTTTATAGATTCGGCTGTCTGATTAATGGATGATATAACATTATCTTTCTGCACTTTCGTGCTGATTTCTTTTGAAGTCTGCTTAAAAGCACTTGTTATGTTATTTGCTATCAATTTGGCATTAGCATGATACTTCCACATATATGTTGAAGAGCTGGAACTTGTTTTCTCACATCTCCAAATCGTTCCGTTGTCTAAATTCAGATAACATTTATTCTCAATATAACTACTCGGTTCATATCCCTTTCCCTGATCTCCATGTCCAAAATAAATAATATCAAATTTACTTTCATCCCAATCCCATGTATTGAGTGAAGAGCTCACTTCCGAACGTATCTGTGTTGCAGTTATTTCTATTTTACTGGATAACTTACCCTCTGTTTCACTTGCCCTGCTAACTTCCGCTGTAATCTTGTCCTCATTGATTTTAATAGCCGCCGCAAGTACAACTTCCTGCCCTTGTGCCCTGGTAACCTCTGCTGTAATATTGTCTGCATTTTGTATAATTCGTGATGATAAACCATCCGTTGTATTTTTAACTTCTGTACGAATTTCGCTTGCGGTCTGCGTGATCTGTGACTGCAATTCCTTTTCGACATCTGTTATCGTGCTCTGTGTTTTCTCAATGGTCCGCTCCAGCACATTGCTCTTGCCTTTGAGTTTCAAAATGCTTTTCTGTATACCATTCGCTCCATTTGTCCGGTACTCTTCCCCGTCTGCTTCCAGGTCATCACGCAAAGCCTGTATGCCTTTTAAAGTCCTTTTGAAGATATAGGACTCGATCAGTTCATATTTTGTCGGGATACGCACCGCATCTCCAACCTCAAGGCACGGGTTTCCTTTGCAGTCTGCCGTAAACGGGCGATAAACAATCCCCCTGATCTTTGAAAGAACATTGTTTGCAATGCCTTTTAATTCTTTCGTTCCTTTACCATAGACAAGAAAGTTATCCTCGATCACATAAGCATTGTCTCCGGTACCCACGATCACACCGATATCATTCTTCTGTTCCCGAATTTGTAATTTATTAATGGTTCTGACAAGATAATCTTCATATTTTGCAGAAACATAAAAACCTTTTCCGATCTGTGTACTCTTTGGATCTCTTGGATACAAATTATCCGCTGGATAAAGATCATTCCTTGGATATAATCCCTGTATCTCCTGTTCCAGATAAATATAATGAAACTTCCCGTCGCGCCCCATGTGCCCCATACAACCATTGATCTCACAAATACAGGACAACACTTCCTTGCCGCTCATAGATTCGCCTATGGTGCTCGATTCCTCTGTATCAGAACTTGTCTCGTTGGATGCCGTGACTGCAACTGTTTTTTCAATAGACATGCCGTCATTAACCAGTATAATGTCAGCCTGCTCAATCCTGAAGTGCTTAAAAAAGCTGTCCCGGAATTGCTTCATTGTGACCGGATCATAAACTGTAACAGTCGTAGTTTTTCCATCTTTATCTTTCTGCTGCTCTTTATGGGATGGAAAGACAGTGTTATACCATGCTGCCACATCTGCATTTAAAATGTCATAAAGAGCGTCATATGCGACAACATCACGGCATGTCCTGTCCGCCGAAGGTGTATCAGAATCAACCTTATATCTCCCGAACTGAAATGGAACATCTGTATGTCCACCAAGAGACATTTTTACAGTCATCCATCTTCCTTTCATTGGCAAAAATGTATTTGACACCGTGAATTTAATCATGGCGGCTTCGCATGATCCAAACGTCAATTCCTGTTCCGAACACAAGCTTTCGGTCAATTCGAATTTTTCTTGGTGTAGTTCTGTATTTGTGATATTGATTTTTCCGTCATCAGATACGATGGATAATTGCTTATCGACCGTATCTTTTTTGAACAAGTCGCCATATTTATAATTAACCACCGTACACACCCCCTATGAAAGCAAGCCGAACTGAATTGTAACGAATTATTCCATCATATGTTCCGTATATCGTAGGCTGAAAATCTGCCATATAGCCGTACTGCGTCACATAATCGTCATATTCCGGGATATACGCTGTGATATAACATGCTCTCCCTGTTGCATTTGTGAACTGGCTTCTGATATTATTTAGCACCTCATTAAAAGTCTTATTTGTCAGCATAGCCGGTGTCTCAAATTCGACCTTTAAAGCCTTTAATTCCACGGCATTTCTATGCAGATATCCGTTGGCGTCTGTATAATCGTCCAAATCTTGCATGTTGACATACGGACTGTATGTCTCTGCTTTCATAAACGACATCGGCACTGTGTAATTTCCAATCTTTAACAGCCATCCGCTGTACGCCATGCGACCACCTCCAATCAAGTTGTCTTTTCAGATTTACAAATACGAACACCGTTATCATCACTTAAAAATAAGATTTCCGTTTTTCCGTCCGGCAGAATATCCGCCACAACGCAATTATTCGGATTTCCTATTGGTGTGCGACTTTCCGGGCACTTGCTCCAGTCTATTGGTTTATATTTTTTCATGGCTATTCTCCTAAAAATGGGTACAAAAATAGCACCTACCGTGTATGATAGGTGCTAAATAAATCAAAAAAGAAGCGCATCTCTGCGCTTCCTCTTATATTTTCTGTATTGTTGCATTTTCCACCAATAAGTAATTACCATCTTCCATTAGCGATAAATGATAATCTTCTTCAAAGTATTCATAGGTTAATTCCATTTCCTCTTCTTTAAAATCTTTATAGCTTTTGTAAAGAGTAACGCAACCTTTTTGACCGTTTTTTGCAGTAAAAACATAACCTCCCAATGGTAAATCTCTACCAACAAGATATCCTCCAGATGGATAAATCCCTTTTTCTTTGTCGTACATACATTCTTCTCCTTTAGTTTATTATTCTATTTATCTGCTCTTCCAGTAAAATATACCTCTGCATAATCGTATTTTCCATAACAATCAAGCTGCCCCGAAATAGTTTTCCCAGGTTTAATCTCATTGTCTGAATCTGTAATATATGTGCTGTTATAATTTACCACATTATTATTACTGTCAAAAAATATTGCATACACGCTTACAAAAAGTGCCGGATTTTCGCTGTTATTGGTCACGGATACAGTAACGTTTTCATCATTAAATGTCTGTTCAACGGATAAATCATTTACAACCGGTTTATAATATGGGTTTTCGTCATAATCTAATGTATAATCCACCTTGTCAATTCCGGACACACTATCAAAATAGAAAACGCCAATAGATGTTTCCCCTGCTCCCAATACATCAATGCTCATGTCGGCGGCTCCTATTGAATTCCCACTTGAATCTTTGGCTATAGCGTTCCCAGAAATTGCGACATTCGTGTTTGAATTATTTGTTACAATCAAAAAATCTAATGTGTCTCCTATTGTGTTTTCGTACAGATACTCTTTTACCAAAAAATCAGAATCAGAAACTTCTTCTCTTGTCGCTTCCTTGTTATCTACCGTACTAATAGAAGAAACTTTTTTATTTTGCTCGGTAGAATCAGCAACTGCATCGTTGTTTTCTCCGTTTCCGCCAAATATGGCGATCAACAGAATTACAACTATAACCACCGCAACAAACCACTTTGTTGCCCCACCCTGCTTTTTTCTGCAATTAGGGCAAATTTTTGCTTTAGCTGGAATCTCCGTCTGACAGTACTTGCATAATTTTGTTTTACTTTTTTCATTCATAGCTTTTCCTCCCGCCACTTGTAATAAAATGATTCTACCACAAGTGGAGGTATTTGTCATTAAAATATTGGAACTGGATTTCTCTGTGTTCTTCTTGCTTCACTCTTCCATTGCTTAACTGTACTGTCATATATTACCTTGCCGTCTAATTCAACTTTAATTCCGCTGTTTTCACTTGTATTCTGTGCGATTTGTGACAGATATGGTGTCAATGCTTCTGATACTGCGCTTTTTACTCCTGCTTTAATTCCTTCTACGATTTGGCTGTTATTCGCAACCGCTGTATTTCCATTGCTAAACTGCCCGACCATTTCTCCGTGATTTGCAAAAAATAAACCATCTTCCGGGAAGCCTCCTGTTGCAAATGTTGGTATTTTCCCGAGGTTAATATTGCCAGCTTGAATTATTTCTTTTCCACCAATATTTACAGAATCCCATGAAAAAGACAGTTTTGAATTAAGCCACGTTGCAAAATTATTCCATACCTGCTTAATTCCTGCAACAGCATTATCAAATGCCTGCTTCAATCCGTCAGAAATGCCACTGAATGTCCATTTGTCTTTCGTAAAATACGGTGCGACATGATTTGTCCACCAAGAACCAATTCCAGATGTACTCCACCAGTTACTAAATTCGTCCCATTTTTCAGAAAGACCTTTTTTCATTCCGTCTCCCTGTTCATCCCATTTTTCTTTTGTAAACCAAGGTTTTACATGATTTTCCCACCAGTTATATATTCCTGTCTTTTGCCACCAATCGGAAAACTCATCCCATTTAGCAGATAATCCCTCTTTTATTCCATTTCCTACTTCCATCCACTTTTCTTTTGTGAACCACGGGAAAATATTCTCCTGAATGTAAGTTAAGGCTTCATTCCACTTTTCTTCTATTTTACCTTTTATTTCTCCTATTTCTGTCTGTATTGAAAGCTTTTTTTCTCCCCAATATTCCTTTACATTTTCCCACCATAAAGAAATATCATTTTGAGTAGTTGTCAATTTGTTATGAACTGGAAGTTCTACATTCAATCCCCACCATTCTTCGACATTGTCTTTGAACTCGGAAATCTTCTCTTGTAAATTTGGAAGAACAACATTTGCATGTAAATCAACATCTTCCAATCCGTTCATGTACTTCCATTCGTCTACCCATGCCTTTAGGTCAAAGCTATCTGGAACATTTAGTTCCTTTGGCATATTATCATTAAATTCATTTAGTGCTTTTTGGAAATCATCTAATGATTTGTAATCTTCCTTTTTAGGCAGATTTTTGACAAATTCATCAACATTCATTCCATTTCCAATGCCTAATTTGTCCATCACAGTATCATGGCTCAAAACTCCACCGCCATATGCATTAATCCATTCAAACGGATTAAGAAGTTGTTTAAAACTTTCCTGAAAATATTGCAGAAAACCGCCTTTTTCATACGCTTTTTTTAAATTATTAACATCTTTTTTTATGCTATCTTTTCCAACCGTAAAAGATAACGTTGCCACTACTACAGCAAGTGAAATAGGAATTGCATAAGAGAGCAATGATTTTACCGCCGTTGAACCAAAAGCGGCTGTGAATTTCGCTCCTATTAATTTCCCAATAGTCTCCTTGAGAAGTTTCCCTGTTAACAGTTTGCCTGCAAGTTTCAGAGCAAATGCTCCAAGAAGAATTTCAACTGTCTCAATATCAATGTTTGAAAGAAAATCTTTTACGCCTTTCCAAACATCAGACCACTTGATATTTTCTATCATAGTCTTAATCGTCTTGTAAACTCCCTGTACCCAGGTATTTATATCTTCTGCAAGTGCTTTAAAATCAAATGTTTTGAAAAATTTATTTATTCCCTCTGCCAGTGATTTTCCAAAGTTTGACCAGTCAAATGTCTGACCAAAGGAAAGTGTGGCATAAATCGCCGTATTCAGTGCCCCAGCAATCGTTTTTCCTACATTTCCAAACAGTCTCGGATTGATAAGACCATTGAGGAAATCTGCCAAGCCTTTGCCGAAATTTCTTGCCTTGGAATAAATCTTATCCCAGTTGATAGACTCCATAGCTTTTGATAAGGCATCACTGATGTATTTTCCAAGCTGTTTTAAGTTTTTAATATCACTTTCGTAATTTTTGAAAATGGTATCAGTCTTGACGAGTTTTCCGCCACTGGCACCACCGGATGCACCGCCGCCGGAACTGCCCGAACCTTTTTTGCCCGAACCATCATTTGTTGTAATTAGTTTCAATTCATCAAACTGACGGACACCCTTATTCATCTTGTCGATGTTCTTTGCCGCCTGTCCGGTATTGTCAGCAACATCGCCTGCGCTCTCTGCCGCATCTGAAAAGTTATCTGCAAGCCCTGCACCGGAATCCTCATATTTCCATCCGAAGATTGCGCCTAAAGCGTTTGTAACCTTTGTGACAAAGCTGATAACAACCAGTAAAACGGAATTGAGTGCTTTTACGAATGGTTTAAAAGCATTGATTAATGCTCCACCAATAACACTGCCAAGCTGTTCAAACGACTGTTTTAAAATTCTGATCTGGTTCGCCCACGAATCAGCAGTACGCGCAAAGTCTCCCTGCGCTGTCTGCGTATTGGCAAGGACGTACTGATACCGGAGCATTGTCTTTTCAGCCTGTGACATAGACGCAATATCAGAATCTAATCCCTGTTTCATCGCCCACTCTTTAAGGGTTGCCTGCGTAAGATCAAGACCGTAATCTCTTAATGGACGTGTCTGTCCGGTAAATATTGCAGCTAAATCCTGCGACACAACATCCTGATCTACGTCATACAAAGAAGCCATATCAGCAGTTAATTTTGTTAAATTCAAAGACACATCAGCCATGGAATCAGACAAACCAATATAGCCATCTGTCTGCTTATTCAAAAACTCATTAGCTTTCTTTATCAAACTGCTGTCAATTCCCATGGCTGTTCCCATTGCTTGGAATCGGCTTGCCGTCTGTTTCAGTGTCAGTTCTGACATACCGAACTGACGTATAGAGTCCTGTGCAAACTCATTGACTTTCTTTGACATGTCCCCAAAAGTAACATCAACAACGTTCTGAACCTCTGTTAATGCCGATGATATGTCGATTGCATTTTTTATTCCCCTGATTGCTCCGTACAGACCAAGATAAATCCCCATAGAGGACAAAATCTGTCTTGTGAATGACTTGAGTCCGATCAATGCTTTCCCTGTGGATGCCTTAAATCCAAGGAAAGAGCCGGAAAGACTACTGATGCTGGTATTTAACCCAGAAATTGCGCCACCAGACCTGTTGGAAAGATTGCCGAGTGCCTGCGTCATCTGAATGATATTTGAAGATACATTTGGCGCTTTTGAAAGCGTCTCAAACAGGTATTTGAGGTTGTCAGCAAGCAAAGGTATATTAGTCACCGCGCGACCGCTTGCAACGCTTCCAAGCCTTGATATGGACGTTACAAGATTACTCATGTTGGTCATATCAAAATTCAATGCACCTATCTTGTTCATTTGACGTACAAAGTTTTGTAGCTGTGCAGAAAGAGCCGGTAAATTCTTTGTCGCCTGTGTAGATGCCTTGCCACCGATTTTTGACAACGCAGACACCATGCTTATGAGTCCGCTTGTATCAACAGCCTTAACACTTGCTATTCCAGATGCAAGATCTCTCACAGCAGAAGATATTCCGTGGATAGAATTTGCATCAACACCAGAAAATTTATTGAGTGCCCGCACCATTGATGTGATTTCCGAAGATTTACCACCTTTGAATCCGGTAGCCGCATCGGAAATGCTTCTGATTCCGCTTGCAATATTTGAAAGTTTTGCAGTGTCAAACGATATGCTTTCCCGGAGCCTATTCATGCTGTTTACAAGGCTTTCTATGGAATTACTTGCTTTTGCAGAGTCAGCTTTGATTTTTATTTGTAATTCATCAATGTCTGCCATATATGCACCAACTTTCTATGCAAAATAAAAAGACGGTAGGCTGTGACACCTTACCGTCCTTGATCTACTCTTTTAATTTTTCTCTTGTAACCGGTCCGCATTTCTTGTCTACTTTAATTCCGACTTTTTTCTGGAATGTTCCAATTCCGGTCGCTGTATCATTTCCAAGAATACCGTCCACATTGCTGTTTCCCTTTTTGTCCTTTTCATCCAGGCATCCGTGATAAATAAGCTCCGTCTGAAGCCATCTCACATCATCGCCTTTCATGTTAGGAAACGTTTTCTTTAAAACCCTTGTAGGCTCTGGATATGGGTTTAAATGATCTTTTACATTTTTTCTAGGGTTTCCGCTTGTCACAATCGCTGTATGACCTTTGGTTTTTGTGACAAGAACATCTCCATTGTAAAGAACCATTCCTGTAACATACTCTCCAATATCATCAAACATGCCGCTCGCAAGCAATACAGATCTTTCATTTGCTGTAGTGAAATTACCAACATCTTTTCCAGTTGCATGAATAATGCATGCACGTACCGTTGTGCCGCAATCTGCTTCTGTTTTTACTTTTGAATTAATACCGTATTTGACAATTCCAAGCCGGTGTCCCTGGCAGTAGCCAATATTATCATTATTGCACGCCGTAATCATCGATCCTGCCAGATTATCAGCCATTTCTTTTGTTTTTGGTCTTAGCACAACCCATCCTTTTTTATGAACATAAAAGTTTTGCATACTTACTTCTGTTCCTGTCTGATCTCCCGGTCTCCCACCGGTCAATTTCCCATTTTCATCATGTCTTGCAGATCCAATTCTCATATTTATACCTCCAAGTTCTTTTCTGGTTTTGGGTGGCTCAACTCATAGTTTGACTGCATGACTTTAAGTTTTGCCACAAATAGCTCTCTCTGTTTCTTGATTTCTTCTTCCGTCATTTCCGAATCATCTTTCCCTTGTTGCTCATTGATTGGTTTTTTAATATACTTTGATTTTGCTTTTCGTCCGGCAAGGCAATGTTCTACTGCCACCGATACCGCAGACAATCCGTATGTTCCAAACCACATCCACATCTCATTGTCTCTTTGCTTTTTATCTAAGTTGTAAGCATCCGCATAAGGCTGTAAATCAGCCGGACAGGACGTGTCTATGTCATGCACGGTAAATCCATACCCTTTCGTAACTAAAAGCCAGAATGGACGGATTTCCGCGCAATATGTTCCCCATGTAAGTTCTCTCTGTTCTTCTACTTTTTCCTCGGAGTTTTCTTCTCCGCTTCTTTCTGCTCTGCTTTGAGCAGTTTTGATAAAAAACCGTTTTCAAGCAGCTCCGCTAAAAGTGCATTGTAAAGTACCTGAACATCTGCATCTTCTCCGTCAAAGTAATCATCCAGCATGGCATATACTTTTCCAAGCTGCTGTTCCTTTTCTCCCTCATTGTCCGGATTGTATCCAAGTTCCTCTTTGTGAAACTTCTGCGCGCCTACAAGGATTAACTCTGGAAGAAATAAAAGGATTTCGTCAACCGTTTCAATATCTTCCAGCTGGTCTAATTTTGCTACTTTCTTGATAATTCCGCTTTTCACGGTTGCTTCATATCCAAACTTGATCTGTAATTCTTTCTCGCCAAATTTTAATTTTGTCATATTCTTTCCCTTTCTCCCTCTCATATAGGGAAAGGGCAGTCCGAAGACCGCCCTGTTCTTTTAAATTGTTTCTTCAAGCTCTGGCTCGGTTGTCTGGTTATCGTCAGCCGATTCAACCGAACTATTCGACTGACGTGTTATTCCCCCGGTGTAAAAGCTACAGCGGTGTCCATTCCCTTGTATTCCTCAATGGTAAGGTTCATTTCAACCGTCAAGAGTTCGTTCTGACCAATCTCCGGCTGCGGTATCTGCTCCGGTGGCTGTGCCACAACAAAAAACGCATCAGTAAATCCCGGAATAATAGTTTCAAACCACATTCTTTTCCCGCCGGAAAGCGCTTTGTACGCTGTGATAAGTGCTTCCCACTCTTCCTTTGTGGCATCTGTAAGGTTTACCGTGATAGGGAAAGAGCCACCGGTATCTGCGCGCCCCTTTACATATCTGGTAATAGCATCTTCTAATGCAGATGCGTCAATCTGTTCCGGCTCAATGTTGATACCGCCGATTGCATTAATTCTTGTAAGCTGTTTAAATGATGTAGGCTTTGTCCCAGCTGTGGTTTCTGTTCCATAGCCAAACGTAATGCCTAACGTAGACAATCCTGCTTCTGCCATTTTTACCTCTCTTTCTACCGCCAAATAATGCGGTTATCAGACGCATCTCTTTGCGCCCGGTGCATAAAAAATAGAGCCTTTCGGCTCTTTTACATCAATCTGTCGTTGGCTCCGATTATCCTCCGGAACCTTGCAACGCTTCTAAATTTTTTTTCGCTGTCGTTTTTAAACTCCGGCATTGCTGTAATCTGAAATCGCATCTGCTTAAAGGCATCGGCTAAAATAGCCATAATCCCTTTTGCATCGCTCTGCTTTGTGTTTGTAATGACGTCAACCTGTATTGTTTCCTGCACCGCATTTACGGATGTGCCCTCTAAATCTGACCCACGTTCAAGCCCCGGCATCTCATGTATGTAAATAGTTGGAAAAACAGGGTCTTTATCAAGGTTCTTTTCAACCGTTGTAAATGCAGTGTCAAAATTCATGCTTTTGTATTTCTTCTTGAGTTTTGGTTTTGCAATCGTTACAACATTGGAGAAAATGTTTGTTTCAAGGTCAAATACCCACTGGTTTCCTGCCATTATTTAACCACCTCATATGTTTTCTTGAAAATATCCGGCTTGCATGGATATAATTCTCCACTTACACCGCGGATAATATAATCTCCAACAGTAACATGATGGTTTCCTTCAAGCGTCTTAATGTAAAGTTCGCATGGCGGCGCGTCTTCTGAAATCGGATTCTGGTAAAACAAAACGCCTTTTTCAAATGCTTCTGACGCCCATTTCGGCACGTACCAATTACCGCCTTTATCCTTTAAATCACCGTCATACTGAAATGCTTCAATTACTACCGGTTTTTTCCTGTACTTCATTATCCAAACACCTCCTTCGCTGTCTGTGTAACAATCTGACGCAATTCATTTGCGGTCAGATACATGAATGGTCGGCTTGTCATTCCCTCTGTAAACCACCAATCTCCATTGTCGTCCTGATAAAACCATCCATATCTTCCATCTGAAATCTGATGAATAGTTTTTCCACTTGCGTACTGCCACGAAACACCTTCCGGCAGTTTCCCAGGATAAGGACTTTGCTGTCCCACAATTCCGGTTCCAAACTCAACAAATGCGGCGTGGTCTGTACCGGCTATTACCACCCATATCCCGCCGCCCTTAGTGCTTCCTTCATATTCCGCGTGAACACTTGAAATCAGTTCCGATGTAAATATTGCGTCAAAGTCAGCAATTTGCACTCTGGCAATCTCTACCCCCCTTTCCGCGAGTTTTTCTGCCAATAGCTGACATTTATATGTCAAGCTGTTTTGATAGGCTCTAAGCTCTCGTATGGCGTTCTGAACAGACTTTTCAGACAGGCTCATTGTGATTACTTTCTTCCCCATTCAGCACCTACTTCACATTTTTTTGCAATAAAAACAAATCAACCGTCAATCCTTCGTCTGCGACACCTTTTACGATGTAATCAGCCGAATTTTCATCAACGATTGTATTCTCTTCATCTTTGTACCTTACATCTGACCGTTTCCATACCAAAGAGCCGACGTTCAATGGAAGTTTCCCTTTATCCTCGACAATCTGAACAAAGTTTGTTGAATTGTCAACGCCAAACTCTTTTATAAGTGCTTCACTCAACTTATTGCTGATTGAAGAATAAAAAACCACAGGCTTCTCATAACCTGTGGTATACTCTCCGGTTGTTTTCGGTATTTTGTTTCCATCCTCATCAAGGTAATAAATTACATTTCCATCAGAGTCGGTATATGACGAATATTCAATGTTTCCATCCTCATCCGTCACATACACCGGAACCTTGCCGATCTGTAGCGAATAATTCATTTTTTGCTTATTGATCTCAAGCATTTCACTTCACATCCTTGCCGAACCGTTTCCACAGCTCAGAAAGCTTTTCCCATCCATACATTGCGACAAACGCAACAATAAATCCTGCAATAATAGCTGCCAAGATCATATACCATAAAATTGATGTCTGGATGTACTGCATGTATGCCACAAACGCAGCGACCGTGATTCCGATAGAAAGAACAAATACCAAAATGTCCGTTGGAATCTTAGAAAATACGCCTACACCTTTGATTACCTGTGTTACCACAGACACAACAAATGCCAGCGCACCAATGATTGCCAGAATAATTGTCATATTTGCAATTACAGACTGTATAATATCCATGATTAAACCTCCTTTTCATCATTAAGACGGGTTTCTATCCCGTCAATTCTGTGATGCGCCGATTTCACACTTTCTTCAACCTTTATAATTCTGTTGTCGTGAGAATTTATTTCTTTTCTCATCTCCGAAACTTCATTCTTGATCTCGGTTGTGTTGTTTGAAATGGCATCCAACTTCATGTTAATGCGTGTGTTCTCCCTCACGCGTTCTTCAAGATCCGTGTTGTCTGTCCTTTTGTTGCTCTTCAAGCCCATAAAGACGGAAAAACCAAGCGACAGCACGCTTATAATGATTGCTGTTGATATTTCAATCGTCAAATCATATACCGCCTTTCATTTTTTATGGCACACCGCCCACCACCGCTCAATGTGTGCCGCCTGCTACGTTTTGTCGACGCCGGCAAAACGTAACGCACAATCTTCTAAACTCCTCGAAATCGAGGGGTTATAATGCTTTTACAAACGGAAATACACCGACAAACAGGCTTTCCCGGTCTTTCCAGCTACGGCTTACGCCGTTTTCTGAATAACTTGCCATATAGGCTTCTCCTGCCTGTGAATGGTCGTACACGGCTAAATTGACGATTACATCTTCAAACTGTTTCAAGTCTTCGGATATTTTTTCATCCGTGTAGCTTTCCGGGTAATTCCGCTTGCTTACCACTTCATTTCTTGCCTGCTTGATAAGCTGTTCGATGTAAGGGTTATCTTCTTTCTTGTCGAACACAACAACATCAGAAGTAACACCATCTTCATCCGTAACGGTTTCAATATGAAATTGTTTCAGTCTGATTTTGACTTGTTCTAATGTGGCGTATTCTACCATAGCTAAAACCCTTTCTAAAGCTCTACATTTTCCATTACTGCTCTTGCTTCAAGAACTGCAATATAATCTGTCATTGCTTTAATCTGCATATTATATGTACTTCTAGGGCAAGTTGGAGTAAAGGTAAGTTTATCGTTATCCCACTTATCAAGCATTTTTTTTAGTTTCTTATAGCGAATAACTACTTGCTGATACTCTGCTTTAAATCTTTCTTTGTAGTCCGTGCTGTTCATCATTTCCACGGTGTCTTTTAATTCCATAACTATCTCCTATAATCCTAATTTCTCAATTAACAGCTTCTTTAATTCTGCTCCTGTAAGTTCTTCTGCGTTGTCTATACCTTGTTCTGTGGCAAATGCCTGTAAATCAGCAGTGCTCATTCTGTTAATCTCTGTCTTGGTGTACCCGCCGGAAGATTTTTCTCCCGGAACAATGTCCGGGATTTCATCTCCTGCCTTGTACCATCTTCCATTGCGCTTTACCGTGTATTCAGCAATCATACCGCACCTCCTACGCAACTTTCATGACAACAACGCTGTCCATGCCCTCAAAAGTAGGCAATCCGATCATTGACACAATGCAATGCGTGTTGATCGGATGATTTGTTGCGTATGTATATACCGAAATACCGGTTTCTACAATAGAAAGGTTTCCGTCTGTTAAACTTCCGCTTCTCTCTTCCGGTGTCTTTCCAAAGACATAATCTCCAAGGTACACGCCGGATGCCTGCGCTGAAATAACTCCTGTAGGAATAAAATATTTGGTAGCACCGTCTGCAGGGTCGATGTAAAGTTTGTCGTAAACTTCAATCTCGATGCCGTATCCTCTAAGATACTCTGTAACCTGCCCCTGCTGTAAGCGAATACCGCCATTGTAAGCAGTAATTCCAAGCACCTGTTTCTTTGTGTCCTCCGCCTTAAGGACCATTTCCCATGTTTCTGTATTCATGCTAAAGCGTGCAAGGGAATATCCTGTTTTCTTTGCAAACTCACGTTTAATCTCGATAAGGTCGTCAAGTGGCGTTGCTGTTTCTGGTGCAGACCATTTATCGGTATCGCTTCCGGAAATATCCTTGTAATGGTCTCTCTTGTGCGCCACTCCATTGTCCGAAGTATAATCCACGTAGTAGCTCTTTCCGCCAATTGTTACCTGTACTCTTGGAATACCATCAGATGGTGCTAATAACTGCCAAATCTGGCGTTCCGGCACTACTCTTGCTCCCTCAATAAGCATCATCGGTTTTTTGCTGATTTCTCTAAGCACCTGGTTTGCCATGTTTGAATTTTCTGCCGACTGGTAATTTGCATACTCCTGCTCTTCACGCTCTGTTACCATGTAAGATTCACGGTAGAACGGCATCTCGTTCTGAATGTCAGAAAATCCACCGACGTCTCTTAGCTCTGCCTGTGCATCAAAATTGGATGCCTTTAATGATACCGGAAGACCGTTTTTCCCTTTGATAAATCTAAGTTCAAGGCTGTCCTGTTTTCTGGTTCCAAATTTCTGTCTACCTAAGTAAGGCGCAGAACCAAGCGTTTTTTCATAATTATTCCACATAACCCCAAGACTTCTTGCGGTAAATGCTTCTGCTAATGGTAATGCCATTCTCTAATACCTCCATTTCTTAATCAAAAAAAGTGACACGCGGTGTTGCTGCTTTTGCAGTTGCTTCTACGGTCACTCCATTTGCCGTTACCTTTGCGCTGTCAATAGAACCCTGATATACATAAGTTCCAGGCGCATCTCCCATTGTTACGTCAACATCTTCCAGAAGATACCCTTTGCAAGATTCGTCATTGCTTGGGAACGGTGTCCCTGCCTTTGCAATCTTCTTTCCGTTTGCATCGGCACTTGTTACCATTGTCTGCGGAACGATGCACGCCGCACCCTCATAAGGAAAGAATTTTAAAATTCCTTTACTCTGTGTAAAGTCTCTTTCAATCGGTTTTCCCATAATTTACCTCCTATAAAACATAATGGTCTTTGGCTTCTACATTTTTTGCCGGTTCGCCAAAGCTGATACTTTCGGCATTTTCAACATCTGCCGTTTTTTTATTCTCTCCACCTGCAGTACCGCCGCCCGGATTTTCAGTATTATTTGCAATCTCCTGTTCCTTTGCCTGCGCTGCTGCGGTTTCCTTTTCGGATGTAATCTTTCCAAGAGCGTCATAATCAAGGCTTCCATCATCTTTGACGACAGATTTTGCCTGCTCTGCATTGATTTTTAACTTTTCCATCAATGCTTCGCGCTGATCTCTGATGGCGTTTTTCTTCTGCATATCTGCAATCTGCTGATTTGCTGTCTCTAACGCCTTGTTTGCTTTTTCAAGTTCCGTGAGGTTTCCTGCTTCCATTTCATCCAGCTTTTTCTGCAACTCATCTGCACTGTCTGCCTTTGCCTTAAGCTCTGCTGCTTTTGCCTGTTCTCTCTGTACGGCACTGCCGTAATCAGCAATGATTTTCTCAACATTTTCCTCACTGATACCCATTGCAATTAACTCTTCTCTTTTCATTGATTACCTCCAATATGTCTTTACGAATTTTTGCGGTGCAACGACACCGAATGACACTGTTGTTTTTTACGCTCACAACTTTGCGAATTTTTATAAAATAAAAACAGCCGCCGATTACTCGGTAGCTGTCTTATTTTGCTGTTTATTTAATTGATTTACAATTTCCTGCGCTTTTTGTTCCTGCTCTTCTGCATTATCAATTGTTTTCCACAACGCATCTATATATGGCTTAGACAAGAGGAATGTCTTTTCAGCATCTCCCCAAAGCCCCACCGTTTTAATGGCAATAAGAGGATGTATGCCGCACTCTAAAAGCTGATATAGTGTTTGCGACTTTGTATACATATTGTCTTGCGGGCTATGATTGATTTGCACATCAAAATCCCTCATTGACAATTTCAAATCATTGTCCTTAACGCGTATTACATTTAAGACAACTTTTGCAAGTCTCTTCTCTGCCGATTTCACAATTGGGTCTTTTAATTTTGCTCTTGTCTTTGAAAAATCCCATCCAGCCCTTAATGATACTGCTCCTTGTGTATCTCCTCCAGAGTTTTGGGACTCTCTGTTTGGTATTGCTAATATTGCCAAGGCATTGTCCCACAAATCATCTTTTGCCACCTGACACTGGCTCTGATTTAGTTCCTGCGTCATAATCTCAACATCGGCTTTGTTATCCTTGTTATTGGACTTTACCGTCAAAGCATGGCTCATTTTCATCTCTTCAAACGTTTTTTGGTCGATTTCACAGTTCACAAACTTAACCCAGTACTGAACAAACTGCTCAATTCCATCCATTCTGTTTGACTGCATATTGTTTATGGCATCCAAAATACCTATGACAAGCTCAATATCAGAAATTCTCTCATGATTATTTGGAAACTCAACAATAGGTATACTTCCAAATGCATGCAATTTCCATTCAAAAACTACTCCGTTTTGAAGTTTACATGAATAGTTGTCCGTATAGCACAGTTTGTACCATCTTCCATCTTCGTCTTTAAGCTCCTGCACCGCAACCACCGGTTCTTCCGTGCTCCGATTATAAATAACACACGTATTCATTGGAGTAGGCGCAACAATTTGAAATGGTATTTCTCCATTTGCAAATCTTACCGCCTTAAAAGATGTTCCGGTTGCTGACTGCCACTCTCCTGCTTTAATGTCTTTTTCCTGTTTATTCGCATCCACAAGATAGTCATTCAGCGCATCCACTGCCCGATTAATTTCATCATCATCTTTTCGACTGATAAACTGTATTGGCTCGCCATATGTCTGTCCTACTTTGAACTGAACAATCTCATACGCATGATTTTCTACTATTTTGTTTGTAATATCAGCATTTTGCACCTTTACACGGTATAAAACAGGCTGGTCACCTTTGTAATATCGCCAAAGATATTCTATGATTGTTTTGTTGTAATAAAAATTTCCGATGCAGTCTCCCACCACATTGACAATATTATCTGCTGTGATGGTTTCAACATCTGTATATAAAATTTTTCTACCATAACAGCCTTTAACAAGGTCTTGGAGAGATTTGTCATTTCTCATTTTTTTCTCCTAAATAAAGGTCATTCCGCTGGATGTTGCACGAAACGGAAGAGATTTTAATTCTGTTTTTCCATTCTCCGGATAAAAAACAACTTTCTTGTGGCATTTTCTGCACTCAACAGAAATTTGCATTGTTGAACGCCCATCGTGTGTGGCAACTTTTCTTCCGCAACGCGGGCAATATATTGTTTTTTGTGTATATACCATAAAGTCCTCTTTTCTTTTCAAAAGAAAAAGCACCGGAGATTTCTCTTCGATGCTCTTTCAATGGGGGATGGTAAAGTGTTCAACTATTTGTTGCTTTCTTCGATTATAACTATATCAGAAAAAAAACGGACATATCGGACAACTTTACTCTTTCATAAATCTATCGAACGCTTTTCTCACGCTGTCTTCTGTGTTATTGCCTCCTATTTGGTCGGCAACCTTATTCCAAGATTGATTTTCTAAAAATCTAAGGTTAATTATTCTTCTAATTCTGCTATCTTTTATATTTGCAATAAACTCTTCTACTTCATTTGTTTTTTCAAGAAGTTCGTTTTCCAAAATTTCGAGGGTGGTTTTTCTGGAATATAACAAGGTTTTTTTGTGCCTATATTCTGGCAATGGTATTCCTTCTATTTTAAAATGTTGGTTCCCACCATTTCCGCCAGAAACGCTGTCAATAACCGTTCCTTCCTGCTCAATTTTTTCTATGTATTTTTCAAGCTTTTCAATTTTATTCCTTACTTCTTTTACTTCTTCTCTTAAATCTAAGTATTGATTTAAAATATCTTTGTTTACCATATCAATACCTCCTAAACGGATTTACTGCTGCTTCTACCTTTGCTTGTGTTCCGCTTCGCATCTCGTTCTCAAACAACGCAACTGAATCCGGTGCATCATCATGCTTTACTTTTCCACTTCTTGTCATGGTCGTAAGTTCTTTCATAAACTTGTAATATTGGCTTTGCCTGTCCATTTTCTTGAAATCGCGGAAATAATAATCTCGAATGATATTATCTCTCGCATTTTCCATTCGAGTTATTTTATTTGAACAATTAAACTTGAACCGTGCGCTACATCTTCCGCCTTGCTCTTTTACAATGTCCATTACATCGCGGCCAAAATATTCTCCGGCACTGTTACTCTCGAATGTAACCGTCTTTACGTTGTGCTTAATAAGCATATTTGCGCATTCCGGCTTGGTAAATTGTGTTCCGGCATTATCGAACACTACATCTACGATATAAACCTCGTTGCCGTACACATAGCCAATTGGCATTGAGCAGCTATCTTCTCCCTTATCAGCACTGTCACAAGCCGCCATAATTGCATCTGGTTCTCGATCAACAGGAAGTTCCTCAAAATAATTAAGCTCATTCTCCGCAAACATTCGCCCTTTTGCTTCAAATGGTTCTTGTTGGAACTCTGCCGCCCACGTTTCTTCCGAAACAAGTTTTCGTTCCTTTTGGTAGTAACCGGTTGTGAATATCTTCCGCAATCCTTTTTTATCTTTTCGATAAATCTCCCAATTGCTTTCATCTGTGATTGGGTCAAGTGCCGGAATTGCAACTTCTTTCCATCTCCACTCCAATTCATCAGCTTTATTTTGTAAAGCCGTAATTGGATCGTACAAGCTGTATTTCGTTCCCTGTATGATAATAGGTGTTCCCTCTAATCGTCTGCCGAGAACATCGTCTGTTACTTTCTCACAAAGAAACTCTAATCTATCTCTATTTCGTGCTTCCTCATGGTTTTTAACGCAGTCATCAATATAGACAAGTACATTTGCTTCGGTACATCCTACTATTGCGCCATCAATCGGACGGCATGTAAATGTTGGGAAAATATTCTTGCTTTTAAGGTCGATTGATAGATTTTCAGCACTTTTATAGTCCTTTTCTCCTATCTTTGTTGCTTCCGGGAAAACACTTAAGAATCTATTGTACGTGCTTTCTGTTTCAAATCCTTGCAATAAGCCACCATAAAATCGCTTAACAAGTCCTTCGCCTTTTCCAACACCGAATATACTTCCGTCCGGGTCTCGTCCACCCATCATCTGCGCCAATTTCAGACCGCCTGTTGTTTTTCCAGTTCTTTTCGGTTGCGATACAGACAGAAAATCCAATTTCCCATCATAAATCTCCTGATATGCTCCGACTACAGGCTGTAGCACTTTTCTTCTTGGAAAATAAAATCTTTTCCACGGGTCTTTTTCATCAATTTCAATGTAATAAAAAAAGCTGTCCACAAGATAGGCTGATTCATACATCAAAACATCGTAGAATTGTTGGATCACCTTGTATGTCGTATCATGTTCCCAGGCATACACTTCTAAGTCTGCAACTCTGCCGCCTGTATATTGTTTGACATAGCTTGCTATAAGTTGTTTCGCCTTTGCTGATATTTTCAATCCATAATCAACGTCATGTTCTGTCCTTAAGGCAACCGCTACGGCTTGTATGTATGCATCTATAACCTGTTCATCAACGCCATGCACCTGTATGTAATTTTCATATCCATTTACTGTGGAAATTAGGCTTGAACTTGCCAAAAGAAAAGCACCTCCGCAAAAAGCAGAAGTGCCTTAAGACCTCTGCCAATAATTTTTGTTGGTTAGCGACTAACTCCGTTTGTTAGCCGGTAATAATTTTTAAATTCTTGCTGTACAGTGTTCTGCCTCAAATTCCTTGTTTTCTCCGTTATAAATTGTGACTCCATTCTTGTCCGTCTTGTATCTATCAAACACACATACAGTATTTATGTTATTTCCAACACAGTCTGCATGAAAGTCTATGTTGTATACCTTTTTCTGCCATTTTCCGTTAGCATAAATCTTTGTGTAACCGCCTTTTCTTGTTTTAATGATTATTTTACTTCTTGTTTTCTTCATTTATTCACAACACCTTTCTTGAAACTTCGGCACATTCTTTTCTTTTATCGTCATTGGTGCATTCTCTGTCTGTGTTATATCGGCAAAATGTCAGGTTGCATTTTTTATTATTAGGTTCGATAGGCTCTTGTTTATAAAAACATTCATAAAGTTTTTGCCTGTCTGCCTCGTTATTTGCCACAATAACAAGTTCATCTTCTAAATTGGAACAATCTATAGGCTCGCCGTTTCTACCGCCTATTTCGCGCGATTGTGCTTCTCTAAGTGCTTCACGCTCTATTGATTTAATTACTTCTGCCATGCTCATTCTTCAATACTCCTATCAAATCATGCATTTGAATCAGTAGTTTTTAAATATTCAACGAACTGTGCCCAAGCCTGTTCGCATGTTAAATTGCCAACAGGATTTTGAACATAGTATTCTTGGAAATATTCCCAGGCCTTTTCTTTTTCATCTTCGGAATATGAATCCCATTTAGAAACTCCAGATTTCTTTTTGAAAAATTCGCACTCATGTTCACTGTCAGCAAATCCAGCACCAGGAATCCATTTTCCCGGATGGTTGCACATTTCAGCCATCCCTACAACTTCGTTTCTATCAAATCCAAGGTAAGCACAATCATAACACGTCATTCTTCCACCAACTTTCTACCACACATCGGGCAAAATTCAATTTCCATTGCTATCGCTACGTTCATTCCATTGCTACAACATTTAGCATACTGTGGACATTTATCGATATGTCATTGAATAACATTTATATAGCCCAATTTTTTGATTTTAAATTCTCCATATGCAGTTTTATATGATTCTTTCCCATTGCAAAAATCACACATTTCAATCACTTCCTAATAAACCTAGGTTCACAATCTTCCAAAGTTGTTACTTCTATCATTTCCGGTTCATGTCTGCAAATCCTTCCGTTTAAATCAATATATGGTTCCAGTTCTATCTTCGTACGAAAACCATATGGAGTTTTGCAATAAGGGCACGCTTTTTTGTCACTTTCAATTGGTGCGCCACAATTTACACAGTTTAAAATCATGCTCATACCTCCAATTAAAGAACATTACTAAGCGGATATACAAAATTGATGTGGCATGGATTTGCACCATGCATGATTAGTGCACTTCTCGTCATCTAGGTTGCCGGTTTCAACGAATTATCTTACGGCAATAGCGTTTACCTATTCCGCCACACATCAACGCCAGATTTTTTTCTAGCAAACGCCGTACACAGGATTTGAACCTGCAAGCCTTTTACAGCCAACGGTTTTCAAGACCGCTCCCTCACCACCCGGACATACGGCATAGCGCAGTGTGCAGGATTCGAACCTACAAAGCGAATAAACGCCCGACCGGCTAGCAACCGGCTCCAATTCCAATTATGGGAACACTGCAAAATTTTCTTGTATCGTCAAGAACATTGGGAAAGAAACGTCGGATACCTTATTCGCTAGAGTTATGTCCGCAGGTGGATTTAAACCACCATTCTGCTACCTTGCTTACTCCGATTGTTTAAATGGATTGTAATGGGCTCGAACCATCTTACAGTTTTTCACAACTGCTGCTTACCATCAGCGACAATCCAAAACCGCCATACGACGGTTAGCAATCATATTTTTCGTGCCATGCGTTGCACTATCCTGTGTGATATCACAGGAAATAGGCTGGTGAGGATTTGCACCTCACATAACAACGACTTTCCACAACGGGTAACACCCTTAACAGGTTCCTTCATTGCCTTGTTAATTCAATGACTTGTTCCTAACCAAAGCGTGGTTGTCTTATGCTTAAGCGTCTACCTTTTCCGCCACAGCCTAATTGTATTTTTGACAGCTCATGCACCGTGGGATAGATGCCCGAACTATCAATAGGAATCCGCCTGTATTGCTCGTCAGCAAATTACGGGACAACCATCATCCAACACCAAGCGGTCTTCCGCCTTGCCGTACTTCGCGGCAAACGCCACCGGACGGTCTCGCACCGTCCTTAACAGAAACGTCCTAGTGGCGAAAGGAGAAATACGAACTTTCCGTATTCCGAGACAAGTTTTACACCTATCTCTCAATCGGAACGGCAGGACTTGAACCTGCGTCTATCAATTCACTAGAGCATGGAAGAATGAAAAGATTGTTCTTTCCTCTGAACTACGTTCCGTCACAGCGCGCATAGCGCGCCGCTTATGATAGTATTTTTGATCTTTTTATTTTGCCGACGTCCACTAACACCGAATAATTGCTTGCGCCGAGTTTTTTCTTGCAAAAACCGAATGCCAGTGGACTTAAGCTATACTGGATGCTCCGACTTCTCAGACTGGTGCTCAGCGTCACTATCCAGATCGAGCAAATCTCCGGTGCTGTCCGGTCCTTTTGATTTTGTTATATGTATTCTTTCCTCTGCACAAATGATAGGCAGCTGAAAGCAAATACCAAATATTGGACTATAAAACATTCTGTTACCTCCACATCAGAAACATGTTCAGCAACAGCAACATCACAAGTACCCATAATGCAATTGCTGTTTCTTTGTCTTTGGATTCTCTGCCAGATACAAATAGTATCAGCATAAAAATAACATCCAGCGTCGATATAATCGTTTTAATAATTACCATGGTTGTTTTCCTCTCACAAGTTTCTTTAGCAGGATTCGAACCTGCGAATACTGGAATCAAAATCCAGTGCCTTACCGCTTGGCGATAGCGCTATATTAACACTACTTTTCCGGCATGTAATAGACCATGTTATCAAATACAGTTATTCCCATACAAGGATCATCCATCTTGACGCATCTAACCGGTGCATTTTGAGATGCTGCAACTAATGCAGAAACTTGTTTCTCGTCCATATTTGTGCAAACTACCTGTGCAGGCGCATATGCTTTATGCATGTCCATAAATACTTCTGCTGCTCGTTCTGGTGTAGCATATTTCCCAATGACAAAAGTTCTTCCATCAAAAGTAGCGCTTATGCATTCATAGTTTGTTCTAAATTCGGTCCGGTCAAAATCAAGCGAAACGCCTTTGCTTTGTGATACTACTCTCATACTTTTCCATCCAATCTCTTTTTGTTTTTGAGGATATTTAAAGGACTTAGTAGTGCTGATTTTCTCAACCTATCAAACCCCCTCCCCATCCATGCCGAATCATGCTTTGAACATTGATAAATTGTTTGAATTGTTTGTTAAATTCCATTCGTATTTTACAACTATTCGCAAAACCCTTGTTTTGTGTAATGTATCAACGATTTAATGCGCCTTAAGACCATTAAACACTGGGCTTTAAATTGTTTGAATTGTCTATTGCGTTTTCTCGCTTTTTTCAACCAGAATTGTCGGAGTTGTTCGGCAATCCTATACAATTATTAGCCCCAAGATGTGGCAGTTCTTCGGCTGTCAACGCTCTTGCTCTGGGTCCCTGATCTCTAACGCCCGGCATATTGAAACCGCAATACTTGTTGAGTGATGGCATGTAGTTCATGGGGTTTCCTTTGCCGGAAACTTGTAAACCTACTAAACTTTCCTCACGCATTTCGTCAATTTTTTTGCAAATGTCGGAACCTGATGAGCCCAGCTGCACGCCGTTAACCCAGCCGTTTAACGTATCTCTATGTATTCCAGTAAAGAATGTAAACCCTGTAATATTAATTATCTTTTCGTAATCATTACACAAATCAATATATAAATTTAATATATTATTAACCTTGTCTGTATCATAAGCATTATTTATATTTCTATCATCCTTTAAGTACTTTGGATTAACTTTAAATACATTCTCATAAATATATTTACAACAGTTATACCATCTGTTTTGCGATACTTTACACATGTCATCTACATGTCTCTCTTCCATCCAGAGATTTATATACATGTCAATGTCATCTTTAAAAACATCAACTGTATTATTTACTTCCCGCATTTCAACTGCTGACATGTTATATATCTCCTCTCTCCAGTACTGGAATACTTAAAATAAAAAATGCAACTGATACAATCAGATCATGATGATCTCGACTGTACCGGCTGCATGAAGTCCGTTTCTTTCGGGACTTCGACGAATCAGCTCCGCCCGTTGCCCGAATGCTTTTTAATTTAATAAAACAATATCATTCTATCATTTTCTTGTCAAGATATATTTTAAAATTAAAT
>ERZ1034917.665-NODE-665-length-28952-cov-15.926048_pt1 | contig 28952 bp, 40 predicted proteins | sample MGYA00520605_ERZ1034917 | MGnify/ENA primary metagenome ERZ1034917 (study PRJEB33766, sample SAMN09781784) | gut metagenome | biome: gut microbiome | host: Homo sapiens | place: Madagascar | study: EMG produced TPA metagenomics assembly of the PRJNA485056 data... | reverse complement strand
AGCAAACACCTTGCAAGAGTGCTAAACTTCGGGCTTTTTTAGAGGTTTTAAGATAGTTATTTTTTGGGTTGGTAGATTGGCTTAGATAATGTCAAACGTGGCTTAAAATGGCTTTTATTGGGGTTATTGGGGTTATTGGAATTCTTTACTTAAAATATTAATTGTACAAAATCAAAATTGATTTTGTCAAAACCAACTAACCCTGGAATAAACTACAATAATAAAAATAAACTACAAAAAAGAAAATAAACAACACATGTTGGATAACATACAATAATACTAATAACATTAATAATAGTACAACTCCACCTGGCGTATTACATATAGGGGTGTATATGTAAAGGGGTGGTTATAAGGTATGTATATACTATGTATATTGACATTATCTTTACAATTATTATTTACATACAATTGTTCGTATCATTTAATTATCAATCAATTATTATTTTTATTTTATTTATTATTTATGCTTGAGCAGTTAGACAACCAATAACAACTATTTTTATTATCTTTCAATAAATTTTTATTATTTTTTAATAATTATTTATCGTTTATCGATAATTTTTACCCATACAAACAATTATAATTATCCAAATACAAACAATTTTATTTACGATAACTTTAACAGGGAACGGCACGGGGGTACCCCTAGTACGCCAAGGACGGAGGGGTGGATGTATTAACCCCTCGAGCAAATTTTATATAAAAAGACCCTCTAATTGTAAACAAACTGTCAACCACATTCCTATAAAAATCATAAACTTCATGTTCTAACTTAATACTAACTCCACCTACTTTAATGATTCTTAAACTCAGCTACTTTTAATATTCAAATAGTAATATAAAACATAATTAAGCAAAAAATACAAAAAATCACTATAAAATCTCAGTTAATAGGTGAAAACTTATTACAACCAATTACAACGCAAAAACAACCAAAAATGACAAAAAATCAAAAAATTACCTGTTGACTTCAACAATGAAAAAAGTGAAAAAATTAGTAAAAAATGAAAAAACATCAATTTTTGCGTTTGCCAAACAAGTGTTCGATAAAAGTGCCATGAAGCCCTATAATAAAGGGGTTTATAGGTGTTCGAACAAAAATAGTCAAACAACGTACATTTGTTCGAAGGTTGTAAATTGGTTGTAGCCATGAAGCCCTATAATAAAGGGGTTTGTGACTATTTTACAACCATACAACCAATTTTTTTAACAAAACTTTTAAAATAGAAAAAAATAAGGGAGTAAAAAAATATTATATATAAATGTTGGTGAATTTTGCGTTGTATCGTTGTAAATTTTAAAAAACATGCCATGAGCCCCTATAAAATAGGCGTTTGTGGTTACAACCAATTTACAACCCAAGAAAAATTATGGTTGTAAAACATTGCTGTTGCATTTTTTATAATTTTATGGTAAAATAATTTTGTGGTAGAGAATATAATCCTTTCTTTCTCAAATATCATAAAACTTTAATTAATAATAAAAAAAATGTTTCTAACTTTATCTCTACCATAAATTTTCTTTATTTCTGCTTATGTTTTCTTATAAGCTAGATAATCTCCTGAATGTGTAAAGCAATTATGCTTTAACACAATAAGTGGCTCAGATAGGTGCCACTTTTTTATTTATTGACTTTTTTATTTTTGTATGATATACTCTTGTCATAAATAGAGAGGAGATTGTTTATGGATAATAGAATATTAAGAATGGACGATAGGAATTCTTGTTTTACGAGCAGTATTACTTTTAGTAAAGATGCAATGGATGCCCTAGTATATGGATTGTGGGGTATTGCTGCAACAAAAGTGATAACTATTGTGTATAGTTTTAAAGGCAAGGATAAAGAGATTAAGAAGGTTGCTTATCCGTTACCTAATAAAACAGATAATATTCCTGAAAAAATTATTGTTAATGATGGTGCAACAGTTTTTATTTATAAAGACGATTCAAAAGTTGTGCTTTATAGAGATAAAAAAGATAAATTTAATTTGGAATACGCTTTTGTTTATGCGTACTTTTTAAAGACAACTGGAATATCAAAAACAGCTGCTCATAAAATGTTCAATTTATTTTAGTTGATTTTTGAATGCTTTTATGGTATATTAGTTTTGTAACCTAGCTTGGCTAGATTATAAATCATCAGAATTGTAACCCCAATTCTATGTTGGCTACCTTTATAGGTAGCATAGAATAGATAAAGTCTAGTAAAAAGGGAAGGACTTTTAATCCTTTAAGCCTATGCTAGCAGTGGCTTATAAAAAGCGAAAAAACTGACGAGTAAGATTAGAATTTTCATTGAAGGTGCCTTTTATCTATTCTATGGTACCTATAAAAGTACCTCTGATTAACGAAGTATATATTTGCTAGAAACGCCACATTAATAGGTGGTGTACTGATGATATGTTAGTTTAATTGGTTAAAACAATTGAAATTTATATAATATTCTAGATGTTTTATATAATACGGCAAAAGTTATTGGCTCAAATCCAATACATATCGTTAGTACAGTATCTATTAAAATGCTATATAGTTGTGAGGAGAATATGCATGAAACTAACAATATCTAATGGCAAAATAAAGATATGCAATAAATATTTTAATTATTTTAAAGATACTAATTGGGTGATAGATTGTTTGACTGGTAACGAAGTGTGTACCAAGTCAATATACTATTTAGGTGATATATTTGATACAAATGTTGTAGAAACTCTTTTTCGTGAGTGTAATGATATCTACATTGATAATCAAAGGTTTTACTGTCCTGTGGATAAGAAAACCTATGATTCAATACATTATTTTATGGAAAATGTCAAATTAATAGAATGCTGAATGGATTACAATCCTTTTTGGGCGATTAGTCAAATGGTTACGATACGTGACTGTCTATCACGGGGAATGAGTTCGATTCTCATATCGCTCGCCATGCCAAGTTAGCACAATGATAGTGCAATTGTCCTGTAAACAATAGGTTGGGAGTTTGAGTCTCTCACTTGGCACCATTTATTGAGTCGTAGTTCAATTTGGTAGAACACTAGGTTTGGGACCTAGGAGTTGCAGGTTCAAGTCCTGTCGATTCAACCATTTATTGCAGGGTAGAGAAGTGGTTATCTCGTCAGCCTCATAAGCTGAAAATCGTGGGTTCGAATCCCACCCGTGCAACCATGGGCTGTTAGTTTAATGGTAAAACTCCTGTTTTGCAAGCAGGCATTAAGAGTTCAATTCTCTTACGGTCCACCATGTCCACTTACTCAAGTTGGTGAAGAGGAAAGTTTGCTAAATTTTTAGGTCAAGTAATTGATGCAGAGGTTCGAGCCCTCTAGTGGACGCCAAAATATGCTTCCGTGGTGGAATAGGTAGACACAATGGACTTAAAATCCATTGGGAGAAATCCCGTGAAGGTTCAATCCCTTTCGGAAGTACCAATTATACTCATGTAGCTCAGCTGGTAGAGCAAACGGCTGTTAACCGTTGGGTCGTAGGTCCGAATCCTATCGTGAGTGCCATACGGGGTTAGTGTAACGGTAGCACAAGAGTCTCCAAAACTTTTAATGAGAGTTCGATTCTTTCACCCCGTGCCATTTAGACCTGTAAGTAAACGGTAATACTGATGCTCTGATACGGCATTATTATTGGTTCGATTCCAATCGGGTCTACCAAAAACATTGAACGGTAGCCAAAAGGTAAGGCAACAGGCTTTGAACCTGTGATTTTGTAGGTTCGATTCCTACTCGTTCAACCAATTTGTTTTTAAGACGGTTTTCCGTCTTTTTTACTTTTTTAGATATTTATGATATAATAAACTTAGTATGGGAAGGTGAGTATATGGCAATTACCTCAAGATTAACTCCCGCAGAACGTGAAAGTGCTGCTTTAGAAGAGTTATATAAAAGAAATAATCCTGGTAGTGGTACTCCTTATTCTAAATTCGCCAATTCTTCATTTTTAGCAAATGAAGATGTTAAAGCATTCAATCAAGAGTTAAGAAAAGAAGGAATGAAAAAATTAAGGAAACCTGTAAAACTTGGTGGGATAGATGAAACTTTTAATGAGATAAAAGATTATTTTGATTTGTGTGATTTACATGCACAATTACCTAGTAAGAAAAGTTTGTGTTTATATTTGGGCATTACTTCTGTTACTTTTGATGCTTATCGAAATGATATTGACTCTGAGTATTCTGATTTATTTAATTTTGCTTTAGACTACATACATAGTATTATTGAGGGTGGGGCATTAAATAATAAAATAAATCCAGCAACGTATATATTTACTGCTACAAATTTCTATGGAATGAGAGATGCTCGTAACGTTGATATTACAGCAAGTTCAGGTCCAAGGATAGATGCTCAAAGTACACGAGATAGTATTGCTGCTTTAAGGGAGCAATTAAAAACTCAAGGTATTACTAGTGGAGCAACAGAGTTGGATTATGAAGAAGTTAAAGATTCTTACGGTGATAACAATGAATGATAAGAATGAAAGAATCGCAGAATTAGAAACTCTTTTAGAAGAACTAGAAGATAAGAGTAGTTTTGCTTATTTACAAGGTGTTAATTCTTTAAAACTAGAGTATGAACATTCGAAAGAGTATGGGAAAGCTAAACATTGTGCTGATGATATTATAGATATGATAGTTAACAAATCTACAACATATCCAGGTATTTCAAGTAAGAAAATAAATGAAATGTTAGTTCATGCATACGACACTAAGGCTAGGTGTGGAGATTTTAGAGCATATTGTATCGCTTTAGAGTGGAATAGACCTGTTGAAAAGAAATTCTATATACCTCGTATGAAAGTTTTAGAAAAACATGGGGTAATGGATGCTTTTCAAGATTTACAAGATGATAAACTTGATTTGCTTGTTTTAAATATGCCACCTCGTGTTGGGAAAACAACACTGTCTTTATTCTTTTTGACTTTTAGAGCAGGTTTGTATCCAGAACAAAGTATTTTAGGAAATGGACATAGTACTTCATTGATGCAATCATTCTATACGGAATTTTTAGGAGTAATAAATGGGGATGAGTATCGTTTTCATGAAATATTTCCTAGCGTTCAAATGGTTAATAAGAGTGCTGAATATCTATATGTGGATTTGTGTACAAATAAGAGATTTCATAGTGTAAACTTCCGTTCGGTTGATTCTGGTACAACAGGAGTTGTGGAAGCAAGTAATTTGTTATATTGTGATGACATGGTAAAAGATGTTGATACTGCAAATAGTAAAGATAGACTTGATAGACTTTTTGGAACATATACTTCTACTATAAAAGATAGAAAAGTTCCTAGAAGAGGTCAAGATGGTATGATTAGACCTTGTCCTGAGCTACATGTAAATACTCCTTGGTCGGTAAATGATGTTACAAATAGAATTATTCGTGCCGAAGAAGAAAAAGGTAATAATGATAGAGTTAGAGTTATATCAATACCTTGCTGGGATGAAAATCATGAAAGTAATTTTATGTATGACTATGGTAAAGGTTTTGATGTAAAATACTACGAAGATATGGAAGCTGTTGAGGACCCTGTAATCTTTATGGCTAAATATCTTATGAAATGTGTTGAGAGAGATGGTAGACCTTTTGAAAAGAATAGCTTGAGTTATTATACTGAGTTGCCTGACCGACAACCTGACCAAATTGTTGCTTATAATGATGTATCACATGGTGGAGATGACTTTATGTCTATGCCTATCGGCTATGTGTATGGACAAGAGATTTATATTGTTGATGTATTGTTCATTCATAATTTTGGTGGAGATAGTTATAGTAGACCTCTTGTTTGTAAGAAGTTGATAGAATATGGTGTGACGAGATGTGGTTTTGAAAAAAATAATGGTGGAGATTTCTATTCCTCATTGATTACAACTGATTTAAGAGATTTAAATTATAGATGCAATATCACATCACACAATGCGCCGACAACACAAAATAAATTAAATAGAATACTTTCTTGCCAAAATGAAATAAAAGGTGTCGCTGTTCTAAGAGATTCGTTTAAGATTTATTTTAGGGACCCTTCTATGATACCAAGAAATTCTGAATATTATGCTTTTATGGATAATTTATGGAATTGGTCACAAAAAGAAGGACGAACACAAAAGAAACAACATGATGATTCTCCAGATAGTTTAGCAGGAATGATAGTTAATGTATTAGGAAAATGTATTAGTGGTAGAGCAAGACTACTTGATATTTCCGAGGCTGGATATTAGGGATTTTTAAAAATCCCTATTTTTGTGTAATTTGACACAAACAATTGTATGTGATATAATTATGTTGGAAAATTATAGAATGGTGGTGTTCGATATAATTAGAAAAATACAATATGGTCGTAAGCGTATCGTTTTAAATTATGACGAAGTCACACCAGAAAATTTTTTAGAGGTGTTTTCAAAAGCAAAACCAATATTCGATAAGAATAAAGTTGATTGTGAGTATTTGATAAATGTTTTCTTAGGAAACCAAGACATATTAACAAGACCTGCTCCTTCAACATCGGAGATAAATAATCAAGTGGTTGTTAATTATGCACTTCCTATAACTAGAGAAATAGTTGGGTATACTTTCGGTAGTCCTACTGAAATAATTCAAAAAAACACAGATAATAAAGAGCAAGTTCAAAAGGTAAGTGATATTTTTGATGACTGTAATAGTTATTCATTAGATATGACTGTCGGAATATACGCTTCCATTTGTGGTTTTGGATATTTTATTACATTACCAAGTCCTGATATATCAGAAGATAATATACCTGATAAACCATTATTGATTGATTCAATAGACCCAAGAAATGCTTTTGTTGTTACTTCAAGTAGCGTTGGGCATAAACAAATAATGTCATGTATGATTGAATGTGATTCTGATGGTAATAATATTAAATATCATTGTTTTACAGATAAATATAAATTTATTATTGATACAACAAAGCCAAAAGATAGTCTTAATCAAAATGCTTATAGTTTTGACGTTTCTGCTAACCCTATCGGAAAGGACCCGATAACTATGGTTGAGAATTCGGTATTCTTAACTGGTGACTGGGAGCAAGCTTTATCAGTACTAAACGCTATCAATTTAATTGCTAGTGATTCGCTAAATGATATTGAGGGTTCTATTAGAAGCTTGTTAATTATATTGGGTAGTGAATTTGAAGATACAGAGGTAAAATTAAAAGATATAAAAAATAAAAGATTGCTTACATTGGCAAATCCTCAAGGTTCATCTGGAGGAGCCCTTGATGCTAAGTTTATATCACCAAATATTGATAGTAATAGTATTCAAAACATAAGAGAGTATTTAGAGGATGCTAGAAATGTAATTACAGGTATTCCTGATAGAAGTGCTAACTCGAGTGGTGGAGATACAGGAACAGCCGTATTAAATCGTGATGGTTGGACAGATATTGAAATTGTTGCTAGACTTAAAGAATTATTCTTTAAGAAGGCCAAAAAACAACAAATTGGTATAGCATTAAGCGTTCTAAAAAAAGCTAGTGTGATAGATGATAGTATCAATACTATAGATATAGATGTACAAATTGGTAGACATACTACTGATAATTTAAGTACAAAAGCTTCTGCATTTGCAACATTAGTTAGTACAGGAGAGTTAGCGACAATAGATTGCTTAGAATTCTCTAATTTAACTAATAGAACAAATGAGGTTATTGAAAGAGGAAAAGCCTATAAAGAAGAAAAACGAAAAGAATCCTTAGAATATATGAAGGAAGAAGCTGCATTAACAGGTTCGGGGTTATCTCCGACCGATGCCAATGTAGCAAAAGATGAAACCGAATAATGGTAATACCAAGTTAACGCTTGTTATTATAAATTTCCCCAAGTGATAGGGGATTTAAATAATTGTCACTTATGTTCGACAGAGAAGTCGTTTAATCACCATAAAGGAGGAAATATGAATTTACAAGAAATGTTAGGCGATGCATACCACGAAGGTATGACAATCGACGAAATTAATTCTGCATTACAAACTAAAAAATTTGCAGACTTATCGACAGGTGCTTATGTTGATAAGAATAAGTATGATGCTGATATTAAAGCAGCAAATACTAAAGCACAAGAAGCTACTACACAATTAAAAGGAAAGTTATCAGAAGATGAGCAAAGAGAGGCTGAAAAAGCAGCTGATAAAGCTCGTATAACTGAATTAGAAACTTTATTAAAAGATAGTAAAGTTACTAATAGTAAAGCAAAAGCTGAATCTTTAATTAGTGAAGCAAGAACATTATTGGATATAAAGAGTGAAGATGCAAAATTTAAAGAATTCATAGATAGTGTTTCTAGTGAAGATTTAGATAAAACAACAACTCTAGTATCATATATTAATAAATTAGTAAAAGATAGCTATGAAAAAGGAAAAAAAGATAGCACTAAAAATGCTTTAGGAAATTTTTCTAAAGACGTAAAATCATCTGAATCGAATGGTGTGAAAGCTGTTGGTTCTTTAGGTAAAGAAATTGCACAAGCAAATTCTAATAAAGCTGTCGATTCTAATTTATACTTTAAAAGACAATAGAATGGAAGGAAGATTTAAATGGTAGAAAAAGTTGCTACTTATGGTGTTCGTAAAACTATCATGATAGGTCAAGAAAGTTTCTATATTGCCCTACCTGCACAAGTTACGAATACAGGAATCGAAGCTGATTCCAATGGTAAGAAAATTTTGAGAGCTGGTACACCATTATATGGTGATATCACAAAAAGAGATACTGCATTTGTAAAAGCTACTACAACAAGTGGTGACGCTGGTGCAAAATCATCAAATGCTGTCGCTGTATTATTACATGACGTTGATGTTACTAATGGTGCAAATAATGGAAACATTGTTTTAGCAGGATGTATTGATTTATTAAAATTAGACACTGCAACAAAAGCATTAATTGACGATGCTACAAAAACAGCATTACGTAACATTATATTCGTAGAAGGGAGCTCAATTTAATGAACTTAAATATGTTTGATTTAGTTACATCTGCAAACGTAGTTGCTTATTGGTTAGAACAAAATGTCAATAGACAACCAATGTTAGGTGAAACATTATTCCCATATAAAAGAGAAATTGGTATTAGACTTGATTGGATTAAAGGTGCTAGTAATCAACCTATAGCATTAAGACTAAGTGCTTTCGATGCTAAAGCTATTCGTAGAGATAGAGAAGGTATTGAACAATATACAACAAAAATGCCATTCTTCAAAGAATCAATGTATATTGATGAAGATTTACGTCAACAATTAAATATGTTACTTCAAACAAGTAATAAAGAATTAATTAATAGTATTCTTAATAGAATATTTGCTGACCAAATCAAATTAATCAATGCCTCATTAGTTTCACTTGAAAGAATGAGAATGGAAGCATTAACTTCTGGTATAATTACTTTAGCAAGTAATGGTGTTAGTTACAAATATGACTATGCTGTTCCTGCTGACCAAAAGAAAACTACTACAAAATCATGGTCTGACGCAAGTGCTGATATTATAAAAGATATTAATGATATTGTTGCTGACATGAGAGCAAAAGGCGTTGATATAACAAGAGCTATTTGTAATAATAGTGTTGTTAATAACATTATTAAAAATACAAATATCAAAAATCAAATTTATGTATTAGCTGGTGGAAATATTACAAGTATTAGTTCTACTAAAGCATTAAATTTCATTGAACAAGAAACAGGTGTTGTACTTTATTCTTATGACAATGTATATGTTGATGAATCAGGAAATGCTACAAAATATATACCAGATGATACTATAGTATTTATACCTGATGGTACGTTAGGTGAAACTCATATGGGTGTAACACCAGAGGAAAGTGATTTATTAAATAAAGCTGGAAGCGATGTTACATTAGTTAATAATGGTGTAGCAGTTACTGCTTATGACACAGAGGACCCAGTTAACGTTGAAATGAAAGTTTCAATGGTAGCATTACCATCATTTGAAAGAGCTAACGAAATTGTTATCTTTGATACTGAAACTGAATAGGAGGTATCCGAATGATAAGGATAAGAAATAAGATGAACCCTAGTGACGAGTTAATCGTTACTAGAGGTGCATATAACAATTTATATATGAAAATGGGTTATGAAGAAGTTCCTAAAAAGACTATCTCAAAACCAGAAACTACTACTTATAAAACAACAACTGAAAAACAAGATGATAAAAAAATCGTTGGTTCTAAAACTGAAAAAGGTAAAGAATAATGATATATCAAATTGGAAAAGACTATTATGTAAAGGTTGTTAATGATTTTGCTAAGATAGATGTTATTGTTAATGATTCGAAAGATGATATAATATTAAAGCCTACTAATATCAAAATCGAAAAAAATAGTAGTTTGAAAGTCAAGACATTAAGTTTTGAAGAATTAAAGAAAATCGTTTTAGAAGATATTCATAAAAAAGAATTTGTTTCGGATAATGATATTAATAAGTCGGAAACAAGATTCAATAACAAGCGTTATAGATAGCTAATGGAGGTGTGAAATGAAAGAAGCTAGTGAGTTTATTCCAGTAGTAAATGATATTCTCAGGTATGAAGGTTTTGAAACACAATTACCTGATAGTATTGTATTAATGAAGATACAAGGTGCTATAGGAAAAATTAATAGATGTCGCAGATTCACACCCCATGACAATATCTATTATGATATAAAATATGAGGATAAGATAGTTCCACTTACCGTAGCAGCAATCATGAAAATGGGTGCTGAGGGAGAAGTTACACATAGTGAAAACAATGTCAACAGACAATATGGTAGTGATGACGATTATCCTAAGAGTATGCTTTTAGACATAGTACCTTTAGTAAAGTAGGTGTTATATGAGAAGCTTACTTAGAAATAAAAGAAAACTTTATTTATGTCAATTATATAAAGATGGTAATATTAAGAAATATCATGAACCAATTGAATTATATGACAATTATCAAGTTACTAATTCTGATAGTGATTTAGCTGTATTAGGTTTGGAATCTTATAATTATTTGAAAATTAAAACTGATTTATCTAAAGTGGATTTATATCATATAGGTGATAGAGCTTATGTGAATGTAGAACCGCCAGAAGTATATGACGTTTTATGTAAAACAGCTGATTATGAGGTATATAAAGAACCTGTTATAATGTTGAATCAAGTAGAAATAGTTCTTAAAAAATTGAGTGGTAGAAATGGCTAATAGAATTATTAGATGTACAGTGTCAAGTAAAAGCATTAAACGTGCTATTGAAGAACTGAATACTCTCGAAGATAAATTAAAAATTGCCGAAGATACTGCATGTAGACGAATAGCTCATGAATGTGCCGATTTAATGTGGGACCGACAAAATAGTTTTTTATCTTCAAATAAAGAGGCTAGTGGTTATAATTCTACATCACATGTTATACAACTTAATGATAGATATATTGCTCGTATTGAGGGAGACCAAGTTATATACAATGAATTTGGTACAGGTGACCCAGGTCTTAATAATCCACACCCAAATAAAAGCAAATATGATTTAAATCCATATTTGAGTGGTAAATATATTAAAACGGATATTGATGGTAGCCATTATTGGATTCATAATGGAGATGCACATGTAGGTGTACCTGCTGGAAAATTTGTATATAGTACTGTAAATGATATTAAAAATAACATTGGTCAAAAAATATTAAAAGAGGAAGTTGACAAAGCTTTAAAATCAGGTGGTGGTGATGATAATGAATAATGAAGATGTAAATATTATATCAAATGAAACATTAATCTATCAATTAAAAGCGGATTTACAAGAATTGTTTAAAAACTCTGAATATAATGACACTATTGTCAAGGATAAGTTTGAGTTTTATCCTGAACCAAGTTATCCGATGGTGGTTGTTTCCGAATTGGAAAATAGTGATAATTCTAAATATTATGACTTGAAAGAACATATAGTCAATGTTGGTTATCAACTTACAATATTTTGTGATGAAACGTTTGACAAGACAGCGATAGAAAATGTTCAATCAATTATTGAATTAATAAAGCAATATATGCGAGGTGAACGATACCATGCTCTTAAAAGAACTGGAGGAACACCGATTACCAAGAAATCCGAAGATGAAAACATCATGGTCGGTTATATGAGATACACAGGTTGTATTGATATAGATAATCATATTATATATAGGAGGAGTTAAATATGAGAATAAAATTAAATACTTCAAGATTTGCTATTAACTTATCTACTGCTGGTATTTATTTAGCTTATGCTGTAGAAGCTACTGCTGGAACTAGACCAACAACAGATTATGTAAAATTAACTGGTGCAAAATCAACACCAAGCTTAAACCCAAGTCCAGAAACACTAGAAACAACAACATTAGATGAAACCGAATATAAAACATATATTGATGGTTTGAAAGACTTAGGTGGTGCATTAGAGTTTACATTCAACTTAACTCAAGCTTTAGTTGATGAATGGGAAACATTAATGACTGCATACGAAACAGCAAAAGCAGCTGGAAAAGCAACATGGTTTACAATTGTAATTCCTGGATTAACAAAAGCTTATTTCTTCACTGGAAATCCAAGTGCTATGGGATTACCTGAAACAAGTGTTAGTTCAGTACTAGAAATTACAAACTATATTACACCAACAAACGCTCCAGCAAGTTATGACAAAGCAACACTAAAAGCTGGTGAATAATAAAGATAAAGGAGATAATATTTATGAATACACAAATTAAACTAACATATAAAGGTGTACAATATTGCCTAGAGTATAATAGATATACAATAAAGGTTTTAGAGGCATCTGGATTTAATATGAATGATTTCTTAATAAAACCAATGACTAATATTGAATTAGCATTTAATGGTTTGTTCTTAAAGAATCACCCTCATGTTTCTCAAAATATAATTGATGAAATATATGAACATTGTGGGGACAAAAGTAAATTGATAGCTACTATCAAAACAATGCTTGATGAATGTTATGACTCATTGTTAAATGAACCACAAGGCGATGATGAGGGAAACGTGTCGTGGGAAATAGTGGACTTATCTCCAAAGAAGAAGGTTCAAGAGTAGAGTCTATTTCCCTAACAAAAATATTTGAAGAATGTTGTCCTATATATATGAGTTATGGAATGTCTTTTGATGAATTTTGGTATGATAGTCCTTATAAAGCTAAGTTTTATCGAGAGGCATACGACATTCAAATAAAACGAAAAGACGAAGAGTTTTGGATGCAAGGCGTGTATATATATGATGCTATATGTGATGTAGCTCCTATATTACACGCTTTTTCTAAACCTGGAACAAAACCTCTACCATATATGGAGAAACCTTTGTTATCGCAAATGAATAAACAAGAAACAGAAGAAGAAAAACAACAAAGAATTGAAAACGAACGTCTTGTTGCACAAATTCATTTTGATACATGGTCTAGAGAAACAGCAAAAAGATTTGAGAATAAAAATACTGGAGGTTAATTATGAAATATATAAAATTAAACCTAAAGCGATTTTTGGAATACGATAGCATTGATGTTGAAATAGTCAATGCTACTAAGAACAAAACGGATAACTTTAAAACATTAATTGATAGTTTAAATAAATTAGATAATAAGTTATCTAATGTGACATCAAATCTTGGTAAATTAACAAGTGCATTAGGTCGCAATAACAATGCTACTAAAAAGAACAGCCAAAATACAAAAAAAGCAGCAAGTGCTTGGGAACAATATAGTAAACATATTGTAAGTAATCTAGTAAAATTCAGAATTATAGGTGGTGCCTTAAAAGGTGTTACAACAGCATTTACTGACTTGTATAGTAAAGCGGCTGAATATGAAGAATCATTAAATTTATATACGGTAGCTCTTGGCGAATACGCTGAGGCTGGTAGAGCTTGGGCTGAAAAGATAAGCAATGCTTTATATTTAGACCCTACGAATGTATTGCAATATACAGGTGCAATAAAGAGTTTGGCGGAAGGTCTAGGTGTTGCATCTAATGATGCGAATCTTATGGCAAAAAATATAACTCAATTATCGTATGATATGAGTTCTTATTTGAATATAGATGTTCAAAGTGCTTATGATAAGTTACAATCTGGTCTATCTGGACAAGTTCGTGGTTTAAGACAAGTAGGTGTTGCAATAACAAATGCTAGTTTACAAGAATTAGCGTATAAATTAAATATTAATAAATCAGTTAGTAGTATGACTGAACGTGAAAAAGTATATTTAAGATATATTCAAATAATGCGTCAATCAACAAATATGCAAGGTGACTTGGCAAGAACGTTAATGACACCTGAAAATGCATTAAGAATGGTTAAAACGCAATTTGTACAATTAAGTCGTGCAATTGGACAAGTATTTATCCCTATTGCTGTTAAAGCAATTCCTTATATTATGGCTTTAACGAATATGTTAACAAATCTTGCTAATAGATTATCAAGTATGTTAGGCTATAAACTTGCCGATGTTGATTATAGTAGTTTAACAAAAGTAGATAATACTGTTGAGGATATTGGTAATAGTGCTGCAAGTTCAACTAAGAAACTTAAAGGCATGTTAGCACCATTTGATGAATTAAATGTTGTACAAAGTAAAACATCAGGTGCAGGTGGCGGAGCTGCTGATACAATTGACTTTAGCAAATATCTTACTGGTTACGATATGTTACAAGGTTTAAATGATAAGTTTAAAGACCAAGTGGCAGGTGCTCAAAAACAATTGGAAAGCTTATTTAAAATAATCGGTCTCGTATTTGGAGCTATTCAATTAGGTAAATTAATCGGTATGGTTAATAATCTTTCAAAATTAGGAAAAAATGCAAAAAATACTGGAGGTATCTTAAGTACTATTCTCGGAAAGGGTATAGGAAAATTAAATGACGCTAGTAAAAAATATCTTAATATGAATTTAGCAGGTTCTCTTGCTACATTAGCGGGAAGTTTAATAACTGTTGGAACTACAACAAGTACCTTAAAAGATATTATAATAACAAGTGCTACTGCCACAGGTAATTGGTCTGATACAATAGCTGCATGTATTGGTTTTGTATTTGGGTTACAAGGAGCTCTTGCTGCCGTATTATTTGCGATTAATCCTTTATTAGGTATCGGTGCTGGTTTAGGTATGATAGCCCTTGATGTGAAAGCGGTTAGTGATGCTGAAAAAGAATTAAAAGATATTGAAATAGCAAAATCTTTCCAAGACCAAGGGATTGCAATTGATGACCTTATGAAGCTATATGATGGATTATTTGGCAAATATGATACACAAAGTGCAAAGATACAAGAATTAAATGAACCTCTCGAAACCGCTAGAGAAAGTTTAAAAAATGCAGCGGATGCAGCCCATGATTTAGATTTAAACTTAGAGCTAAATAATTTTGACTCTAAAAAAGAAGCTTATCAACAAATAAAAGATGTTACAGACCAATTAAAAACATCTGTATTGGAAGTAAACGATGCTGAAAAAACAAGGTTTACAGAACAACAAAAAAGATTATACGATGAAGGTATCATCACTAAAGAGGAATATGAATCTCGTACTAAAGCTGTTAATGAGTATTATTCAACATTGGATGCTCATACAAAAGGATATTATGATGAATTCCGTAAAATTAAAGAGGAATATGCGAGAACTGGTGATGAAAAGGCTTATACAGAAGCTATGAAAAAACTTGAAGAAAAATATAGTGATGTTAGTGTCCAATTAAGTAATGTATCTGGAGGGTTCTCAACATATGCTGAGGCTATGAAAAAGGGTATTAATCTTAGTGGTGATTCTGCTACAGTTGCTGAAACTTTAAATACAAAAATAGGCGAATTAAAAACACAACGTGAAAGTTACACAAAAACTATTGAAGATGGTTACAATAAAGAAAAAGCAGCTAATGATAAACAAATACAAGATATATCGGCTACGATTGCTGCAATGAAAGAAAAAGGTAAAAATACAGAAGAAGAAGAAAAAACTCTACAATCGTATATATCGGCTAATGAGGACCTTGCAAAACAACGTTCTATAGCTTTAGAAGAAGTAAATAGTACTTACGCTGACTCATTAGGTTGGATGTACGAACAATTGAGTATAAAAGGTGGAGAATCTAGTAACGATTTTGCAAAGATAATGGATACTCTTAAAACCGAGATTAATGGTTTGGGAGATGTTGATATGACAAAATCTGCTACATCATTCATGAAAAACTTTAACGAAGGATTGGATGGAACTCGTATTCAATATAAGGATGTTATTGCAAACAACGGTAAAAAGTTTACACAAGTATATGTTGATGGTGTTGTCGTAGGTATTAAAGATGAAGAAGGGCATTTGGTTAAAACATCAGAGTTCTTATCAAATGCGTTTGCCGATGGATTTAAAAATGGTTTATCTAAAAAAGAACAACAAAAATTGATTAAATCCACAGAAGAGTATGTTAATAACTTACCTGATACAATTAAAGAAGAATTAGGTATTCATTCACCTTCTAAAGTTGCTGAGCAATTAGGTTTATATGCAAGTGAGGGATTTATTAATGGTGTGTTTAATCCACAAGTTAGTAATGCCTTAACCCTTGCGGCTAAGGATTTAACAAGTACACTTCAAAAGGCATTATCAAACATTTCTTTAACATCGCATATTACATTAAACACAGATATTGAAGAATCATTAAATACAATTCTTGGTAAAGTTCAAAGATTCTGTAATAGTTGGCAAAATGCTATTAACGATTTGGTTAAGAATATGAAGTCAACGATGAATGGTATCAAAATTGATAGTTCTGGTAAAGTATCATATACAAAAATGCCAAAAGTTAATGTTGAGAGATTCGATGGTGGAGGACTTCCACAAAGTGGTGATTTATTCTTTGCTAATGAAAATGGTAGAGCTGAATGGGTTAGTTCGGTTGGTAATAAAACTGCTGTAGCAAATCAAGACCAAATCGCAACGGTTGTTACAAATGCTGTTATTGCAGGGTTTAGTAAATTAAGACCAATGAATAATGAACCAAGTACAACAAATGTTTATATTGGTAATGATAAAGTTTATAGTGGTCAAGGTGAATATCAAAATAGACAATCTGATAGATATGGGACTACAAGAACTATAAAGGTATAGGAGTGATTATATGAGTAATTTTAAAGGGTATTATATGAAAATCGGTAATTGTACTTTTACCGACCCTTCCCCTAAAAGGGAAACATGGAAATTTGCACCAAAATTAGTACAAGTAGGTGCCTCAGAAGTAGTTGCCAGTGGTAAATTAAGTATTAAAGTTTTACCTCACACAAGAAGTAAAATTTGGTGTGAGTTTCCAGTAATGACTCCTGAGCAATATAGAGTATATAATAGTGCTTTATATAGTGACCCTGGGGGTGATGGTATGTACCTAACTGTAGAGGTGTATGATGATGCCACTGATAGTTATATAACAGATACTTATTATCATACGGATATTATGGCAACGCCTGTAATTTATGGTGGTAAACGTATGATACAAATGGACTCATTTGAATTAATTGGTCATTAATGATATAATAATTAAAAGGAGAATGATAAAATGGTTTTCAGGGACTTAGATAAAAAATCAATATTAGAAAATAGTGCAAGAATATTATCGACAATTAGTGTTGTTGGTACTGATATAAGTTTTACAGAAGAAACGAATATTGCTGAGTGGTCTTATGAAGATTATAGGTTTGTTCCTGAAAACGGATTTATCGGTCAATTTACAGAAAGATTATTAGATGGTAAACTTAAAGGGTTAGAGTCTAATGTAAACATTGAAAATGCTGAAATAAATTTAAAAATAGGTATTATCAATGGTATTGACAATAAAACAACTTATTATGATTATGGTAATTTCTTAATTACAAAAGTTGGTGAGAAAGACACAACGGGAACTACTAGTTTTGAATCTGCGGATTTCGTAAAGAAATTTAATCAAGTGTATGTAGATACAATATCTTATCCATGTCTAGCACTAGAACTTACAAATAATGTTTGTGAGCAAGTAGGTGTTGAACTTGCTGGAAATGGAAAAGCATACTGTATAGCAATTGATGATGAAGGCTTAGAGCAAGGTAGTTACGCTTTTTTAGTAGATAACACATATTATAATTTTAATACAACAAAAAATTTAAATTATCATGACACGATTATGTTAATAAAAATAGATAATAATGTTCGTATAGTGCAAAAAACAGTTGATACGATAACTTACAATGTTGAAAGGGTTGATTTGACTTACACAACATCTACGGAAAAGACTAACACAGTTATCGAATCTCATGAGGTTACCTATTGCGATTTTACAAACAATGATTTTTCAATAGAGAATAATCAATTTGATGAGGGTACTCTTTGTAGAGATGTTATTAAAAATATTGCTAAAATAGGTTATACTTGGGCTCGTGTTGGTGTCGATAATAAACTTTATCTTGACTTCACCCCTAAAACAAGTAGTGATGTTGATGAATACAATAAAATTAATACAGACCAATATTATAGTGAGGAATCACAATTAGAAGAATATGGTCCTGTAAATAAAGTACTGTTAGGTTTGAGTAATGTTGAGGGTGAAAACGTATATAAGGAACAAAAGACTGATGAGGTTACTATTTGTAATATATTAGGAGCAACAAGTCAAGCATCTATACCTACTCCAACTAGTCCAGTTCCAGTAAAAGTAGTTAATAGTGTAAGAATAGATATTAAGGTTAATAATGAAGTTAAATCATCATTAAATGTCGATTTAAAAGGCTATGACTTATGTAATGGAGATACACTCGTTATTAATAATGGCTATGGTAAGATAACAAAACACTTTGCTAAAGTTGTATTTACAGGTACTGAACCTCATATAACTCGAAATGTTACTTATAGTAATAATCATTATAGGTACACAATATATTCTGTTAACGATTATAAACCTTCTAAGAATAATGAGTCGATTCCAAATATTAAGTGCGACAAGTTTGTTGCGGTAACACCTAATCAAACATGGGGTAATGCAACACAAGGCAAAAAGACAGGTATATCGGTTCCGCCTAATAACAACGCTGGAGCATGGTTTATTTCTTATGAGAGTGATACAACCGACACACTTGACAAATTTAGAGCATGGCTAAGAGCTAATCCTACATATGCTTACTATGAACTTGAAAAACCTATTGAAATTGATTTAGGATATGTTGGTGATATAGAATTATTTGAAGGTAATGATGTTATTGCGATATATACTACAGATACCGATACCACTGGAATATTTGTTGTTAGTGATATTTATAAAAATACAACAAAATACGTAGGTAATAATATAGAAGTTCCTGTTAAAGGCTATAAAACATGTCAAATAAATCTATATGATAATCCTATATTATATACGCAAGAGCTTAGACAAATAGCGTTAAATGGCTGTGAAAAGCTATTCGGTTTAAGATATTTACCTTTTACAACTAAGACAATTGGTCATCCTTGGTTAGAGGGCGATGATTATATACAACTTGATAATCTTGACGGGAAAACATTATATACATATCCTTTCGATAGAAAGCTTGAATATAAAGGTTATATAAAAAGTGACATAGCATCAACTGCAAAAACAGATATTGAGCAAAAATATGAATTTGAAAGTGAATTGCTGAGTAGAATAGTATCTGCTGAAATAATTGTTAATAAAGCTGAGGCAACGGTTACTACAAACACTCAAAAGATAATGCAATTGGAACAAGGTATTGAAAATGCTAACATTAATACTAATAATCTTCGTGATTCAATAAATCAAACATTAACCGATTATGCAAAATCGGAAGATGTTGTACAATTAAGACAAGCTGTTGAAACACAACAAACAGAAACTAATCTAAAAATTGAAATCATTAACGAAGTATTAGAGGGTGGCATATCAAAGGTTAAAACGTCAAAAGGATATACATTTGATGATGAAGGTCTTAAAATTGCTGATTCTGAAAGTGAAATCACATCGAAACTTGATAACAAGAGTTTCGAAGTTCGCGATAATACATCAGGTCATGCTGATAGCGAATTGTTATATGCAGGTATTGATGTTAAAACAAACGAATCTGTTGTTAGAAGTGAAAATCTAACGGTAAGGAAATATTTCAACATTGGTACTAATTCCCGACTTGAAGATTTTGAAAAGAATAATAAACCTGGTACGGGTGTGTTCTTTGTAGGATAGGTGATTATATGAAATTTAAAATTAATATTGCTAGATTTAGTGGTAGTGTTTCTGTATCAGGATATCAAACAAATATAGATGTAAATAAAAATACCTCTTATGTGCATGTAGATATTACAGTACGTGTTTCTGGGAGTACTTATAACACTTCTGGAAATGCTTATATATCTGGTACCGTTAGTGGGCAAAATGCTAGTTATAAAATTCCTAAAACATATTTTAAAATAAACAAAAGTTCTAGCAAAGTAGTGTATTCTGGTAATATTGGTCCTTTTACACATAACGCTGACGGTTCTTGTGGAAATATCAGCGTACATGTTAATTGTTATATATCGAGTAGTACAAAACCAAGCGGTAATACAACTATCGGTATGCGTACACTACCACGTGCAACAGGTTTTTATGATGTTACTGGTACAATAGGTCAAGCTATTACGGTTAATATTTCACCTGCGAGTGGAAGTTTCACGCACTTAGTAAAATATCAATTTGGCACTACTGATGCACATGAAGCTGTGTGGGGTAATCCTGGTGAAACGTCGTTAACATTTACACCACCGATGGAGTTACTACAATATATACCAAATTCCCAAGTAGGTACTGGTCAAATATGGCTAGATACTTTTAATGGTAATGATTATATTGGTTCTAGTGGATATAAAGCGTTATATTTATCTGCTGATAAAAATACATGTAGTCCTACGATTAGTTCAGCATCTGCCGTCGATGTGAATGAAAAAACGATAGCACTTACTGGAAATTCAAAAATAATTGTTAATAATGCCTCTCAGGTATCCGTAAATATCTCGGGTAAAACTAAATATTATGCTACTGTTGGTAGATTAACTGTTGGTGGTACAAATATAAGTCCATCAGTAATACCCGATGGCGTAGACTATAATGTTTCGTTTAGTGGTATTGTTGACACTTTCAACCCATCGTATCCGTATTGTGACTTAGTAGACAGTAGAGGATTCATGGATAGTCGTGATTTTGAAATTGATAGTATAGTACAATACATATATCCTAACGCAAATGTTTCGTTTGCGAGAACAACACCTACAGGTAGTACAATCACAGTGAATAGTTTGTCAGGTTCTGTATTTGCAGGTTCTTTTGGTGCAGTGTCTAATACTTGTACAATTAAGTATAGGTTTAAAAAATCTACCGATAATGATTTTGGTAAGTGGGTTGATATAAGTGATAAGATAACTGTTAATTCCGACAATAATACATTTAATAAGACAAGTGATACAATAACTATAGATGGATTTGACTATAGATATCAATATGTGATAGAATTAAGTTGTATAGATAAACTAAATACATATACAGTTTCTACGATTATTTCACAAGGTTTACCTGTATTTTATTGGGATGGAGATAGCTTATATGATAAATCAGGTTTTGGTCTTAGTGGGGAAATTCTTTACGATAATCCCTCTGGAGATTCTGGAACAATAACATTATCGCAAAGTGCTGCTGATTTTAAAAGATTCAAAATATTTTATCGTGATGCGGATGAGTGTTATCAATCTGTTGATGTATATAATCCTAATGGAAAAATTGTAACATTTACGGGGTATTATACTAATTTATCGAATATGTTTTATCTGAAATATACCACAAAGACTATATCAGGCACTACGATTACTGCGAATAAGGCTGTTGAAAAAAATCTTCAAGGTACAGAGTTTGCTGTTGACAACGCAGGGGCGTTAATATATATCACAATGGTTGTTGGTTATAGATAGGGAGGTTATTAAAATGGCTTTGAAAAAGGAAATTATCAGTGATAATGGGGTATCATTATCTTATCATAGAGTTGTTAGTGTAAGTAATATTACAAACGTTCAATCTACTATTGAAATAGGTAGCTATGTATCTCAAGAAGAGAGAAAAAGAGAGTTAGATATATTATCTTATAATATAGAAAATCCTTATAACACAAAACCTATGAATGTTTTCAAGAATACTACATTTGTTTCAATTCAGTATAATGAAAATTTGAATGTTACAAATGCTTACGAGTATTTAAAAGACTTAGACATGTTTAAAGATGCTAGAAATGTATAAAAAGGGGAAGAGAAAATGATAACAGTAACTAAAAAAGGCGATTTGATAGAAATACAAGGACATTCACATCCAAACATATGTGCTGCTTTTAGCACTACAATGTATGTGGCTGTAAATATATTATCTGAATATGATTCATCATGTATCGAATTTAAAGATTTAAAAGAAAGTATTTTACCTATTGATAAAGTACAAATAAGAATTTTAAAACACGATAAAATGATTGATACAATAATCAATGTTATGATGGCTTCATTTGAAGATATACATAGAGAAAATGATAGTGAGAGCAAAATAGTAATAGACAGGGGGTAGACTATCATTAATACTATAGAGTTAATCATTTTGATAAGTTCTACGTTAACTGCCTTAACAACAATATTTAATTCGATTAAAGGTGTTGGTAAGGGTTCTAAAAAGACAGTAGATGCATATATTCAAAATCAAATAACGCCTTTTATCACTGATATAAAACAAGATTTAAAAGGTATAAAAAAAGACATTGTTGATATGAAAGTGGACATTGATAATGATGAAATGCAAAATTTAAGATATAACTGCTTATGCTTTGCTAGTGATATTAGAAAAGGTATTGCAAAAACTAGACAAGAGTATGAAGAAGTATTCAGGATGGAAACACGATATAATACTCTTATTGATAAATATAAATTACAAAATGGTTATATGCATGAAGAAATGCTTTATGTTCATAATCAATATCGAGCATTGAGTAACACACCAAAATGACATTATTTTGACATTAAATTGATAGGTGACTATCAATTTTTTAATGTATTATTATAATAGGTGTTAAAGATGATTAATAAAAGTAGATATTTACAAATAAAAAAGTTCATAAGATATATGAACAAGAATAAAGTTATTAGTTTATGTAATGACTCGGGGTTAGACGAATTAGAAACTATTATTGTATTAAGTTTGCAAAAAGGTAAGTCACGAGTTTCAACATGTATAGAACACGGCATGTCTACGCAAATGTATACGAATACTCTTAAACGTGCTATATCTAAATTAAGTGATTCTATTTAAGTTTTTCTCTATATAAACGCCACCAATGTGTAAAATCACATTCGTTCATGTAATCGTTAAGATAATCCCATATAACGTCTTTTGTAGAATCCGACATAAATGGTCTTGAGTATACCCAAAGTTTATATAGATAGCGGTCTTTCGGTGATTTTAATTTTAATAATTCTTTAATTTGAATTCTCTTTGCAACAAATTCATTAATACCGATATACAATAATCGGTTATCAAATAACTCTTTATCAAACATAACGTACCCTCTTTTATTATATTATATAAAAATAGTGCAATAAAGTCAATAGTTTTTTAAGGTGTTTTAAAGCCATTTTAAGACACTTTTTTATTTTTACTATAATTTATACTAGAAAGATTAAAACACCTCTTAGGATTTGAGTTAAATAGGTTACAATTGATATTAGAGCATAATAAAAGCACTTAATGTATAAGTGCCATTATTTTCTATATGTTTTTGCTTTTGCAAGTGAACCTTTTCCGAATAATCCATCAGCTTTTAATCCAACTTGTTTTTGGAATTTTTTAACTGCTTTTTCTGAACCCTTTCCGAGAATACCATCAACTGTTAGTTTAGCACCAATGCTCCAATTTAAGAAACATTGTAATTTCATAACTTCTAAACCACTATCTCCTTTTTTGAAATATCCTCTTGTTGGTAGTGTTGGAAATAACCCTACATAAAGTTGATTTGTAGGTCTATTGAAGTATTTATAGAAATCTCCACCAACATTGTTTGAACGACCTTTTCGTTCATCACCTCTATAAGTACCAACACTTCTACTATCTAAGTGTATATAAGTAGGAGTTATATAGGCAACGCCTTTAAATCCAAAGTCTTGAGCATTGCAACAAACAATTTCAGAAGATACAGCTTTATTACCCTTGTAAAATTTAACATCCATAGCAGTACCTTTGGTATGTTGTCCTTTTCCAGAACCACCGACTTTTTTATCATGTGCTTTACAACGATAACCACTACTAATCAATATTTTTGTATATCCGTAGCAATCCATAAAGTTTTGGACTTTTTGAGGGTGGTTATTTGCTACAATAGTACTATGTTGTACAGCACCTTTACATCTAATCTCTTTAATATTAATATTTTTAGTTAATTGTACTTTTGAATTATATTCGTACACTTTTTTTGTCATAATTACCTCCTAATGCATTTCCACGCATTTCTAAATAAGTATCTATTTTTCCATAATAGCCATAAGCAACGCTATCCATATCTTGCTCAAAATCATGTTCTATAACAATTACCACAGGTAATTCTTCTTTTACTATTAACCAGTCAAGATAAGACATTACATTATCTTGATTTATATTTCCATCTACTAATTCTAAACGTCCGTTATATTCGGCATATATTCTATAATTTTTCATATTATAATACCTTTTTTAATGTTTTTTCGTATGGTTTACACCCGAATTTAAAGTAATATCCGTCAGATGTCCATAGTTCGTAATAGTTAAAATCAGAATGATATTTAATTTCTTTTATTTGTGGGTGTAATGTGATATCCGTGATATATATTATCTCTTCACTACTTAAATAGTTGTTTTTTGATTTAATATACTCATCCATCTCACACGATAACATATTACTTTCCTTTTTTTGTTTGTGTTTCAGTATAATAATTTTTTGCTGATATTCCTGTTATTGCTCCTAAGAATGTAGCAATAGCACTTATAGTCAATGTGATAACTTCTGTATCAAAACCATAGATAATACCTAAACTTGATATTAACGCTATTAATGCTGGAACAAAAGTTATTAAACTCCATTTCAAAATATCGTATGTTTTATTGCTTAATTTCATAATATATCCTCCTAAATAATTTTCATTAACTTTCTTTTTATAGTCTTTATTCTTCTATTTATTGTAGATTCACTACAATGTAATATATTACTCATTTCAATAATACTCTTGCCTTCAATTTTGAATTGTAATATTTTTGACAATTCTTCGTTTAACATTAATCTCTCTTTTATTGCTTCATACTCTTCTCTTGTAAAATCAAATCTCATAATTATTTCTTCTTCTTATCTTTTTTGGTTTTAGTAGACTTACCTTTAAACGCTCCACAAGTTGGACAATGATATAGTCCAGAAGCATCTTTAACCATTTTGGACTTTCTAAACTTGTATATTACATGGCGTGTTTGTTTAATAGAACCCATCTATTACCCTCCGTTCTTTATGGTACTATTTTCAATAGTATCAACATCTTGTATCTCTTGGGTATTTTCTGTGTCTACTACTTGAATATCGCTAAGCAAATAACCTATATATACGAAGGACATTACCAAGCATATAAAAGTAATCAGCCATGCTGTAAACCATCTACGAGCGTTACATTTAAATCCATATAATGTTTCGTATGCCCAAGATTCAGGTGCCGAAGTTTTATTTTTCATTTCTATTCCTCCTTATGATTATTATATCACAAAAAATAAAAAACACCTAATCGGTGTTATCAACTTTGGAGGTGCATATCTGTTCCGACCAGATGTATGCCGTATTTGCAGTACGGTGCGTTACCACTTCGCCAATGCACCAAGTATAGGGTGTGCTTTACCACACCCACATTATAACATATTTTATTTAACTTGCCAACAACATTTCATAATTTTATCAGAACAATCCCATGTGTCAACTATAACATTGTTTATTATTGCTGTTATATGTCCAGTTGTTGTAACAACAAAGTTACCCTTAGGGCATTTTCTTGCAAATTCTCCAATAGTTATACCTTCGTAACATTTTCTAGGATATCTTTCATCTAAATAATTCTCAACAAACTCAACATCATTTAATATTAAACCTTCTTGTCTTGAATAGTAACTCAACTTTCGTTGGCATTCATCCCAAGATATTCCTTCGGCAACAGCTATACTTCTTATCACACAATCGTCGGTCAATAATCGTTTCGGATTATTATTGTAATATTTATACATTAAAATTCACTAATTTTTCTAGCTGTTTTTCTTACTTTTTCGATTTTATCTTGACTATCGGCTTCTTGCATGATTAAATATGTAAAATCTTCAAGGCTTTGTAACATTTTATCAAATGATTTTTCAGTTTCATGGTCATTACCATACATTTCTTTGCCTTCTGAGTAATTTCCATAGTTTTCATACATTTCGTCGATATAATCATAACCACGATATCTACCTCTTCCACTTCCTGGTACACCTCTACGTGAGTAGTTATCCATGTATCTTCCTCTTGAATCTCTCATCCTACGACCATAACTATCATCCATACGATAATCGTCATCTCTATACATCATAAAATCCTCCTTCACTTTCCAATATTCTTCATTGCAAATATCTTTATGAATATCTATTATTTTATATAATAAGTCTATATCAGATACTTGTAATCCATTTTTGGCAATATCTTCTATGATATGCTCTAATTTTTCTTTTACATCAGGCATTAATTCCTTTTTTGTTTCTATTGTTTCATTAGAATCCATATTAACACCTCCTATGCGTTTTTAGAAATTCCAAATGTAGCACTAGTAATTATAGGTATTTGAGTAGCTGTTGGTGTTGCACCAGTAGCTCCAGCATTTACACTTGGAATAGCAGCTATTGTTAATGTAGTGTTTGCTTTACAACATACTCTTATCTTTTTGTTAAAAGATAAATTAGCAATATCACCAGCTGCTGCAATTGTTTCAGCACTCGTACTAGCAGGAATTAATATACCATCTTGATATAACCCTAAAGCAACTATACCTGCTGTAGCACTAGTTACAACAGCATTTAAATCAATGTCATAAATACCACCTTGTAATACTTTGTAAAGTGGTGAACCTTGTTCGTGTTGTAGAAATCCACATGGACAGTTAGCTCCTCTTGTACGTAAATCATCTACTGGAAATGCTACTATACTTGAATTACTTGTTAATGTAAGAGGAGTTGTTATAATACTTTCTATCATTTTTATTTTCTTTTTAAAGCAAAAAGATAGGGTACACCTATCTTATGCTTCCGACATAAAAGTCGGTATCTTGCAATTTCCTGTAATCAGGCTTCCTAAATAGGCTTATGCAATATTATTAAATTATTGTTGTTCCATTGCTGCAATAGTTGCTGCAAGTACAATAAGGATTTGCAACAATATATGCAGGAGATGGACAAGGTTTTAATTGGTCAATTAAGTATGTATTTTGTGCTGATTGACTTGCAGCTAAACGTAATGCATTGATTTCATTTTGTTGTGCAGTAATTTGAGCGTTTTTATCTTCAATTCTGTTAGCAACAATTTCATCATGTAACGCACGATAGTTAGCATTTACAGAGTCTACGATATCTCGTGTATTCATGTTCATTGTATTTTGTAATGCACATGTGCTTTGAGCTAAATTATAGTTAACTCCTTGAATAGCACTTTGTGTTTTACAACAACAATCAGCTAATTGAGTAGATACACCTTGAATAGCATTTCTAGTTTCATAACCATTAGTCATGATTGCATTGTTAACACCAGCGAAACCATTTAGTAAACTAGTATTCATTGCATAGAAACCATCACACACTCCGTTTTGAATATATCTAGTTTGTGCTGTTAAATCATTGAAACCATCACTTAATTGTCTTTGGATTGTAGCAAAATCAGATGCTAGAACATAGTTATCTGTTGCTCCGCTTCCGTTTCCTCCTCCAAAGCCGTTACCATTTCTTCCCCAACCCATAAAGGCAAAGATTAAGAAGATGATAACCCACCAGCTACCATTATCACCAAAACCGTCATTATTTCCGTTTCTTCCAGACAATAGTGCTACATCAGATGCTGTTAAACCACTTTCACCTCTCATGTTATTCCTCCTTTAGATTAATTATTTGGGATTGCAAATTATATTAATAACCAATAATAATTATCTAAAATTGTTCATGAAATCGTTAAATTCGGCATCAAAATCTTTTCCTTGTTCTTTCATATAGTTTCTAGCAAATTGTTCTATACCTTTTGTATCGCCTTTATTTGCCATATCTATTAGATTTTTAACTATAGGGTTTGAGTTACCTTGGGTAATCATTTGCATTACCATTTCTTTAGGTGAACCAACACCCATCATATTTTTAATCATTTGTATAGGATTCATATGTTAGTCCTCCTTTTTACTTTTGATTTTATTTTTTAAATCTTTCAAATCTCTTTTTAATTCACTAATATCATCTTTTAAATCGTCAAGTTCACTAAAATCAATCTTTTTTATTTCCTTGTGTAATTCATCAGGTGTAACATATTTTACTTGATTTTCTTCTTTTCTCTCGACAGGTTCATATATAACTATTTTGCTAGTACCATCTTGTTGTAATTGTTTAGTAACAATAGCACTTCCGTTTGTTAATGGAAAATAACTTATAGAACCATCTAATGGAATATCTATCGCTTTTACAACGTCAATACTATCCACTTGTTTCCCACATAGTATATTTTGTCTATTTAAAGGCATTTGTGGCGTGTTTTGTGGTTGCATAGGCATTTCCATTGGTTGTTGTCTATTTACTTGTGGTTGGTTATAATATTGAGTTAAATAAGGATTATATGGATTATACATATTAATTCATCACACTTTCTATAATAT
>ERZ1034917.663-NODE-663-length-29025-cov-4.289472_pt1 | contig 29025 bp, 48 predicted proteins | sample MGYA00520605_ERZ1034917 | MGnify/ENA primary metagenome ERZ1034917 (study PRJEB33766, sample SAMN09781784) | gut metagenome | biome: gut microbiome | host: Homo sapiens | place: Madagascar | study: EMG produced TPA metagenomics assembly of the PRJNA485056 data set... | reverse complement strand
CTTGTAGTCATCATAACGTTGTGGATCTTTCCAAAGGCAAAAAACAAAGCTTGCTTCTGTCTGTTCACGATTCGCTTCAATTTTTTCAATCGTCTTGTTTAGATCCACAAATCGTCACCTCCGAGTAAACTGCTTACGTCATTCCCCTTATGCATTGCGCCAACGTTGGATAAATCAACCATCGCATCTAAATCAGGACGAGATTCTTCTTTAACTGTTTTTTCAGTTTTGTCTTTTTCGCGTCGATACACAGCAGCAATATTATTCCGAACAATGGCCATCAGATAATTAGCTTTCGCTGTATCATCGGGAAAATTCTTATTCGTGATTGCCCACTGAATCGCAGTACGCTTCTCGTCCAAAGTCATCTGAATGATTTCATCAGAATAAAACTCTAGCTCTTTCAGCCGGCGGAACACTACTGTCGGCATCGGTTGTCCTCCATTAAGGTCATAACCGATCAAGCCAGCAATTGTATCACACAACTTTTTATATGACTCAGTTGTTCGCCCAGGCTTTTTCTGAGGCTTGGGCTTTTCTTTTCGAACTCTTTCCTTTCGACGCCCTTCAAGCCATGCCTGATAAACGGCCTCAGATTGGAAATATCTATTATTAGGAGCCTTATAAAACTGTTCTTTTGGCCCTTCGACTCCAGTGGCCATGCATTTGACCATCTTAGATTTCGCCATATTTCCTACCTCAAACTGCCCACCATCCCACCACTACGCAAATTAGTTGGTCGTCAAAGTACAATAGGTTGTATTAGTTGACCAAAAAATAAACGGTCTTCAGTTCATTGATAGGAAACTCAGGATCGGTAAACTTCATCCCAACTGTGTCACGAATAGCCTTAACCTGAGATTTAAGCTAGGCGGAAGCATTGGCGAAGCGATCCTGAATGACACTAATCCACTCGGCGCGATGAGGTTCATCCTCTTCAGCCTGAGCAGCTCCAACATACTGCTTTGCACGCTCAGCCTGTACGGACTCAACTTCCTTTTTCTCTGCAGCCTGCTTCTTCAGGTCAGCTTCATAGGAACGACCACCCTTATCATGCTCTGCCTTGATTGCGTCAGTCAAAGCCTTGATGAATTCATCCGCGTCCAGAGGAATACGATCCACAATATCAGCGAAACGGCTCTTGGAATCAACGGAGAAGTTATCATCGCGGAAGCAAATCACACGACGTTCGGATTTCACTTTGCCAACGATTTCTTCCTTACCATTGACCACGTTCTTGCGGCCGGTCTTCACCTTGTCGATATCACGGTCGACATAAGCAACACCTACGATATCAACCTTGTTCTTCAGTGCATTGAAATACCGCTTGTCCATATTGGTAGACAACATGGAATAGCTCGCCAGAGTAACAGGATCAGTGATGTCAGTCTTCTTGGTGTGACCGATGATGATAGGGCTGATACCAACACGCTTCAGTTCCCATAGACGATTCGTGACCAACTCAATAGCCTTATCAGTGGGACCGTTAAACCCAGAGAAAGTCGCCTTGAAAGACTTAGTCCGCTTGTCAGGATTCTCGCGATTCCAGATACGAACTGTTTCCTCTTCTGCCATTCGCATCAGCTCGTCAATGGTATCAACCACAACAACCTTCAAATCCTGGTAATCAGAGAAGCGGTTTTCAATGATATCCATAGTGACTTCATCGAAATGCTCCCAATCCCATACAGGCTCCTGGACGATACCTTCAATAGTGGCCTGATCCGCTTCTTTGCCACAGGTCAGGAAGATATAACCTTCGTCGCCAACCATCTTTTCACAAACCTGCTTAATCACAGTGGTCTTGCCAATACCGCCTTCACCCATCAGATAAATGCTATAGTCAAGTGGATTCAGGCTGATTTCGGTTTTCTTACCAAATTTACGCGCCATTATGTATTCTCCTTTTTAATTTTCATTCCACGGCAAATCAACTGGATCAAAACATGCTATCGATATCTTCCTCGTCCTCTGCCGGAGCCTCAACTGCCGGTGCAGTTTTAGCCTTTGTCTTAGACTTAGAAGAGCCGCTTACCATATCGTCCACACTCTCGTCGGAAGCCGGAGCATAGATTTCGTCCTCGAACTCGCGGGCAGTATACTCAGAGTCAGCAGCTGCCTTGCACTCTTCAAACTCGCCAGTCAGGATAGGTTTCACTAGGCGCAGTTCATTAACACGCTCTCCGAAGATATTGCCACGAGGCTTGAAGTCCTCCATCTTAGAAATACCGAGCTCAACCTGTTCCTTCTGCTGCTCAGTCAGGCTGTCCATGGTGAATTCAACTTCCTCAGCGCCATTGACCACGGCGATCTGCCAGTTCATGTGGACCGGATTACGAGATTTGGTCTCCAGATAACGCATCTTGTAATCATAAATCGCCTTATGCTTCGGCTTGCTCATATCAAAGACAGCGATATTGAAAACAGTATCGATCAAGAACATCTTGCGGGCATTGTCTGCCTTAGAATACATCGGAGTGTAGCAGTGCATAAAGATTTTGCCATCATCCTTCAGGCTGCTCTTATCCATGCTGTCCTTGTCGTAATACAGATCCAGATTCATAGTCAGATGAGGGGTATCCTTCTCACTGGGCATATACACGTTCTGAATCTGGAACTCACGATAAACCTGATCGCTGTATTTGCCAGTGCCAGGACGCAGAACAAACTGACCAGTAACAACGATATCATCCTCATAACCGGTCAGAGCAGACTCCAGATACTCGATCATATCCCATTCAGTAATAAACTCTTTACGCTCACCCAGGTTGACAGTGAACTTCTTGATGCTAGACACATTCTTGATGACATCTTCATCAAAACGGTCTGCCCAATCCACCTCGATACTCTTCATGTTGGGATCGAGCGTTTTGATCACATCATTCTTAAAGCCTTCCAGCTTGACATAGCCCATATTAGTACCGGCCTTAATACCAAAATTGATGCTGATCTTCTCGCTGGTTTTCAGAGTGTCGCGCTTTACCATAGGTGCCTTTCGAGAAACGGAAACTTTACCGCAAAAATTAAAACGTGCATAAACGTCGTTCTTCTTATCTGCCATATGTACCTCCTGTTATGTAAAAAAATCAATAATCGACTTCTTCGGTAGTCTTGTGTTCCCATTCAGGCAAAGTAACACCAAACGGAACAATTTTGGGTTCATGTTTGCAACGAGAAATAAATTCATCAGCCAGCTTGTCGATGCAATCGGAGCAAATAACAAAGATCATGCGATCTCCGTCACGCTTAGTTCCATATGGGAAAACAATTTGCTGCTCACCCAGAACATCCTCGTCCATTGAATCCAAAGTTTTGCCACAAAAATTGCAAATCATGTTGTTTCTCCTATCTAATTTTGATTTATCACTACCTCATTAGATTCGGAGAAGCTCGTCCATATAGCATCGGTAATCCCCTTTCGTTTTACTATTTATAAATTCACTTCAGTTCTATGATGTTGTAGAAAAGCATCACATAATCATCTGTGTATTTATCTCCGTGAAAGTGGCCAAAGTACCACATCGGTTTATGATCTGCCGGAAATTGCTCGTAAAGTTTGTCGAAAAATTCTTCAGTTGATGTGTCTACTGTGCTCTGATCAATGCCATCAATGAACAGTTCTGTTGGTTCAAAGCGCAGCGGACAAGTGTGAGTCAACATGATATCGATATTGGCCTGTTTAGCTGAACTCATGGTTAATTTCTTCGTGCCTAAATCAGGTTGTTCGTCTGGCCACCAGTTCCAACCATTTTGCAGACGATAATATTTATCAACGGAATAAGCCCCGCCACACACTAAAGCTTTAATGTCTCGTTCCGATGTTGTGATATCGTAAATTAATCCATCAACTGCGAAATATTGATTCGGATAATCGGGATTCCACCACATCAGGCCACGAATTGCTCCATCTCGTAGCAACACCTTTTGATATCCGTCCGCTTCACTCGGCCGACGTTCATGATTTCCATGGATACAGAACAGCTTTGCCGGTATCTCAGCTGCTACGTCTTTGATATAACGTTCTTTTCTGGAGTTTGCCCCGCAATAATTCAATCCAACATCACCCAAACAGATAATCCATTCAATATCAGGATTCTTTTTGCAGAAGTATTTCAACTCATAAAACCGACTCGGATCACCGTGAATGTCACCGGTTATATAGACTGACATTATTTTCCCTCCTTTGGATAAAGAGTCTAATCACAAGGCTCATTAGATTCGTATACTATCAATCGATCGCATACTGAGTGATATCTACATTTCAAACAGTGAGTATCATAAGCAGTTCCAATTCCTTTACAATTACTAATAAAATCTCGAATTGCCATCTCAAGCTGTTCTTCTGTAACCATTCGACGAATCTCCTTTGATTTATTTTGTGGTTGTGCCAGTGTGACTCGAACACACGATCATGGAGTCAAAGTCCATTGCCTTAACCGACTTGGCTATGGCACATCATGTAAGGCGGTACCCAGTGCTACCTGAGCACCGCCGAAAGTTTAAGTTTTAGGAGAAGGACCGTGTGAAAAATATCCAACAGCAAATGCAAGTGCCATTAAACATGCTATAATAATCACTGCCTGCTTAATTTCAATCCAGATCAATCTGAATCACCTCAGTTCTCAATTCGCAGGAAGCTGATATCAGTGGACTGGTACACACTTACATCACTGCTCAGAGTGCCTGCCGCCTTATCTGCTTCGTGCTTCGCATTGCCAGATCCAGTCACAATCAGTCGATCCTGAGAAATGCCCTGAGTAGCCAGATAATTTGCAACTGCCTGAGCACGATTCACACTAAGCTGCTTACCAAAATCAGTAGTTGTATTTGCGTTGATATTACCGTTGATAACAATCATAGTGCCATCCAGAGTCTTAGCGATGTTCACGAAATCATTCAGAACAGAAGCAGCGCTGGCCTGATCAGTAAACACGGAAGAATCCGGCACAAAAGTTACATTCGCGGTCTTGCTCAGCATAGAGTCATAATCCAGATTGCCAGTGACCTGCTGAGTGATGTTTGCACGAGTCTCGTCGCTCACAGTCACTTTCGTAGTAGCATTTGCAGCAGAAGTAGACTTGAAATCACTCTTGAGCGCATCGATATATGTAGTATCAAACAGCGTATTTACGAGATCACGATTAACGGTTTCACCCAGACCCTCCCAAATGTCGCACATCTGGTTATAAATCATCGGAGCGGTATCATTCAGAATATTGTAGTTGTCTTTCCAGCTTGCCATCTTAGCATTTGCATAAGTCGCATCAATATCGGCATCAGAAGAAGTAGAGTACATCGGGAACACTTCACGAGCTGCATTGTAATTGATAGGCTGGTCATAAGACATCAGAATACCCTGAACGAACTTCTTGACGGTATCTTCGTGAGCCGCTGCCCAATCTGCGTCAAACACAATGCCGTCCATAACCAGAGAGGAGGAAGACTTCGTATCAAACACAACGGTGCTATTGGTGTAGGTCTTGGCCTGAGTCAGATACGGCTCCCAAGTAGCAGCTACATCAATCTGACCAGCAAAATATGCCTTGGCGGTATCGTCTGCCGTGCCGAACATAATCAGATTGTTCATGATAGTTGCCTTGTCGGTATCGGACAGACTGGAATTATTGACAAACCATGCGACCAGAGTTTCAGCTTCAGAGAACTCAGGGACGCCAATCTTGGCATTAACCCATGTATTCACATCCGCAAACTGAGTGGAAGCGATAATACCATCGCCGCCGTAGCTGTAGTTGGTAAAAATTGGCATGATAACATTCTTGCCAGCGTCAGTAAACTTCTGAGACAGGAATGCGACACGGTTCGTAGTATAACCGGCGGCCTGCAGGTCGCCAGAGATCAGTGCGTTGCTGGACTCGGTCGCATCGTTGATGACATTGATATTCACCTTGATGCCGAGCTGATCAAACACAGAACCGGGCTGAGTGGTGAGACCACCATTTGCCGTTAGGATTGAAAGCCACTTTCATATTGACCAAGTTCGTTACGCTTGGTGGATAGATTTCTAATTGGATATGTGCAATCGATTCGCCTATGATATTGACCAGAGTTAACTCTGTATACTTCTCCGCGATCAATACCACATTCGTTTGCTATTTCTTGTACGGTAAGTTTTGAAGATTTTAAAAGGTCTATAATTTTATCACGAGTTTTTGATGGCAACCCGAATTCCCTTATCGGGTAGGAAATGTTTGGTCTGCGCCAATGGGTGCCATTATTTATATTTATAATGGTATGTCGTTTTACACCAGTCAATCTTTCAATATCGTCAAATGGTATATCTGGATTTTGAAGCAATTTAATAACTTCACTTATTGATTCGTCATCCATTCTTCTTATCATTCTACGAAGCGGATATTCATATAAATCTGTATTTCTCCAAGATGCGCCCTTATTTACATTTGTAACATATTTTTGATTTACTCCGTATTTTTGAGCAATCTCATCATAAGAGATATCAGTATTTATTAGATCCTGAATCATATTATCGATCTCTGTTTGTTTCAAGATGGCGACAGGATTGTTTTCTCCACCACTATCTTGTCCACCGTTTTGAATATTATATCCAAACTCCTTTTCGTTTGATCGATATTGACGAATAAAATATTTTTCTAATCCGTTATAACAATCTCCATAATATAAGACTTCTACAGAGAAATTTTCCCAACCATATTTTACGATAGCATTATGTATGGGATGGTTCATTCTCTTATCGTGCTTATGTTCTTGAAGTCGTCTTTTGAGATTATTTGTTTGACCGATATAGATTTTACCATTGATATTATTCGTGATTTTATAGATACATTTATTCATCTTCAACGCTCCTATCCAATCCTTTATCCCTACATCTTTCAATGTAGAATAGACTATATCACCACCCATATTGCAGGGTGCTTCTTCACAGTCCTTTACGAATTCAAAGGATCTTAGTCGTTGAACCTTCCTCTATTCGAGGCTTGGCTGCTGATTTCCCATTGTTGAAAACACTTAGCACATATTTTGCAATATGGTTTTATTTCAGCTTATGTCATCTGATTGATTTTTTCTGCTTTCGCCGCATTCGTACTTATGCATATTTCATCATTGCACTGTAGCTCAATCAGCTTTAGGGCAACCTAATCTCCTAACAAAATCAGGTTGAGTTGTTCCAGCAATTCAAAGAAGTTCCATCACATGATTACTCATATGAAGGGGCTAACTTTAACCTGCCCACTCATCCAGAGACAGATTGATCGTATCATCCCCGGCGGAATTAGACGGCATATCCGTACTGATAGAAGTACTCGGCTTTGATGTGGTCGGCTTCTTTTTGTCGAACTTAATCACGCCGCCCTTAATGCCGCCAACAACACCAACAGCAACTGCTACAGCAAGCACGGCACCAACGACAGCACGGCCAGCCTTAGTCAACTTGAACTTAGACATGTTATTCTCTCCTATTTAATTTTTTGATTTTATTTCTTGGACTGAGTATTCAATCCAGACGACTTAGAAAATGCATTCAGGTCAGGGATGTTATATGTAGTCACATTCGGATTGCTCTTTTTCAAACCCTCCAAATACGAACTCACTTTATAATCAGCAGTGTTTGCATCCGCCCTATCCAGTTTTCCCTCTCGACTGGTCTGATACAAAACCTTTGCACCCGCTGCCTTTTCACGACTCTCCTGAAGACCATCGCGAGTGGCGTTAAGCATTTTATCAGTGCCGGTAGATGCACGCAGACGATCCAGATTGGAATACACATCAGCAACCTGCTCGTTCGCCTTTAACTCAGCCACAACATCCTTACTCTCACGTTTCAGAGCTGCCAACTGATTTTCAAGCTTTTCCTTGATTGCCTTGACTTCTTCCGCAGCAGGCTTCATCTTCTGGAACTGATCAGCCAGATTCTCAGCTTTATCGATCTCCTCCTGTAACAGTCTAGCGTAGGTTCGTGCAGATTCCACATCGCCGTGACTCATGGCTGCTTTTGATTGTTCATCATATGTCTTTGCTTCCTTCTGACAGACAGCGTAGTTATCTTGAATCGTCTTGAGCTTTCCAGTCAGATCTCGCAGAGTATTACAGGCGTCTGTGTATTTCTTAGTCATCTCGTCGATCTTCTGAGCATAGATAGCACGGGCACCATCCGGCGTCTTAGCTGTATCCTGCACGAAAACCTGTAAGAAACCACTGGCTAGTGCTTTAATCTGCTGACGGAATGACGGAAATAGAATCAAACTGCCGACCGCAACAACACCAACACAGATAAGCGTAAACTCAGGGATTGTAAAAGAAAACATTACTGAGCACCTTCCTTCCCGGCGGGCTCCGTCTTATCCTCTTCGATGAATTCCTCAATAGAAGAAATCATCTTGAGTTCGTCCTGGACTGTGTTGGTGATCTTTTCAATGGCCGCACCAGCTTCAACGTTGCGATTAGTCAGCGCTTCAATCTGTTCCTTCATGGATTCAATCTGCTGGTCGTTGCTCTTCATCTCGTCAAACAGAGCGTTCATCTTGTCATTACCAACCGTCCGCAGAAGTTCCTTGCGCTGCTCTGCATCAGAAATAATCGCAGTCGCATCATAACCCAGTGTCGTCATCAGGTTCTTGACTGTTGCTCGCTTTGTCTTGGTGGGCATCTCAGACGGGAATGTGTCGATCACATCCTTGATTTTGTAGACAGTAACAGAGTCGGCAGGATTCATACTATTGGCTTCGTAGACAGCTCCGATGTCAATCGTGTCACCCTCCGGAACCTCGGCCTGAACCTGTTCGTCCTCTGGAAAATCTCCATTGATGTAATGATCTCCGACGCCACTACATACGCGCAGCTCACTTTCGAACTCAGGAGTCACAACCAGTTCATTCGACTCAACAAGACCGAGTTTTTCAAAAAAACTTTTCTTTGCCATAATTTTCTCCTCTTTAATCTTCTTCTTTGACTTCTATTGATTCAGAGTAGTCGTCTTTAAATTCATTAAAGCCACCACCAAAATACCAGCCGCGATTTTCTATAAATGCCAAAAATTCATCTACAACGTCATCCAAACTGACAGTGGTTGGAACGTTCAGACAGCCTTCTATTTCGATTTCGTGTGTCATGTGTCCTCCTTACGAAAACTTCCATTTGAAAATCTTCTTGATACAAACGCTCGTAATCCAGTCAAACAGAATGCTGAAAATCACAATCGCCAGAATTCCAACAAACACCAGCGTTGTGCGACCACGAGCAGACGAAGTATAGATCAGATACCCGATACCATACTTTGCATTCACCGTTTCCGCTACTGCGATGTAAGTCCAACCAATTGCGTACATTGTAGCGAACGATTGACAGATGGACGGAGCAGCGATTGGAAGAATGATTCGTGTGACCGTGTTAAACTTTCCTGCTCCATCGATACCAGCTGCCTCGATCACATCATCACAGACATCATCCAGAGCAATCAGGACGCTTGGCAACATAAACACGAAGCTGGCCACAAATAGAAAAGCAATTTTCATCTGTTCCCCTATTCCGAACCACATCGTAAGCAGTGGATAGAAGGCAGTCACTGGTAAGAATCTCATCGCTCGAATTGCTGGATACAACAAGTTTTGAATCGGATGACAGATTTTCATCAAGCAGCCAAGTGGAACTGCAATACCGGCACTCAGAAGAGCCGCTGCTGTAATACGAATCAATGAATATTGAAACGCTTTGAGCATCGTACCATTCTGAATCAACAGAAAGAATTCACGGAACACAGCGCCTTTCTGGGGAACAAAAATTGGCGAAGTCAAAGCCGCGCCAATGTCCCAGATAATCGCCAACAGAATCAGAAGAATCACACGATAGATCCAGTCTTTCTTCGTCGCTTTCATGATTCATTTTTCTCCTTTAGCGGGTCTTCTGGCAGAGGCATCCAATGTGTGACATGATTCAAATACCAACATTCACGTCCATCGCACCAACGCCTATCACTGTCCAGATAAGCAGTTCGCTGACCACATTCCTCGTCAAAAACCCAGACCATATCACTCCACGGCTCGCCACATGGAATAATTGGCAAATCAGTTTTTACGGAAATCCAATCTTTTTTCGTTATTTTCATTTTGATACCTCATAATATTTAATTTTCAAAAAATGACCTGTACCGGAATTGAACCGATGTCTCCGCCGTGAAAGGGCAGCGTCTTCACCTCTTGACTAACAGGCCATATGGCGCGGCAAGCAAGATTCGAACTCGCGGATGTGTTACCATCAATGGATTTCAAGTCCATCGCTTTAAACCTCTCAGCCATTGCCGCATATAAAGAGGATTATTCATCCCCTAATATTAAGATAAAATAGAATCACAAAAACGATCATAAAACTGCTTGATCCAAGCCACACGACAAATCGCAGACCGGAAGTTTGAAAGTCAAATGTTTTACAGATCATTGAACAGCTTACTGTAATCGCACAGACGGACAGTACCGCAAGCAGCACATCAACCATTTGAACCATGTCTCCTTATAAACTCATCATGTACCAGCTGTTGAAACTGTTTCCATTCGTCTCCAGCCCAATCATCTGAAAAATCTCTTGTGATACGAGCTCGCTCCTGAAGATCATTCTGGAAGCACCACAGGGTCTTGTCACTCAATTCACTCAGATGTGGTTTAATAAAATCCATTACGAGACTTGGCATATAAGTTTTACGACCGAGTGCGTATCGGACTGCACAATTACAAATCGCACCGAAGTCATCGTCATGAGGGTCGATCGTATACTGAGAATCATCATCTTTTAAATCGACCGCATTACATTCTAAAGCTGCCGCATATTTTTCAAGCTGATTTTCTTTTACTCTGCGCTTCCCAAGCTCAATAGCACTGATATATGCAGCCGTCTTATTCATCAACCTTGCGAAGTCTTTTTGTTTAATACCAACTTCAATCCGACGTTTACGAATCTTCTCTCCTGCCGTCATAATCATCAAGCTCCTTTTTAATTTGTTCACGGTCGATTTGATTCAGACGAACTTTTGCTAATTTACGATCAAATTTTTTGTCTGGTTTATATTGATAATGCGGATAGTCTTCATAATACCAACTATCAAAAAGCCCTTTATACGTTTGCTGCCGTTTCATTCGCAATCTCCCACCAGATTTCGTTTTCAGGAACATTTTTGTCTTGGACCGGAGAGAAGTTCATCCAATCAAAAGAGATCATCGACTGTGCCTTATCTTTAGTTAAGTGACGAGTGATTTTATTATGTTTCCAATTTGTCTTCAGTTGTTCTTCGACAGCCGTATATGTAATAGGGTTGATTTTCATCTGATAAACGTTTTTTATCGTACCAGATTTTATCGTGTCATACAGATTGATTGCTTTATAAAAATCATTAGAAGTAACACATTTTATGTAGTCATTGGGTTTGAATTTCACAACGTTCACAGACTCATCTCCTTCTGTTTTTTGGCACGCCTGTTCCGTACCGACCGGAAATCCCTCGGTTTTAGAGACCGAAACTTTACCAATTAAGCTACAGGCGCTCATATAGCTGTCTTTCCAGCAGTCATCGGTTTATGTTTTTGTTCCTTCCGCAGAACTACTAACAATACCATCACATCAGCCGTACGCTCTAATGCTGGCTACAATAGTTGCAACTCGAAAACTACTTACCGCGTGGTGCGACCGAGGGTGCTCGAAACCCTGCCCCACTGGTTAAAAGCCAGTTGCTCTACCTACTGAGCTACGATCGCATATAAATGAGCCAGGTTGGAGTCGAACCAACGATGTTTCGAATGTCACGGAGTTACAGTCCGCTGTCTTCGCCACTGGACATACTGGCCCATATCAATACTGTTTTTGAGCTGGTGAGACTCACGCACAGCTGCGCTCGGAATGCGGATCTTACATCGTCAGGGCACGCAGTTTGACCAAGCTTGCTACATCGGCCCCTGATCAGCTCTGTGATGGCTCGCTATTCCTAATGCAAATATCATCGACTGGATCGTTTGGGCGTAAAATTCATACTAATCTTCTATGCCAAGATTGTTTTTTGTGGAGGATTTCGACCCAAAACTTTATCAACAAATCAACTTGCACATTGGTGGTCCCGGCCTGAATTGAACAGGCGCACACGGAGCTTCAATCCGCTGCTCTACCGACTGAGCTACAGAACCACGAAGAGGCCCTAACCTGACTCGAACAGGTGGCATAGAGATTAACAGTCTCTCGTTCTAACCAACTGAACTATAGGACCACGATCGGCCTACTCGCCATATGGCTTTCGGTCTTGGAGAAGCAGGACTTGCACCATGCACTCAGGGCACCACCCCAGCTCTACTAGTTAAGCTATTCTCCCATATAAACGGCAGGATTTGTTACGCCCCTGCCTTGGCGCTCACCATTTATCAGCCATGTGGTAAACGACGGGGCTTATGTAATCGACCCACGAACCTATGCCCATGGATTTTAAAGACCTTTGACCTGTATTTGTTATTATTTGACCGTTGATGTAAGTTTAAGCTTTGAACTTTCAACCTTTAACCTTTAAACAAATAAACTTTAACCTTTCCGAAGAATTTGAATCAATTACGTGTTGGCCCTTAGGACAACTCCTTCTCTTGATTCGATGTTTTCCCACGATGCCGGATTCGAACCAGCGTACCGAATTTCATGTTCGTGTCGTAACCTCTTGACCAATCGGGAAATCCAAGTATTGTCAAATTTATTTATACTTGATCTTCATATAGGCTTATCAGGCCGCTTTTATATATGACTGTCTGCTTGTTTTATTATTTGATTTCGCTCTAGCACCGCCGCCATTAACAAAGAGCGAACGATTACAGTTCGTCGTATTCGATAAACAGTGAATATGTATCAACGATTAATACTCAATCGTGATCTCCGTAGTAGCATTAGATTCAGACAGAACTGCATCAACTTCCGCTTTAAACTTGTTGATTTCGTCAGCCAAATCATCTTTGGTCTTTCTGATATCAATACCGTCAATCAGAATCATAGTCTCGCGTTCGATATAACCATCTCGCATATCGCGGATTGCATCAGGAGACATGCCATCCTTATCGTTAGGATTATTGCTCCGAATAACGAAGTCGTCTGCCCGATCACTCAGGCTGGCATTTGCGCGTTCGATCACGGAAACCGCATTAGAATACTGACGTTCCATCTGATTCAGCAGGTCACACAGAAAATCAATACCATGCTGATTCATCCAAATAATCTGGGCGATGGTATAATCCTTACCGCAGACAGTACGATGAGTAACAGCATTAGATTCGGAGATAGCACGCTTAATTGCATTCAGACGAGCAATTAGGTCTTTGATTTTGCTCAGTGAACTCTGACCATTTGCCTTGTACTCTTCAATGGAGACACCTCCAAGCTTCTTCATGCTTTGCTTAGCAGCACCACAGAAAACAGCTTCACGAGTTAGCTTAGAAATCCGATCTTCCAGAACATTGATCTCGGCAAGCGCGCGATGGATAGTCATAGTTTCAGTAGTCATAATCATTCTCCTTATGCAATTTGATAAACTTTAAACTTCAGTAAAATAAACTTCTTTGACAGAATCCCAGTTGAATATTCCAATCCACTGGTTCCCTTTAATAACGACAAAAATTTCTTTTCGCCATTCATAGTCAGTGAATTCATCTTGTTTATATTCCCGGATATTACCATCTTTCATGATGACCGTGAGCATTATTTGACTCCTCCTATATAATTTTTTCGATGGAGCTGGTAAGGAATTACGATATCCTGACCCCGGCATTACAAGTACCGTGCTCTGCCTCTGAGCTACACCAGCCTATTAAGTGAGCATCACTGCCCACATATTTAAAATGGACTCGATTGGATCTTTCGTAACAAACCCATTCAATTTTGATTCTTGCGGTTGAACCCCCAAGTGATTTTTATATGTATCGAAGTACCTAAGCACCTGTTGATGAGTGTTATTTGTTGTCCTTCCGTCCTTTAAGTACCGACTGTACTTCCCTGCTCCAATTTGATATCGAAGCAATGCTGCCGAATCGCTTTCTGTAAACTGTTTATGATATGCAAGGAGTGCTACTCCGCATCGAACTCCAATTTCGTCATCCAACAATTCTTTCATTGAATTGATACCAAGCGTTCGATGTAAAAAATCAAAGTTAACTTCATTAACCTGCATCAAACCGTAGTCAATTGTACCGTTAGAATTTTTATGTGTCAGTCCACTTTGAAACCGACTTTCATTATATATAACAGCAACGGTCAAACTGTAATCAACGTCATATTCATTACATATCTCCGCTGTATATCTTTTTAAATCAGGTGACCAATTTTCATATTCTTCAATTGGATTTTCCGCATTAGCAGCCGTCGAAACGACGGTAGCGCAAAACAACATAACTATTACTGCACAAATCCATTTTGTAATTGTAATTCTGTATTTCATATCAACTGTAATTATCTACCCTTTGGACGTTTTAAGAGAAAGAGCCTTTCGGCTCTTAGTCTTATTTTTAGATTTTTTTAGCTTTAGATGCCATAATACAATAGTCTGTATAAGTTATTCCGCTTCCATATGATTCAACATGTTTTATTACATAATCTGTTCCATAATACAATTGATCTTTTCTCATCTGGTGAAAACTTTTTAATTTTTGAATCACAGAACTTCTTATATAAATATCTTTGTACGAAGAATCATCTGGCAAAAAAGCTGAGGCTTCTTTTTCGATACTTATTAATTTATGTGCATAATGCACGCTTATCTGATCCTGGACCATGTCTCCCTTGACGATACTACGTACTAGATATGGGCTATCTACATATTCAACCATTCGCGATATTTGTTTATCGCCAAGGTTTACTATCGTCTCGTATCCTGTGCTTATAACCGAATTCCAAATTACACTAAATGCATAGTCGTTATTGATTACAACGGTTTTAACTGAGTGACTCTCTTTATTTACATCTGTTTTTAGGAGATTTCTTATGCTATCAAAGCTAAACTGATAATATAGCAAGACAACGACCGTAGCTGTCATCGTATATCGCCCACTGTAAAATAAATTTTGAACATAATTCATAAAGGATTCTTCATCTTCAAAAATGAAGTCACTTTCATATTTGTTTTTTTTCTGAATCGCTTCAATCTGTTTTACTGTTATTTCAGAGCAGGTTTCAAAAACATTCTTTTTAAGACTTGCCCTCTTAATCATAATGCCGTGACTTTTATATTCTCGTGCACTAATAAATTGATTTTCATAGCACCATAATACATAGCTTTTCATCACAGCTACAAGTCTTCTTTGCGACCCAGCGCATAACTTATTAAACCATAAAAGATACACATCATCCATTTCTTGAGAGTCCAATGAAAACTCACAAAAATCTTTATCGTATCTTTTTTCAATGGGGCCTATATGTCTAAAGACCGACAACGCTGCATCAGCCCTGGATTTTTTCGCGCTATCCGTTTCGCCTTGACCGACATAAAAATCAATGAATTCAACTTTTCTATTGTAATTATAGATTTTATCATCTACATTCATTTCAGCTACTCCTCACACAGCATGGTTTGTGTTTTATTTATATTTTACACTATGTAAGGAGGTTTTGCAACGAAAAGATTTAAACCTACGATTATGCGATAGCTTTTGGACTGTCGGTTCGTGCTCCCACGTTTAAGAGCGGACACTGAATCATCATAGCATTCACAGCCTTTGCCCAATTTGTTTCGGTAAAAATACCAATTGGCTCACTAAGCTGCAGATTGCGAATTGTGTCTCTACCTTCAATGACAAGAGTAGAATCCTTCTTCAACCCTTCTACTTCACCGGCTTTATAATCAACATGAACAGGATTGTGACTATTAGTTCGTTTTGTAGTGAAAGGGATTACTTCACATTGCCCGGCTGTCTTGTTATAAACATTATTTGAGATGATTAAATATGGATGAATCCCAACGTACTTATGCACACTGGTTTTCGCTTCACTTTCAGCCACATAGCCAAACCTAACCTCTCCGATCTTTGGGACGCTCTTGCCAGCCATGAACATATTTATGACCTCCTTGTTTATGGCTTGTCTTTTCATGGTCCCATTATACCATCCTAAAGCGTAGTTGTCAACCGTTTTGCGACTATTTGTGATTATTTATTTTAAACTACTCTTTACAAGTTCAAACTTTACTGGTTCTTCTGAAAGATCAGATCTTGTAACAACCTCGGCTTTTCTTCCATTTTCAGAAATTTCGCAATGGAATTTATTTCCAGTTACGACGAACCCCGCTTCTTCTTGCAGTTCTGGATCACTTCCGTAGAGTGTCCCCCAAATCGCATAGCTTTTGCGTCTTTTTATCAGTTCAAGATTTTGGGACCGTATCCTTATGTAAAGTCCATTATCTCCGTCACCTCCTCCCCATATAAAAATCTTTGAAAATGACATAAGATAATTAAAAAACTCTTCCGCAGTAAAAGTCTTTATCATTTTTGTCTCCTCTTTAAACAACCGCATTTTGTTGAACCCCTGCGGATTATTTCTTTTCGGTTGTTATTCTATCACATTACAGTTGTAAAATCAATAGAATTGGTTGTGTTTTATCCTAACTTCTGTATCCATTTCCGCGAAATTTCGTTTTGATGCTCATAGTAGCGGACGCCTGTCACATCATTCACAACCACATCGTCATATGGGATGCCCTTTTCATTCAGGTGAGCAATGAACCAACGCTTGGTCAAGTAACACATCGGAGTCTTCCAAGGGTCGCCGTAGTCCAACTTGCACTTCTTACACGCATTGTAGTGCTTTCCACACATATCCCACCACTCTTTACGAACACGCTCCCGCATCCGCAGCACATCTGGCGTACCGACATATCCCATCTCTTCAACAGCTTTATGTACGGCTTTCTTCTGTTTGATGGATTGACCGGCATTGATACCAGCACTGGCACCAAAACCCAACAGACCTAAAACGAACGAAGCAGCTCCACTCATGGTATTTTCCTCCTTGATTATTCTATTGCAGTTTCAAGATCAGACGTTACGCTCTCGTAGTCTCCTTCAAGAGCATAAAGTATATTTTCAATATGACTAGATGCGCTAGAAAGATAATCGCAGGCCCGATCTGCTTTATTATATCTCTCACTATCCTGAAGATTTTCTGGGATATTGTCTCGATAATTTTCTTCTTCGTCCAGAATGTCATCAATTGCACCCTTCGTATCTTCAAAATCTTGTAATAAAACCGTTATCTTTTGATCGAGTTCATTCAAATGATCAATAATACCCTGTATTGCTTTTCTCCGATCTTTGTTCATTTTTACTCCTTATTCAAACAAATCTCTTCTATTCTTTGGCATATAAGACCGATTATCTAACGATCTCAAAGCGTTGTCCACCTTTCCTGTTCCCCAATCGTCAAGATTAAATTTCATCACAAGCTCGATCAGCATCATTGCGTCTTTACACTCCCGACGCTTCTGTCTCGCCTTTCTCATCTCGTCTTCGAAATAGAATGCTTTTGCTGCATTTGGCTTGATGAGTTCCATGGCGTGCTCAATATCGTCTATATCGTCAGCCGCTTTTGTCAGATCTCCGTATACTTGTGCATACGTTTTCTTTAAACCGCCCAAGGTTTGATCAACAATCACAAGATTCTTCTTAAATTCTGCAAGCCATTCTGAATCTTTCGTTGGAAACGAAAAGCTCTCTTTCTTTTTAGGTTCTTGCGTCCGAACAACTTTTGACAAAATTTCCTTCTCAGCATTCGTCTTCGCTTTTGACTCGCTTTGTTTTGGCAGATATCCAATTTCTTTATAAGCTTTTGGTAAGCAAGATAACACATTCCAAGCTTTTGCTTCAGTATCATAGGCACTGGCAAGCCCAGGATCGTAAGTAGTTGTAAATTTTCCATTTGATTTTTTTGTTATGTAAGTGTGTCCATTAGTAAGAACGAATCCCATTTAATCACCACCTTCCTACCTTATTATAATAGGAGCCTGCAGATCAATGCTCCCGCAATACCACAGACTGTCCCTTTTCAAGTACCCAACAATTCTTGCCTGCATAAGCGCAGTCTTCACAATGACCAGAACATTCACACGCATCTGTAGGAGCTTCACATATACCATTCTTAAATGAAATGTATGTGACTGGAAGATTGTAGGGATTATTCATATTATAATTGGGCCAAGAAGAAAACAGAATATGTAAATTATTGGGAATTTTATTATCTGTAGCCAAATACTCGTTGATAAGATCATATTTTTTAGTGAATGCTAAAAACTGGGTGCGAGGCAACTTATTTGCAATTCGACACATCATTTCAAAATAGCGCCTGTCCACGATGTCGCCACTGACATGCCATCTAAAATAAAAAGACCCATAGGCGGCCGCAGTTGCTTGAACTTCAAAGCCGTCAGGGTCTGATAACCACAAATTCAAATTGTTGTCATAAGCGTTCCGTACAACACCTCTCCAGTCGAAATGACGGACATAACATGTCTTTGCGCATGGAACGCCTGGAGCACACGTTGCAATACGAGGCATCGAGATTGACTTGATGCTCCCCATTTTGCTGTTTGCGTTCGACACTGACAGCTTTAACATATTCAATTCTTCACGGCCTCTCTCCGAAGCCGCACTCCTTCCTTATTATAATAGCACTGTATTAGTCCAATAATTTAGATATTTAGAACCGGTTCATCAGGCATCAAAGGATCGAATCTCGCTTCCACGTCCAGATCGTAATGATATGGGATGCCAAGACGATCTAGTTCTTCCTTGAAAATTTCAGCCAATTCATCCGGTGTATAGTCTTCGATTTTCATTTCACACCACCGTTAGCGCCATTCGATTGATAGTCACAACTAACTCGTTGACACGGTTTCTATCGATGGTATCCGGCAAAGCAGTGTTCGCCTTATCGTACTGCAAACGCTTTTCATATTCTTTATGGAAATCTTTTACATCGTGCTTGATATAACCGTTTGCAGCCTGGAATTCGCCGTTTCGAGCCATCATCAACAGGTCGTGGTTTTCCGCCCGATTCGTAATAATCTCACCCTTTTCCAGAATATCAAAGACCATAAGGTAAAGACGAATCATATTCATAATGGTTTTGTTCATCCGCTTCTTTGTGATCTGATCTTCTGGGTGTTGATTACACCATTCGCCCAAAGTGACTGCTTTCTTGAACAATTTATCTGCAAAGCCACCAAACGAATACACGACCTGTCTGGACAGGAACAACTTCTTATTATCCATCAAAAGCTTTGTGGCCGGATGATAACTTATAACGAGATCGTCAGCATTTCCAAGCTGCTCCAGCATATTCGGATTACCGCTACACATGAGCTTAACTGCTTTATTGAAACTGAATACCGTTGTATCAGTTGGTTTCATCGACCCAGTGATCGAACGTGTCCATGCCAAGCAGCTCATGTTCTGTGTTAAGCGAGACACCCCGGATATCCACATCAGATCCTCCCACATTTGTTCCATAAGCATGGCTTCCGCCAATAGTCAGAAACATCAAATGCTTGCCTAGGTGTGGATTGGTACGTAGAAAATCATACGGTTCGCTATCAATAATACGTTGTAATTCTTCTCGTGTCATTTTTACCACCTCTTTACGCTTTAGATTATTAACATCACAGTAATAAAGCAAAATGCCCATATCGGAACAATTAACCATGCCCACTCAAGACAAAAATCAATAAATCGAGATAATAATCTCAAAAAATAATTCATCATAACCCTGTTTGCACCGTATCAAATTCGATTGTCTCTCCTGTTTCTTTATTGACACCATGCCCTACCACATGAACGATATAAGCCGGCCAGCGCTCTTTGTTTTCATCAATGGCGATACGAACAGTACCTTTGAAATTTTTGATCCAAGTTGCACACCAAGGCTTTTCAAGATGATCATTGTATTTTGGATTAAACTTTAAGACGGAGGCCAAATCAGCTACACATACCATACCGGCATCTGCGCAGAATTCGCCCAGTTTAACCTTCGTTTCTGGCACGAATGTAGTACAACGCCAATCACCGTAGTAAGTATTGGACTCTATTCCAATGATGCCATGACTGCCGATATCGCAACATTCAAATTTTCTCCGCTCGTCATTTGGCATATTATGAGACAGATAACATGGATCTGTAATGATAATATCCCCATCAAACTCCATAATACGATCTTCTGCTTCAAGATAACGATCTTTATATTCTAAGAATTCTTCATATTTTTCTGCCATATCTCGCAGTTTTTCAAATTCCTTCGAGATTTTCTTCAGCTCTTCATCAGAATCTGCGCCCATTTCGATATCATGGTTAATATACCATTTCACAAAAAAGGAATCACTATCCGTTTCTGTGACCAATTTATGTACATCGAAACTGTCTGGTTCCTCGTTAAGCTTTGCAAGCGCTTCTAACAGTTTTATCTCGACATCAACAACACGACGATCAATAGTGCTCTTAGCCCATTCAGGGATTCGATTCCATTCATCTACCAATGCCTGTGGATAATCTTTAAACTGTTCATGATATTCTTTATTCTTCTGTTCTACCCATTCATGTGTCATATTTATTCTCCAATCAGATTCAGATTCGTTGAATTCCAAATTTCTTGAGACGTATTTTCGCCATCATCCGACAGTTTATCGACCCAAGCATTGAGCACTTCACGGTACACTGTCATATTCGGACAAAAATGACTGTTGGTGAATACCGGCATATCGTCATTACACAGAATTCTCATGATAGCAGCGCACACAGCGGCGGATCTTGATACGCCAGCAGCACAATTCACGCAAAACCAATCGGTCTTATCTGCTTCGTGGTTATCCAAGACAAAATTTACAATATTCCTAGCTTGAACATTCGTAATACATGTACCTTCCAGATCGGTGGTACAATCATCAAACTTCAGTGGTAAGAACGTAATGTTGCCTTCGCACTTCTGAAAATCGATATGATAACCATTCGCCTCAGTAATAGAGATAAACCGAATTCGTTCAAAATGCGATTCTTGAATAAACTTTTCTGCTTCGTCAGCGCTCATAACGGAGAACTTCCATTTGCTACGATACATGGTAATCATTTTATCCCTCCTCGATACCGAATAGTTCTTCGCCAAATAAGAAAAACTCTCCGCCAGTCAGTTCGTCTTTCACGTCATTTAATTGATCAAAACTAAAATGAGATGGGTCAATATTGATATGTTTGAAACCGGCCTCTGGCATATCCAAGTCATCACCATAACTTGAGATATAATCGTCCAGACATTCGTAATACTGATAGCAACTGTTATAAATCTCTTGTTCATCATAATCAATTGTCATTTCCCCACAAGCAAAATGCAACTGACCATTCATTCCAAACTCGGAAATAGCAATCAAGCCGTCACTACCACTTACATTGTCCTTTTTAATTACTTCACTTGGATACACATCTTCAAAATAAGACCAATCAGTTGAATCAACTCCACCACCATTCTGTTCGATATGATGCTTCAACTTGAGAATTAGGTCATCTTTTGTTTCGCAGTCTCCCCAGTTGACGAACTGTATAAGTTCATCTGCAATTGTTAAAGACGGCCATGTATATACACCCCAACGATAATGAATCGTAGCGATATCTTCGCCAAAAGCGTGAATCTTAACAACTAACGGTTGACTCATTATTTCAATTTCCCTTCTTGATATAATCTTCTTTTATATTCTCGAACTTTTCGAATCGTCTTTGCCCGTTCTTCTCGATTTTGCTTATAATTCATCCAATGATTTTTTATGTACTCGTCGTTTTTTGCTTTTGATTCTTCATTTACAATCAACAAAATAGTTTTATGAGATACATTATACTCTCGTGCAAGTTTTCGAAGTGAATATGTACCAGTTTGATATTTACGAAGTATTTCTGTCTTTTTTTCAGAAGTTAATTTTACACGCCGATCTTGTTGCTCAGACAAGCGAATATTCTGCCACTTACTCGCCATCTTCCTCAACCACCGGTCCAAAATATTCACCGAGCACTTCATCCCAAATTTCATTTTCAGGAACATTGCAATCAAACTCATCCATAAAACGACTGGCGAGATAGTCAATATCTTCAATTGCATCATCGTAAGATACACCGTATTCCTTTTCAAACGCGTTCTTATCGCCGTCAAGCCATTCTAGGCGCTCATCAATAAATCGCTTTGCATCCATTTCACGATAGTGTGCTTCCTGATACCGATACGCCGCTTCAATCTGATCTTCATTCATGACATAAGATGCTCCAGTAACACTGCTTACAACCACGATGTCTTTATCCATAATTATTCCTTTACTGCCTCAATACACACTAACTCATCTTCATAGTCGTTCATTTCGTTTTCATCGTACATAATCTTAGCAATTTTTCAGCTTCTTCTTTTGAGTTTGCTTCAACAACAATTTCATAATATCTAATTGCTGCAGCATAAACCGTATATTTATATTTCATTAAAAATACTCCTTCAGTGTTTCCTCCAGATATTCAAATCCGTTATAATCTTCAATGATTTCATAATGCCCTGGTTCTACCCATCCACCACAGCATAAACACAAAATTCGATCGTCATTAAAAATAATGCCAAAGTGAATATCATCCGGTTCATCGAGGTCCTTAAATTTAATTAGACTCTTCGCTTCCATCTTTACATCGTCCAACAATTGTCTTATACTCCAGCAATATGACTTGCCATCATGTCCGCTGTGTGAGTCCATAGCACATTCTGAAATTGGCCAATGGCTCGATTATAATACTTCCATTCGTTTGTATCTGTCTCATAGGCACCCATATGCCATCGAATGCATGCAACTTCTTCCTCTGTCAGGGTGATAACACTCGCCAGCATACAGATAGATTTTTCGCCATGATGACTGAAAATAGAATCGTTCAGATACTCGTATGTTCCTTTATCCGGAATAAAAAGATACTGGTCTGTTTTACAAACATCATGCAACAGCCCAATTAGATACGGAGAGCGTGGATTTCCCCATTTCAGTCCCAACTTATCTGTCAGCGAAACAAGAGCCTTAACAACAGCGATGCTATGCTCGGCCAAACCACATGGATGAGAACCATGATATTTTGCAGATGCAGGAGCCACCCAAAAATTATGATGATTTAGCCACTGAGTGAGCTTTATGTAATCATTCCATGTTAAATACTTTTTCAAATCTTCATAAATTTCGTTTTTGAGTTCAACTTGCTTATTTTCAATTTCTTCGTTCATATTTATTCTCCTTCTGGAATTGCAATCTTGGGCGTTGTTTCATCAATTGCAAACATAGTCAAATTTCCTCAAAACAATTGCAATCCGTAACAATCTCATTCGTAACATCGCGCTCATATCGCTCAGAATCTCCACAACAGCAATAATAATGCTTTTGAAACGGATTTTTAGCATCGACATCAACCTTATCATTTGGTAGCGGGAAACTATATTTATCTCCAAGATAGCAGCAGTCCACGCATTTTGTAACTGTCTCTTTTTTAGTTCTGTTATATTCACCGTGAGATTCAGTCTGAATAATGGTCCACATAATCCATTCTCCTTTACAATTTTATTCTGGCGGCGGTTATGTCTTCCCCAGTACCGCTACTCACCTGGCATAGGTAGAGCCTTATTCGTTTACAATCTCGATCTGACACATCTTCATGGCAGCCAGTGCGTTCTTGTGGGACTCAGGAGTGACACCTGCGCAGCAGCTTGCATCCACAATGATAGGAACCTCAGGTAGTGCTGCTTTAAGCAGAAGCGCATTCGAAATGACACAAATATCCGTGCAAAGACCAATCAGAGTGATGGAATTGATCTCAAAATCTGCCATTTCTCCAATCGTAGAAAAATGAGCGTCACATAGCTCTTCCATCAGCAATTTCGAACCGAAAGTTCTCTTTTCGTAAATTTTTGCTTGCGGATCTTTCATTTCTGGCAAAAGATCATATTCAATCTCGTCAACAAACAACCAGCCATTTGTGTGTTCAATACAATGTTTCACAGGGAGATGCTTACCTTCCTGAGTTTCGAGGTAGTTGTCAAAATGCGTATCCTGCGTATACAGAACTTCCCCTTTCCATCCTTTGATTTTCTCCACAACCTTCGGCACAATGGCCTGCGCTTCAGGAGTACCAAGAGCTCCAGTAACAAAATCGTTCTGCATATCGACAACAATCAGAATATCAACCTTTGCCTTTTTCATTTAATTCACTCCAATCATAAAAAGTATAATTGTAATTCCAACCTGAAGAATGTGAAGAATTTGATCTGTAAACAAACTGATTGTTAGCTCATTTGCTTTTTCATTGTCTATTTCGGCATGAAACTCTGTATTTATAACAAGTAATCCAACCCACTGAATCAAACCATGATAAAAGCCTGACTCCATCCATGTCCAAATAGAATATACAAGTAGCGGAAGCATCGTTGTAAATGCCCATTGAAAAGCATGTTCGTATAGAGAAATCAACCAATCTCTTTTGTATAGATCCTGTGGATAATTTTCTTTCCACCATTTCTTCTGTTTGAATTGCGCCAGAATCCCTTGCGTATGATAATCGTCATAAATATGAAGCCATATCATACTTAAAAACAGTACGATCCAAATCATTAGCCCCACCAATTAAACAAGGATGGGTCATACGTAGGCATCGGCAAATCCTTAAACAAATTCGCCTCATGCATCCGATCGATCTTAGCTGCAGTTGCGGTATCGCCACCAAACTCACCAGTGCGGATATATTTGTCAAGGAATTCATAAGTAAACCCGAAATTATCTTCATCGGTTTTGCCAGTCAGCCCATCTGCAGGTGCTTTCTCGATGAACTTTTCAGGAAGACCCAACTCACGACCAACGGATTTTACCTCAGTAACAGTCAACTTACTAAGAGGACTGAACTGGCCAAATCCATCCCCTCCCACAGTTTGCCAACCAACGAAATTTTCTGAAGCGTTACAAGTGTTAGCCACTCGCCCATTCATACTCTGAGACACCATGAACAGAGTTGCCATACGGATTCGTGCCGGCAGATTCACACGAGCCTGCTTGGAATCGCATAGACCAGCTGCCCGTCCATTAGCCAGCAGCGCATTCACAGTCTCGGCGATATTGATCTCGAAGGACTTGATTCCCAGATGGGTAACCAGTTCCCGTGCCACATCGATATCGTTCTGTGCACCCTGTGGCATCAGAACGCCGATCACGCGGCCATTGCCAAGTGCCTCGCAACACAAAGCAGCCACGATACTGGAGTCTTTGCCGCCAGAAATACCGATTACAGCATTACATTCTGGGCCATTCTTGCGGAAATAGTTCCGAATCCACTCGACGATTTCATCCTTTGTCTTTGCGGCATTAAATTCATACTTACGCATATTATTTACCCTCCAGTTTCCACAGTTCTACATCAACGTCTTTGAATGTGATATCGATGATTCCCTTTACTAATGCCCATTTAGCACCGCCCCTGACGCAGCCGATTCCATACGGCATGGCCACTTTGACTCCTGATACTTTGGCGAGTCTAGCCACTTCTTTGAATGCGTCCATCAGAGCGACGACGGATGTATACTGCTTTCCGTCATATCCGAACTTATCCTGTCCGAAGCAGTTTGCGATCCAACGAGAACCTTCCTTATCGATTGGGACCATCTGAGCGACACCAAGCAGTCGTGCTGGATAATCCTTATTCTCTTCGCAATAATCATGGTATGCGGAATATACATTCGGGAATCGTTCACGGACTTCCTTGGCAACGCCTGATCCCATAACGCCCTGACAATTCACCTGATGACAGATAATCTTAGCGTCAGAATCGAACACGTTTCCTTCTTTGATTACAACAGCCATTAGAACTTTCCTTCCCACAGCCGGTCGCGGACTTCTTTCAAACTGTACTCCTTGACCATCGCGCTATTACGGAATACAGGCTGCAACAGATTGCCATCAGAATGAGCAGCGTGATCCATCAGACCATCAGTACAAACCAGCTTTCCAGAATCATCCTTAGTGACATAGCACATACCCTTCAGACTCTTCTTGAAGTGATCAGTGTCGGTCTTGGGGTCCTTGAAGATCTGAATCTCCTTACCATTGACCACGCCATAAGTTGCCTTGACTGCCATACCAAACGTATCACGGGTGAACGGTTTCAGTTGGCCATTCTGTTCGATGCACTGCATGGAGAACGAACCAACGCCCAAGCTGACATTATTGCAGGCGAAACCATGTTCCTTGAGTTCGGCATAAATCTTTTCGCACCGCTGCACCGTAATAGAATCACCGTACAGAGCCTTCACATGAGGGTCGAGCACCTTATAACCCTTGCTATTGACTGTGCCGCCGAAGATATCCCACAGATGATAGACGGTCTGCGTAACGATTTCGACCGGGTCGCCAGAGTCGCCACGAATCAGCAGCGTGCCATTGTGCGCCATGATCTCGTTTTTGAGCTGGGGCAGGATATTATCGACCAGATTCCAATAGTCGTAGGAATCAGATACCATACTGAAGCTCATATTGGGATACAGCTCAGTCAGCGCCCGGCGGATGAAAGTAATCTCGTCACCATCGACTGCGAAGTTAGAGCACATCACACTATGCTCGGTGCTAACAGCGCCAAATGCGACGGGTTCTTCTTCACAGTTGCAATGATACATTTCTTCCAGATACGGAATTGCAGGAACAGTAGCCGTATTCAGAAAACTCAGACACCAACCGGCGCTTGACTTAACTGCCGACTGCATACATTCCTGCCCACGAAAACTGAAATCGCCCAAAGCACGAGCATGAGGCACGCCATTTTCGACGGTTTCGTCGTAATACTTATCCACGATATCACGGTACATGGTGCCGACCGTTGCAGAAATCATCGGGTGCCACAGCTCAGAACTCATAAAGGATTCGAGGAACTGCGGAACCCATGCGAAATCAGGATGCGTATTGCTCATCTCAAGAAACGGCACATGGATGGGGCAACGAGTACCTTCTGGCAGAGCCTTGATTTCAACAGGCAGATAACCCAGATCATGCAAAGCTGCAATCTTGCTCAGATCGTAAGCATCCTTACCAATGGTTGCGTCCAGGACACGCTGATAATTTGAGACAACCCACTCCTTTGGGAAATCAAAAAACCAACGTTTAAAATAATTCTCCAGATAATTCTTACAGAACGCCTGAACACCAAACACAACGACTTCATCCACGCCATCCAGACGGCTCATGCGTGGGGTGAAATAACTGACCAGCTTAGTAGTACCAGCCGGGAACTGCTTGCTGTGGGTTGTCTTGTAGAAATCACACAGCAGCATCGGATTGATATTGATCATTTTTAATTCTCCTTGAATCTCAACTTTTATCTGGGGACACGCAGTTCTTTTGCCAGCTTATCCAGTTGCGCTGCGAGTTCCAATTCATTGATTGTAATTGGGAATCGCTCATTACCAGCAGAAGCATTATTTTTCAAAAAGTTTGACACTGCAATCGCATAAGCGGAAAGCTCATATCTGTTCATATTCATTTCTCCAAAAGTTTATTTACCATCTCATGACAATTTCCAAGATATCTGTCTTGGATCTTTTCAAGTTCATCAGCCGTACATTCGATTTTAAAAGTGCGCTTATCCTTTGGTGAATGAATTTTAAAATCAATATGTGATCCATCATAATTTCCAGATAGTTCTTTATGATAATTGCGCTCTCCAACGTCACAGAAAGCATCATAGATAGATTTTTTTACATACTCAACTGCATAGTCTTTTCCATGGATATTATCGATTAGGAAATCTAAGATTAAATAGAATTCATCTTTTACACACGATTCAGTTTGATTTTCATTGATTTCACGATAAATATGCAGCGAATATGATTCTCGATAATGATCACATCTCATATCGATTGGGGCAAAATCCCAACCAAAATCTCCATCGGTGTAAAACGAGATATCTAGTTCCCAAATATCCATCATATCAATCCTCGTCCCAACGATGCTCCAATACAGTGATCTTATCATGATGTCCGGTAAAGATACTGTCCGTGGTGTAAACCTTGTGAATCAGTTCCGGGTCGTCAAACAGATGACCGCGCTCCTTGTCCAGAATGCTATTCTCACAGTGACTGACATACATATCGATATCGCCAGCGCCCAGTTCCTTCAGCTTCTTGGCCGAATAGAACATCGTACCGCCATAGGAGCAGATGTCATCGATCATCAAAACTTTTTCGCCCGGTTTCACTTCTCCAACGATATCCAAACCCAAGATGTTCCCCGTTTTCCAATCACGTTTCTTATCGCCGTGAACGATATATGCGTGGCAACCCGCCCGATCCAATGCCCAATGGACTGTTTCCTCATAACGTTTCATAGCGCCGGCGTCCGGGAAATAGATCACATCAGGATCAGTATCTTCAATGATTGTAAGAATTTCACCAATTGGAGTAGACACTTCGCAACGATCAATCAGAGCAGGAGCCACATCGCTGTGCGGATCAAATACACAAACACGGCTGAAACCGCACTTATTGATTTCATTGGCGAACCACTTCAGGGTGAACACATCTTCATTATGATAAGCACGGTCCATGCGAGCATTCGGAATATACGGCATAAACAGCTGAGTGGGTGCCCCACGATCTTTTGCGTCATTGGCAATCATGATAACCGTGGCGAGTTCAGACATTGATTCAAACGTCCAAACGATATCAACCACTTTTGTGGAGAGCGCAACATTCAAATCCTTCTTGATCAGTGGAGTACCATCCGGGAACTGGCCAATCTCATATCCGTTTGCTTTAACCATATTAGTTCTCCTTTGCAAAATCCTTGAAATCTTTCCACTTGATTTTTACGATCACACGTCGGCCACGCCGATCCTTCAACTCAATTCTCGGCCGAGCAACAACGCCTTCCATGTAAGTATCTTTCATAGCAACAACAGATTTCGGATGGCCACAAACATAATCAATGCCGGCCTGAAGCGGACCAGTAAACAGAACAGGAAC
>ERZ1034917.660-NODE-660-length-29154-cov-7.229905_pt1 | contig 29154 bp, 27 predicted proteins | sample MGYA00520605_ERZ1034917 | MGnify/ENA primary metagenome ERZ1034917 (study PRJEB33766, sample SAMN09781784) | gut metagenome | biome: gut microbiome | host: Homo sapiens | place: Madagascar | study: EMG produced TPA metagenomics assembly of the PRJNA485056 data set... | reverse complement strand
CACAGGCTCGCCCCGGGCTACCCTGTGTAGGTACAAGAAAACCTCCGCAGTCCCTCGGCGTCCCTTTTTCGCGTCCTTAAATGCCGACAGCCGATTTAACCACTCGGACAGAATGTGTGTGCGCCACCGGCGATCGTGTCGGAAATGTTGGTGTAAGCAGGGAACGAGCCAGCCGCTACGAGAAACGGCCATTGCCTAGAATCTGAAATCGCGACAAGACAGGTTCTAGAGAAAGGCAATGACCGCAATGAGCAGCATAGCAGAGGCGACGATAAGCGCCGCCACGGGGATGCCCCGCTTCGAGGACGGCTCCATCAACCTGCAGGAGGTGCTCCGGCAGCTGGCCGAGTCCGTCGTCAACGAGGTCATGAGCGCCGAGGCCGACCAGCTCTGCGAGGCCACGGGCAACAGCAGGAACGGCTACCGGGAGCGCACGCTCACGACGTGCGAGGGCCTGCGCCAGACGATCGACTGGTACGTGGCCAACGAGGCCTGGTGGCGCCCGGCCAAGGAGGCCACCGAGGCGCGCTACAGGGCACAGGGGCTTTGACGTATCCTAATGAGGGGCTATGCACGTTGTGCCTGGCGCCGTTGTATTTAATGCCGACAATCAGCAATAACGGATTGGACCATCTCTATGGCCTCTAAGAGAGTTCAGTACTTTGACATGCTCAATGTTGCCGCGTGTATCTCCGTGGTTGCGCTCCACTGCAATCAGATGGTTCATACGTGGCAGCCTGGCGGTAACTGGTTGTTTGCCCTTGCCATCGAGGTTCTATTCTATTGGGCCGTGCCCATCTTCTTTATGCTTACAGGCGCAACGTTGATGGAATACCGAAGCAGGTATGACACCAAGACATTCCTTAGGAAGCGCTTCGAGAGAACCGTCATACCTTTTGTTGCCTGGAGCCTAATCCTCTACCTGTTTGTATCCGTCCCCCTTGAGGGGACGTACCTGGGACCGAGGAGCTTCGTCAACATGCTGCTTAATTGCCAAATTGAGCAGGTGTATTGGTTCTTCTTCCCCTTGTTCTCTATCTATCTTTCCATGCCGTTGCTCTCACGACTTGCCAAGAACGAAGACACGATCTTGTATGCGGTCCTTGTTTCGTTTGTGCTTGCGAGTGTGATGCCTTATCTCTGCCAAGCGCTCGGAATTCAATGGAGTGGCTCTCTTTCGATTTCCGCGTTCAGCGGTATGCTGCTCTACGTGGGGTTGGGCTATTTGCTCTCAAAGCGCGATCTTTCGGCGGGCCAGAGGAAGGTTGTCTATGTTCTTGGAATTGCAAGCATGGTGTTCAGATATGTCTATACGGCCTACTTCTCCGGCCGTATGGGCGCGGTTGATAGGCTGTTCTTTAGCTATTCGGCCTTTCCCGCTGTGTTTCAGGGCATCGCTGTGTTCGTTATGTTCAAGAGCTTGGACAAGGTTAAATTGGGGGAAGGGGCGCAGCGTACGCTGTCGACACTCTCTTCCTGCAGCTTCGGAGTCTACCTTATTCACAAGCCCATTCTTGACCGTGTCGTAATGGGCCTATTTGGTGTCCCCATGCAGTCTGTGCTCCTGCGTACCCTGGGCGTATTGGTGCTCTATCTGATTTGCGTGGCGCTCGTCTACGTTATGAAGAAACTCCCTGCGATAAGGAGGATTGTCCCTTAGCTGAGGCCTGGCTCTACTAAATCAGTTGAAAGCAAAGGTGCCTCGCGCATCCTTCGGGAAGCGCGAGGCGCCAAATGTTAGCAGGTAGGTTCGTGTTAGTGCGCAAGGTGCTTAAACGTGCGCCTCATTGCGGAGCCAATGCCCTCGTTGCGAGCGTAGAAGGCGAATAGCGAGGCGCCACCCCTCTCACGAGCCTCTGCAAGGCCCTTTTCGAACGCGTCGCGCTTCCTGCGCTCTTCAAGGTACTTGCTTGGATCTGCAACGATGGCTTTAAGCTCGCTGAGCTCATCGGGCCAGAACAGCTTCTCATCGATAAGCCCCTTGTCGAATGCCTCTGCATACTCTGAGGAGTAGCGCTTGAGGAAATCGAGCTGATAGTCATCTGCAAGGCGGCTAAAGGCAAACATGCAGTTATGCGTCTTCTTGTATTCAAAGATGCCGATGAAGCGCTTGTAGAGATCGGGGTGAGACTCTAGCCACGACTCAATCCACTTGTACTCGTCAAGCATGACAAAGACCTTGTTGGGCTGATTGATCGAGGAAGCGGCGTTATCAACTCTGTAGCAGTAGAAGGACTTGTCGATGATCGCTATCTTGGTTGCGTAGCAGTAGGTCTGGAACCAGAAGCCATTGTCCTGGAAGCCAGCCCCCGGACTCTCGTTAAAACGAATCTGATTGTCGCGGATGAACGTGGTCTTGTAGATTCCCGTCCAGTTCTCCATGCGGATATTGAAGAGGTCGAGATTCTCCTGCGGATTGAGCGTGACGTCGTAGTACTCGGGCTTGGGGGAGATCTTCTTCTCCTGCAGGTGCCTTAGGCCCTCGGGACCGGTGGTGGTCATTCGACAGTAATTCGAGCGGACGAAATCAAGGTCGTCGTGTTTTGCTCTGTTGTAGAGCGTCTCGAACATGTCGGCCTTGATGCAATCATCGGGCTCGAGAATGCCGATATACTCGCCCGTAGCGGCCTTTATGCCCTCGTTCATTGCGTGGCCGTAGCCACCGTTGGGATTGTCGAGAATGACGATGCGCTCGTCTTTCTCGGCATACTCCTTCATGGTTTGGAGGGACGTGTCCTTGGAACCGTCATTGACGCAAACAATCTCAATGTTCTTGAGGGTTTGGTTAACAACGCTGTCGAGGGCCTCTCTCAGGTACGGCTCGGCGTTATAGATGGGCATGACAACCGATACTGCTGGCTGATTGCTCATTACTTCTCTCCGTTCAGAATGGCAAGGTAGTCGATAAGATCTTCCTTACTCGAGACTAGATAACCGCTCGAGCGTACGATGGTCGGCTTTGGCTCTGTGGCTGGCTTGTTATGGAATAGCCGTTTGCCGAAGAACTTCCCAATAGTCTTGAAGAGCCCGGACTCACCAGCGCGGATTAGAAATCCTCCAAGACGCTGTAGGAATCCGAGCTTTGGCTTAGGTATTTCTAACCCGTACGCCTCGCAGAGGAGCTCAAGGTACTCGTCGTAGTGAGCTGGGTTAAGGGCAAAATATGCGCCCGCATGCTTGTTGAGTTCAATCTCGGGATAGCCACCGTTGGCAAGAGCCTGAAGCTGAACCTTTCGGGCTTCTCGATCGGTCATGGTCTGGATGTTCCAGATGAGGTATTCAAAGGCCCAGTTGAAGAAGCACCAAGAGTAGCGTTCATAAAGCTCGGGGTCTGCCTTGAGAGCGTCCTTGAGCAAGCAGATGCTCTTGTAGAAATCGAGCGGAGCCTTGGCTCGCGTCCCAGAAACCGAGCCGGAGCGATTCATCCTGTGGCGAATGAGCTCCTCGTTAACAACGCTGATGGTGCTCGCCTTTGCTGTGGCGAGAAAAACCAGGTAAAGATCCTCGCTGTTATGAAGCGGAGGATAGCGGAGCTTGTTCTCTTCAATTAAGGAGCGCTTGTACAGCTTGTCCCAGGGCCAGCCCATAAAAGCGGTAAAAACGAAGTCCTTAATTTCTTCGGGAGAGAAGGTGTCTGCCTTGGGGAGCTGGTTCTCCTTTACAGCCCACTGCGACCCGAGCTCTTCTCCGGTCTTATCGTCGAAGTTGGTCGACCTGCACACAACAATATCGGCTTGTGTATCTACAGCGCGAGAATACATGGTTTCAAGCATGGAGGGGTTGTAGATATCGTCCGCATCGAGCATGCAGACGTAATCGCCCGTGGCGTGGTCGAGGCCGTTGTTGCGCGCAGTGCCTGGTCCGCCGTTTTCCTGGTGGATTACTTTAATGCGAGAATCTTGCGACGCTGCTTTAGCGAGAATGCCCGGAGCGGAGTCGGTGGAGCCATCATCCACGCAGATAAGCTCAAAGTCATCGAGCGTCTGAGCGAGAATGGAGTCGAGCGTCTCCTCCAGGCAGTCCTCTCCGTTATATACGGGGAGGACGATTGAAACCTTTGGCATTACTAGTCCTAACTGGGCATTTGGTGCTTAGACCGGGTTGAAGCCGCGAAAACGCCGATTTGCAGACGAACACAATAATAGCGAACTGATGTCAATGGGGGCGGGTTGAGGTAAGGGGCTCAACCCATTACGGGCGTTCGCCTGGGTATCCTGTGCCTTGGCATGGCGTCGAATAGGCTCATCTATCACTCACGATTCTCACTGATGTTATGAGTGATGTCACTGACGCATGGGTGAGGTGTAAATGGACCAGCTTAATTCGGGCATCATCAGGCGAACTGCCTTTGGCCGTTCGCCCGTCGAAGGTGCCGTTCCGTCTGACCTTGACGATGCCTTGGTCCAGGGAACCTTTGCCCGTGCTCTGAGCCTGGCCCCACGGGCGCTCAAGGGGGCAGGGGGCACCGCGACGAAGCTCAAGCGTCTCAACTTCACGAGCGAGGATGGCTCTGTCACCAAGGCGGGGCTGCTCGTTGCGGGCGTTTATCCCCAGCAGTTTTATCCCCGGCTGGTCGTTGACGTTGCCGTTCACGCCGGGACCGAGAAGGGAGTGTCTGGCGCGCTGCGCTTTCGCGACCGAACGATTTGCGAAGGCACTCTGGGCGAGATGGTCGTTGACGCGGTTGCAGCCGCTGCCAAGAACCTGCGGCATCGCTCCGTGGTGGTTGGCGCCGGGCGTGTAGACGAGCTCGAGATTCCCGAGGAGGTTATTCGAGAGGCCATTGCCAACGCCTTGATCCACCGCGATTACAACCCTCGCTATGACGGCCAGGCTGTCTCTGTCGACATCTACGACGACCGTATCGAGATTCTTAACCCTGGCGGCTTATGTGGCACGAAGACGCAGCTCAACCTTGCCGACGGTTCCTCCTGCTGCCGCAACGCCACTCTCATGAGGCTCATGTCCCTCGTTCCGCTGCCCGAAGGCGCGGGCTCTCCGGCCGAAGGCAATGGCTCGGGCATTCCCATGATGCTTAGGGAGTGCCGCGAGCGCGGCCTTCCCGAGCCTGAGTTTTGCCCCCGGCTCGACAGTTTCAAGGTGATTCTATACAGGCCGGTGGATTCAGGCACCTCCGATCGGCGCATGTCGTCTCGGCTGCAATTGACTGCTACACCGGGCAGGGATTGTGTGCTCGAGATCATCGGTGACCGTGGGGAGATGTCTGCCAGCGATCTGGTGAGGGAGACGGGGCTGTCCATGAACCAGGTGCGCTACCGCATCAAGCCGCTTCTGGAGGCCGGTCTCATCGAGGCCACGGCGCCCAAGACGAGCAGGCTGCGCAAGTATCGATTGGCGCAGAGGCGCTAGTGCGTCCGGGTTTGGTGCGGTGACGGCGTCTTTGGGTACCGCTGGGCCTTCTCGCGCGGATCTTTGAAAAATGAATTTAGTTGCGCCACAACGCCGTAAGCAGGGGAGATGCCCGCGGGCGCCCCGCAATATTGCGTGGGCGCAAAAACCGTTGACCGACCTCGGCAATAATGTCCCTAGAATGGACTGATATTCTAGTGCCATGCGCGGGAGGCTCCTTAGGTGCGAGCCCCCTTCTTTACTCGCGTGCTCCTCTCGCGCATGGTGCCTTTTGGCCCCCTATGGGCCTTTTTCTTTAATGTCCCGTTTGCTTGCTACCATCCTCCCAATCGAAGCTTGGGAGGTCATCATCGGCAAGACGGTCAAGAAGGTCCACCATCAGGGGCGCATCCAAAAGCACGCCAGCATCGATGCGACGCCTGAGACGCCCGAGCAAGTCCATGCGCGCATCTGCAAGGGCATTAGGGTGGTTTGCCCCAGCTGTGGCGCCCAGGTTGTCCTGGCCTCGCTTGCGGGCGATGACCGTGCCTTTTGCTGTTCCGCCTGCGACTGCGAGCTCTCCGAGGCCGCCTATGATGCCCGTGCGCGCGAGCTTGTCGCGCAAAACGATGCGGCCAAGGTCATCGTTGACGCTGCTAAGGACCTTGAGGGGCAGCTTGGGCAGGCCGGGTTTGTTCGCAGGCTCTACCTCAAGGCCCGCCTCGCCCTGGGCAGGCGAAGGGTCGAAGAGGCCCGCGAGCGCTATGCGCAAGGCCGCGCGCTCTACTTTCGCCTTGCCCAGTGCTGCTACTACGTGAGCCAGTGGTTCCGCGCAACGGGAACGCGCCTTGAGTCTGCCCCGGACGCCAGGGGCGAGGAGCGCTATGCCCTCAAGGCTCACTATGAGGGCGATGCGTTCTCGGTGGTGCCGGCGGACACCAGGGCCTTGTCGCGCGGCATGGTGGGCGAGTGGGCGCTGTTCGAGGCGCTACACGCGTGCACCCGCGATGCCTCCTCGCCGCTGTTTGGGGCACAGCTTGCGGCAAATTTGTTCCTGCCCGTGGCCTCGCGCTTGCTGCCGCGCCGCTCGGGCGTGCTGGCTCCGTTGTGGCGCCAGGTCGATACGGTGCTCTTTACCGAGGTGGGAGCCTTTGTCTTTGAGGCCAAGAGTAAGCGTGCGGCGGTGAGGGTCACGAAGAACTTTGGGGACATCGACCTGCGCGACCGCAAGGGCAAGCATCGCTCAGAGCTATGGGCCCTGAAGCAGTGCGCCATGCACGCAGACTCGCTCGAGGAGGTGGCAGACGACCTTACGCTCGACGACATCTACGAGGTAACGGTGTTTGTGGAGCCTCTTTCCTTCGAGAGCGCCGAGGCTGGATTTAGCGCGGACAATGTGTTTGTTGGCGCGCTTGGCTGCGAGGGCGTGGAGGACTTCGTTGCGGTGATCGAGCGCAAGGTGGCCGAGCTGCGCGGGCAAGGCGTGAACGTGATGGACCCCGAGCGCTGCGAGGAGCTGGCGCGCGACCTCACCCTGCGCTGTGGCGACCTGGGCCGTGGCAAGATGCGCCGGCACATCTCGCGTCTGCGCGAGATCTCGTCGGGTGGGGCGGGGTCGGACGGCCGCCAGGTCTTCACGTCTGGCTCGATGTGCCGATAGCGTCGATTTGAGCGATTTGGTGAGCTTCAGCCGTGTTCATGACGATTTGAGCGATTTGAGCGATTTGAGGCGAGGAGGTTGTCATGATCAACCCGTTTAGGCCTACGGCCGGTGCCAAGCCCCCTAGCCTTATCGGCCGCGACAAGGTCGTTGTCGACTTCATCGAAGGCCTTCAAGGCGGCGTTGCCGCCCCAGGCAGGCTCATGAAGATTACGGGCCCCCGCGGGTCTGGCAAGACGGTCCTTCTCACCGAATTGGGCGAGAGGGCCGCTTCGCTTGGTTGGAAGGTCGCGAACGTTGCCGCTGGGGCCGACCTCATCCCCGACCTTGTCTACGAGCTTGAGCCGTCTGTCTCGATCGATGGGGCCAGCATGTCTGCCAACGCGGCGCTCGTCTCGGCTGACGTGTCCGTGACATGCAAGGAGCCCAATCTCCGTGCCCTCATGAAGAACGCCGCTACATCCTCTAACGGCCTGCTTGTTACCGTCGATGAGGTCCAGGATGCCTCGACTGAGGACATGCAGCGCATTGCCCATTCCGTTCAGCTGCTCATCCGAGAGAAGGCCAACATCGCTTTTGTGTTTGCTGGCCTGCCCTCTGGCGTCCTTGATGTTGTGAATGGCAAGGCCCTCACCTTCCTGCGCCGTGCGATGGGGGAGAGCCTTGGTCCCATCAACCAGATGGAGGTGGGCATTTCGCTTACGGACAGCTTTGCCGCAACGGGGCTTGAGCTGGCTGGCGACCAGGTTGCCCAGATGGCTCGTGCCACGAAGGGCTATGCCTACCTCATTCAGCTCGTGGGTTACTACGTTTGGCAGAGGGTCGATGCCCACCGTGAAAAGAGCGCGTTGGTGAGCTCGGGTGATGTTGAGCTTGGCGTCGATATTGCCATGCAGCGCTTCCATGAGGATGTTCACGAGCCGGCCCTGGCCGGGCTTACCAAGGGTGCCATCGAGTATCTGCTGGCTATGTGCGATGACGGGCGCGCCTCGAAGACCTCCGACGTTGCCGCTCGAATGGGCCGCACTGCGAGTGCAACATCGTCTTTTAGGCGCTCGCTCCTTCAGCGTCAGGTCATCGAAGTGCCCATGCGCGGCTACGTTGCGTTTGCCATTCCCTTCTTGAGGGAGTACCTGCTCAACAACAGGGAAGAACTGCTCGACAGGTTCTAGGCTTGGGCGATGCCAGTCGCCGTGCTGCGTCGTTGAACTGCCCGCCCGTCGCCATGCCGGCCGCGGCCTTATCCTGCAAAGAACGACGCGTCTGCCCCGCGCCAGGGGCGCAGGAGGGTGGGGTCGTCCTTTACGTGGGCGTGCGCCTGCACCTCGTTCCACTTGACGGTGTAGCCCGCGCCGTGGCTGCAGAAGACGGAGTCAGGCGTGTTGGGCAGGTCTGCCTCGGGCTCGTAGGCCGCCTGCTCGATGATCTTCTCGGCATCGTGGCAGGGCTTGTAGCCCGCAAGCTCAAGCATGAGGCTGCCGCGGCCGCTCGTGTAGGCCGCCACGTCTATCGCATAGTCTCCCAGCTCGCTTGCCGGCAGCTCACCTGCGATCGTGGCCGTCTCACCCGTCGCATCGGGCGAGCCAAAGCGCGCGTGCATGCGCGTGAGGTCCGTGAGCGCCCGACCGATCTTGTCGGCCGGGACCGCGAGCTTAAAGTGGTACCACGGCTCGAGCAGCACGCAGTGGCCCTGCTCGCGCGCGCACATGAGCGCCTGGCGCACCGCCCGGTAGGTGGCCTGCCTAAAGTCGCCGCCCTCGGTGTGCTTGGCGTGCGCCCGCCCGGCGCACAGCGTGATGCGCACGTCGGTGAGGGGTGCGCCCGTGAGAGTGCCCAGGTGGTCGCGCTTCATGGCGTTGGTGAGGATGAGGCGCTGCCAGTTGCGGTCGAGCTCGTCCTCGCTGCAGCGCGTGCCAAACACGACGCCGCTGCCGCGCTCGCCCAGCTCCAGCAGCAGGTGCGCCTCGGCATAGTGGCGCAGCGGCTCAAAGTGGCCAATGCCCATCTGCGGCGCGTCGATCGTCTCCTTGTAGAGGATGCGCCCGGGGCCAAAGCTCACGGTAAGGCCATAGCGGCGCTGCAGCAGCTCGCGCACAACCTCGAGCTGAACGGCGCCCATGAGCTGTAGCCTTACCTGTTGCACCCGCTCGTCCCAGGCAACGCCCAGCTGTGGGTCCTCCTCGGCCAGCTCGCGCAGGGCCACGAGCACCGCATGGCTGTCCGTGCCCTCGCCAGGCTCCACGCCGTAGGCCAGGACGGGAGCCAGCACGGGCGGTTCGCCTGCGGGCTCGGCGCCCAGCACGTCTCCCGGGCGCACGTGACTAAGGCCCGTGACCGCACAGGTGCGCCCGGCGGCGACCTCGCTTACGAGTTCGTAACGCTCGCCGGTATAGATGCGCAGCTGGTTGGCCTTCTCGGCCCAGGGTTTGCCGGCATCGATGCCTTCTAGCTGCTGCTTTGCACGAAGCGTGCCGCCCGTGACCTTGAGCCAACAGAGACGCTCGCCGCCCTCGTGGCTCACGCGGTACGCGCGTGCGGCAAACGCGGCGGGCCAGCTGGGCTGCGGACCTAGGGCAACCAGGGCGTCGAGCAGCTCGGTGACGCCCTGGTTCTTGAGCGCCGAGCCAAACAGAACGGGGAAGACACGCCGTTCGCCCACGAGCCGCGCGATCGTGGCGGGTGCGAGTGTGCCCGTCTCGAGGTATTCGTCGAGGGCCGCCTCGTCGGTTGCGGCGGCTGCCTCGAGGGCGTCGCTGGCGTTGTCGCTGTCCTCGCGCATGAGCGCGGCCGCATCGATGAACTCGCCGCCGTCTGCGGCAAGGTGGGCGCGCGGGCTCGCGAGCACCTCCGCGCGCGCCTGGGGCGTGTCGCCGTCTGGCAGCAGGTCCATCTTGTTGGCAAAGACAAAGGTGGGGATGGCGCGCCGCGTAAGGAGGCGCCAGAGGGTCTCGGTGTGGCCTTGCACGCCGTCGTTTGCGCCCACCACCAGCACGGCGCAGTCCACGGCCGAAAGCACGCGCTCCGCCTCGGCCGAGAAGTCGACGTGGCCCGGTGCGTCGACAATCGTGATGCTGCGGCCCGCGTGCTCGAGCTCGGCCTGGGCGGCAAAGATCGTGATGCCGCGCTCGCGCTCCGTCTCGTTGGTATCGAGCGCGGAGTCTCCGTGGTCCACGCGACCCAGCCTGCGCGTGCGACCGGCGTCGTAGAGCAGGGCCTCCGCGAGCGTGGTCTTTCCTGCGTCGACGTGTGCGAGCAACCCTACGATCACGTGGCCTCCCGGGGATGAGCTTGCGGCGTGCACCACACCAAAACGAGGCTGGGATGGTCTGTGGCCTTGTCCCTGCGGTTGCGACGTGCGCTGCGCCAATACCCTCGCATTGTCTCGCGAGGACGCGCTTGGGCGCAAATGCCTTGTACAATAATTTGTACGCTTCTGGTGTCCAATTTGGACACCATGGTGTACCTGCGGTTATGGGGGGCTGAGAGCAATATGCTGAACATCTACTTTGGGCACATGCCCGAGGCCATCTACAATACGGCGGTGTACTTCAAGAACACCTATCGCGACTCGTGGATCACGAACCCGCTCTCCGTCGAGATGATTCGTGACGTCGATAAGTCTGAGGTTGTCTCGGCAAGTGTCATCGAGAGCCCCGTTCTTGGAAGCATCACGCCTCTTTCCCTCTCGGGTGGCGTTAAAACGCTCATGCTCGTGAGGTTCGACAGGGAGCATGTCTTTAATGCCTCCACCTGCGGTGACAACTGTGCAAAGTGGTTGCTTGAGATTGCGAAGAGCCGCAAGGTGGTCGTGAACCTCCACCATGTCATGGACTTTGGCCCCGAGGAGTTCAAGCTGCGCGTTGCCAATAGCGGCAAGATCGTCCACAACATGACCGACCTCCTTCGCGAGGCCACGGCGTACCTGTAGGAGCTGCGATGATCGGAACGCATCAGGTTAGGGTTTCGCGTCGCCGCGGCACGTCCTTTCGCTTTGAGGTGCGGCGCAACGTCACCATCGTTCGTGGTGACAGTGGCACGGGCAAAACGACGCTCTATGAGATGGTCGCAGACCACACTCGCCTGGGCGACGCCTCGGGCGTGAGCATCCAGTGCGACAAGCCCTGCGTTGCCCTCACGGACATTGACTGGCAAAACCAGCTTGAGCAGACGCGCGACTCCATCGTGTTCGTGGACGAGGGCTTTGAGCCCCTTGCCTCCGAGGCGTTCGCTCGCGCGGTGTTTGGTTCGGACAACTACTTCGTGATCTTTAGCCGCAGCGAACTGGCCAATCTTCCCTATAGCGTGAACGAGGCTTACCGCATCAAGACGAGTGGCAAGTTCCACACGTTTGAGCCGCTGTACAAGCGCAAAGAGGGGGAGCGCTACAGTCTGTCTCGTGTAACGCCCAAGACTGACTTTGACGTGCTGCTCACCGAGGACTCAAAGTCTGGCCTGCAGTTCTTCTCGCATAGGTTTGAGGATAAGGAACTGCGCGTTGAGACGTCTGCGTCCAACTCTAAAATCATGACGTGGCTGCTCGACCACTCGGACGAGCGCGTATTTGTCGTTGCCGACGGCGCGGCGTTTGGCCCCTATGCAGACCGCGTGCTCAAGCTGCAGCGCGAGCGCCCCGAGAACATTACCGTATGCCTGCCCGAATCCTTTGAATGGCTGCTGCTGAAGTCTGGAATTGTGAAGTCGGAGGGGCTCGGCGCTGTTCTCGAGGACCCGAGCGCCCACATCGAAAGTGCGAGCTACGCAACCTGGGAGCGGTTCTTTGCTGCCCTTCTTGTTGAACTCACGCGCGGCACGCCGTTTGCGTATAAGAAGGCCGAGCTCGCCGAGGCGTATCTGGTGCCCGCGAATGCCTCGCGGGCGATGGCCCTTATCGCGTGCCGCAACGTTCGCTAGCGGGGATTTGATTCACCTGCCCCTCGCTCGCGTCCTCCGATGCCTGCCTCCTGCATGGCTTTGCATGGGAATGGCCTTATTTCTCGCATAGAGATGTTTAAAAATTCGAATATTTGCGAAAAATGCGTATGAAAGCGTGTTAATATGCATTCCGTTGTGAATGCAGGGTTGCGCGCGCCGTCGCTGCGCCTTGTGTATGCAACGAGAGTATAACGGCCAGAAAGGCAACCAGGTGAAGAAGCGCTTCAACAGGCAGGACGCCATTCGCGAGATCGTTCGCGACAAGTCCATCAAGACCCAGCGTGCGCTCGTCGAGGAGCTCGAGAAGCTCGGCTTCGTGTGCACGCAGGCCACCATCTCGCGCGACATCGCCGACATGGGGCTGCGCAAGCTCCCCGAGGGCGTCTACGTGCTCTCCGAGGACCTGCACCTGCAGCGCATGGTGTCCACGCTCGTCACCGGCGTCGTTCGCGCCAACAACATCGTGGTCATCCATTCGCAGGCGGGCACGGCGCAGGGCGTTGCCGCCGCCATCGACGATGCGAGCCTGCCCGACATTGCCGGCTGCATCGCGGGTGATGACACCATCATGGTTGTCTGCATGACCGACGAAGAGGCCGCGAGCCTTGAGCAGCTCGTCAACAAGCTGCGAAACGTCCACGAGTAACACCAGGCCATCGAGCCGCAAACCATCTGCAAACTCAAGCAAAAGGAGTCTCACATGTCCGAAAAGGGTAAGGTCGTTCTCGCGTATTCTGGCGGTCTCGATACCTCGTGCCTGCTCAAGTACCTGCAGGACGACGGCTATGACGTGGTCTCCTGCATCGCCGCGCTGGGCCAGCCGTCCGAGGAGCGCTGCGACATCGAGGCTGTGAACGAGAAGGCCAAGAAGCTCGGTGCCGTCGCCGCCTACGACGTTGACATCCGCGACGAGTTCGCCGAGGACTTCATCGCCAAGGCCATCTTTGCCAACGGCATGTATGAGAACAAGTATCCGCTGCTCTCCGCCCTGTCCCGCCCGGCCATCTGCCGTCATCTCGTGAAGGTTGCCCAGGCAGAGGGCGCCGTTGCCATCGCGCACGGCTGCACTGGCAAGGGCAACGACCAGGTGCGCTTTGAGCTCGAGTGCAAGGCGCTTGACCCCACGCTCGAGATCTTGGGCCCGGTGCGCAGCTGGGAGCTCACGACCCGCTCCAGCGAGATCGAGTATGCCCAGAGCCGCGGCATCCCCGTGGACGCCACGAAGGAGAACCCCTACTCCATCGACGAGAACGTCTGGGGCCGCGCCATCGAGTGCGGTGTGCTCGAGGACCCCTGGAACGAGGCCCCCAAGGGTGCCTGGGCCATCACGGTTGACCCCGAGGACGCTCCGGACGAGGCTCGCGACGTGGTGCTGGGCTTTGAGGGCGGCCTGCCCGTCTCCATCGACGGCCAGCGCATGAAGCTGTATGACCTCATCGCCGCGCTCAACAAGATCGTTGGCAGCCACGGCTTTGGCCGCATCGACATGATCGAGGACCGTCTCGTGGGCCTCAAGAGCCGCGAGTGCTACGAGCAGCCGGGCGCGCTGGCCATCATCATGGCGCACAAGCAGCTTGAGTGCCTGTGCCTGCCGGGCGACGTGCTGCACACCAAGCTGCAGCTCGAGCACGACTGGAGCCGACAGGTCTACAACGGCCTGTGGTACTCGCCGCTCAAGGACGCGCTCGATGCGTTCTTCGCGAGCACGCAGAAGACCGTCACCGGTGAGGTTCGCCTGCACCTGTACAAGGGCAACTGCACCGTCACCGGCTCTCGCGCCGACAGCTCCATGTACGATTTTGGCCTGGCCACCTACGACAAGGGCGACACGTTCGACCGCACGGCTGCCAAGGGCTTCATGGACCTCTTTGGTCTGCCCAACCGCGTGTGGGCCGAGCGCCGCTTGGAGCGCGAGAAGGTCGCTGGCATCGCGGCTGCCACGCAGATTGCCGCAATGGGCCAGAAGCAGGCCGAGGCTGCCGGTACCGGCGAGGCTGGTGCCGAGGGCGTCGCCGGCAAGTAGGCCGTCTCTTATATGCGATTGTCTGGGGGCGTCTCCTGTGGGAGGCGCCCTTTTTGTGTTCCTCCCATCTAACTCTGCAAGCTTTCCAATACTGTTGAATTGCTACTTTACAAGTATTGGATAGTAGTTGTAAAGTAGCTATAGAGAGATTGGAGAGCTTGGTATGGCCTACAGCCTTTCAAAGATCGTCGACCAGATGCGCCGGTTTGGCGGTGACCTTCAGGACGTTGAGGTCAAGGAGGCCGTTGGCGGCATGCCCAAGTCCCTGGGTGATTCCATCTCAGCCCTGGCCAATGGGTCTGGCGGCCTTGTTGTCCTCGGGCTGTCGGAAAAGCTGGGGTTTGTTCCGGCTCCCGGCTTCAAGGCGCGTCCTGCCTACGATGCCTTGTCTGAGCTGTGCGCGGACCGCATGGTGCCGCCGGTGCGTGCGCGCATCGATGTCGTGGAGTTCGAGGGTGCCGAGGTTGTGGTGGGAGAGATTCCCGAGCTCTCTCCTCAGGACAAGCCCTGCTATGTTGCGTCTAAGGGCATGTATGCTGGCTCGTTCATCCGCGTGGGGGACGGAGACCGGTTGCTCACCAGATATGAGATCGATCGGCTGGCTGAGGAGCGCTCCCAACCAAAGCATGACCTTGAGATCGTTGAGGGGGCTCGTCTCGAGGACTTGGACGAGCGGCTCGTTGACGGCCTTCTGGCTCGGCAGAGAGAGGCGCATCCTCGCATCTTTGCCAGGCTCTCAGATGAGGAGACACTGTTTGCGCTGAATGTCCTGAGAAGAACTCAAGAGGGGGAGAGCGGCGTGACCTTGGCGGGTCTGCTGGCCCTCGGTACGTATCCCCAGCACTTCTATCCCCGGCTTACGGTGAGCTTTGCCTGCTACCCCGGAACGAGAAAGTCATCCGATGCGGGCGTGAAGTTTCTTGACTCCCAGAGCATGGCGGGACCGATTCCCGCGGTGTTGGTTGACACCATGGCCGCGGTGAGAAGGAACATGCGCACGGGGGGCAGGCTGCAGAACGGCCTTCGCTACGACGTGCCAGACTATCCCCTCGATGCCGTGAGAGAGCTCGTGTGCAACGCGCTCATGCATCGCGACTACTCGCCCGTGGGCTGTGGATCCCAGGTTCAGGTCAACATGTACGAAGACAGGCTTGAGGTCCTAAGTCCGGGTGGACTATACGGGGCGGTTACGGTTGACTCACTGGGCGAGGTGGGTGCGTCGTCAACGCGCAACCGCTACCTTGCGGAGCTCCTGGAGTCGACCCCATATGAGGGCGGAGGCTTCGTTGCCGAGAACCGTGGGACAGGCTTTCAACTCGTCGAGGAGGAGCTGCGTGCCGCCGGTATGGAGCCACCGGCCATCGTGGACCGTCCAAGTCTTTTCTCGGTCACGTTGTGGCGGCGCGGGCATGTTGCCGAGGGCATGAGAATGACGGAGCGCGCGGCATGGTCCGGGCTGCAATCGCGGACAAGGGATGGCACTGCTGGCCTCTCGCATCGTGCCGACATGGCTTGGCATCCTACGGGCTCGTCGTTGGTCGTCTATGAGGCGATTCGCAAGATGGGCGAGGCTCGTCCGGCGCAGATTGCGAGCGAGTCTGGGCTGCCGCGAAGCACCGTGTCCTATGCGCTCAAAAAGCTGCTCGAGAGGGGGGCGATAGTGGTTCTGAACGGGTCGGAGGCAAGAAACAGCCCCATGCGAGCATATAGGCTGGCATAGGGCTGGGTCCGATGGGGTTACAAGGCTCGTTTGCAGGGCGTAAGTTTGCGCGAGGGCGCTAGGAAAGGCTGGCCTCGCGGAGGGCTGCGTCGAGGGCGCGAAGGTCGTCGCTGCTGGGGTGGGGGCGTGCGGCCTCGAAGTTCTTGATGAAGAGCTCGGCGCGCTTGGCCTCCGTACTACCCGGCTCGGCGGCGACAAGCATGGCGTGATAGCGGTCAAGGACGGTCTCGGGCATCTTGCCCTGGCACATGAACGAGCCTACTGCCTCGCAGTTGTCGGGCAGCTCCTCGCGAATGCGAGAGAGCACGGTGTTGAAGTACTCCTCAGACTCGCCGTAGCCGCAGGTGCCAAACAGGAAGACGCGCGCGTGGTCGAGCGTTCCGAGAAAGGCGATGACGTCTGGTGACGCGGTGCCCTTGTCGGTCCAGGAGCCCACGAAGACCACGTCTGCGCGGCGAGCCTCGTCGCCGGCGTCTGTGGGGGTACCAAAGTAGGTGCAGCCCTGCTCGCCGAGGTCCCTGCGGATGCGCTTTGCGACGAGCTCGGTATTGCCCGTCTGACTCGAGAAGACAACCGAATACTTCATGACGACCCCCTTGCGCCGCGCTTGTGCGCCAGCGCCAACGATGCTCTCGCGTTAGGTGCTTATACCCACATTTCCGCGGCGTGAACGTATCGTTTTGGTAACGCGTCTGTCAGGTGGGGCAAGGAGTGCGGTGTGGCGTGCAGCGCGGTGGCACGGGGAGTGCGCCGGGACGCGGCACGTGCCCGGCTAGAGCAGCACGAGGAAGTTACGCACGCACAGCAGCATGACCACGATGAGGGTGAGCGTGTACAGGACGTCCGTCCCGCGGTCGGTGATGCGCGACGCCACGCGCTTGCCCGCGACCGATCCCGCAACGGCCATGGCTGCCATGAGGACGAGCATGAGCGGCGCAAACTCGGGAACGCTACCGCTCGCGATGGTGTAGATGAGGCTTGCTACCTGTGAGAACGCAATGATGAGGATGGACTCGCGTGCCGCGGCCCTTGTGCCCTCGGAGAAGAACAGCGTGAGGATCACGAGGTTGAACGGTCCGCCGCCAATGCCGAGAAACGCCCACAGCGCCCCCGTGACCACGCCGATGAGCGCGCTGGGGGCAGCACCGTTGACATGCAGCGTGCGGATGCGCGAACGAAGCAGCGTGTAGACGATGGTTGCGGCGGCGAGGACGAATAGCACGGCAGCCTGTACGGCGCCGATCGTCTCGGCGCTGCCGAGCGAGCTGCGGATGGCGTTGAACGCGATCTTGCCGGCGACGCCGCCGGCAGCCGCGCCAATCGAGAGCGGGATGGCCGTGGGCGGGTAGGGCTCGCTGGTCTTCTCGGGGTGCCTCATGCGGCCCCAGCCCTGTTGCGCCAGCGTTGAGAGCGACATCGTGAGCACCGTGAGGCTCGAGAGGAAGCTCGTCGTGGCCATGCCCATGACGCCCAACGAGTCCACGATGGGCTTGATGATGACGCCGCCGCCGATGCCGCACAGCGGCCCCAACGTGGAGGCGAGGAAGCAGACGATGGCAATGATGAGCAGGTTGAGCATGCTGTGTCCCGTTACATGAGAGGGGCGCCCGCCTCATTGGCGAGCGCCCGCGGTGATTCTTGTGGTGGCGCCCGGGTGGGCGCGGCGCCGATGCGGCCGGCGCGTTATGCGCGTGCGACGTGCTGGGGCACGACGGGCTTGCGGGAGGCTACTCCTTGACGCCGTACTGCTCGTAGTAGGCGTCGATGCGGGCCTTGAGCTCGTCGTCGATGACGACCTTGCCGTCAATCTCGTGGTTGTGGAGCACATCGACGACCTCGGCCATGGAGACGATGGAGGCCACGGGGAAGCCGTAGCGGGCCTCGATCTCCTTCTGGGCCGTGGTGACGCCGCCCTTGCCCACCTCCATACGGTTGAGGCTCACGATGAGGCCCTTGATCTGGACGTTCGCGGCGGCCGTGACCTTGGGGTAGGTCTCGTCGATGGACTTGCCGGAGGTGGTGACGTCCTCGACCATGACGACGCGGTCGCCGTCGTGCAGCTCGGCGCCCAGCAGGTTGCCCTTGTCGGCACCGTGGTCCTTGACCTCCTTGCGGTCGGAGCAGTAGCGGACCTCCTTGCCGTAGAGGTCGTGGTAGGCGATGGCGGTCACGACGGACAGGGGGATGCCCTTGTAGGCCGGCCCGAACAGGACGTCGAAGTCGTCGCCGAAGTTGTCGTGGATGGCGCGGGCGTAGTACTCGCCGAGCTTCTTGAGCTGGTAGCCCGTGACGTAGGCGCCGGCGTTCATGAAGAACGGGGACTTGCGGCCGCTCTTGAGCGTGAAGTCGCCGAACTTGAGCACGTCGGACTCAACCATGAACTTGATGAACTCTTCCTTGTAGGCCTCCATGAAGGCTCCCCTCGCGCGCGGCCGCCCGCGTGGTTGCCACGCTGCGGCATTGTAGGCACATACATATTCAGAATACGGCAAAGCTCGCGATGATGCTTGGCATTTGGCTGAAGAAGGAGCCGATAGAATGAATGAAGCCGCCCCTGCCAGGACGGCTTCGGTTGTGCGGCCGTAAGGCCAAACACTCGACACTGTAACTGCGGGGCGCTCGCTTCACCACAAGCGATAGGTGCGTCTCCGTGTCACTGCATGTGATACCCGTTTTCTGGGCGTATCGATGGCGGATCGAGAGGGGAGCGGCACATGACGAGGGTTGCGATCATGGGCGTCATCGTGGAGGACATGGGCAGCGTCGAGGCGCTCAACGAGCTGCTTCACGAGTATGGCCGGCACATCGTCGGGCGCATGGGCATCCCGTATCGCGAGCGTGGCGTGAGCGTCATCTCGGTGGTGCTCGATGCGCCGCAGGACACCATTGCCGCACTGTCTGGCAAGGTGGGGGCGCTTCCCGGCGTGAGCGTGAAGACGCTCTACTCCAACGTTACGAGCGGGGAGTAGAGCGACCCATCGTGCCGCTGCGTCCCGTCTACCCGCTGTACCTGGCGAGGAACTCCCGCGTGCGCTGCTGCGTGGGCGCGCCAAACACCTGCTGGGGCGAGCCCTCTTCCACGATGGTGCCGCCGTCCATGAACACGACGCGCGTGGCCACCTCGCGGGCAAACTGCATCTCGTGGGTCACCACGATCATCGTCATGCCCTCCTCGGCCAGCTGGCGCATGACCTTGAGAACCTCGCCAGTGAGCTCAGGGTCAAGGGCGCTCGTAGGCTCGTCGAAGAACAGGATGTCGGGGTTGAGGCACAGCGCTCGGGCGATGCTCGCGCGCTGCTGCTGGCCGCCGGAGAGCTGGCAGGGCACCTTGTCCTCGCAGCCCGCAAGTCCCATCTTGGCGAGCAAGGCCCGTGCCTGGGCCTCAACCTCTGCACGGGGTCGCTTCTGCACGGCGATGGGGGCGTCGCACACGTTTCTCATCACGCTCATGTGTGGGAACAGGTTGTAGTTCTGGAACACGAGGCCAAAGCGGCTCTTGGCCTGCCGCAGCTGGTCCTTGCCCGCGTAGGTCACGGTGCCGTCCGCGCCCGTCTCGGCCACGGTGAGGTCGCCGAAGGCCACCGAGCCCGCGTCGATGCGCTCGAGCGTGGTGGCGCACCTGAGCAGCGTCGACTTGCCACCGCCCGAGGGGCCGATGATGGCGACGACCTCGCCGGGTGCCACGTCAAGCGAGATGCCGCGCAGCACCTGCGTGCTGCCGAACGACTTGCTGACGTCTCGCATGGAGAAGACGGGGGTCTGGCCGCCCGCCTGTGCCTGTGTGCTCATCGCGCGCTCCTAGTCGTGGTAGTAGTCGAGCTTCTTCTCGATGACGCCCAGCGCCAGCTCGACGATGAAGTTGAACACCCAGTACAGCACGGCCGCAATCGCGAACGGCGCCATGCTCACCTGCGAGGCCACGAGCGCCTTTGCCGTGGAGAACATCTCGGCCACGCCGATAGAGAACGCAAGCGACGTGTCCTTCACGAGCGTGATGACCTCGTTGCCCATGGAGGGCAGTACCTTCTTGACCACCTGGGGGAGCACGATGCGCAAGAACGTCTGCGTGCCCGAGTAGCCCAGGACCTCGGCCGCCTCGTACTGGCCGCGCGGCACCGACTGGATGCCCGAGCGGTAGATCTCTGCGAAGTAGGCCGCGTAGTTCACGATGAACGCCACGACGCAGGCCTGCCACTTGGACGTCGGCGTGAGCTCGATGCCGAGCACGTAGAACGGCGCGAAGTAGATGGCGAACATCTGCAGCATGAGCGGGGTACCACGCAGCACCGAGATGAACGCCCGCGCGAGAAGCGACAGCGGGCGGAATCGGCTCATGCGCGCCAGGGCGATGGGCACACCGAGCGGGATCGCGCCCACGAGCGTGAGGGCGAACAGGGCGAGCGTCGTGCCGAAGCCCGTGAGCAGCATTCCTGTCATCGTGGCGAGGTCCACGTGGGTCTCCTTGCTTGTTGCTTGTGGTGGGTCGCGGGCGTTATGCCCGCATGACAGGCGCGGACGGGAAGGGGCCGTCCGCGCCTGCCGGGGAGGGTGCTACTTGAGCAGCCAGTTGTCGTAGGAGATGCCGTAGCTGGCGTACTTGTCGCACAGGTCCTTGACGAAGCCGTCGGCGTCCATGGCCTTGAGCGTCTCGGTCACCTTGTCGGCGAGCTGCTGGGAGCCCTTCTTGAAGCCCACGGCGTAGTGCTCGCTGGAGAGGGCCTCGTCGAGCTGGACGTAGGCGTCGGGCTTGGCGGCGAGCTGGTACTGCGAGATGGACAGGTCGCAGGCCACGGCGTCGACGGCACCGCTCTCGAGCTGCATGAACGCGGTGTTGTAGTCGCCGATCGTCTCGAGCGAGGCGAACGTGGCGGCCAGGTCTGCCTTGTCGCCCTGCAGCACCTCGAGCGCTGCGGAGTCGGTCTGGGTGATGACGGCCTTGCCGGCGAGGTCCGCGAGGCTCGCGATGCCGGAGCTCTTCTTCACGACGACGACCTGGCCGTTGAGCATGTAGGGCTCAGAGAACGTGTAGCTGTCCTCGCGGCCCTCCATGGTGAAGCCGTTCCAGATGCAGGTGATGGCGCCAGAGTTCAGCAGCGTGTCCTTGGCGTCCCAGTCGATGGGCTCAAGCTGGATGTCCCAGGAGTTGCGCTTGGCAACCTCGGCAGCGAGGTCGAGGTCGAAGCCGGTGAACTGGCCGTCATCGCCCACGAAGCCGTAGGGCGGGTAGGCTTGGTCGAAGCCCACGGTGAGCTGTGTGATGTTGGCGGAGTCATCCGCGGCCGCGCCCGTGCTTGCGGCGGCGGTGGCTGCGGCGCTTGTGCCGGTGCCCCCGCAGCCCACGAGGCCGAGGCCGCAGACGGCGGCGAGGCCGCCGGCGAGGGAGAGGAACTGACGACGAGACATGCTGTTGGCGCTCATGGGATCCTCCTTGCGTGCGGAGCGGCCGTGTGGCCTCTCCGCGCACTTTAGTTTGCTAAAGTCGTTGACGTGTACTTTAGCAAACTAAAGTGGCGAGTGCAAAGTGCGATACAAAGATGAAACGTTTGCGGATGCGAATCGCGGGCTCGCGCGGTTGTCCTTTATTTTCAGCTTCGTTGCATTTCTCGCCTCTCGTTGGCGCTTTGGGCAATGAAGCGGCTGTAATGCATGGAACCTGAAAATAAAGGACATTAACTGGCGCCGCGGGCGTCCGAGGTGAGAAGCGCCGTCCCCCGATTTTGTGTCTCTACCGTGCACGGGTGCTGCCATACTGCTCCCACGCCGCGGAAGGGAGCACCATGATCACGCCCGTTGCCTTGAGCCATAGAACCGCCTGGCTTTATCACCATTCGGCGGGCCGCGAGGTCGTGCGTCGGCGCGTGGATAGCTATGGGACGTGGGACGAGGGTCTGGGCGAGAGGGGCGTTGCCGTTCGCGTCAGAAGGTTTCTCCTCGATTGCGGCGTCCCTAGTCGCGAGCTTGGCGCGCTGGACGTCCTCTCGTCTCGGACGTACGAGCGTGGAACGGGCGCGGACTTTCGCTTTCATGTGCTGGGCGGGAGGTCGTGGGAGGGACTCCTCGCCCATGCGGCTCCCGACGTCTACGTGGCCGACGAGCCGCTTTGCCTTGTCCAGGCGGCCACGTGGATGAGCGAGCTGGAGCTTCTCGAGTACGCGTTTGAGCTGCTCGGGGACTACGAACAGGTCCTGGGCGAGAACGGCTGGACGTATGTCGAGCGCCCACGACGGCACGCGAAGGAGTCGCTCGCTGTCGCGCTTGATGGGCTGTCGGGCGTCCGCGGCGTGGCCATGGCGCGCCGCGCGCTGAGCAGGGCGTGCGAGGGTTCGAGGTCCCCAATGGAGACGGCACTGGCGATGATGGTCGTGGCGCCGCGCCCGCTTGGTGGCCTGGGGTATTCCGGGGTCATCATGAACGAGCGCGTCGATGTGCCCCGCGAGCTGCGCAGACACTATTCGTCGCCCTACTTTGAGCTTGACATCTACGCGCCGCGCCACCACGCGGCGCTCGAGTATGACGGCGATGACCACGCAAGCCTCGCGCGACGCACGCACGACGTCGACCGTGCGAGCGCGCTGGCGAGCATGGGCATAGAGGCGCGTAACGTGACGGCGCAACACTTCTCGCGCCAGCTCGAGCTGCATCGGGTGCTTGCGTGGTTTGCCGATCGTCTCGGGCTGCACATCGACATGGACGCAGACTTCCAGCGCAGGCAGAACGCACTGCGTGAATTCGCCATTCGCAGGTGGCGGGGCTAGACGTGCGCGAGCGGCGGCGCGCACGCTGTCGTTATCGCATAAATAAGTCAACGAAAACCCGCCGTTATGTGTGGAATCGAACGCGCAGGTATCGCGTACCTGCGCGTTTTGCTTTAGGATTCATATGTAATCCCAACCTTGAGATGCGCGGCCCCAGTGATGGGTCCTTGACGCGCGGCGGATTCACGCCCGCGCGTCGGCTGGTTCGGCGCTGCCGGATACGCGCGAGCGAAGGAGAGACGTGCTTCAGTTCAAGAACTACGCCCGCCCCGAGACGGTCGAGGAGGCGTACGAGCTTCTCCGCAAGGGGCGCATGAACCGAGTCCTGGGCGGCGGCGTGTGGCTGCGCCTCCAGGAGCGTCGCATTTCGACCGTCATCGACCTGTCCGCCTGCGGGCTCGACAAGATCGAGGAGACCGAGGACAGCTTCGTCATCGGCTCCATGGTCACACTCCACCAGTTGGAGACCCACGCCGCGTTCAACGACGCCACGTGCCACGTGTTCGAGCACGCCGTGCGAGACATCGTGGGCACCCAGATGCGCAACTGCGCCACGGTGGGCGGCAGCGTGTTCGGGCGCTTTGGCTTCTCGGACGTGCTCACGGCCCTGCTCGCGCTCGACTGCGAGGTTGAGCTCGTGGGCGCGGGCGTCGTGAGCCTCGCCACGTTCGCCAGCATGCCCTACGAGCGAGACATCCTCACCCACGTCATCGTGCACAAGCACGACTACGCCGCGAACTTCCAGGCCGTGCGCCGTTCCGCCACGGACTTCCCCGTGCTCAACGTCTGCGCCGCGCGCTGGGATGGCTGGCACGTGGCCGTGGGCGCCCGTCCCACCCGCGCCCGCCTGCTCGAGGGCGAGCGCCTTTCGCTTCCCGCCGAGTTCACGCCCGAGCAGCTCGACGCCGCCTGCGACCGGCTTGCCGAGCTGCCCGTGGGCTCCAACATGCGAGGGTCCGAGCGCTACCGTCGCCACCTCGCCCGCGAGCTTGGTCGCCGCGCCATTCGCCAGGCCGCAGGCCTCGAGCCCGTCTCGCCCGACCCCGCGGCGCCGGCGCCGCGCACCGTCTGCGCCGGCCACGCCAGCGCCGCGAGCGCAGGCGTCGAGACCGCCAACGACCCCGCACCCACCCAGGCCCCGAAGGGAGGCGACGCCTCATGCTCGTAAGCTTCTTCATCAACGACGAGTACGTCTCGGCAGACGTCCGCCCCGACATGCGTCTGCTCGACTTCCTGCGCACGCGCGGCCTCAAGAGCGTCAAGTGCGGCTGCGAGACCACGAACTGCGGCCTGTGCACCGTGTGGCTCGACGGCACGCCCGTGCTGTCGTGCGCCCAGCTCATGTGCCGCATGGGCGGCCGCTACGTCACGACGCTTGAGGGCCTCGTGGACGAGTCGGCCGAGTTCGCCACGTGCATGGCCGAGGAGGGCGCCGAGCAGTGTGGCTTCTGCTCGCCCGGCCTCATCATGAACGTGCTTGCGCTCAAGCGCGACTGCCCGGACGCTACGGACGAGCAGATCCGCCGCGCGCTGTCCGGCAACCTCTGCCGCTGCACGGGCTACGCGAGCCAGATGCGTGCCGTGCGCCGCTTCCTGGGCCGCGAGTCCGTGGCGGACGGCGCCGTGGCGCACGCCTCCGTGGCCTCCGTGACCGCCCCCGGCGACGAGCTCGCCGCTGCCCGTGACGCCCAGACGCGCGAGGAGGCGTAAGCATGAGCACCATCTCCAACTACATCGCCCCCGACGAGCGCGCCGGCAAGCTCAAGACCATCTCGCACGCCGTGGTCAAGAAGGACGCCCGCGGCCTTCTGCAGGGCCGCGCCGTCTACACGAACGACCTCGCCCCGCGAGACGCCTACATCGTGAAGCTGCTGCGCTCGCCGCACGCCCACGCGCGCATCCGCTCCATCGACACGCACCGTGCGCTGCGCATTGACGGCATCGTGGCCATCTACACCTACGAGGACGTGCCCAACGCGCGCTTCACGCTCGCGGGCCAGAGCTTCCGCGAGATGAGCCCCTACGACACGCTCATCCTCGACCGCACCGTGCGCTACGTCGGCGATGAGGTGGCCATCGTCGTGGGAACCGACGAGCTTGCCATCAACGCGGCCATGCGCCTCATCAAGGTGGACTACGAGGTCCTGCCCGCCGTGACCGACTTCACCAAGGCGCTCGACAACCCCGTCGTGGTGCACGACGAGGATGACATCCGCGCCTACGTGCCCATGGGCGAGGACTTCTCGAGAAACCTCGTCTTCCACGAGGTGACCGCCGTGGGAGACGTGGACGCGGTGCTGGCCGAGGCAGACGTGGTCATCGACCATGACTACGAGACGCAGGCCACGCAGCAGTCCATGATGGAGACGTTTAGCTCCTACGCCTACACCGACGCCCAGGACCGCGTGTGCATCGTGGCCTCCACGCAGGTCCCGTTCCACGTTCGCCGCCAGGTCGCCACGGCGCTGCAGATCCCGCAGAGCCGCGTGCGCGTCATCAAGCCGCGCGTGGGTGGTGGCTTTGGCGCCAAGCAGACGGGCTGCAACGAGGTGTTCTCGGCGTTCGCGGCGTTCAAGCTGGGACATCCCTGCAAGTGCATCTACACGCGCGAGGAGACCATGGCCTGCGCCAACACGCGCCACAAGATGCGCATGCACGTGCGCCTGGGTGCCAAGGCCGACGGCACGATCACGGCCATCGACCTGTCGTGCCTGTCCGACGCCGGCGCCTACGGCTACCACGCGCCCACCACGGTGGGCCTCGTGGGCCACAAGTCGCTGCCCATCTACAACCACGCGCTCGCGAGTCGCTTCTCGGCCAACGTCGTGTACACGAACAACACGCCGGGCGGCGCGTTTCGCGGCTATGGCGCCACGCAGGGCCAGTTCGCGGTGGAGAGCGCCGTCAACGAGCTGGCCGACAAGCTCGGCATGGACCCGTGCGAGCTGCGCCTCAAGAACATCGTGCACGAGGGCGAGGTCATGCCGCAGTACTTTGGCGACACCCTCATGAGCTGCCGCTTGGACGACTGCATCCGTCGCGCCCAGGAGATGATCGGCTGGCACGACAAGCCGCTTGCCCGCGACCTGGGCGACCGCGTGCGTGCCCTGGGCGTGGCCGTGACGATGCAGGGCTCGGGCATCTCGAACCTCGACATCGGCAGCATCGACATCCGCCTTGAGGACGACGGCTTCTACGTGCTGAACCTGGGCGCCACCGACGTGGGCACGGGCTGCGACACCATCATGGCGCAGTTCGCCGCCGAGGTGCTGGGCTGCGAGCCCTCCCAGATCGTGGTGAACGGCGTGGACACGGACACCTCGCCCTATGACTGCGGCGCGTATGCCTCGTCGGGCACCTACGTCACCGGCATGGCCGCCGTGAAGGCGGCCACCGAGCTGCGCGAGAAGATCGTGGCGCAGGCCGCCAAGTCCTTTGGCGTGGAGCCCGAGAAGGTCGTTCTCGACGGCTCGCGCATCTATGTGGACGGCGCCGACGACGATGTGGTGACCGTGGGGCAGATCGCGGAGGGCCGCCTGCGCGAGATGACGCTCGCCGAGCTCGCGAACAGCTGCATCGGCTTTGGACTCAAGCCCGGCTACCTCTCTGCCCAGGCGTCCAACTCCCAGCCCGTCTCGCCCCCGCCGTTCATGTGCGGCATCGCCGAGGTAGACGTGGACAAGGCCACGGGCGAGGTCAAGGTCGTGGACTACGCCGCTGCCGTGGACTGCGGCACCGTGGCCAACGCCAACCTCGCGCGCGTCCAGGCCGAGGGTGGCATCGTGCAGGGAATTGGCCAGGCGCTCACCGAGGACGTGCAGGTGACCGAGGACGGGTTCCTGCGCACGCGCAACCTCATGCAGTACAAGATCCCGAGCCGCCTTGACGTGCCCGACATCCGCGTGGACTTCTGCCCGAGCTATGAGCCCACTGGCCCGTTCGGCGCCAAGTCCATCGGCGAGGTCGTCATCAACACGCCTCTTGGCGCCATCGCGAGCGCCGTGGCCCACGCCACCGGTCACTACGTGCGCACCCTGCCGGTCACGCCCGAGAAGGCGCTGTTCGGCGAGGAGTAGGCGAGAAACACGAGAGCCGCGAGAGGCCCGCGCCCTTCCGGGGACGCGGGCCTCTTTTCTGACGCGCTGGCGCGGACGGTGACAGTTTGATCCCGACCCCAAGTGTCACCGTTAACCGTTTGCGGACGTTTTGGACACGTTCGCGCTCATGACTGTTTACACGGCAATGCCACTCGCGTTACGCAACGTGGCCTTGCTCGACACGCCGGCGCAACATAGCGGCCGCACCATCTTGGTCATCAACCGCCCAGAGGGAAGGATGATCACCATGGCAAAGCAGACCGTCTCCGTTCGCACCATGTCCCGTCGAAGCTTCCTCAAGAGCGCCGCGGTGCTCGGGCTTGGCATCATCGGCACCGGCGCGCTTGCCGGCTGCGCCCCTGACGCCGGCGGCAGCACGACCACGGCCGCCGCAGACGGCGCCAAGACCGTGAAGGTCCTCACCTACAACGGCAACCCGCCCTACTGTTCGCTCGACAAGGACGGCAACCTCGTGGGCTATGACGTCGACGTCCTCAAGGCCGTGGACGAGCGCCTCGACGACTACTCCTTCGACATGGACTCCATGGACTTCACGGCCATGATCACGGCCTGCGAGTCTGGCTCTGCCGAGCTCGTCTCCTGCCAGCTCGTTCCCAGCGAGGAGCGCAAGGAGAAGTTCATCTTCTGTGAGGAGCCCTTCTGCCTCTCGCCGATGGTCTTTGCCGTGCGCGACCCCAACATCAAGACGCTCGACGACATGGCGGGCCTCACCACGCTCTCCAACCCCATCAACTACGAGTACGGCATGATCGAGAAGTACAACGAGAAGTACCCCGATAAGGCCATCGAGCTCCAGACCACCTCCGACATCACCATGGCCGACGCCTTCAAGATGGTCGCATCCGGGCAGGTGGACTCCTACTCCTGCTATGACGGCTCCTTCGACACCGTCAACGAGGAGGCGGGCACGGGCCTGTACAAGACCAACGTCGTGCTGTGCGAGTCCACCTACTTCATGTTCAACAAGGAGCAGACCGAGCTGCGCGACGCGGTGGACAAGGTCCTGAAGGACATGAAGTCGGACGGATCGCTGGGAAAGCTCGCCGAGCAGGATCTTGGTGTCGACGTGTTCACGAAGTACGCCGACATTCTCTCCGACAACGAGCTCATGAACAGCTAGCCTTCCGGGAGACGATTCCATGCAGACCTCCTACACGTTCGAGCTGCACGCCGAGCTCATTCCCGGCTTCATCTCGAGCATCCTTACGGCACTGCCCATGACGGTGTACCTGCTCGTCTACTCGCTGATCTTTGGCCTGGTCATTGGCCTTCTGCTCACGCTTGCCCAGCTGCGTGGCGGACGCGTGCCCGCCGCCATCGCCCACGGCTACATCTCGATCATGCGCGGCGTCCCGTCGCTCGTCCTCATCTTCCTTTTGTTCATGGGCCTGCCGCAGGTTCTGCCGGCGCTCGCAAAGCTCCCCAAGTCCACGTTCGTGCTCGTGGCAATGACGCTCATCTCGTCTGCCAACCTCGGCGAGATGATGCGCGCAAGCTACCTGGCCGTCGAGCACGGCCAGACCGAGGCGGCGCTTTCGGTGGGCATGACCGAGGGCCAGGCGCTGCGCCGCATCATCCTGCCGCAGGCCATCGCCATCGCCGTGCCCAACCTGGGCAACAACGTCATCAGCATCTTCAAGGAGACGGCGCTCGCGTTCTCCATCGGCACGCTCGACCTCATGGGCCGCGCGCAGACCATCTCGCAGGCAAGCTACGGCGCCACGCGCCTGGAGGTCTACATCTCCGTGGCCATCATCTACTGGGCCATCTGCCTTCTGCTCCAGCTTGTCACGTCACTCATCGAGCGGGCGACCTCCCATGGCCGCGCGGTTACGGCCTAGGGGGTGCCACATGATTGACCTCGACTTTCTCGCACAGGCGTTTCCCCAGGTGCTTGCCTCGGTGCCCGTGACGCTTCTGCTCGTGTTCGTTTCCATCCCCATCGGATGGGTGATCGGCATCCTCATCGCGCTCGCGAGAAACGCGCGCGTTCCCGTGCTCAGCCAGCTGGCCTGCGTGTTCGTGTCGTTCATGCGCTCGGTGCCCATGGTCATCATCCTGTTCGTCTCGTACTACTCAACGCCGCTCATCATCCAGGGCTACACCGCCTCCATTGGGCTTTCCGTGGACGTCAGCGCGGTGCCTGCCGCGGCCTATGCCATCGCGGCGTTCGTGCTCGAGCAGGCGGCCTACTCCTCGGAGGTGTTTCGCTCGGCGATCCTGGCCGTGGACAAGGGCCAGATCGAGGCGGCCGAGAGCGTGGGCATGACCAAGCCCGTGGCCTACGTGCGCATCGTGCTTCCTCAGGCCATCACGAGCGCCCTGCCCAACCTGAACGGCCTGTTCGTTGGGCTTGTGCAGGGCACCTCGCTTGCCTACTTCGTGGGCGTCTACGAGGTCATGGCCACCTCGACGCTGCTCGCCAACGCCAGCTACGCCTACATCGAGGCCTACCTCATGGCCACGGTCATCTACGAGGTGCTGAGCTTCGTGTTCAACCGCACCTTCCGCGCCGTCGAGGCACGCGTCTCGCGCTACCTCGACATGAGCGCGCCAGACGCCGCCAAGGCCTAGGCGAGGCGCTGGAGGCACTCTCG
>ERZ1034917.658-NODE-658-length-29230-cov-8.868895_pt1 | contig 29230 bp, 18 predicted proteins | sample MGYA00520605_ERZ1034917 | MGnify/ENA primary metagenome ERZ1034917 (study PRJEB33766, sample SAMN09781784) | gut metagenome | biome: gut microbiome | host: Homo sapiens | place: Madagascar | study: EMG produced TPA metagenomics assembly of the PRJNA485056 data set... | reverse complement strand
GCCATCGCCCGCGCCGTTGCCAAGAACCCCAAGATCTTGCTGTGCGACGAGCCCACGGGTGCCCTCGACTACAACACGGGCAAGCAGATCCTGCAGATTCTGCAGGACATGAGCCGCAAGCGCGGCGCCACGGTCATTATCGTGACGCACAACTCGGCCATCGCGCCCATCGCCGACCGCGTGATCCACATGCACGACGGCCGCGTGACGAGCGTCGAGCGCAACCCTGCCCCGCAGGCCATCGCGGACATCGAGTGGTAGGGACGGGACATGGCACGCACCAAGAAGAGAATGCTGTGGCGCGATATCCTCGTCACGTTCAAGAAGTCGAGGGGACGCTTCCTGTCCATCGCCTGCCTCATCGCCCTGGGGTCGTTCGCCCTCGTGGGCCTCAAGGTGGCGGGCCCGGACATGAGGGAGACGTCTGCGAGCTACTTTGCCTCCTATGACATGGCCGACCTCGCCGTCATTGGCGACATGGGCATCGACGCGGATGATGCCGCGGATATCGAGCGGGCAAGCGGGATTCGCGAGGTGGAGTACGGCTACCTCAAGGACGTCACGATCGCGGGCACGAACGACGCCATGCGTGTGGAGTCCACGCCCGACCACGTGAGCCGGTTTGAGGTCGTGGACGGGCGCATGCCCGCGGCAGAAGACGAGATCGCCGTCGACTCGTTCATGGCCGAGCGCTATCCCGTTGGCTCCACGATCGAGTTCTCCGAGAAGGAGGACGCGAGTGGCTCCAAGACGCTCAAGCGCGAGACGTTCACGGTTGTGGGCCACGTGAGCTCGATGGACATCATCGCAAACGTCAACAAGGGCAAGACGACCGTGGGTACGGGTGACCTGTCCGGCTATGCCGTCGTGAGCCCGGACGTCTTTGACGTGGACTACCACATGATCGCCCGTCTCACGTTTGACGACACGGAGGGCCTGGACCCCTACGGCGCCGAGTACCTCTCGAAGGTTGCCTCGCACAAGGAGGAGCTGGGCGGCCTTCTGTCCAATGCACCCGAGCACCGCCTGTCGGTGGTGCGTGGCGAGTATGACGAGCAAATCGACGACGGACAGAAGAAGGTCGACGACGCGCGCCAGCAGCTCGCGGACGCCAAGGCCAGGCTCGATGACGCCGCGGCCCAGCTTGCCGACGGCCGTGCCAAGCTTGCAGACTCGTGGAGCCAGCTCGAGAGCGCGGCAAGCCAGCTCGCGAGCGCCCGACGGCAGCTCGCGGACGCCAAGCGCCAGCTCGCGAGCGCCCAGACGCTGCTTGCCTCGACGCGCTCGCAGCTTGACTCGGGCTGGGGCGAGTACAACGACGGCGTGGCGCAGCTGGCGGATGCTCGCAAGCAGATGGAGGCACAGGTCTCCGAGGCACAAGGCCAGATCGATGCCAGCCGCTCGCGGCTCAACGACGGCAAGGCCGCCTACGAGCAGGGCATCGCGCAGCTCCAGGCCATGCTCGACGACCCCAATCTGCCCGCGGACATGCGTACCCGGCTACAAACGCAGCTCTCCCAGACTCAGGATGCCTACGATCGCTTCATGGACGTGGATGCCGGCTCCGTGGAGGGCGAGCAGGACGGCGGCTACACGGCGCTTGTCGCCAAGCTCGACGCGGCCCAGCAGCAGCTTGACGAGCAGAAGGCCGCCGGCGAGAGCCAGCTTGCCCAGAGGCAGGCCGAGCTTGACGCCGCCAAGGAAAAGCTCCAGGCCGGCGAGGCCGAGTACGCGAGCGGCCTTGCCCAGTACCAGGACAAGAAGGCGAGCTATGACGCCGGCGTGGCCGAGTACGAGGATGGCCGCTCGTCCTACGAGAGCGGCCTGGCCGCCTACAACAGCGCGGCGGGGACGCTTGCCCAGAAGCAGTCCGAGTACGAGGACGGCCTGGCCGAGTACAACGACGCCCTGCCCGACGCGGAGCAGCAGATAGCCGATGGCGAGGCCGACCTCGCAGACGCCCGCGCCGAGCGCGACAAGCTCGAGAAGCCCGCCTACAACGTGGACACGCGCCGCGAGACGCCGGGCGCCGAGGGCTACAAGACCTACGACAGCGTCTCCGAGATCGTCGACTCGCTGGCCGACATCTTCCCGTACTTCCTCTACCTGGTGGCGGCGCTCGTGGCGTCCACGACGATGACGCGCATGGTGGACGAGGAGCGCATCAACTCCGGCACCCTCAAGGCCCTGGGATACCGCGACCGCGACGTCATGAAGAAGTTCGTGGTCTATGGTGCCGCGGCTGGCGGCCTGGGCTCGATCGTGGGCATCGTGCTTGGACACACGCTGCTGCCCTACATTGTCTACAGCGCCTACGCCGCGAAGTTCTCGCTTCCGCCCATCGTGCTCCAGTGGCACCTGGGCATCAGCGCGGCGGCCCTTGCGCTGGGCCTGGCCGTGTCCGTAATCCCGGCGGTTCTCGTGGCAAAGCGCTCGCTGGCCGAGAAGCCCGCGCAGCTCCTGCTGCCCAAGGCGCCGGCGAATGGCTCCAAGATCCTTCTCGAGCACCTGACGCCCATCTGGAGCCGCCTCAGCTTCACGCAGAAGGTGACGTGCAGAAACCTGCTGCGCTACAAGAAACGCATGCTCATGACTGTTGTGGGCGTGGCCGGCGCCGTCTGCCTCATGTTCTGTGGCTTTGCCGTGCGCAACTCCATCGACGGCCTGTCCGAGACGCAGTTTGGCGACATCATCGGCTACGACCTCATCGTGGCCGAGAACAGCAACGTTGACACTAACGAGCAGGCCCAGATCGACGAGGAGCTCTCGTCCGCAGCCGTGACGGACTACTCGTCCATCCGCTACGAGAGCGTCACGAAGACCGCCGGCGACAAGGGTGACGAGCAGAACATCAACCTGCTCGTTCCCACCGACGAAAAGACCTTCACGAAGTACCTCGACATCCGCGACAGGGCGACTGGCCAGGCCATTCCGCTCTCCGACGACGGCGCCGTCATCTCGGAGCGCCTTGCCACGCTTCTGGGCGTGCAGGTGGGCCACGACCTCACGTTCAAGGACTCCGACGGCGTGGAGCGCACGACGCGCGTGAGTGGCATCTGCGAGATGTACATGGAGCACTTCATGTTCATGAGCCCCGCCGCCTACGAGAAGTGCTTTGGCAAGGACATGGACGCGAACGCCTACGTGGTGACGCTTGCCGATGGCAGCACGACGGGCATCCGTGCGGAGGCGGCCAAGTTCATGAGTCTCGATGGGGTGCTCGGGTGCGTGCAGAGCGCCACGCTCATCGACCAGATCAACGTCATCGTGAAGTCGCTCAACAAGATCATGCTCGTGCTCATCGTCGTGGCAATTCTTCTGGCCGTGGTCATCGTGTACAACCTGGTGACCATCAACGTGGCTGAGCGCATCCGCGAGCTCTCGACGATCAAGGTGCTGGGCTTCTTTGACAACGAGGTCTCGATGTACATCTACCGCGAGACGATCATCAACTCGCTCATCGCGCTTCCGGTGGGCTGGCTGTTTGGCTGGATGCTGCAGCAGTACATCATCGCGGCCGTGCCGCCCGAGAACGTGATGTTTGACCCCGCGACTGGCGCGCTTCCCTACATCGTGTCGACGGTGGTAGTCGTTGGCGTGGTGGCGGTCATGTACGTTGTGGTGAACCATCGCCTCAAGAACGTCGACATGCTCGAGGCGCTCAAGAGCGTGGACTAGACGAGAGCGACTACGCTTGCTTTACGAGAAGGGCCCCGTCCCTCGGGTGAGGGGCGGGGCCCTTGGGCGGAGCGATCGATGGTGCTAGTGGCGGCGCACCAGGGCCGCGGCGGCGATGAGGGCGACGCCTGCCGTGGCGATGCCGGCAGCAAGCGCTGCTGAGTTGGTGTCGCCGGTGGCGGGGAGCTCGGGCTTGTCGGCCTTGGGCTTGTTGGCGGGCTCGGCCGGCTTGGAGTCGGTCGTGCCCATGCTGCCAGAGCCGGCGCCGCCGGTCTCGGGCTTCTTCTCGGCGATGGTGAACGTCGTTGTGGCGGTGCCCGTCTCGGAGACGACGTCGAGGGCGTGCTCGCCGGTGGAGAGCGTGGCGAGGAAGCCGGCCTTGAGCGTCACGAGCGTGCTGCCGTCGGCAACCGTGTAGCTGCTGGCGTCAAGCTCGGTGCCGTCGACCCTGACCTGCTTGAACAGGTCGAAGGGCGCGTTGGAGCGGACCGTGAGGTCGCCGATGCTGCCAACCGTGAGCTTCTGGTTGGCGCCCTCGACGATGCTCGGGGCGAGCATCGGGGTCTTCTCGGACGTGCCGGTGGCGCCGCAGACCTTGCAGACCTGCTGCCTCTCGCCCTCGGAGCTGGCCGTGGCCTCGACGGTGGTCTTCCACTCGAGCTCGTGGCTGGCCTCGTCGAGCTTCTCGCCGCAGTTGCAGATGAGCCAGTGGGAGTCAGCGTCGTGGTGCCAGCCGGAGCCGTCGGCCTCGTGCTTCTTGACGCCCTCGACGGTCACGACGACGTCTGTCTCGGCACTGTCGATCCTGATCGTTCCGTTGGCGCTTGGCTCGACCTTCTTGCCGTTGATCTTGATGGCGTAGTCGCTGGTCGTGAAGTAGCCGGCGTTGATGCTGATGGAAAGCGTCGCGCGGCCGTGCCAGGGCAGCTCGGTGTCCGTCGTGGTGAGGGTGTAGCCGTCCTGGTTCGACGGGAGGCTCACAGTGAGCTTGCGACCGGCGGCAATCGTCGCGGACGTCACGGGCGAGGCGTCGTGGTTGGCCTTGGCGGCATAGCGGATGCCGTAGCTGCCAGGCTCGAGATTGGTGAGGTTGCCGTCCTCTGTGACGCTTGCCCAGCTGGCGCCGTCGCTGCGCTTCCACTCCATGCCGTCGGTGAGACCGGTGATGGTGCCGTCATGCTTGCCGTAGATGGTCTCGGCCGTGGCCTGGACCACCGGGGCGCCCTGCTCGGCATTCTTGATCGAGAAGGAGCAAGTGAGGCCATCGGCGGGCAGCGCGTAGTTGCCGGCATCGGCGCCGATGAGGCCCGTGATGGCTGCCTCGTAGGAGTCGCCCGCGTCCGTTTCCGTGCCCTCGACGGTTGCGGAGAGGTCGTCGTCACCGATAACGCTGCCAAGCGTAGCCTCGGGGCAGTGCTCGTTGCCGTCATAGACGAACTCGGTGGTGCCCCAGGTGACGGTGAGGGTGCGCGGGCTGATGATGAACATCCCGGGCTTGAAGGTGACGTCATAGTTGGGGTTGGCGCCCTCGTCCTGCGTGGCGGTGATGGCATAGCCGCCCTCGCGGACGCTCTCGCCCTGCTCGCGCGAGACGGTGATGCCGGAGAGACGCTCGTCGCCAGCCATCTCGCCGGAGAAGATCTCCCACCTAAGCTCGGGGTCGGTATCACCGTAGGTCTTGGCGTTGCTCGTGGCCCAGACGGTGATGGCGCGCGGGCGCACCTCGAGCGTCACCTGGCCCTCGATGACGGAGCCGTCGAGCTCGACCTTGTAGTCGACGGTCTTGCTGCCCACGTTCTTGATGGTGGGAACGGTGTTCGTCCAGTCGCCGCCGTTAACGCTGAAGCTGGCCGTGGCACCCTCGGGAAGGGCCGAGGTGTTGACGGGGTGCTCCTGGCCGTCGTACTCATCGGAGTAGCCGGTCACGGAAGCCATGGGGATCGTGGCTGTCTCCGTGACGTATCCACAGGTCTTGCACGTGTGGGACTTGCTGCCCTCGGTCGTTGCCGTGGGCGGGACGGTGACGACCCACTCGAGGTCGTGCTCCGCCTCGTCGAGCTTCTCGGAACCGCAGGTGCACAGGTGCCAGTGGCCGCTCTCGTCGGAGTGCCAGCCGGTGCCGTCTGCGCGCTTCTCGCCCTCGTCGACCTTGAAGCCGAGTGCCTGCGAGGCCTCGTGGTTCTCGTCCTCCTTGTAGCGCACGTAGTAGATGTCCGGCTCGAGGCCCTCGAGGGAAGTCGTGTCGTCGTCGACGGCGTTCCAGCTGGTGGTTCCGTCGGGGTTGTAGTCGCTTGCGGAGACCCACTCGTAGGCGCTGCTGAGGTTGGAAAGCGAGCCGTCATTCAGGCCATGGCTGCTCTCGGCGCTGGACCTGATGCCGTCCGGGTTGCTCTCAGACCAGCCGCGCGGGCTGTCCTGGCTGGCGCGCGTAATTTCGACCTTGACGGTGCCGGTCTTGGTGGCGTAGCCGTTGGCCGTGATGCGATACGTGACGGTTTTGGCCGCGAGGTTGCCATCGGAATCTCGCGTGGCGTTCGTGTAGCTGGGGGCGTCGCTGCTCCAGGTGGTGCCGCCGTCCTCGCTGTACTCGATCGTGACGTCCTCGGGCGCGCCGGCCACGCTCACGGAGACCGTGTGGGGATTGCCGTCATACGTGCCCGAGAAGCCCTCGGCAGTGACCTCGCCAAACGGCTGGCCGCCGACGATGGTCCAGCAGGTGGTCACGGTGCCGGTGTAGTTTCCGGTGCCCTTGATGTAGATGATGTAGTACGGGAAGTAGGAGCTCGAGTCGGGAGGGTTCGTGGCGCTCGGCGTGCTGTCCTTGCTCGTCACGACCGTGTAGTCCGTACCCTTCACGAGGTCGAACCAGCCGTTGTTGTAGCCGCTTATGGTGAACTTGGGAGTGATCTCCTCGCCCGTCCAGTCAAAGGCACGGACGCTGGTCCAGTCGATCGTCGTGTCCCTGCCGCCCTCGTACTCGATGGTGAGGCTGCTGACCTTCTGCAGGTCGAGCGGCGTGATCTCGAACTGGCGGGCAAGGGTCACGGTGTCGCCGGTTGCGCTTGTGATGACGCACTCCATGAGGTACTTGCCGGTGTCCGTGGGCGTTGCGATTGCCTGGGGCTCGGTGTCGTTCCAGCTGTTGAGCGAGAAGTAGCGAGTCTCGGTGATGGTGGCGATGCTCGGGGAAAGCGTGCCCGTGCCGGTGCCGGAGGTCGTGAGCCTGGGCGTCAGCGTGGTGCCATAGGTGACGTTCACGCGGCCGCTCTTCTCGGTGCCGGACGCAAGGTTGAGGTACGCGGTGTAGCCGGAGTATCCGCAGTCCTCGGGGCGCGTCGTGCCCACGCAGTTGACGTTCATCTGGTACTTCGTGCTCGAGTCTGCGGTGAGCTGCCAGACGTGCTCATGCTTAAGCCTGTTCACGTACAGCTTGCCGTCTTGCGTCTGGAAGGCGACGCCCGCGTTGGTCGAGGTGATCTGCTGGGCAAGCTGCTCGGACGTGAGCCCGCAGTCGCCAATGGCCTTGCTGCTCCCGAGGTTGCTGAACTCGCTGTCCTCGACGGTGACGGACGCCCGGCCGGAGAAGGTTCTGTCGAGGCTGATCCCGCTGTTGTAGAGGAGATTGGTGAGCTTGACCTGGCCGGCCTTGGCCGTGGAGACGGACGTGGAGCCAGAAAGCGTCAGGCTGCCACGGTTGTAGATGGCGTAGCGCTTCTCGTCCTGGTCCTTCTCATCGTAGTAGCCGCTTGCGTACGTGTCCGAGACGGTCGTGCCGCTGAGCGTGCACGAGGCCTTGCTTCCGATGGCGATCTCGCTCGTCATGGGCATGTCGTGGTACTTTCCCAAGAAGCTGCTGTACGTCATGTACGCGGCGGGGCCGTAGAAGCCCATGGTCTTCGTGCTGGTCATGATGCAGCCGGAGAGCGTGAGATTGGCGTTATTGACGACGATGTTGCCCGAGTGCAGGTGCTCGCTTTCAAGGCCGCCGATGCTGTCGGCGCAGAAGTTCGAGTTCTGTCTGTTGCTGTTGAACGTGCAGCCGGTGAGGCTCACGTTTGGCTTGAGCGAGGAGTTGCTCGTGATGCTGAGCGCGCCTGCGCAGGCGGTTCTGTTGTTCCTGAAGGTGCAGGCTGAGAACGCCACGCTCGGCGCGGACATCGTGTTCTTTGAGGTCATGCGAATCGTGACCGGGGCTGGCGAGTTCTTGTAGTACTCGTAGTCGGAGCCGAAGGAGTTTGGACCATAGGGCGTCTTCCAGTTGCAGAAGGTTGAGTTCTCAAAGCGGACGGTCTCGCCGTCGCGCATTGACCCGTAGAGCAGTACCCCGGAGACGTTGGTGCTCTCGTTGTCGTTTCCCGTGATGGTGAGGTTGCTCACCTTGACGTCGAGCTGTCCGCTCCGCGCGGGGGCGTCGTAGTCGTAGGAGTAGATGCTCTCCTCCGTCTTGTCGGAGAGGAACACACGACCGTTGCAGTTGACCGTGGCCTGCGAGGTCGAGCCCGTGTCGCCGATGATCTCGATGTAACCGCTCTCGAGGGCAAGCATCGGGATCTCGACACGTGCGTCTCGCTTGTCGTTGACGGGATTGGAGGCGCTGAGGTAGATGCGCGTGGGCTGGCTGGCGGTGCCGCCCTTGACTATGTACTGGTAGATTTCAACGTCGCCCGAGAGAATGTAGGTCTTGCCTGCCTCGAGCGTAATCTTGTTGATGCCATAGGGGTTCGAGAGCTCGCTCTTGAGCTGTACGGGCCTGATGGCGTTGCTTGGCGCGGCGATGGCGGGCGTGGGCAAGACGGTCGTTGCCGCCGCAACGCCGCCAAGCGTCAGTGTTCCGGCGAGCGCGCAGGCAAGCGCGTGCCTCAGGATGGCTCTCTTCATATGGCACTCCTCTGTCCTGGAGATCAGTTACGTGAGGGGTGTGTTTGAGCTGCGTTTTCAGCCAATTGTCAGAGATGATGGGCCGTGGCTTGGCCCCTTGGCGCGAACGGGTCCCTCTCGGGCGCGAAATGAAGGCGTCTCGGCGAGCGGCGGTCCCTGGCCGCGGGCACGCAAAGCCGCGGATTATGTGAAGGCGCTTACGAGAGGGGCCTCGGCTGCGCTAGGGTGGTTCTCGTACACGGAATGTAGTCGCAGCCGGCGAAAACGCAGACGGGCGAGATGAAGTTCATGCCTTCATCTCGCCCGTTTTTTGTTGCTGCGGCCGACAAAAGGAAAGGACCCGCCCACCAATGCCCACCAACAAGCGAGAGAGCCTCATCTTCACGTTCATCATGTGCTTCTGCATGGTGCTGTGGATGTCCATCTACAACGTTGCCCGCATGTACGGCCACCTTGGCATGGACGTGCTTGTCGACGCGTGGGTGGGATTCCCGCCGGCGTACGTGTTCGCCATGCTGTGCGATTGGTTCGTTGCGAGCCCGCTTGCGAAGGGCTTTGCGTTCAAGCACCTGGTGACGCCGGGCAAGAGCTCGCCTCGCGCCATGACGCTGGCCGTCTCGAGCTGCATGGTGGTGCCCATGGTGATCATCATGTCGCTGTACGGTGCGTTCGAGGGCGCGCTGCATGCGGGGACGCTTGCCGTTGTTCCCATGGCCTGGCTCACGAATATCCCTTGGAACTTCGTCATGGCGCTTCCCTGGAACCTGCTCATTGCCGGTCCCGTTGCCCGCTTTGCGTTCCGCCGCGCGTTCCCCATGGGAACGGTGCTTGACGAGCCCATGACCATCGAGGTTGCCTAGCGGGTTGCCCTGACACTCCCTCACGCCCCAAAGCCGCCCAGAAGTCTTTGACGCCTCTGGGCGGCTTTTTGTGCAAACATTTATGGGCGAGAAAAGCTGGGGGAGGGGTGATAGGAACCGTGAGGGTTGCGATCTGCGATGACGACGCGGCGTTTCTTGCCGGGTCGTCGGTAATGGTGCGGGCGTGGGCGGCGTGCGAGGGTGTGTCCGTCGAGGTCTCCTGCAGAAGCGACGGGGCGTCGCTTCTGGCCCTGTGCCGCGCGTCTCGCCAGGACCTCGTGCTGCTCGACATCGTCATGCCGGGCGAGTCGGGCATGGACGTGGCGCGAGAGCTCCGCGAGCGAGACGGCGCCGTGCGCATCGCGTTTCTCACCTCGAGCCCCGAGTACGCCGTCGACTCCTACGAGGTCCGCGCCTCCGAGTACCTGCTCAAGCCCGTCTCGCGTGGGCGCCTGGAGCGGCTGCTCGCGGAGTGCGCGCGTGCGAGTGTCGAGGAGGGCGCGAGTGTCGTGGCGAAGACGGCCTTTGGCTACCAGCGCGTCTTTCTTGGAGACGTCGAGTGCGTCGAGGCACGCAACAAGCGGGTCCTGTTCTGGCTGCGTGACGGTGCCTGCGTGGAGGCCGTCGAGCCGCTGCACGCCTACGAGCAGCGCCTTACCACCGACGAGGGCTTCTTCAAGTGCCACCGCAGCTACCTGGTGAACCTTGCCAACGTCGAGCGCTTCAGCGCCACGGACGCCGTCATGCGCTCCGGGCGCGTGGTGCCTGTGGCTCGCAGCGTGCACAGGGAGTTCCAGGAGGCGTACTTTGCCATGAGGTTCGCGGGCTAGGAGGGCCTATGCTCGAGACCATCCTGTGGATTGTCCACAACGCAACGACGCTGCTGTTTGGCGTCCTCGTGTCCGCGGCGGTCCTCGACGTGCGCATGGAGCGCGCCAACGTCTTGTGGCTGCTGGGGTTCTCCGCCGTCTCGGGCGCGGCGTTTGCGCTGGTGAACGCCTGGGCGGGCGAGCTTGTGGCGCGCCAGCTCTACCCGCTTGTGGTGCATGCTCCCCTTGCCGTCTTTCTTGCGTGGCGGTTCCGCCGGCGCGTGTCGCTGTGCGTGTTCGCGGTGCTCGTGGCCTACCTGTGCTGCCAGGTGAGCAACTGGGTGGGACTCCTGTCCCTGTGGGCGAGCGGGTCGATGTGCGTCTACTACGGCGTGCGCGTGGTTGTGACCGTGACGGTGCTTGTCGTGCTGCTCCGGACGCTTGCCAGCATGGGTGGCTGGATTCTGGAGAAGTCCGGCGCATCGCTTGCGCTCTTTGCGATGCTGCCGGCCGTCTACTACGTGTTCGACTACGTCACGAACGTGTACGCGAGTCTCCCAAACTCGGGGCCCAAGGTGGTCTCGGAGTTCACGGCGTTTGTGCTGTGCCTCTTCTACCTGGTGTTTCTCTTCTCCTACTTTAAGCAGTACGAGGAGCGCTCTGCTGCCGAGAAGCTCAACTGGATGCTCGAGACCGAGCTTGCCCAGGCGTCTCGCGAGGTGGAGGCGCAGCGCAGAAGCGTGCGGGAGATTCGCGTGCTGCGCCATGACATGCGCCACTACTTGCAGGGCATCTCGCTTCTCGTGGGACAGGGAGACGAGAAGGGCGCCCAGGAGCGGATTGCCGAGGTCATTGGGTTCATCGACCAGACGGTCGTGCGTCACTGGAGCGCGAACGACGTCGTGAACATGGCGCTGTCCACGTGGAGCGAGCGCGCCGAGGCCACGGGCGTGCGCTTCGAGGCCGAGGCCACGGTGCCGCGCGAGCTTCCCGTTCCGGAGGCGGACGTCTTCGCGATCATGTCGAACGCGCTCGAGAACGCCGTGAGGGCCGCTTCCGAGGCGGGCGAGGGGAACGATGTCGTTGAGGTGTCGCTGCGCGAGTCTGGCGGGAGGCTGCTGCTCTCGGTTGGCAACACGTTTGGCGAGGCACCTGAGCTCGTGGATGGCGTGCCCGTCCCTGCCCGGCGCGTCGATGACGCGGGCGTCGAGCATGGCCTGGGCGTGCAGAGCATGAGGAGGGCCGCCGAGCGTCTGGGCGGCAACCTCCTGTGCTCCGTCGAGGACAGCTACTTCTGGCTGCGTGTTGTGCTGTAGCAGGGCATGCTCGCATGGCCGCGTCGGACGCACCCGGCCGGACCTATACTCGAGAAAGGCGGGCCAGCGAGGCCCGGGCGTCCTTAACTTGGAGGCAGAGCATGGAGATTGACGGCACTGAGATCAGGAAGGTGGCGTCGGTCGGGGCCGGCGTCATCGGGTACAGCTACGCGCTCAAGTTTGCGATGGCGGGCCTGGACGTTTGGGCCCAGAACCGCACGGAGGAGTCGAGCGAGCTTGCGCGGCAGCGCGTGGCGACCTCGCTGGAGTCCCTCGTGAAGAACGGCGTCTACACCGAGGGGGAGTCCGCGGCCATCGCGGGGCGCATCCACTACACCACCTCGATTGCCGAGGCGGTGGAGGGCGCCCAGTTCATCCAGGAGTCCTCGGCCGAGCACTACGAGGTCAAGTGGGAGCTCGTGGACGCCATCGAGGCCGCCGCGGAGCCCGATGCCATCATCGCGAGCTCGACGTCGGGGCTTCTCGTGACCGAGATTGCCAAGAACGCAAAGCATCCCGAGCGCTTCTGCGGCGGCCACCCCTACAACCCGCCTCACCTCATCCCGCTCGTGGAGATCACCAAGGGCGAGAAGACCAGTGAGCAGACCGTCGAGCGCGCCAAGGCGTTCTACTCCGCGATTGGCATGGAGCCCGTGGTGCTGCAGAAGGAGGCGCTTGGCTTCATCTGCAACCGCCTGCAGATGGCACTGTATCGCGAGGTGGCAAACCTCGTGCTCTCCGGCGTGTGCAGCGTTGAGGATGCCGACAAGGCCGTGACGTTTGGCCCGGGCATCCGTTGGGGCATCATGGGCCCGTCGCTCGTGTTCGAGCTCGGCGGCGGCAAGGGCGGCGTGTCCGGCCTCATGAACCACCTCAATGACTCGATCAGCCTGTGGCTCGCCGACATGGCCGACTGGAAGAGCTTCCCGCCTGAGTTCGCAAAGGTGGCCCAGGATGGCGTCAACGCCGAGCTCGCGAACCGAACGCCCGAGACGGGCAACACGCCCGAGAGCCTGGCCGAGTATCGCGACCACATGCTCATCGAGCTGCTGAAGCTTCACAAGAAGCTGTAGGACCAAAGGGGACGGGTTCCCGTGGCGCGAAGGATGAACCTGAGTGCCACCGGAACCCGTCCCCAATGGCACGGCTACTGGGCCACGTAGGCGCGGAGCAGCTCGTAGGTGTTGCGGACGCCGTCCATGTGGGAGCGCTCGTAGTTGTGCGAGGCGTAGACGCCCGGGCCGATGAGCCCGTGTCGGATGTCGAAGCCGGCCGTGAGTGTGGCCTCGACGTCGGAGCCGTAGTGCGGGTAGACGTCGATGGCATAGTCTAGCTCATGGGACTTGGCGAGCCCGGCCAGCTCGCTCACGAGGTCGTAGTTGTACGGGCCGCCGGAATCCTTGGCGCAGATGGAGACCATGCGCTCCGTGCAGCCGAGGTCCGCGCCCACGCAGCCCATGTCGACGCTGATCATGTCCTGGGTGTCCGCCGGGACCACGCTGCCGCCATGTCCTACCTCCTCATACACCGTGAACAGCAGGGAAACCTTGCGTGCAAGCGTAACCTCGCCCGCCACGACGGCTCGGGCAAGGCCGAGAAGGATCGAGGCAGAGAGCTTGTCGTCCAAAAAGCGGCTCTTGATGTAGCCGCTTGCGGTAATCGTGGTGCGCGGGTCCATGGCGATGATGTCGCCGGCCTGCACGCCCAGCGCCAGCGTCTCGTCCTTGGAGGAGACGTTCTCGTCGAGCAGGACCTCCATGTTCTTCTCGAGCTGCTCGACCTTCTCGTCGGCGACGTGGGCGGAGGGCTCGGTGTTGAGGACAACGCCCGTGTAGGTGCGGCCGTCACGGGTGTGGACGGTGCAGTTCTCGCCGTCGGCCGTGCGCCACTGGTGGCCGCCGAGCGTCGTGGGGCGAAGGCGTCCGTTGTCCTTGATGGAGCGCACCATGGCGCCGAGCGTGTCGACGTGGCTCGCGAGCACGAGCGGGCGGCCCGTGCCGCCAAGCTCAACGAGCACGTTGCCCTTGTTGGAGATTGTTGGCGCCAGGCCAAGGCCCGTGAGCGTGGTCACGAGGTAGTCCGTGGCGTGCTTGGTGTAGCCCGTGGGGCTGGGGATGGCCGTGAGCTCCGTGAGGCGCTCTGCGATGAAGCTGAGGTTGGAATCCATGTTGTCGCTCCGGTTCGTGATGGCTGTGCGAGCCCCATTATCGAGCAAAAAGCGCCCCGAGCTCGCGTGGGCTCGGGGCGCTCGACCTGCAAAAGGGGCTGTTCCTTTTGCAGGCTAGGCGAAGTAGGAGACGCCGCTCTCGAAGACGGGCATGAACTTGTTGCCCGGGACGTTGGCGTACAGGCCGTCGCCGCGGCGCTCGACGTGACCCATCTTGCCGAACACGCGGCCGTCGGGGCTCGTGATGCCCTCGACGCAGGCGATGGAGCCGTTGGGATTGACGCCGAGGTCCATGCTCGGGCGGCCATTCTCGTCCACGTACTGCGTGGCAACCTGGCCGTTGGCGACGAGCTGGGCGAGAACCTCGTCGCTGGCGACGAAGCGGCCCTCGCCGTGGGAGATGGCCACGGTGTAGTCGCTGCCTTGCTCGCAGGCGGAGAGCCACGGGGAGAGGTCGCTGCTCACGCGCGTGCGCACGAGGCGGCTCTGGTGGCGGCCAATCGTGTTGAACGTGAGCGTGGGGGCCTCGGGCGTGGCGTCGACGATGTCACCGTAGGGGACCAGGCCCAGCTTGATGAGTGCCTGGAAGCCGTTGCAGATGCCCAGCATGAGACCGTCGCGGCTCTGGAGCAGGTCTCGCACGGCGTCGGTGACCTCGGGGGCGCGGAAGAAGGCCGTGATGAACTTGGCCGAGCCGTCGGGCTCGTCGCCGCCGGAGAAGCCACCGGGGATCATGACGATCTGGCTCTTGCGGATGCGCTCGGCAAGCTCGTGGGTGCTCTGGGCGACCGCCTCGGGCGTGAGGTTGTTGATGACGTAGACGTCTGCCTCGGCGCCGGCGGTGCGGAAGGCGCGCGCGGAGTCGTACTCGCAGTTGTTGCCGGGGAACACCGGGATGGTCACGCGCGGGCGCGCGATCTTGGGGCCGGCGTAGACGTGGACGTCCTTGGCGTGGAAGTCGATGGCCTCAACGGCGGGAGCCTCGGACCCTGCGGGCGTGCGATAGGGGAAGACGCTCTCGATGGCGCCCTCCCAGGCCTGCTGGAGCTCGGCGAGGTCAATCGTCTCGCCTTCGGCGACGAGCTCGTAGGCCTCGGTCGTGCTGCCGAGAAGCGAGACGCTCACGGCATCGCTTGCCTGGGGGAGCTCCGCGCCGTCCGCGAGCTCCACGATGAAGCTGCCGTACGCGGGCGTGAACAGGCTGTCCGCGGGCACGTTGGCGTCAAGCGCCACGCCGAGCTGGTTGCCCACGCACATCTTGAACAGCGCCTCGGCGTCTCCGCCGTAGCCGGGCGTGGCGATGGCGAGCGCCGAGCTGCCCGCGACGAGCTTCTCGACCACGTCGAACGCCTCGAGAAGGCCGTCGACGCTCGGGCGATAGTCGTCGCCGTACTCCGCGGCCTCGATGCAGACGACGCGGTGGCTGGCACCCTTGAACTCGGGGGAGACGGCGCGGGCCGCCTTGCCCACGGCGACGGCGAAGCTGATGAGCGTGGGCGGCACGTTGAGCTCGCCCTGCTCGTCCTCGAAGCTGCCGCTCATGGAGTCCTTGCCGCCGATGGCGCCGGCGCCTAGGTCGATCTGGGCCATGAGAGCGCCGAGAACGGCGGCCGCGGGCTTGCCCCAGCGCTCGGGCTGCGTGCGCAGGCGCTCGAAGTACTCCTGGAACGAGAGGTAGGCGCTTCTGTGCTCGAAGCCGGCCGCCACGAGCTTGGAGATGCTTTCCACCACGGACAGGTAGGCTCCGGCGAACTGGTTCTTCTCCATGAGGTAGGGGTTGAAGCCCCAGGCCATGGCGCTCGCCGTGGTGGTCTCGCCGTCGACGGGGAACTTGGCGACCATGGCCGAGGTGGGCGTGAGCTGCGTCTTTCCGCCAAACGGCATGAGCACCGTGGCCGCGCCGATCGTGGAGTCGAAGCGCTCGGACAGGCCCTTGTTCGAGGCGACGTTGAGGTCGGTCACGAGCGAGTGCATGCGCTCGGTGAGCGTGTCGCCGGCCCACTCGGGCTCCCAACGCTCGGCCTTCTCCACGTGGACGTCCATGTGCTTGGGCGCGCCGTTGCTGGCGAGGAACTCGCGGGAGAGGTCGACGATCGTGTCGCCCCTCCAGCCGATGCGCACGCGGGGCTCCTCGGTGACGGTGGCGATGACTGTGGCCTCGAGGTTCTCCTCGCTGGCTAGCCCAAGGAATTCCTCGACGTCCTCGGGGGCGAGGGCCACGGCCATGCGCTCCTGGCTCTCGGAGATGGCGAGCTCGGTGCCGTCGAGGCCCTCGTACTTCTTGGTGACGCGGTCCAGGTCGATGGACAGGCCGTCTGCCAGCTCGCCCACGGCCACGGAGACGCCGCCGGCGCCAAAGTCGTTGCAGCGCTTGATGAGGCGGCACGCGTCGCCGCGGCGGAACAGGCGCTGGAGCTTGCGCTCGATGGGGGCGTTGCCCTTCTGGACCTCGGCGCCGCACTCCTCGAGGCTCTCGACGTTCTGGGTCTTGGAGCTGCCCGTGGCGCCGCCGATGCCGTCACGGCCGGTGCGGCCGCCGAGCAGCACGATCTTGTCGCCGGGTGCGGGGCACTCGCGGCGCACGTGGTCTGCGGGCGTGGCGCCCACGACGGCGCCCACCTCCATGCGCTTGGCCATGTAGCCGGGGTGATACAGCTCGCTCACCTGGCCAGTGGCAAGGCCGATCTGGTTGCCGTAGCTCGAGTAGCCGGCCGCGGCCGTGGTCACGAGCTTGCGCTGGGGGAGCTTGCCGGCACGCGTGCTGGCCACGGGCGCCGTGGGGTCGGCCGCACCGGTGACGCGCATGGCCTGGTAGACGTAGCTGCGGCCGGACAGCGGGTCGCGGATGGCGCCGCCGATGCAGGTGGCCGCGCCGCCGAAGGGCTCGATCTCGGTGGGGTGGTTGTGCGTCTCGTTCTTGAAGAGGAACAGCCAGTCCTCGTCCTTGCCGTCGACGTCCACCTTCACCTTGACGGTGCAGGCGTTGATCTCCTCGGACTCGTCGAGGTTGGTGAGGATGCCCTCGTGCTTGAGCCACTTGGCGCCGATCGTGCCCATGTCCATGAGGCACACCGGCTTGGCGTCGCGGCCAAGCTCGTGGCGAATCTCGAGGTACTTGTCGAACGCGGCCTGAACGACCTCGTCATCGATCTGGACGTTGTCGAGCTGCGTGCCAAACGTGGTGTGGCGGCAGTGGTCGGACCAGTAGGTGTCGATGACGCGAATCTCGGTGATGGTGGGGTTGCGGTGCTCGCCGGCGAAGTAGCGCTGGCAGAACGTGATGTCGGCGAGGTCCATGGCCAGGCCACGCTCTGCGATGAAGGCGGCGAGGCCCTCCTCGTCCAGGTCGAGGAAGCCGTCGAGCACCTCGACGGGCTTGGGCGTGGCGACGCTCAGCTTGAGCGTGTCCTTGGGCGCGAGAGACGCCTCGCGGGCCTCGACGGGGTTGATGACGTAGTGCTTGATGGCCTCGACGTCCGTCTCGGAGAGCGTGCCTGCGAGCACGTAGACCTTGGCGGAGCGAACGTCGGGGCGGTCGCCGGCGCTGATGAGCTGGACGCACTCGCTTGCGGAGTCTGCGCGCTGGTCGAACTGGCCGGGCAGGTACTCCACGGCAAAGACGGAGGTGTTGCCTGGCGTGCTGGCGACGTTGCTGTTCGCGTCGAGCTCAAGGCCCTCGACGGGTAGCTCGCGCGTGGCGACGTCAACCTGCGGCTCGCTGAAAACGACGGGCACGCAGCGCTCAAAGAGGTCCTCGCCTATCCCCTCGACGTCGTAGCGGTTGATGATGCGCAGCCCCGTGAGGCCGCTGACGCCAAGGATGGTGCGCAGCTCATGCGCGAGCTGCTGCGCCTCCACGTCGAAGCCCGGCTTCTTCTCAACGTAGATGCGGAAGACCATTCGTCCTGCCCTTCTCGGTGTTGGACGTGCCCACCCTGCTGCGGGCAGCGCCCGTATCCGTATATGTGGCGTGCCGCGTGTGGCGGCGCGGTCGTGCGGTTGCGACACAGCTGGGCGGCCGCAACCAAGCCTTTATTATGACGCGAGAAGGGCGAAAAAGTGCCGCGAGAATGGACGGGAACGTTCACAATCACTAGGGAGAAGAGAGTGCATGCGAGGCGCGGCCGGGCTTGCGGCCACGCGTGGAAAGGCCGATGAGGGCATGACGAGCTATGAGGCAACGAACGATGACTTCCTCCATCTCGACGACGGGCTGCCGGCCGACATCGCGCGGCTCAAGGACGCCGGCGAGCTTGGCCGTGCCGTGCGCCTCATCGAGGCCGAGCTTGACGCCGGGACCCGCCCCGAGCTCGCCGCGTGCCTGCGCGCCGAGCGTGCCCGCCTGCTGAGGACGCCGCTCGACTTTAGCGTGACGCGTGAGCGGGCCATCGCCGAGGTTCGCGAGGAGTGGCCGGAGTTTGGCGAGGCGGACCTCGATAGGCTCATCGACCACGGGCGCGTGGACTGGCGCCTCGTCGAGGGCGAGCAGCGATTCCTGCCGAGCTTCTTCGACGCGCTGCGCAAGTATCCCGAGGAGATGCCGGGCATGGACTGCCCCAGGCCCGACCGCACGGCCCAGCTCGCGACCATCGCCGAGATGCGCAAGGCGGGCGCGGCCGAGCGCCACGTCCATATCCACGCGAGCATCGCCGCGGGCGACGCTGTGCACGTGGGGCCCGAGACGCCCGTGCGCTGCTGGCTTCCGCTGCCCGCCGCGTGCCCGCAAATCTGTGACGTCCGTCTGCTTGATGCCACGGCTGGTGTCCAGGTTGCGCCGGCGGATGCGCCGCAGCGCACGGCCTATTGGGAGGCGGCCGGTCAGCGTGAATTCTTCGTGGACTACGAGTACACGATTCGCGCGCCCTACGTGGACCTTTGGGCCGAGAAGCCAGCGCCCGCAGCCGCGGACGCCCGCTTTGCGCCGGCTCCTGCGCCCACGGTTGCCGACGTCTCCGAGAGGCGGCCGCACGTCACGTTCACGCCGTACCTCCGCGAGCTCGCGGACCGGCTGTTCGCCGACATTGCCGCGGACGACCAGCTCGGCCGCGCGCGTGCGGCCTACGACTACGTGACGAAGAACGTGGACTATCGCTTCCAGCCTGCCTACCTGCTGCTTGACCCCATCGCAGATTCCTGCGCCAAGTCACTGCGCGGCGACTGCGGCGTCTTTGCCCTCACGTTCATCACGCTGTGCCGCCTGGGCGGCGTGCCGGCGCGCTGGCAGAGCGGTCTGTATGCGGCGCCCGCCGAGGTGGGCCCGCACGATTGGGCGATGTTTTACGTGGACGGCCTGGGCTGGATGTGGGCCGACTGCTCGTTTGGCTCTGCCGCCCGCCGCGATGGGGACGAGCAGCGCCGCAGGTTCTACTTTGGCAACCTGGGTCCCTGGCGCATGGTGGCCAACTCCGAGTTCATGGCGCCGCTCACGCCGGCGTGCGACATCCTGCGAAACGACCCCTTCGACAACCAGGTGGGCGAGCTTGTCGTGGACGGCCGCGGCCTCACCTCTCACGACTTCACCTGGAAGACCGAGCTCGTCTCGATGCGGTGACACTTGGGGACGGGGTCAAACTGTCACCGTGGGCGTGACAAAGGTGCCGGTGTCAATTGTCACCGTCGCCACCTGCTAGACTCGTGAGCCATGACGCCAGCCAACCGAGACATACCCGAGTTACTTGCTCCCGCCGGAGACCGTGAGGCATTCCTCGCGGCCGTGGCGGCGGGCGCCGACGCCATCTACTGCGGCGTCACGGGCCAGCTGAACGCCCGCAGGCGTGCGGGAGGCATTGCTTCCGCCGAGCTCGCGGACCTGTGCGAGCTTGCCCATGGCCATGGCGTCCGCGTCTACGTGACGATGAACGTGGTTGTGAAGCAGGCCGAGCTCGTGGACGCGCTCGCGGCGGCAAGGTTCGCGTTTGGCGCCGGGGCGGATGCCCTCATCATCCAGGACCTGGGCTTTATTGCCGCGGTGCGCGAGGCGTGCCCGGATGCGGAGATTCACGTCTCCACCCAGGCGAACGTCCACGACGCCCGTGGCGTGCGTCTGTGCGAGAAGCTTGGCGCCGCGCGCGTGACGCTCTCGCGCGAGCTGCCGCTCCAGGAGATCGCGAGCATTGCCGCCGAGACAAGCGCCGAACTCGAGGTGTTCTCGCACGGAGCAATTTGCCCCAGCTACTCGGGGGTGTGTATGCTCTCGAGCTTTCTGCGCCAGGGGCGCTCGCCCAACCGCGGCCTTTGCGCCCAGCCGTGCCGCCTGCCGTTCGACCTCGTGGGCGAGAATGGCGTGCGACTACAGCCCGCCTCGCGCGAGCGTGCCCTGTGCACGCATGACAACTGCGTCATCGATGACCTCGCCGCGCTGGCGGCTGCGGGCGTGGCGTCGCTCAAGCTTGAGGGCCGCATGAAGCCGGCTGCCTATGTGTGGGCCGTGACCTCGGCGTATCGCGCGGTGCTCGATGCGCTCGCGAGAGGCGAGCGGGATGTGCCGCCCGCGGTGCGTCGCACGCTCAAGCGCAGCTTCAACCGGGGCCTTACGGATGCCTACCTGCAGGGGACGTCTGCCAACGAGCTCATGAGCTACGAGCGGAGCGGAAACCGCGGCGAGCTTGTGGGCGAGCTCGTGTCCTTCGAGCCCGAACCTGGCTTCGTTCCGCGTGACGGCCAGCAGATCCGTGGCACCGTGACGCTTGCTCTTGCGGCCTCCGTTGGTGCGGGCGACTCGCTTGAGCTGCGGCCCGTTGATGACCCGGAGCGGTTCATGGTCGTTCTGGCGCCCGGGCCGTGCGAGGCGGGAGGCATGCTGCGCTGTCGCGTTCCTCGTCCCATGTCGGCCGGCTGCGAGGTGCGTCTTACGAGGAGCGTTGCGTTGCTTGATGCGGCCGCAAGGGCGGTGAGCGAGCTTGAGCGGGAGCTGTGAGCTGTGCGCGCTCGTGGCAAGCGTCGAGGATGCGGCGCCGATGCGCGCCGCTGGTGCCACGCGCATCTACCTCGACGTTATTGATATTGAGCCAACGGAGCGGCTTCTTGACGTCGTTGTCCGTAAGGGCCTCGTTCCCGTCCTGGACGAGGTTTGTCGCGAGCCAGACCACGCCCGTCTTGACGCATGGGTGCGCTCGGGCCTTCCCGTCGCCGTGGGCAACGTCTCGGAGCTCTCCTTTGCCTGCGAGCTCGGGGCGCTGGCGGAGACGCGCAGCTGCATTCCCGTGCATAACACTTCTACGCTGCAGGTCATTGGCGAGCTGGGCGCTCGCTTCGCCTGGCTGTCGCCTGAGCTTTCGCTGACCGAGACGTGCGAGCTGGCGAGCACGCGCGTGCTGCCCGTGGGCGTGTGCGTCTACGGGCGGCCTCGCCTCATGACGTGCGAGCACTGCGCCCTGCAGGTTGCCTATGACTGCGACCGCGACCATGCGCGTTGCCCGCACCGGCGCGGGCGCCACTGGCTCGTGAACATCGACGACCGCCATCTGCCCGTGCGCACGGACGAACGCGGCCGTTCTCGCGTGTATCTCGACGAACCCGTTGACCTCGTGGGCCATGCCCATGAGCTTGCCGAGGTGGGCGTGAGCCGCCTTCTCGTGGACGCCACGACGACGAGCGTCCCCGAGGCGTGCGATGCCCTGTGCCGTCTGCACCGCGCCCTGGCCGGCGAGCCCGTGAGCTCGCCCAATTCCGCGGGCCTAAGCGAGACGGGCGTTCAGTAGCTAACGCGCTGTCCCTACGCGGACCGTCTCGTGTTGGGGCGTTTGCTCTTCTTAATCGCGATGATCCGCGAAACGAACATGCTCATCGCGATTAACCAGAGCAAACGCGTACGTGCGGCATATTAGACGGCCCGGGTGCCGCGTCGCCGATTGGGGACTGCCGTCTGTCGCTGCGATGGTTTGCCGGCCGGCTAGCTTGGCTATGGTCTCTCTTGTTGGACGAATCGATGCGGGTGACGCCCGCGAGAGGGAGGAACGATGGCAGACCTTACCGGCAAGAGCGCGCTCATCATCGTCGAGGGCTACGGCACCGAGGAGCCCGAGCTTCTCGAGCCCGCGGCATATCTGCGCGAGCATGGCGCGAACGTCACCATCGCCGCTGCTCAGAACCCCATCGACTGTGTGATGGGCGACCGCTACGACTCTCAGCGGATCGTGCCTGACAAGACGCTGGCCGAGGTTGGCGCCGAGGGCTATGACGTGCTTGTCGTGCCGGGCGGCACCGTCAACATGGACCGTCTACGCATCAACCCCGAGGCGCATCGCATCATGTGCGAGTTCATGGACGCCAAGAAGGTCGTCGCCTGCATCTGCCATGGGCCGTGGCTGCTCGTGAACGCCGGCGTTGCCAAGGGCAAGACGGTGACGAGCTGCGAGTTCAACCGCATCGACATGGAGAATGGCGGCTTTGTCTGGGTGGACGAGGAGGCACATGTCGACGACTCCGACGGTCAGACGCTCGTCACGAGCCGCTGCCCGGACGACATCCCCGCCTTCTGCGCCGCCATCGAGGCTGCCTTGGCGTAGGCGCGGCAGACATAGTTTTCACCACGCAACCTGCTATTTGCCTAGTTTCGAGTGGAGGGACGTCTCCGGCTTTACGAAGGCTGAGATGAGCCACCTGAACGAGATTCTCCATTCGACTGCCAATGGATAGCAAAACGGCCCGAGGCAAGCTGCCCCGGGCCGCGCCTATTTGCATTGTTAGGCTGCGATTAGTTGTCCATCACGCCGTCGGTCCAGGCGGCGGTGTCCTCGATGCGCAGGACGTTCGCGACGCTGCGCACGCAGGAGGTCTCGGCGAGCTCGGCTGCCGCTGCCTGCATGTTCTTCTCGAGCGCCTTGTGCGTGAGGAAGACGACGGAGCAGGCGTCGCCCGCGGCCGAGCCATCCTCGAGCTGGTTGATGAGGCTGATCGAGATGTCATGCTTGGCGAAGACGTTCACGGTCTCGGCCAGGGCACCCACGCGGTCTGCCACGGTGAGGCGGACGTAGTACTTCGTCTCGAGCTCGTCCATGGGGCGCAGCGGCAGCGTGTGCGAGAACGGCTCTGCCTCGGGAAGCGGCGTGGCGCCCTTGGAGATGGGGTCGGCGAGCGTCATGATGTCGCCCACGACGGCGCTTGCCGTGGGGAAGGAGCCGGCACCGGCACCGTAGAACATCGTCTCTCCCACGGCGTCGCCCACAACGTACACGGCGTTCATGGCGCCGGAGACCTTGGCGAGCTGGTGGTCAAGCGGAATCATCGTGGGGTGCACGCGCACGTCCACGCCGTCTGCCGTGTTGCGGGCGATGCCGAGCAGCTTGATGGTGTAGCCAAGCTCGTGGGCCACGGCGATGTCCTCGGCGGCGATGGTGCGAATGCCCTGCTGGTAGACGTCATCGGTGGTCACGCGCGTGCCAAAGCCGATGGACGCGAGAATGGCCGTCTTGCTGGCGGCGTCAAAGCCGTCGACGTCCGCGGAGGGGTCGGCCTCGGCGTAGCCCTTGGCCTGGGCGTCGGCGAGGACGTCAGCGTAGTCGGCGCCCTCGGACTCCATGCGGCTGAGGATGTAGTTGGTGGTGCCGTTGAGGATGCCGGCGATCGTGAGAATCTTGTTGCCCACGAGGTCGTGCTCGAGCGTGCTCACGATGGGGATGCCACCGCCACAGCTCGCCTCGCACTTGAGCTGCACGCCGTTCTCGCGCGCCTTGGCCGCAAGCGCCTCGACGTGGCGTCCGAGCAGGGCCTTGTTGGCCGTGACGACGTGCTTGCCGGCGGCGAAGGCGGCCTCGTAGATCTCGGTGGCGGGGTGCTCGCCGCCGATGAGCTCCACGACGACGTCAACGGCGGGGTCGGAGACGACGTCGTGCCAGTCAGTGGTGAAGGCGTCGCTGGGGATGCCGCAAGCGCTCGCGGCCTCTGGGTCGAGGGCGCAGGCGCGGGCGATGCCCAGGTCGATGCCGTAGTTGGCGACGTAGTCGTCGTGGTGGGAGAGGATTAGGCGGGCAACTCCGCCGCCCACGGTGCCAAGTCCGATGATGCCAACGTTCACGGTGCGCATTGGGTCTCCTTTGCGTTTCGTGCGGCGGGCGCCCGCCCGCTGTGTGTTCCTAAGCTTTCTGAGCACAGCCGATTGTAGCCGAGCGGGGTCGTGCCAGGGTTTCCGTCGTGTGACTAGCCGCGCTCCACGCGTCCCTGGCGCTCGCGTCTTGCGGCGAGCGCCTTCTGGACCGATTCCTTTGACATGCGATCATCTCCTACCATCACTATAGGGATTGGTGCGGCGTCCGGTGATTGGCACGGACGCTTGGCCCTTGGCTCCCGCGGCGAGACTACCTGTTGTCTGCGATGACCTCGAGGAACGCCTCGCCGTAGCGCTCGGCTTTCTTTGTCCCCACGCCCGACACCTCGAGCAGCTCGTCTGGCGTTGTGGGACGCTTACGGCACATGTCTTCGAGCGTGGCGTTGTTGAAGATGAGGTAGGGAGGGACCTGCTGCTCGCGGGCAAGCCGTGTGCGCAGGGAGCGAAGGGCCTCGAAGAGCTCTGCCTGCTCAGGCGTGAGGTCCGGCAACTCTGCCGCGGACGCGCCACGCGTGCGCCCCTCGGGCCTTGGCTTGCGGGGCCTTCCCTTGGCGACGCGCATGACGAACGGCTTGTCGCCCTTCATGAACACGGCGCCGCGCCCGGCGAGAACGAGCGTGGGATAGTCTCCCTGCGCGCGCGTGAGGAACTCGCGGTAGACGAGCTCGTCGATGATGGCGCGGATGCGTGGGACGGGGACGTCTGCCATGATCCCGTAGGTGGAAAGACTGTCCCAGCCGCGCTCGAGGACCTTGGCGGCCTTGGAGCCGCGCAGGATGTCGACGATGGAGCCGGCGCCCACGCTCGTGGCGGGGTTGCCGCAGGCAATCGCGTGCTGGCGCACGCGAGCCACACAGCTCAGGATCTTGAGCGCGTTCGTGCGCTCATCGACCTCCTCGTAGTCTGCGAGGCAGTTGCCGCAGTTTCCGCAGTAGGCGGGAGCCTCCTCGCCAAAGTAGCGCAGGATGAACGAACGGAGGCAGTCCGTGGTCGTTGCGTAGAAGACCATCTGGCGCAGGCGCTGCTCGTCTGCCTCGTGCATGGCCTGGAGCTGGTCGGGCGTGAGGTCGGTGCGCTCCGTGCGGCTCAGGAGAAACTCTGCGGTGTGGACGTCCCCGGCGGTGTAGAGCAGCAGACATTCCGCCTTCGTGCCGTCTCGCCCGGCGCGGCCCGCCTCCTGGTAGTAGTTCTCGAGCGACAGAGGCAGGTTGTAGTGGACGACGTAGCTCACGTTGCTCTTGTCGATGCCCATGCCAAACGCGTTCGTGGCCACCATGACGGGGCTGCGGTCATAGATGAAGTCTGCCTGGTTGCGGTCGCGCTCCTCGGGCGAGAGGCCGGCGTGGTAGCGTGTGGCGGCAACTCCCTGCTCGCGGAGCATGTCGCAGACGTCCTCGACGGCGCGGCGGCTCATGCAGTAGACGATGCCGGAGCTCTGCTCATGCGCGCGAACGAACTCGAGGAGCGCCTTGTCCTTTGCGCGCTTGCCGCTTGGCCGCTCCACGGCAAACGAGAGGTTGGGGCGGTCGAAGCTCGCCACGACGCGAAGCGGGTCTCGCAGGCCAAGCGTGCCCTCGATGTCCTCGCGAACCTGGCGCGTGGCCGTGGCGGTGAGTGCCATGACGGGCGGGCGCGTGGGCAGTGCGTCGATGAAGTCACAGATGCGCTGGTAGCTGGGGCGGAAGTCGTTTCCCCACTGCGAGATGCAGTGCGCCTCGTCCACGGCGAGCAGGCTGAGGCCGTGGCTTTGCACCACGTCGAGAAAGGCCGGGTCTGCCAGGCGTTCTGGGGCCACGTAGACCAGATTCAGCAGGCCGCGTGACATCTCGATGAGGGTCTGGCTGCGCTCGTGGGCGTCGAGCGCGCTGTTGAGGCATGCCGCCGCAACGCCAAGCTCGCGCAGAGCCATGACCTGGTCTGACATGAGCGAGATGAGCGGCGAGACCACGATGGTGAGGCCGCCGAGCGCAAGTGCCGGCACCTGGTAGCAGATGGACTTGCCGGCAGACGTCGGCATGACGGCCATGACGTCTCGCCCGGAGACGGCCGCCTCGACGATTTGCTCCTGGTGGGGGCGAAACGTCGGGTAGCCAAACGTCTGGTGCAGGATGTCGAGGGGACGCGCGCTCACAGGCGGCCTCCTTCCGCGGATATGGGCGTGGGCGGGTCGATGAGCCCGCGCGTGACGGCGCGCGCGTAGGCGGCCAGCCCCGCGCCGTGCCTGAACTCACCGGAGGCGATGAGGGCCGCAAGCTCGCCAAGGAGCACCTCGCGCCTGCGGATGCTCTCGCTGGGGTCTGGGTGCGCACTCCCGGCATGGGCGTCGCAGCGGGCGAGGAACAGATGGATGGTCTCTGCCGTGGCGCCGGGCGAGGGATGGAAGGGGCCAAGGTCGACGAGCTCGCGTGCCGTGTAGCCGGTCTCCTCGGCAAGCTCGCGGGCGGCGGTGCGGGAGGGCTGCTCGCCCGGGTCGATGGCGCCTGCCGGAAGCTCTACCTGCATGCTGCCCGTTGCCGGGCGAAACTGCCTGACGAGCACCGTGCGGGCGTGGGCACCCTCGCCGATGACGGGCAGGATGCACACGCCGGGGCGTATGCGCAGAAACGAGTAGGGAAACTCCCCTCCGTTGACGTGAAGGCTTCCCACGGAGACCTGGAAGCGGTCTGCGTCCAGGCATTGCCGCTCCACGTAGCTGGTCTCGTTCGTCTGGCTCTCCATCATGCTCCCTTCTGCGTCACTGCCCCGATTGTACGCGCCACGCCCACATTCCTAGCGCTGCCAGTCGAGCTCCCATATGTCCTCGAACAGGATGCGCGGGCCGGGAGCTGCGCCCCTCCCCGCAAGCTCGAGCGTCCGAAACGTTGCGTCCACCTGGCGAACCGTGCCCGTGGTGCTTACGTAGGCACTGTGGGCGTAGTGGACCACGGAGACGACGTCTCCCTTGCGCAGGCGGGCGAGCATGCGCGATATGCGCTCCGCCCGCTCCTCGGTCATGGCGTGCCGGGGCTCGGCCGTGCGCTCCTGCTCGCGGACGAGGTCGTAGTAGCCGTTGAGTGCCGCGAACGGCATGAACTGCGAGACGTCCGACGCATGCGCGGGCCGAGCCGCCGGCGAGGACGTGCTTCCGAGTCGATTGCTATGCATTGTGGCCTCCCACCTGCGCGTTTCTGTCGCGGCCCGTGGCCTCCTCGCGGAAGCTCCTGCCGCGCACGATCGCGTTTTTCCCAAAGCGTTGTTTTACGGCGAGCGTTGCTTGCGTGAGGCGCCGCTCGCTCTCCTCGGCCCCCACGTCCGTGAAGAGCGTGAGCTCAGCGTCTGCCTCGTTGACAAGCGCCCCGAAGCCAAGACCCAGGCGCTTCACCATGCGGTCCTTGTCAACGGCCCCGTCAAACAGTCGCTCGACCTCGCGCATGAGTGCCTCGCGAGACGACGTGTGGGCCACGAGCTTGTGCGAGGCGGCCGCGTGGGGCCCGCGATGCGCCGCGGCCAGCTCCCAGTCCAGGTCCGTCATGTGGTAGCCGGCCCACACGGAGACATGTCCGCACGCCAGGCGCTTGCTCACGAGCTCGAGCACGCCCTCGTCCACCATCTCGCGCATGACGGTGAGCGCCTCGGCTGCCGTGTAGGGCTGCGTGAGCACCTGGCCTACGCTGATGGAGTGTTGCTGCGGTTCGTAGGACTGGATCTGGGCGATGGTGCAGTTCTCGATGCCGCGCGCGTGCTCCATGAGGTGCGTGGCGTTCACGCCGAACTCGCGCCGAAGCGTTGCCTCGTCCATGGCGACGATTCCCGCGAGGTCTCGCACGCCGTAGCGCCACTCGAGCTTTCTGGCGATGTTGGGGCCTATCTGCCAGATGTCCGTGATGGGGCGATGGTGCCAGATCTTGGCGCGGAAGCGCTCCCCGTCCAGGACGCCAATATGGCTCTCCTCGTGCTTTGCCTGGATGTCGAGGGCAACCTTGGCGAGGAACAGGTTCGTGCCCACCCCGGCCGTGGCGCAGATCCCCGTCTCTGTGCGCACCGCGTCCATGAGCATGCGCGCGAGCCCCACGCCGTCCGTGTCATAGAGCGAAAGGTAGGGGGTGGCGTCGATGAAGCACTCGTCAATCGAGTAGACGTGGATGTCTTCCCTTGCAATGAAGCGCAGGTAGATGCTGTAGATCTGCGCGGAGACCTCCATGTAGCGCTTCATGTGGGGGCGTATGGCGCGGTAGTGGATGCCCTTGGGGATCTGGAACAGGCGCGGCCTGCCCGAGAGGCCCTTTGCCTTGATGGCAGGGGAGAGGGCCAGGCAGATGGTGCCGGGCCCGCGGCTTGTGTCTGCCACCACGAGGTCCGTCTCGAACGGGTCAAGCCCGTGGTCGATGCACTCGACGGAGGCGTAGAAGCTCTTGAGGTCAATGCACAGGTAGATGCGCCCCGTGTCTGTGGGGTCGTTTGGCTGTGCCGCTCCCTGCATGGTCCTCGCCTCCGTCTGCAAACACGTGTTCGTACATGACGCATCACATCATGCAACGGATTCCGGACAATATGCAAGGCCCCTTGCGCGTCCACAAAGGCGGCACGAGGTGTTCGAGGAAGGTGGAGCGCCCGGTCCTAGGCAGTGATTTTTGCGATGAGGTTGCCTAGGTCGCGCGCGCCATAGATCACGGCGGCGACTCGTACGGTTTTGCCATCGACGAAATAGAGAATGGCATATTTGCCCCAGCGAGCCTGGCGAATCTCCGAGCCGTTGGCCGTGGTTCCGACGGTGTGGTTCCTCGCCGGCATGGTGGCGAGCGACTCTATGACATCAAGAATCCCACTGACCGTGCGTCGTGCAGCTCCAGGCTCCGCCAGCCGTTCGGAGATGTATTCGCGCATCAGGCGCAGGTCCTCGAGCGCACCATCGCCGATGAGGACCTCAAAGCGCTTGGGCTCATCCTCTGCGCTCATGCGAGGAGTGCGGCTCGTGCGGAGCCAACGGATGTGCCGGAGTTTTTGGCACTCTTGAGGTGGCCCTCGAGAAACGAGGCGAGCTCCGCGTCGCTCATCCGGTCTGCGTTGATGGCGTCTGGGGCCTCTGGCAGCTTTGCCGCAAAGGGGATGCCTCCCGTGAGGATGATCTGACGCAGGTACATGGTGATGGCGGTGGACATGGGGATGCCGAGCTGCTCGAGCACCCTCTCCGCTCCCTGTTTGTCCGCTGGGCTAACGCGCAGATTGAGTGTTGCGGTCTTTTCCATGCCAACTCCCCTCATGTTAGGCAAATTGTAACGCAAACGCATATGCGATGTAACGTTACCTGCCCACGTGGCCGTCTCGCGCGTAGAAGGCGCGGTTGTTGGGGGTCTCGTCCACCTCTACCTGCGAGACGGGCAGGCCCTTCTCGGCCAGGCGGTCAAAGAACCAGCGCGCGAGGTTCTCGGCCGTCGTGCGGAACGGCAGGACGGTGAGCGAGAAGCCCTCGCCCTCGAGTGCGGCCATCGTGGCAACCG
>ERZ1034917.657-NODE-657-length-29251-cov-15.459446_pt1 | contig 29251 bp, 29 predicted proteins | sample MGYA00520605_ERZ1034917 | MGnify/ENA primary metagenome ERZ1034917 (study PRJEB33766, sample SAMN09781784) | gut metagenome | biome: gut microbiome | host: Homo sapiens | place: Madagascar | study: EMG produced TPA metagenomics assembly of the PRJNA485056 data... | reverse complement strand
GTACAGATTATATTTTAGGCTTAACAAATAATCCAAATCCCTATGATTAAATCACTTGAACAACCAAAAAATTAAAAAAGTACTAAATTTTTAGGGGCATATATCGACATTGCTACATTTATTAAACTCCTTAAGCCTATTATTGCTACTTTCATATTCTATCACCTTTTTAAGAATATATTTAAAGTAGGTTTTTTATACCAATTATAGTCCATGTTTGGAATATGTTCAATATTAAAACTACATCCTATCATTTATATAGGTGATAAAAAATGATAACTTACGACCCATTCTGGAAAACTTTAAAAGACAGAGGATTAACAACATATACTTTAATAGAAAAATTTGGTTTTAGCAGTCATACAATTCATAGATTAAGACATAATGGCGGCACATCAACTAGTTTAATTGACGTACTTTGCAAATTACTCAATTGTAAAGTAGAAGATATATTAAAATATGTTCCAGATGATCAAATTGAATCACCTGAACATCCTACGAATTATCAGAAAAAATAACCATGTTTTCGGGTATGTCAAGTCCCTTTTGGAGGTACGTTATGAATAAGGTTAGACATCTTTCTGTAAGAATAGAAGATAATTTACTTAGAAAATTTAGATATGCTTGTAAATATGAAGACAGGTCTGCTAATGGTCAAATTCTCAATTTTATAAGAAATTTCGTAAATGAATTTGAAAAAGAACACGGTAAAATTGAGTTGCCTAATGATGATGTTTAAATCGATTGAGCAACCCAAGAATTAAAAAATATCCAATTAGATATAAAGTGGGCTCATATTAAATATTAAACGAGGTGAAATTATGGCTATTAAAAGTTTATCGGTAAGGATAGATCAAGAAATGTTAGATAAATTACATGTAATCGCAGACTATGAAGGCAGATCAGCAAACAGTCAAATTCTGTATTTAATTCGTAAATGTATCGAAGAATATGAAACTAATCACGGAAAAATAAGTTTTAGTCGTGATGACTATAAAAATTCCGAATCACCTGAAATAAAATAATTATTAGAGGTGTGACATGGAAAAAGATAAACATATCGGCATTAGAATAAACCGAGAATTACATTTTAAACTTCACTATATTTCAAAATACGAAGGTAGGTATGCTAATGGACAGATTTTATACTTAGTTCAAAAATGTATAAGAGAATTTGAAGAAGAAAATGGTAAAATTGAATTACCAGAAGATAATTAAATCTTGTCTATACACATTACGAAGGTAAAAAAGGTGGGTATAACAGAGCAACAAAAATAGATGAAGATGGTAAAGCAATAAAAGAAAGGCATTTTACTGATCATGATAAGCCATGGGCTCATTCTAATCCGCACGACCATTTTATAAACTGGAATAGTGAACAGGGTGTTCCAATCCCAAGTTCACCGATAAATTATCCTGACGAGGTTCCCGAATTCAAAAATTTTGATGAGATAAAAAATATGAATGATAATACGAAAACAACATACACAGTGATACACACTGATCCTGAAAATTATAGATTTAAAACCATAAGCGATTTTAAATTTGCAATGAAATATCGCAGTGAATTAGCATTTGAATGGAATGGAAAAGATTATTCAATAACTCACCTCGATGAAGTTATAAGTATTTGCGAATCACATAAACCTGAAACAGAAAAATATTATGATAGCCCTGACGAAGCGTTAGAATATGTGATTGATGGCCAAAAATTAAGAGAAATAATTACTAAAGTAACTGTTTGGAATATAACAATATAAGTATTTATAGTGATAATTTCTAGCAGAGGTAAAAGTTTAATACCTCTGCTGTTTTTATGTAAATTTTGATATAAAAAAAATAAGTCATGAGCTTTCTAGGAAATCACTATTAAAAAAATAAAAATTAGACTATCAAAACTGACAATCCAATTTACTTAAAAATCAGTCATGTCCCATAAGACAAACCAACTGGTACGGGTGACAGGACTTGAACCTGCACGATTTCTCACTAGGACCTAAACCTAGCGCGTCTGCCAATTTCGCCACACCCGCAAACACGTACCACTTCATTATAGTACAATTTTAGAAAATGTCAAGTATTTAAACAAAAAAAATTCAAGGTAAATGTTTATAATTTAATTATAAGAATTACATTTATGATTTTTGTACTATTTATATTAGTTTTCTCAATATCTATTGACTTTTGAATCAATAATATATATAATTCATTTTCAGAAAAGTTGATTTTTAGGAAGAATAGGAAGTGATATGAGAGTTAAAATATGGAAAATAAAATGATTTTCGTTTGCTAGGCGTATGAAGTTACAAAATTTCTACTGTGATGAGTGGTTCTTTAGTAGTAAAAAAACAATACGGAGGAAAATGCAACAATGGATAACAAGAAAATTTTAGAGATACTCAGTGACCAGGCTTTCTTTACTAATATTCTTTCTATGAAAACGCCTCAACAAGTGCAAGATGCATTCTTAGAAAAGAATATAAATCTTTCCATTGATGAAATCAAAGTTTTAGGGGATTTGGTAAATTTGATAAGAGAGCAAAAAAACCAACCCCTATCGGAAGCAGAATTAGATAATGTTTCTGGAGGAATACAGTCCCCTTCAAGTGAAGGCGATCAACCTAGCCTCCCCGCTTCATCAATGAACACCATAAGTGGTTCAGAAGAGGCTATTGCCATGCTTGGAGGTGCTATTGTGGGAGCGGCAAATCTTGCAGATAAAGAAAGTCAGAAAAAGGAAATACTTTGGGCAAAATAACTAGATTTGATATTTAATTCATATTTTTTAATATTTTCTATTGACATTTATATATTGGTTGTATAAAATACAAAATGTACGTTGTGTACAAAATAAGATTGATGAGGAGATGTTTATTCATGAACAAAGAAAAAGTTTTAGAAATTTTGAAAGACCAAGCTTTTGCAACTAAAATTCTTGAAATGCAGACTCCTGAGCAAGTACAAGCTGCATTTAAAGAAAAAGGTGTAGAAATTTCAGTTGATGAGGTTAAAGTTTTAGGTGAGATCATTAATAAAATGATAGAAAAGAACACCTCAAAACTTTCTCCCGCTGACTTAGATGAGATAGCCGGAGGTTTTGATTTTAAGGAAGAAGCAAAAGAGGTAGGTAAAGGATTGGCTCGCGGCGCACTGGATGCTTTGGAAGCACCTGTAAGATTAACAACTGCAGGTAATCACGGAAACAAAGTAGCGTTTGGTGAAGACAAAGTAAACAAAGTGGCTCAAGGTGCCGCAGCTGTTGGAGTCATGGCGGCCGGTGCTGGTGTATTAATGGCAGCTGGTGCTATTGCATGCAAAGGTGTTGAATGGGGAATTAAAAAAATTAGAAAGAAATAAATCAGCAATTTTAGATGATAAACTAAAAATCCACCCAATTTAAGGGTGGAAATTTTTTTGCAAGCTATTTCGAATACCTAGAGAAATTAATTTAAGATTCAGCAAAACACTTTACGTCAGCAGACTATCTTCTGAAAATTCAAATTCTCGAACGTATTCTTTAGTTTGAGGCTCTCTTATGACGCTGGATTTGTTTTTTTCTAAAAGTTTAGTAATCGCATAGAGATCTATCCAAATTTCATGATCTGATTCTTTCTGAGATTCATCAAATACTAGTTCTATTCCTATATGTAGATGGCTTTGTTCGATATTATTAACATTTTCTTTTTTGCTATATCCTGTTCTTCCCACGTAACCTATAACGTCCCCCGCTTTAACAACTTGCCCTTCCTTCAGGTCGGATTTAAAGGGTTTGTTTTGCCTAAGGTGAGCATAGTAGTAGTAACGTTTTTTATCGAAACTTCTTATGCCAATTCTCCAGCCTCCGTATTGATTCCATCCCATGACTTCTACCGTTCCCGATTCCACTGCAATAACTGGTGTCCCTACTGCACACATCATATCATGCCCTAGGTGAGGCCTGGAATATCCATAAGACCTCGCCGCGCCAAAATCGTCATAATGGGAAAACGGAAAAGTTTTAGCAATCGGCGAAAATGCTTTTAAGCCATATACCTCCTCCCACTGAGCTTCGGCATCGTCCTTTTTCGGTTTGCGCTGAATTTTATACTTTCCCACGAATTCCTTAAGTACTGCTTCATAAGCTTCAAAATAATAATTGTAGGTTTTCAAGTTCTTGGCGATATCACTCATTTTCTCGCCACTTTTCAGCCTCTTAACAATGCACTCTAAATCTGAAAGTTTATATTTTTTAAAATCTCCCCCATACTTCGAACCTAAATAAGCCAAAATTTCTATCCAATTAAGATGAATTTCCTCATTATGAGATTTTATGTCTTCTAGCATAGATTTTTCCATCGCTTCGTAGCATGGATTGAATTCCACGTATTTTATAAATTTTTTGTTTTCCTCCGCTGATACGAATAGCAACCCTCTACCTAAAAAGAATATCAAAAGTCCCACCAGGAGAATGATAAATCCACAAAAAATTAAAATTCGTTTCTTGTTTATATTCACCACAAACAAAACTATCTACTCCTTACACGTCATATCTCATTTTAATTTATATGCAAGGAGTGATACAAAAAATACGATTTACATCTTTAAACTTTTTAGTATTTCCAAATGAGCTTTTGCACTACAATTCATTATTGAACTGCTTTTTAATTTTGCAGACAAAAGCTGACTATACTTGATACCTATTTTGCTTGTGCTAGAGATTAGAAACCGATTTACGAATTCTTGAGCATACTTCATTTCCCATCCAATTAAACTATCACACTTAACAAAATCACCAGTAACGGTACTTACAGTTGTAGAGTTATTGAAATTACTAAGTTTAAGTATTCCATCTTCATCAACAAGAATGTTAAAAGGGGATACTCCTCCGTAGAACACACCCTTGCTATGTAACACGTTTAAACCATTAAATAGTTGAGCTGCAAGGTCAATTGCTTGAGGTGTATCTTTTATGTTTCTAGAAGCCACGTATTCAAAGATAGGTTGTAATTCTTTTGGATAATTGGCCATTAAGAATGGATATTTGAGATTTTCAAGCACAATTATGTTTTCGTGGTCTTCTAGAGATAACAACTGAGAAATTAGACTTTCATTACATACAGAGGTTAAATTTTCAAAATTATACTTAAGTGGTTTTAACATCATACTTTTTTCTTCAAGGCACATTTTCACTTTCACATTATCACTAGATTGATTGTGGGGTTTATTACTTAATTTATCATGAATAGAGTGTAATAAAGCGTAGTTAAAGTCCTGAAAATTAACGGTGTTTTGACCTCCAACAAGTACTTTCATATTATTCAGGGATTTTTCTGATTGAAGTTCACCGGCTAAAGCAGCTAATTCATAAAGTTCTAAATTAGTTTTTTTGTCGTTTATATATTTAACAATTTCAGATTTCCACTCACCTTGAGAACTAGAGCATCTATCTAGAACTTGGATATAAGATTTAATTATAGAAGTGACTTTCAAACTCGACATCCAAAAAACTTGAATTTTTGGCACCACGCATTCTATCATTCTCATAACTATACAAGATATCCGATATTCAGTTTCACTAAACCCTGACTCGGGTTTAATTTTCGAAACTTCCCACTTTAGTTCACCAATGTCTTCGCACTGATACAAATTCATTATCAAATTCGCGTTCACTGAACTGGAAAACACCAAAACACTTGAGAATAATGCTAAAAATACTTTCTTTAAAAAACTTTTCACCTTTAAAGCTCCTTCTGAAAATAAACTAATTTTAAAATTCAAACTGATTCTGTCTTTTTGATTGTCGGTTATTTAGCTTTCAAATATCTCCTCCTAGAATAGCACGGAGTTGCAAAATCCTCCCATGTAGAACATGAGAGGAAAATAACTATTGTTCTGTTATTTCAATTGCATCCACAGGGCAAGCTTCACAAGCTTCTCCCGCACCATCTTCAAGTTCCTCTGTAACCTCTTCTTGTATGACCTCTGATTTTTCATCTTCGTCATACCTGAATACTTCAGGACAAATGTCTATACACATTCCACATCCTATACAAGTATCCTTATTAACCTTTACCTTCATAAAATAATTCCTCCAAATCGAAAATAATAAGCGCTTCATGATTATATATCAATCTAAGATATTAATCAATCCCTTTAGTTAAAATATGTTATTGATTTGAACCAGATTTATGTTTAGTAGAAAAAACATAGTAAAATTTTTCATAAAATGTGAATATTCTCCTTAGAAGCTTTAATACTATAACTGACACCTACTATAATTTTAATAAAAGGAGGAACCCATCTTGAAATCAACAGGTATTGTAAGACGAATAGATGATCTTGGTAGAATAGTTATTCCGAAAGAAATAAGGAGAACTCTGCGAATTCGTGAAGGTGACCCTATAGAAATATACACCGATAACTCGGGGAACATAATATTTAAAAAGCATTCCATCATTGATGAAATTTCCCCATTTGTTCATCAATACGCTGATGTACTTTCTCATGCTTTGGAAATGCCAGTTATAATCTCAGATAGAGACCACATAATAGCGGTTTCAGGAGTGCCGAAGAGAGAATTTTTGGAAAGACGTATCACAAGCTATCTTGAAGAATTAATGGAATCAAGAGCAAGTTTTTCTGCTTATGTTGATAGTAGCAAATTCCAGCCTGTAGAAGGAATGGAAAACGAAGCTCTATTCGCCTACCCTATAATTTCTGCTGGGGATGTAACAGGAAGTGTGTGCGTCCTTAAAAATGAAAACTCTTCTAAAATGGCATCAGAAAAAGATATGAAATCCAAACTCACTGAAATTACCGCTAAATTTCTAGGAAAACATCTTGAAGATTGAGTCCTAAATTATTAAAGTTTTTCCCGTCATTTCGGCGGGTTTTTTTATGTTTAGAATACTTAGAATAGTTGGCGCGATATCGCAAAGCGCTCCCGAATCTTTCAACTTACATTCATAATTCCAAATTGCAAACGGTACTTCATTGCAAGTATGCGAAGTACAGGGTTCTTCATTTTCACATAACATTTTTTCCGCATTTCCATGATCGGCTGTAATTATTGCTATACCTGAGTGTTTTTTCAAGCAATTGATTACTTTTCCTACGCAATCGTCCACTTTTTCTATAGATTGTATAGTGGCATTCAAATTACCCGTATGGCCTAACATATCAGGGTTAGCATAGTTTACAAAGATAATGTCATATTTGTTGGATTGAATCCCTTTAATTACTTTATCCGTTACTTCTTCAGCACTCATTTGTGGAGTCAAATCATAGGTTTTTACCTTTGGAGAATTTACTATAATTCTGTGTTCGTTTTCAAAAGCAAGTTCTTCTCTGGCGTTCAAAAAAAACGTTACATGGGCATATTTTTCAGTTTCTGCCACTCTAAGCTGAACTAGATTATTTTTTGCAAGCCACTCTCCTAAAGTGTTTGTAATCTTGTTTTGTTTGAAAGCTACTTCGCACTCAAATTTTTCATCGTATTGGCATAAACATACGTACTTTATTTTATCCTTTAAAAACATTTCCGTTATTTGCCTAGCTCTATCGGGACGGAAGTTAAAACAAATTACAACGTCGTTTGGATGAATTCCTTCATACCCTTTTTTAACTGCCGGCTTTATGAATTCATCACTTGTTCCGTTTTCATACTCAGATTTGATTTTCATATTGAGGTCGCTGAATTTTTCTCCTACTCCTCGGGTGATAGCTTCATAAGCTGCATTAGTTCTCTCCCAGCGTTTATCGCGATCCATAGAATAGAAACGTCCTGCGATGGTCTTTATTTCCCCCACATTGCATTTTCTCAAAAATTCCTCCAGCTCGGCAACGTACTTAATTCCTGAATGGGTTGGTGTATCTCTGCCGTCCGTCCAAACATGAATATTCACATTTTTAACTTTGTGTTCAAGTGCTAAATTTAAAATTGCATATAAATGATTTATACTACTATGAATTCCTCCGTCAGATAAAAGACCGGCTAGATGTAAAGTGGAATTATGCTCTAAAACGTGCTTAAAAGCATTTAGAATAACCTTATTTTTCTTAAATTCTCCACTTTTGATTTGATTATTTATATATGTTAAATCTTGATATACTACTCTTCCTGCTCCAATGTTCATATGTCCCACTTCAGAATTTCCCATCTGGCCGACCGGTAGTCCAACGTGCTCTCCTGAAGCCTTCAGCTGAGTGTAGGGAGAATTTTTAAATATTTTATCTAAAACTGGGGTTTTGGCTAACCTTACAGCATTACCCTTAAAATCTTTGCTTATTCCAAACCCATCTAGTATTAGAAGAACTATAGGTTTCTTTTCCATGTGGTTACCTCAATAAAATTATTTTTCTGATATTATCTTAGCAAAATGTTCGGCATTTAGAGAGTCTCCTCCAATAAGCAAACCATCTATCTCGTCAAAATTCAGAAACTCTTTAAAGTTTTCGCTGTTAACTGAACCGCCATAAATAACAGGTATTTTACAATTTGAATATTTATCAGATATAAATTTTTTTATGCTAACTGCAATTTTTTGCGCTTCCTCTGCGTTCATGACCTTACCTGAACCAATTGCCCAAAGCGGCTCATAAGCAATGAGAATATCTTTTAAGTTTTCTTTACTAAGTCCTACAAGACATTTTTCCAGTTGATTTAAAATAAATTCCCTTTCTCTGTGCTGCTCGTGGCAAGATAAATCCTCTCCTACACAAAGAATTACTTTCATATTGTTATCTATTGCCTTTTTTATTTTTCTGTTTATCATTTCATCTGTTTCATTAAAATATTTCCTTCGTTCGCTGTGTCCAACTATTACGTACGAAACTTTCAAATTAGAAAGCATTTCAGGAGAAACTTCTCCCGTGTACGCACCGCTATTTTCCCAATGGCAGTTTTGAGCTCCAAGTTTAATATCTAAGTTTTCAGTTAACTGCTTCATTGAATACAAACACGTAAAAGCTGGACATATGACTATTTCATACTTAGGATTAAAATTTTTATTTTTTATGTAGGTTATAAATTCAAGAGAATCTTCAATAGTTTTGTTCATTTTCCAATTTGCAATTATGAATTTATTCATTTAATACCTCTCATTTTTAGTATTTAAGAATTGTATTTTTCTAAATCTAATGCTTGCTCACTCTTAGCAACCGCTAAACAACAAACGCAATCTCCCATAACGTTCACCGTAGTTCTCATCATGTCTAGGATACGGTCTACACCTATCACTAGCGCGATTCCTTGAACTGGTAGTCCTGCAGATTCCAACACCATAGCCATCATAATCATACCCACACCGGGCACTCCCGCGGTTCCTATTGAAGATAAAACTGCACTGATTACTACCATCATCAAAGAAGTAAAACCCATATCTTTTCCATAAGCTTGAGCTATAAACACAGCTGTTACGCCTTGAACTATCGCCGTTCCCGCCATGTTGACAGTTGCTCCTAAAGGGAGCACAAATTGATAAATAAAGTCTTTAACTCCAGCTGTGCGCATCATTTCTATACTAGCAGGTAAAGCTGCATTACTCGAGGCCGTTGAAAACGTTACACCTGCCACTTTGGCGTATTTTTTGAAAAAAGTCGACACGGATAATTTACTCCCAAATCTGAGTATACCTCCATAGATAAAAATTGAATGTATCACCAACGAAAGTGCAACCACTCCTATCATTTTAACAATTCCCAATAGTGAGTCTAAACCCGTCGAATAGACAGTAATTGATATTGAGGCAAAAATTCCTATGGGAGCAATTTTCATTATGGCCATCACGATTTTCATCATGCAATCATTTAGAATTTCAAATATATCAATTAATTTTTTTGCTCTTTCTCCCAGGCTTCCCATTGCAACTCCAAAAAATACTGCAAATACTAAAACCTGTAGTAAATTTCCCTTGGACATTGATTTTATCGGATTACTTGGAATAATGTCTAAGAATATATCCACTATATTTTTGACTTCCGGAGGGGTATAGTCGACCGTCGATAAAGACTCTAAATCTAGCCCTATACCAGGTTTTAGAATTATTGAGAATATGAGTGCTATTATGATTGCTCCTATTGTTGAAAACAAAAATAAAAGTACGGTTTTTAAACCCACAGAACCTAATTTTTTTGTGTCACCAAAAGAGGAAATTCCACAAATTAGCGATACAAACACTAACGGAATTACCGTCATTTTAATTAAACTGATAAACCCTGTACTTAAAAACCTCATAACCCCGTTCATTATCAAATCATCAACGTAAAATTCGCTTGGCAATAATTTCATCAAGAACCCAAAAATTACTCCCAAAACCAATCCTAACACAAGCAAAAAAGTACTATTCTTTATTATCTTTTTCATGATATAACACCCCTTCACAATTAAATAATCTATATGTATTTTAAAAATCGCACCCATGGGGAATTTTAACTTAAGACCTCCATAGCGTGCGAACTGATAAATTTACAATTCAAATTATTTACCTTAAATATATCTCATCCGATTTCTCTTGAGTTTCTCCCCTATCTTCAAGTAGAACTATATTAACCTCAAAGGTGCTTCCTCCTGATTTTCGGGTCGAAGTATGGAACACGGTCAACGAAACAGTTTCACCGGGTTTGTATTTATAAAGTTCTCCATAAAATGCGTCCATGCTGGTAACATTAACATTATTAATTTTAGTTATTATATCCCCTACTTGAACATTCGTGGCTTTAAGGCTGCTGTCATTATAGATTTTAGCAATAACAACTCCCACGGGAACGTTATATATTTGGGCTTGATAATTACTTATAGTTTTGGCAGCAATTCCTAAGCGAACTCTTCCTGCAACGTAACCTTTACTTATAAGATCACTCACAATATTTTTAACCACGTTTGAAGGAATAGCAAACCCCATGCCTTCGCACCCCGCAACACTGATTTTAAGGCTGTTAATTCCTATTACCTGACCATACATATTTATCAGCGGACCACCAGAATTGCCCGGGTTTATTGCAGCATCCGTTTGAATATATTTGACTAAACTGTTAGAAGTGCCCGATTTTGAGCGATTTACCGCCGAAACGATTCCTCGTGTTAAACTGCTCGCGAAGTCAAGACCTAAAGGATTTCCAAGAGCTAAAACCGATTCTCCTACTTTAACTTGGTCCGAATCGCCTAAAGTAGCACAAGGGAGGTCCGTCTTATTACATTTTATTACCGCTAAGTCCGTGCGAGTATCATATCCCACTACTTCACCTGAAATTTCTTCGTCATTATTAAAAACTATTTTTATATTTGTTTTTTTAGAATCGTTGATAACATGAGAATTAGTTACGATATATCCTTTGCTATCTATTATTATTCCTGAACCCTGACCTATAGGATCGGAAATAACATCTGCTTCAGAGTCATATACTATAACTCCAACCACACTAGGTGCCACTTGAGAATATATTGTCTCAGGTGAAAGCTCATTAGCATCTGTGGGCTTTGGTTCAAATTTTATTTCTGCTTCTTCAAGCTGTCGAGTCTGAGAAGTTGAACTGGAAGTTGAACCTTTTTTAGAGCTATCTAGGGAGATTAGGTTGTGATTCCAGAAATAGATAACAAATACTATCAAAACTAAAACCAAAAAACCTAGAATTCCAATTATACTCGTCAAAAACATTTTTAATTTTTTACTTTCTTTTTCAGCGTAAGACATCCTGTGATTATTTTTAAAAGACTGACTTTTATTCGAAAATTCTGAATGAAAACCAGTTTCATCATTCTTTTTCAGTGATTCATGTTCTTCAAAGTTATCGTTCATATCCAATCCTCCCTTTAGGATAAATTTTAATTTTAATCTTCGATAACCTCTCCATTTTCCATCAGTTGCACAAATTGTTTTTCATTTATTTTTTCGTTTTCAACAAGATAATTTGCAACTAAGTGAAGTTTTTCGATGTTATCTTGAAGAATTTTGGTAGTTTTTGCATAGCACTGCATTACAATTTTTCTCACTTCATCATCAATTTTAGCAGCCGTGGACTCCGAATAATTTTTACCATGGCCAATTTCTTTACCCATGAAGGTCTCAGAATCTGACTGAGCATAAACTAATGGTCCTATCTCTTCGCTCATTCCATATTTCATTACCATTGACCTTGCTAAATTTGTAGCACGCTGGATATCATTAGAGACTCCAGTCGTGGTATTTCCAAATATAAGCTTTTCGGCTGTTAACCCACCCATTAAAGTGATGATATTTTCTAAAAGTTTATTTTTAAATATATAGTTTTCATCTTTTTCGGGTAAGGAAAGTGTATATCCTCCGGCCCTTCCACGTGGTATTATTGAAATCTCGTGAACTTTATCTTGAGTTTTACAGAAGTACGATGCTATTGCATGACCGCCTTCGTGATATGCTGTGCTTCTTTTTTCTTCTTCGCTAATCACTCTAGACTTTTTCTCAGGACCCATAACAACTTTTATTGTTGCTTCCTCTATCTCAGACATAGTTATATTTTGAGTTCCACGTCTTGCGGCAAGAATTGCAGATTCATTAATTAGGTTTTCAAGGTCCGCACCGGTGAATCCCGCTGTAGTTTTGGCTATAGTTTTGAGCTGAACATCCGGCGCAAATGGTTTACCCTTAGCATGAACTCTAAGAATGGCTTCACGCCCCTTAACATCCGGATAGCCTACGTAAATTTGTCGGTCGAAACGTCCTGGTCTAAGAAGTGCTGGATCTAAAATATCAGGTCGGTTAGTTGCTGCAATCATTATAACACTCTTGTTTTCACCAAAACCGTCCATTTCAACGAGCAACTGATTTAAGGTCTGCTCACGCTCATCATGGCCACCACCAAGACCTGCTCCTCTTTGCCGTCCAACGGCATCGATTTCATCTATGAATATTATGCAAGGTGCACTCTTTTTTGCCTGTTCAAATAGATCGCGAACTCTAGAAGCTCCAACTCCCACAAACATCTCTACGAAATCTGAACCGGACATGGAAAAAAACGGAACTCCAGCTTCACCTGCAACGGCTCTTGCCAGGAGCGTTTTTCCTGTTCCAGGAGGCCCTACGAGCAACAAACCCTTAGGAATTCTCGCTCCAAAAGCCGTGTATCTTGAGGGATGTTTTAAAAAATCAACTATTTCGGTAAGCTCTTCTTTTTCTTCATCAGCCCCTGCAACGTCTTTAAAAGTTGCTTTTCGGTGATTGTTCAAATTTTTAAACTTAGCCTTTCCAAAACCAAATTGCCTACCACCGTCATTCATGATATTAATTTTTCTCATGAAAATCCAAGCGACCGCACAAAGCATCATCACAGGTAAAATCACGAACGTAAACGTACTTACAAACCAAGAAGTTTCAACGGGCTTAGTGATATTGTACACCATAGGAGACTCAGGGTTTTCGGCATCGTATTCCTGGATGTAATCCTTGATATCACGATACATTAATGTTGCACTTGGAGCTGTGTAGTATATAACGCTTTCGTCTTTAAGCTTCAGCTCCATATTGCCCGAACCTAAATTCATTTCATAGCTTACAACTTGATGAGTTTTAAATTTTTCGAGAATTTCAGAATAATTGTAAACTTTGGAGGGATTTATCCCATTGATGAGGGCAAATATTAAAACTATCAATATAGGTAAGCCTAAAAATGCTAAGATACTTTTCAATACTTTGTTTTTATTTTCCAAAACCTATATCACTCCTTCTATGCTGCCGAAGAATTTATTTATATTTAGAGTCCAAAATTCCAACGAAAGGCAAATTTCTATACTTTTCATTGTAGTCCATACCGTACCCAATTACGAATTTATCCGGAATTTCTTTACCTATGTAGTCGGCTTCTATTGGAACTTTTCTTGACTGCGGTTTATCAAGGAAAGTGCAAATTTTTAAACTTTTCGGCTGTCTTAACATAAGCATATTCTTCACATGATGTAAAGTATACCCACTTTCTAGGATATCTTCTATTATTAGAACATCATAATCTTTTATATCAGTGTTCAGGTCGCGCAACACATTTACTTTTCCACCGCTGTTTTTGGTCCCCACATAGCTGGAAACATACATAAAGTCTATCTCACAACTATTTAATTTTATTTCTTTCATGAGGTCAACCATAAACATTACGGACCCTTTTAAAATACTCACTAACAAAAGATTTTTACCTTTGTAGTCCTCGGTTATTTCCTTTCCTAACCTCTGAACTATGCCCGAAATATCTTCCCTAGTTAAAAAAATACCTTCCAAAAATTCTTCCATAAATACACTACTCCTTTACAATTATAGCTAATTCAATGTCGTCAGAACTCGGCAAATAGTCCGCTGATGTACCAATTCCTTCAATCCAAAGTATTTTCTCCTCACACGCTAAAATAGGTAACTGATACCGCTGATTCAGAGGAATTTTCATTTCATTGAATATCTTCTTAACGCTTTTGCTAATTTTTCTTGAAGGAAACTTGAATTTATCCCCTGGGCGTCTATTTCTAAAAACACACTCGGCACTCAATTTCTTGGAATCAACAATTCCTATAACATGTGATTTTTCACTTGGCGTCATGTTTTTGTATTCAACAAAACTGATAACTTTAATTATGATAGTTGTTTTTATTTCTGTCAAGACATTTAGTGGTTTTATTGCATACTCCCACTGCAATTCTTTTATAGGTTCATTTGAAACGGAAACCAAATAACCGTTTTGGACTGAAAGAGTCACTCCGCCGGGAATTGAAACGTACCCTTTTTTGTTTTCTATAAGTTCTTCTACTTGATTCACATGCTTTTGCTCTACACGAGAATTTGTAAGTGATTTTAATATTTTAAATATGACCCTATTCTTAAGCGATTCTTCAAGCTCACATATCAAAGAGGCATTCCAAGAAGATTTTTCGGTCAAGGATTTCAAAGCTTTTTCGGATTCATTTTCTAAGAAATTTTCATCACGATTTATAGTTTTTACTGTTCTAGAAATAGCTTCTTCAAAATTAGGATTTATGCTTTTGATAAGAGGTAAAAGTTCAAGTCGTATTTTATTTCTCGTATAATTTTTCTCTAAATTTGAACTATCTGTCATGTAATTCAAATTATTTATTTTGCAATAGGTTTCTATTTCCTGCCTTTGGATTCCAAGCAAGGGTCTTATGATATTACCTCTAACAGGCGGTATACCGCAAAGCCCTTTTAAGCCCGTACCACTTATGAGATGCATAAGTAAGGTTTCTGCATTATCAGAAAGTGTATGTGCGGTGGCAATTCTAGAAAAGGACCTTTGTGAAGCCACCTTCTCAAACGCATCATATCTGATTTTACGCCCCGCTTCTTCCACTCCTATTTTTAACTGCTTAGCAAAATCCAAAACATTTGCCCTTTCAACCACCAATTCAATTTTTAAATCATTGCAAAACTGTTTAACAAAATCTTCGTCCCTTTGTGCCTCTAAACCTCTTAACCCATGGTTCACGTGGACCGCTATAAGCTCAATATTACGCTCTTTCAATATTAAACTGAGTAAATGAGTTAAAGTGACGGAGTCTGCTCCTCCGGAAAATCCAACTACTACAGTTTTAGTTTTATCCAGCATCTTGTGTTTTTGTATCATAGATAAAAAGGATTTAAAAATCATCTCTAAAACCCTCTCTTGCCGTAAAACGCATAAACTCTCCTTGCCAATGTAGCGGAACTGAGCGTGTTTCACCGTGTCTGTTTTTGGCTACTATACATTCTCCACTGTTGTGGTCGCAGTCTTCAGATACTTCTCCTCCGGAATAGTAGCCCTCTCTATATAAAAACAAAACTATATCTGCATCTTGCTCTATTGAACCGGAATCTCTGAGGTCTGAGAGAACAGGTTTGTGATCCGTTCGCTGCTCACTTGCCCTTGAAAGTTGAGAAAGCGTCAGTACTGGAACATTTAGTTCTTTAGCTAAAATTTTTAGATTCCGCGTTATCTCCGAAACTTCCTGAACTCGGTTATCTATTCTTCTTGCACTCGACATCAACTGCAAATAGTCAATTATAACCAAATCCGCTCCGCCCATTCGTCTTAGCTTGGCTTTCATCTCTGGAATAGTTATTCCGGGAGTATCGTCTATATATATTGGAGCTTTAGAGAGTACTTCTCCCGCTTCTATAAGTCTTGTCCACTCGTCCTCACTGAGTTTCCCCATTCGCAATGTTTGACCCGGAATTTTGCCTTCGGCTGAAAGCATTCTCGAAACTAGCTGCTCCTTGGACATCTCCAGCGAAAAGAATGCTACCTTTTTTTCTTTTATCACTCCAACATGATGAGCAATATTTAATGAAAAACTTGTTTTTCCCATTCCGGGACGTGACGCGAGCAAAATTAAGTCACTAGGGTTTAGCCCCATTATTACTCTATCCAGATCCTTGATGCCCGTAGGGATACCACTGAGCTCATTCCCTGCCTGAGAATTAAGAAAATCCAAGCGGTCAAAAGTTTGAATCACAATCTCATTAATGCGCTGAAGCCCTGAAGTTTCTTTACCTTTTCTTATATCAAATATCTTTTGTTCAGCAAAATTAAGGAGTTGGGCCGGTTCTAAATCTCCCTCCGAAGCACTGGCTATGATATCCCTCGCTGCACTTACTAGCAACCTGGTACTGTATTTATCTCTTACTATAGCAGCGTAGAACTCAACATTTGCCACAGATGGCACAGACTGAGCAAGTTGCAACAAATACGATTTGTAATTTATAGAATCTTCATCGTCTTGAACTTTTAGTCTACTTAAAATCGTAACGTAGTCTATGGCCTCTCCTGAAGTAAACATTTCAAGAATTACACTATAAATTTTCTTATGCCCCGAAACATAGAAGTAGTCCGGGGTAGTGAGTATCTCTGCTACCTTTTCGATACATTTGGAGTCTATGAGCACAGACCCCAAAACTGATTGTTCCGCTTCTAAATTGTACTGAAATTTAAGTTCTTCAAGCCCACTTCCGCTAATTTCCAATTAATTCACCCCAATGCATTTAACCAAACTTAAAAATCAGATTTTACCGCTTTTCCAGCATTTATGGCACAAAGTTATATATTTCTCTTCGCCGCCAATATCAATTATTTCTCCTTGATAAACAATTTCATTCCCTTGATACTTTGCATTAACAGTAGCTTTCTTGCTGCATCTACTGCACATAGACTGAATTTCTCTAATGGTATCGCAGACCTCTAATATTCTCTTGCTACCTTCAAAAAGATGGCCGGTGTAATCAGTGCGAATGCCATAACACATTACCATTATGCCTTCATCGGCTAAACTTCTTAGCTCGTCCACTTGTGAAGTAGACATAAACTGAGCTTCGTCAACAATTATAACATCACATGGTAAAAAATTTTCAATCGTAGAGGATATACTTTCATTTTTGTCCAAATATACCGCTTCTGTGGAAAGCCCTATGCGAGACTTTATTAAAGTCTTTCCGTTGCGGGTGTCTAAACTCGGCTTGAGCAATAAGACCTTTTTACCGCATTCTTCAAAATTAAACTTCTTCATGAGTGCATTTGCAGTTTTGCTTGAACCCATAACTCCATAGTAAAAATAAAATTTCAAAACTTCCACCCTTACTTCATCTTTATTTTAGCATCTAAAAAAACACAATTCGTGGGATTAATTATATTAAACTTTAAATCAAATAACAAGCTATTTCTTATTGAAGATATCAAAACACCCCCAGGAAAAACCTGAGGGCTTAAAAACCTATATGTAAAATTTACTTACAATCCCATTAGGCGTTCTACTATAAACGCTACCACTGTAGCTGATAGCGAAACTACTACCAAACTTTGACCACAGTAAGATAAAATAGCAGCTGCAACTACTCCTACTGAAGCAGAAACTACACTTGAAGTTGAACTGAAAACCTCAGGGAAAGCCATAGAGGTTAAAACTGCATAAGGGATGTATGCTAAAAAAGAATTTACAAATTTGTTCTTTATCTTTTTTTTGAAAAACAAAATTGGCACAACTCTTAAAGCAAACATTACTCCGCCCATGGCTAAAATCGCATAAAAAAGTCTTTGTAAACTCACTCTACACTTTCCTCCTTCTCTTCAACTGGGAATAATATTGCTCCGATAGTAGCCGTAACGAGTGCGCAGATTATAATTATCCATCCTGCACTCAAATTTGCTTTAACAGCAGGTATGCACTCTAAAATTATACTCATTCCCAATGCCATCAAAACTACTGCCAATACTGATTTGGATTCTTTCGCCGGAGGCACTATTAACGCTATAAGCATACCATAAATAATTATTCCTAAAACCGAACTTACTGATTCGGGTATCAAATTAGGAGCAAACGTCCCCAGAACATTACCTAAAGCATAAGCAATGAAGGAAATCGTAGCCACACCTAAATAATACCAAAATTCTATGTATCCCTTTTCTCTAACAACTACACCAAAAACTTCATCCGTGTTGAGCGCTCCAATAAGTAGTCTTTTAAAAGTACCCATTGAAGGATCAAGTCTCTGGCTAAGCGACATCGAAAAGACCATGTATCTACAGTTAGTGATAAGCATTGTTAAAGCGTACATCACTACTGCAGTTTCCCCTGCTTGAAAAAGGTTTACGGTTGCAATCTGACCTGCACCGCTATAAACTAGAGTTTCCAGTAGCTGTGAAAGCAAAAACGGTATACCTGCTTTGTTTACAGCTATTCCACACGCCATCGCAATTGGTATGTACCCTAAAGCAATGGGGATACCATCCTTGAGCCCGCGAAAAAAATCACTTCTTACATTTGAATTCGACAAATTCCAATGCCCCCTTTGCCTCTTTCTGAGGCTTGATATTATATAAATTCGCTCAACCCTAAAACGAATTATATCACGTCTGAATTAAAATTTCAACAAAAATAATAAAATCATTAAAGTTGACATTCTTCAAATATATTTTTATGATAATAGAGCATGGAATATGAAATAGTGCAATAAATCAAGTTGGCTAATTTTTTTACTATAAAAATAAAGGAGAGATTCTATGGAATGTTTGTTTTGTAAAATTGCAAGCGGTCAAATAAAAGCTGACATAGTTTTTCAAAATGAAGATGTGGTAGCGTTTAAAGATTTAAACCCTGTTGCACCTACACATGTGCTGGTGATACCTAAGAAACATATCGAATCGGCTCAAGAAATAAATTCTGCTAATTCAGAAATAATTGCAAAAATATTCGAAACGATTTCAATGCTTGCAAAAAAACTTAACTTAGACGGATTCAGAGTTGTTAATAATTGCGGAGAGTCTGCAGGTCAGACGGTTAAACATTTACATTTTCATTTGATTGCTGGAAGAAAATTCACTTGGCCTCCAGGCTAAACGAGGGTCTTGAAAAATTAGGGGCTATATAATGGACGAACTCTTGTGCTTAAGATATAATTTAGGCACAGGGGTTTTATTTTTACGAAAGGCACAAAAAACATATCAGTTATGGAACGAAAATTTTGTTTGATTGGTTTTTCTTATTTCACAACTCTATTTTTGATTTCTCACCTTCCCGAAAATATATGGATTTATATTTTTGGATTTTTTGTTGTTGTCTTAATTGCGTCATGTCTTGTAAGGAAATTTAGAAAAGAAAAGATATTTCCTGTGTGCTTTTTTGTGTGCTCTATAGCAGCGCTCGTTAGCATAATTAATTTTCATTACTTCATTGCTCCCGTCGAAAAACTTCACCAAACAGAGGCTGTAATTTCAGGGAAAATCATAGAATTACCTCATAAAAAATATAACCGCTACAACTACATAGTAAAAGTAATATCTCTAGATGACCGCCCGGTCAAACCCTTTAAAATTAAACTTTCATCCCCCGACACCTTAGAAGCTGAAGCTTGCGATAATATAAAAATTCCCGTTAAGTTTTATCTACCCAAATCTAATGCATTTTTCGATTCTAAATTATATTATCGCTCCCGAGGAATATACATTCTAGCCTATACATACGGCTATGCTTACCACGAAATAACCCCTCCTAGCAAATTTAGTATCCTACACTTCATTTTAAACCTCAGAAAAACAATGCTTTCGCTGCCTAAGCAAGTTTTGAACGACCGTATTTCAAATGTAATAAATGGTCTCCTCTTGAATGAAAAACACAACTTCCCAGAAGATGTCAAAAATAATTTTGATAGAATTGGTGTTTATCATCTTATTGCAACGTCTGGAATACATATCGCGGTTTTGTCCCGATTTTGCTTGTGGATACTAAAAAAAACCAAATTTACTTACCGGTCTTCTGCACTTATATCTTCATTTATAATTCTGCTTTTTATGGCACTAACCGGTTTCAGTGGTTCTATCATGAGAGCAGGAATTGTTGCAATTCTTTCTAGTATTGGAATTTTAATTTTCAGGAAACCTGATCCTCTGAATTCTCTTGGGTTAGCGCTCTTGATTATTTGCCTTACAAACCCAAATTCAGCTCTTGATATAGGAGTTTGTTTAAGTGTTTTTGCTTCATTGGGAATCATTTTAATAGAGAGAAAAATTAATAAATTTATTAATCAAAAAATTTCTATAGACCCCGAAAAAAATAAAATTTTATCATATGTTATCTCGATAATTTCTGTAAGTATAGCGGCATCGCTTTTTACGTTTCCGATTTCCGCTTGGTTTTTTAGAAAAACTTCTCTTATCTTCTTAATTTCAAATGTGCTACTCATACCGCTAGCAACTGTTTTAATAAACTGCGTATTTCTGTTGCAAATTTCTATGCTGATAAAGCTTCCGCAAATTTTTATCATGCCAATAGCTTTTGTTTGCGGAACACTTACTAATCTCGTGATTGTAATTTCCCAAATTCTAGCTAAAATTCCATTTGCTTTAATCTCTCTTAATTACGGTTTCGTTATGCTTGGGATTTCCATGGCGCTTGTGCTCGTAGGAACTAGTTTGCTTCTAAAAGGAAGTCTCCACACGCTTAAAATGGCGTTATTTCTTTCTTTGATTATAAACCTCGGTGGATACCTATCATATGCATTTTTAAACTATAATGCAACCAAATTAGCCGTCATCAGTTCGGGTGATGGTGTATCTATTGTTATTTCCAAACACTTTAGAAAGGCAGTTATTCTTTGCGGCCAAAAGAATTTTAGCAACTCAAACTTAAACGAACACCTTTTTAAATTGGAAAACCATAAACTTGATTACTTAAGTATTCCTTGCTGGGACGAAGAAAATTGCAGCCAACTTTTAGATATCATTGAATTCCTTCCAACTAAAAACTTTGTGGTTGCTGAATCTTTATCTTCAAACTTAGAAAGTTATGTAAAAAAATTCAACGTCTCATCCATGTACTTCAAGGATGAAGTTGAAACTAAATTTTGGGAATGCATAAAAACTAAAACACTGAAAATAAAAGACCATGTTTTTATCCTTATTCAAATAAATGATACAAAATTTTTAATTTGCTGCAATGGAGGAGATGCCTCTAAGCTACCCGAGGAATTTAAATCCTGTGAGTTTGTGATTGTTAATAGGCTTCCTATAAATTTTGAAACCATCAATACTAATAAATTTATCGTTTCATCAACTGGAGAAAAATCTGAAATAATTTTAAGCAAACTGTTTTCGCCTGAGAATGGTCTATATTCTCTTGCTCATGGCGGGAATGTTTACATAAATGTGGATAATCACAGTAAATATAAAATTAGGAGGTTTGAATAATGGCTGAGGTCAATTATACAAAACTAAAAGAATTAATTTCTGAAAAGTCAGAGCTGCCAAATATTTATTTTCTTACAGGTGAACCCATGTTAGTCTCACAGTGCGAGAAAAAACTAATATCTCACTATCTCGGAGAAAAGTACACTGATTTCGATATTACTGCTTTTAACGACGAAAATTTTTCAACTCAAAATTTAAGTACCGCTCTTGAAACTTTTCCTATTACGACTCCAAAAAAATGTGTTTTACTCAGAGATTTGCCTTGGGAAGAGTTCACGCCAGAGAGTTTTGATGTGTTTTTAGAAATACTTTCTGATATTCCACCTTTTTCAATTTTAATAATCACACAGATTTCTTTGATAGTTGGAAACAAGAATTCCTCAAAGCTGTTGAAGGTTAAAAACTTTATTAAAAAGCATGGAATATCCATGAATCTATCGCAAAAAGATCTCCCCCTTGAAAAACAATTGATTAGTTGGGCCAAAAGAGAATATAATAAAAATCTAAGCTCATTTAATGCTAAAAAAATTCTGGATATGTGCAGAGGATACCCTATCCATGAACTCAAAAGTGAACTTAAAAAAATTTGTGAATTTGAAACAAGTGAAACCATTACAGAAAAATCTTTGGAAACAGTTTACAAGTCTACTGATAAAGTCAGTATCTTTGAGCTTCCTAAGGCTTTGTTTAGTCGCAATTCCAAAAAATGTTTTGAAGTTTTAAATAAGCTTTTCGACCAGGGAGAAGAGGCCTTTGGGATTTTATCTGTTTTGTCAGCGGAATACATTGATATGTATAGAGTTAAAGTATTTGAAGAAAATCCGGCGGAAATAGCAAATTACTTCGACTATAAAGGGAAAGAATTTAGGATATCTATTGCAGTAAAAAGAGCAAAAAAACTAAGCATACAAAACATAGCGGAATGCCTAAGGTTGATTTTGGAATCAAATCTACAGTTACTGACCTCTTCTCTGGATAGAAAATTTATCGTTTCTAAACTGTTAGTTTTATTAATTCAAAAGAATTTAGTCTAAAAAACCACTCTTGAACTGTTTATATGAGCCTGGTATAATTACAAAAAATGTTAATTTGGTAAAACTATTTATAACTTCGAAAGGAAGTATTTATGAAGCTGAGTGAAATTATTAAAAACCTGAATATTATTAGTATCTCGGGTGATGCCGACCCAGATATTTCAGACATAGTTTACGATTCTCGAAAGGTTAAGGAAAATACTCTATTCGTGTGTTTAAGAGGATGTGGCTGTAATGGCCACGATTTTATAAATGATGCAATTTCAAAAGGTGCACGGACAATACTTTCCGAGAAAAAATTAGAAATACCCGGGACTACGGTTATCGAGGTAAAAGATACGCGTGAGGCCCTCGCCTATGCTTCTAGTAATTTTTTTGAACACCCTTATAATAAATTAACTACCATTGCCATAACTGGAACCAAAGGCAAAACCACTACATCCCACATGATAAAATCAATTTTAGAAACCTCAGGTGAAAAAGTTGGGCTTATCGGAACCTTAGGGCTCGTAATTGGCGAAAAATGTGAACCGCTAAATAATACCACTCCGGAATCCTATGAAGTACAAAAATGCTTAAGTAAAATGGTAAAAGCGGGTTGTAGATTTGCAGTTATAGAAGCTTCATCTATCGGCTTGGCTAGACATCGTCTGGATGGTATTGATTTTGATTTTGGTATATTTACAAACATATCTAATGACCATATAGGTCAAAATGAACACAAAGATTTTCAAGAATATTTAAAATCCAAAAACTTGCTATTTAAACAATGTAAGACGGCATTTGTGAATAAGGATGATGATCACTATAAAGAGATAATAAATGGAAGTAAGTGCAAAATAGAATTTTTTGGAATGTCCTCCTCGGATTATACTGCTAAGAATTTACACCTTCTAAACAGTAACGGTGTTATGGGTGTGAATTTTGATATTGAAGGTAAACTTAGCTTAAATAACATTTTTGTTTCGATACCGGGGAAATTCAATGTTTATAATGCTCTTGCTGCGATTGCTGTTTCAAAAACAATAGGAATTTCTAATGAGGATATATTATCTGGCCTTAAAAACGTTAAAGTTAAAGGGCGAGTTGAGTCTGTGCCAACTAACCGCGATTTTTCCATCTTAATTGACTATGCTCATAATGCTTTGAGTATGGAAAACGTTCTAAATACACTTAGAAAATACAACCCCTCCCGATTAATAACCTTGTTCGGAGCAGGAGGAAATAGACCAAAAATCCGCAGATTTGAAATGGGAGAAGTTGCAGGCAGACTATCCGATTTTTCGATTGTTACAAGTGATAACCCTAGATTTGAAGACCCACTTGAAATAATAGAAGATATAAAAAAAGGCATAAACCCTATTTCAAACAAATACACTGTAATACCGGATAGAAAAGAAGCTATACGATATGCTATAAATCATGCTCAAAAAGGTGATATTATACTCTTAGCAGGTAAAGGTCACGAAGTGTATCAGGAAATTAAAGGGGTTAAATATCATTTTGATGAAAGAGAAGTTGTTAATGCTTTCCTCAAAGACCCTTGTGCTAAAATATAAAAGGAGGCAGGAAGTTCGTGGAATCTATCACCATAAAAGAAATTCTCATTGCTACTAATGGAATTTTGCTTTCCGGTAACACCGATCAGACCATAGATTCAGTTCAGGTAGATAGCAGAAAAATTAAAAAAAATTCACTGTTTGTGCCTCTAAAAGGGCTGCAAGTTGACGGACACGATTTTATACAAAATGCTTTTGACTCAGGAGCAAGTGTTTGCTTGACAGAGCAACAGTCTGATAGTTTTGAACCTAAAGGCGCGCTGATTCGCGTAGACTCTACTTTGGAAGCTCTACAAAATTTAGCGAAATACTATAGAAGTAAATTTCAAATTCCAGTTATAGGAGTTACAGGAAGTGTTGGCAAAACTACTACTAAAGAAATGCTAGCTGCAGCTCTTGGTGAAACACTCAGCGTGCTTAAAACTCAAGGCAATTACAACGGTCAAATAGGACTTCCTTTGAGTATATTTAATTTAAACTCTAGCCATCAAGTTGCTATTTTGGAAATGGGAATAAGCAAATTTGGAGAAATGGACAGGCTAAGAGAAATCGCTAACCCAGATATTGCTGTTATTACAAACGTGGGACTATCACACATTGAAAACTTTAAAAGCATCCAGAACACTTGCACCGAAAAACTTAAAATAATCAATGATACAAACAAAAAACTTTACATTAATGGAGACTGCCCCATCTTAAGTGACCTACAAGAAAAAGCTCAGGCAAATGTTGTTTTCTTTGGAATAAATGGTGCTTATCCGTATAAATGCGAGGAAATATGTATAAACAAAGAAAGCACAAGTTTTGTGCTCTCTGCAAAAGGTATAAGAGAAAACATTACGATTCCTTGTTTAGGCATGCATAATGTATATAATGCTATTGCGGCTATTGCGATTGCTATGGATATGGGAATTCATTTGGATGATATAAAAAAAGGTTTGCTTAATTTCCAAAATGCGGATATGCGCCAACAAATTTTACAAATAGATGATTTTACTCTTATAGACGATTCATATAATGCCAGCCCGGATTCAGTAAAAAGTTCGGTGAGTGTATTTAATAATTTGGTGTCCACAGGTAAAAATATATTAGTTATTGGGGATATGCTAGAGCTCGGAGAGTTTTCTTCGGAAATTCATTTTGAAACTGGAAGACATATCGCAACTGAAAAAATAGACATAATTATAACTGTAGGTGAGAAAGCGGCATTTTTAGCCGAGGGTGCTAAGTCTGTTGACCAAAACGTTATGGTTATAAACTGTATTAATAACCTAGAAGCTTACCAAAATTTGAATAAAATCATAGCCCCAGGAGATAAAATCCTTTTGAAAGGCTCCCGAGGTATGCATCTAGACCAGATCTCCCAATGGTTCAAAGAGAACAACAATGTGAATTAATATTTAACCACTTATATTTTTATTGAATTTCACCTGTATATAGTCTATATATCATAGTTCTAAAAAATATTCTTATTAACCTATCTGCTAAGTTTAACAATTCATCTTCAGTCAACTCATCTTCTCGAACAATTCCTCCATACCTTACATTGTTGATTATTCTCAATATAAAATCAGGAATACCTTCACAAAATGCTGTTGCGTAATCTTGCAAAGTGGAGTACACTGCTCTTGTTTGATTTAAAAAAATTCTATTGCTTAGATACTGCCCTTCCACATATCTTTTTACAGTATCACCAACTACTTTAGATCTAAAGTTCAAATAATCCAAATTTTCCACAGATTGTGTAATTTCACCCCAAAAATTCGGATCAGCAATAATATCCTCTTTGAGTGATTCAATAATCGATTTAATACCTGCAAAACGATGCAGCAAAATATCAATATTACATTTTTCATAGAGGCATCGTTTTATTAAGCTATCTTCAAACTGTTTCAAAAATACTTTAAGATCACCAGAATTTTCAATAGAATATATTTCAAGTTTCTCAGCAGGTTTCCACGAAAGCCTATCAAGATAAAATTCAGCAGGATGCCCATTGTACAACTTGCCAGGTAAAACCGCTCCAGGAGCTGGAGCCCCAACAAAACTGCTTCCGTCCGTATCTATTACAGGTATTACAGAGCGTTTCTGAAAAGGTGATATTGTTGGCAACGCTTTACTGCAATGTAGAGAACATCCTGATGTTGAAGACAACGATGGAAGGTTAACTGGGTTTTCATTAGGAAGTTTTGTTGAATTGTCCAATGGACTGATTAACTTCACAGGATCTTCAATGGTTTCACTTACTTCACTCTCTACAGGTGCCAATGGAAATTTACGAATAACATTTCTGGATTGCTCAGGCATCTCAGAGACTTCTATAGTTTCGCTTTGAGTTTCATCGAGATCTTTTGGAGGGACTGCAGTTGTTTTTTTGCAACGACGTGGAGGCGCATATCGGGGTTTTTTAGACTGCACCTTAGTAGAACTTTCAGTCGTTTTTTTGCGGCACCTAGGAGGATCGGCAAATACAGTTGGTAAGCATGAACCTGCCATCACTAAGAATGCGAGTGCACTTGCAGTAAATTTACTTTTTAAGTTTTTCATCTAAACTCTCCCATTTTTCATTTTACAAATGTAATTCATTGCCACTATAGCATATTAAATTCTAAATGTAAAGTATTTAATATAAATAAGTTTATGAATATATATCATATATTAACATTAACATTTTTGCTCAATTGTACACAAAAAAATAGCCCACACAAACATCGCTTAAGCAAATATCTATATGAGCTATTAGTTTATCATTCAGATCAGATTTAGCAATTACACTCAACATCTGCAATTTATTCTATTATATTCTGGATTTACACCCATTGCAGGAGAGTCTAGTTCCACCTCCCCTACATATCTTACCTCTCGGCCATCTCTGATGCTTGTGGGGTGATCTTGCAGGTGCAATCTATATACCAAAGTTCCAAAAAACATTTTTTGCAAACTTATGGCTAAATTTAGTAAATCTTTATCACTAGCACCTGAAAATCTTTGTTTTACATCATCCACTATATATTTTACAAACCAAGGTGTACCCATACAAAATACTATCGAATAACTAGTAACACTTGGACATAATTCTCGTGAATACCTTAAAAATGTGTCGTTGTAGATGTAGGTCTTGTTTACATATTCCCGTATACCCGAATCAATTGGGTAGTTTGTGCAATCGAACCTAAACATAGAATTTTTAATTTCATCAATAAACTCTGATTTACAAAATTCTTCTTTTTGTTTTAATTTAGCAGCGTTCTCTACAGTACCACAAATCCTACTATTTATCTTGGCAGGTCGTAGCATATAGTTAACATATCCTGGCCCCAGTAAATATTCTATATCTATTCTACGTTCGTAGATTCCTTCACTTTTTGGATACCCATGGTCCTGAGGGTACCATTTTACCAAAACACTTCTAAATGATGATTTTATTTTATCAAAATACTTACTACTAGTTAAAGGGTCATTCTTTCCTATACGTTCAAAAACATATAGAGCTTTAAATATTTTCAGATGCTTTCTCGCTAACTCTTCAAGAGAAGGAATTTTTCCAACAACAAAAGGATTATCTTCAAAAACAGAAGGAGCATCTTCAACTACTATACGTGATTTTTTATCATTTAGTTTGGGTGTGCTCAAACCCATAGATGCCTTAGTAGGTGATCTTAAAGGTTTACTGACCTTTTCTTTGAGATGACTGCGCGGTGGTCGCGGTGGTCTTGGTGGTTTTTTAGTAGATAATTGTGCAGGTATATCTTGTTCATCAAGTAAACTAGTTGTGCCATTGGTGCTTGAACTTGATATGGGGTCAGAGTAAAGAGCTCTTAGAGCTTTTAATTGTTTGGCTATAATGGGATCTTCAATTGTTTCACTGTCATCACCTACTACACTTTGGGGTAAACGTTTACGAGAAGATGAATGTGCATTATCATCAGGCTTAGGTTTTTTTAATCCTGCATTGTTGGCGGCAGAAGCTTCTGTCGTTTTTTTTCGGTGTTCGAGAGAACCTGCAAACACGGGAGGTAAACATGAACTCCCCATCACTAAAAATGAAATCATACTTGCAGTAAGTTTGTTTTTTAAATTCTTCATTTAAGCACTCCTATTTTTATGACGTTAAAAACAAATCGTTTTTATTATAACATATGGAATTCTATTTGTAAAGTGCTTGATTCAAACTGATTTATATTTGTTTAATAGTAAATAAAAAATAACCCATACAAACTCAGATTTAGCAATTACACTCAACATCCGCAATTTATTCGATTGTATTCTGGATTTACAACCATTACAGGAGAGTCTAGTTCCACCTCCCCTACATATCTTACCTCTTGGCCGTTTCTGATACTTGTGGCGCGATCTGGCAGGTGTAATCTATATACCAAAGTTCCAAAAAACATTTTTTGCAAACTTATGGCTAAATTTAGTAAATCTTTATCACTAGCACCTGAAAATCTTTGTTTTACATCATCCACTATATATTTTACAAACCAAGGTGTACCCATACAAAATACTATCGAATAACTAGTAACACTTGGACATAATTCTCGTGAATATCTTAAAAATGTGTCGTTGTAGATGTATTTCTCGTTTACATATTTCCGTATATCCCTACCAAGGGAGGATTTTGTGCAACTGAAACTACACATATGATTTTTAATTTTATCAGTAGAGTTCGAGTTACAAAATTTTTCTGTTTGTTTTAATTGAACAGCTTTTCTTACAATACAACAAATCTCACTATTTATAGTACCAAGTGACAGCATATAGGTGACATATCCTGGCCCCAGTAAATATTCTATATCTCTTTTACGTTCATATTTTCCTTTATCTTTTGGAGCCCCGTGGTCCTGTGGGTACCATTTTATTAAGGCATTTTTAGGTTCACTTAGCGTACAAAAATAATCACTAATATTTGAAGGAGCTTCATTTTTTATGCCATAAAAAACACGTAGAGCTTTAAATATTTTCAGATGCTTTCTCGCTAACTCTTCAAGAGAAGGAATT
>ERZ1034917.655-NODE-655-length-29406-cov-16.773023_pt1 | contig 29406 bp, 21 predicted proteins | sample MGYA00520605_ERZ1034917 | MGnify/ENA primary metagenome ERZ1034917 (study PRJEB33766, sample SAMN09781784) | gut metagenome | biome: gut microbiome | host: Homo sapiens | place: Madagascar | study: EMG produced TPA metagenomics assembly of the PRJNA485056 data... | reverse complement strand
CCCCGGGACCCTCCCCTTCCCCGCCGCTCCGGCCCGGTTGCGCACAATCGCACCGGCCCCCTCGTTCAGGTCGTAATGCACGACCGGCGCGGCCGAACCGGCCGCCAGTGAATATGACATCAGGACAGCCGCCGCTTCCCACAGGAACTTTCGATGAACCATTTCACACCTCACAATAATCCGGATTGATCTTTTGAAATTTTCCCTTACCTGATATTATACCATATTTTTCCCCGCCGCGGAATGCCCGAAAACATGTTTTTTGTATCTTTTCGTGTGTTTTTCGCTGTCCCTCCAGTCGCCATAAGCGTTCTATTGTCGGAATTGTCTCTCTTTTCTGACGACTCGTCCTCTTTCACTTTTCCTCTTTCCCGGGGTATAATATAGGCAGAACCAAACCAAGCGAAAGGAGTTTCATCATGAAAAACTGCCGCTCTCTGCCGGTCGGCTCCGTCAGACTGGCCGACCCGTTTCTGGCCCATCGGGTCGAAGCCGATTACCGCGTCACGATCCCGACTTCCATCGACAAATGCCGGGAGACCGGGCGCATCGACTCCTTCCGGCTCAACTGGAAGCCGGGAATGCCGAACCGTCCCCACATCTTCTGGGATTCCGATTTCGCGAAAGTGATCGAGGGCATGTGCTACGCCGTCGCCCTGCACCCGGAAGACCACCGGATGGCCGCCGAACTCGACGGCTATATCGACCTGATCGTCTCCGCCCAGCAGCCCGACGGCTATCTCAACACCTATTTCACCCAGGTCGCCCCGGCGGAACGCTGGAAAAACATCTTCGACTGGCACGAGCTCTATTGCGCCGGTCACCTGATCGAAGCCGCCGTCGCCCATTACGAGGCGACCGGCAGCCGCAAATTCCTCGACGCGATGTGCCGCTGCGCCGACTACATCGGCACAGTCTTCGGCCCGGAAGCCGACCGGATGCACGGTTATCCCGGTCATGAGGAGCTTGAGCTCGCGCTGTGCAAGCTCGCCGATGCGACCGGCAACGACGCCTATTTCCGGCTTGCGAAATACTTCGTCGACGAACGCGGCAAATCCCCGAATTTCTTTCAGCAGGAGGACCCGGGGCGCAACGAGGGGCAGCTGAAAAACCGCCAGGCGCACAAACCGGTCCGGGAACAGCGCGACGCGGACGGCCACTCGGTGCGCGCCCTCTACCTCTACGCGGGCATAGCCGACGTGGCCGAACGCAGCAACGACGTGGAACTGCTCGATGCCTGCAAGGCCCTGTTCGACAGCATCGCCGAAAAGCGCATGTACATCACCGGAGGCTGCGGCTCGACCCTGATCGGCGAGGCCTTCACCGTGGACTACAACCTTCCCAACGATACCGCTTACGCCGAAAGCTGCGCTTCGATGGCGCTGGTCCAGTTCGCCAAACGGCTGCTGAACATCACCCGGCAGGGGCGTTACGCCGACGTGATGGAACAGGCGCTCTACAACGGAGTCCTGAGCGGCATCTCATTGCAGGGCAGCGAGTTCTTCTACGCCAATCTGCTTGAAGTCAGCTCCGACACCTTCACTTACGGGCATATCCGCAAGGAGCGCCAGCCGTGGTTCGACTGCTCCTGCTGCCCGACCAGCTTCTGCCGGTTCCTGCCGCAGCTCGGCTCCTTCGCGTGGTCGGAAGCGGAAAACGAACTCCGGCTGAATATTCCGGCGGCGGGCAGCGTCAACCGGAACGGCATCGAAATCGAAGTCGGCGGCAGCTATCCCTTCGGCGGCGAAATCCCGGTCACGGTCAAGTCGGCGGGGAACTTCAGATTCGCGCTGCGGATTCCCGGCTGGTGCCGTTCCTTCCGGCTCACGCTGAACGGCGAAGCGGTTTCCGCCGCTCCCGAAAACGGCTACATCACTCTTGAGCGCAACTGGAACACGGGCGACAAACTCGAACTCACCCTCGACATGCCGGTCGAGGTCGTGCGGGCCAATCCCGCCGTGACCGCCGACGCCGGACGCATCGCACTGATGCGCGGGCCGCTGGTCTACGCGCTCGAAAGCACCGACAACGGCCGGGTTCTCTCCCGGCTGCTGATCGATACGGAGGCGGGCTTCACCACCGCTCCGGCCCCGAACCTGCCCGACGGCGTTCTCGCGATCCGCGGCGAGGCCCGGCTCGAAAGCGACGCCTCGGAAGGGCGCCTCTATTACCGCGCCGCGCCGCAACTGGAAAAGGCCGGCTTCACCGCGATTCCCTACGCCCTCTGGCAGAACCGCGGTCCTTCCGACCTGCTCGTCTGGATGCGGTGCCGGTAACCGGTCCGCTCCCGCCTCCCGGGGCTTCCGCCCCGGGATCAGTGGTAGATGACCAGAGCCGAAGCGTAATCACAGCCGGGAGCGAGACGGGCGCCGTGGGGAAGCTGGGCCTCCAGATAGACGGTATCGCCTTTGACCATGCGGCGGGAATTGTCGGCGGAGCCGATCATATAATCGACCTCCCCTTCGAGCAGCACGAAGAACTCCTGGCTGTCATGCTGCATGAGTTCGCGCTGCTTGTCGCTGCGGCGGTATTCGAGGAAAAACGGATTCATATTGCGGTCGGTTTTCTCATAAGCGAGCGCGAAGTAGCGGATGCCGTACTCCGCCCCCTGGTTGCGGTCGATGAATTCGCCTTCGTCAAGGCGGCCGAACACATATTCCGGGCTGGCGTTCTCGCTGCGGAAAAGGTCGATCATTTCGACGCCGAGCGCCGCTGCGACCAGATTCAGCGCGCGCAGCGACGCGCCGGTGCGGAAGTTTTCCAGCCGGGAGATATAGCCTTTGCTCAACCCGGAACGGGCCGCAAGCTGATCGATGGTAAGCTGCTGCTGGAGGCGAAGCTCCTTGATCTTGTGGGCGACATTGACCAGATCCATTTGAATCACTCCTTGAAGTAAGGCTCCATCCGGTCGAGCAGCAACTCGAGGATGCCTGCTTCGTAAGCCAGATCAAGCACGGTGTAGCGTTTGCGAATCAACTGGGCGCGGCGGAAGCCGTCGCGGAAATCCGCCCGGGCAAGGCCGATTTCCGCCGGATGCACCGGGCATCCGGCCCGTTGGAATTGTCGTTTCATTTCATTGAACGGGATCAACTGCCGAAGTACGCGCTCTCCCATCTGCTCCCACTTCGAAGCGATCAGCGAGCGGCGTTTCAGCAGCTCATTGCCGGACAGGAATTTTTTCATCGCGATTCCGGCGGCGTCGCCGTAGACGCCGCGCGACAGCAACGCCGCGATTTCCCGTTCGCGCTCCTCCGGGCCGGACGGCGGCGATGCGACGCGGTGCAGTTCGGCGGCGGAGAGGCGAAAGGCTTCCGTCATCATCGCAGTGACGGCGAGCGTGCCGATGCCGACCTTGAAGCCGTGGGACGCCTCGATCCCCTCCATCTCCCACACGTGGCTGACCAGATGCTCCGCGCCGGAGGCGGGGCGGGAGTCGCGGTAGAGCTGCATCGCGTAACCGGTGGCGGCGAGGCCGAGAAATATCTTTTCGAGGTCTGCCGGTTCACTGAGCCGGTCACGCAATTCGGGCTGGACCATCTGCCAGACTTCGGGCCGGATCGGTTCAAGGCCGAGGGTGTCCACGATCAGCCAGTCGGCCCCGGCCGGAATCTTCGCGGCGAGGTCGGCGTAACCGGCGGCGGCCATCTCCGGCGGAGCGGCTTTCAGTACATCGGTATCAGCGGCCAGCGCCAGCGGAGCGGGACACGGGAGAGTCTGCTTGAGCCCGTCTTTGACCAGCGACGCGCCGGAACTGGTGAAGCCGTCCACCGAAGCGGCGGTCGACACGCAAAGATAGCGCCGGCCCGCGACGAAAGCGGCCCGTTTCACGAGGTCGTTGACCGTGCCGCCGCCGACCGCGACCGGAACCGCATCCGGAGGCATCGCCGCAACCAGCGTATCGACATGGCGATTTTCGGCATGCAGCGGCGGCGAGGCGGGGAAAAGATACGGTCCAACAGGCGTCAACCCCGCTTCCCGCAACGAGTTGAGCACGCCTTTCCCGGCAGCTTCCCAGGTATTGCCGTCGGCGACGATCCACGGGCGGCGGCCGGGAAAAAACTCCCGGCACAGCCCCGGCACCGCAGCCAGCGCGCCGGAATCCAGTATGAAACATTCGGTTTCAAGGCCGGGAGGCAGGGAAATCCGTCTCATTCTTCACTCCGCGAGTTCGCAGCCGAGCGCGTAGGCGCGGTTGCTGGTCAGGGAGTCGACGTTCATCGCGATCAGGCGGCGGGCCTGTTCCACGGCGTCAACCGTCCACACATTGAAGCTGTAACCGGCGGCGTGCATGGCGCTTACGTGCTCTGCCCCCACAAAATCAGGATGGATGTCCACGCCGTCCACACCGAGTTCCCGGACTTTGGCGACCAGTTCATCCGGCGTGAAACGCGCCTGAGTGTGACAATCCCACGGGCCGATCCAGTTGCAGAGCAGCCAGTAGGCGTTGTGAGCCGGGAACAGTTTCTTGACCGAAGAGATCGTCGTTTCATCGAAAGCGATGAAGGTCAACTGTTCCGGCCGCCATGGGCCGGCAGCGAAAACCGCTTTGAGCCGATCGAGGATCGGGCCGACGCTTTTAAGCTCAATAAAGATTTCACCGTCTTCCGGCATGGTGCGCAGGACTTCGCCGAGGGTGGGAACACGGGTGAATTTCCAGGCGTCCCCTTTCCACTTCCCGGCGTCGAAACTCTTGATTTCGGCCAGCGTCAGTTCGGAGAGCGGCCGGTTGACGCCGCAGGTGCGCTTCGCATTGTCGTCGTGCATGCAGACCACCTCCCCGTCGCGGGTCAGGTGGAAATCCCCCTCGATGCATCTGGCGCCGCGCGCCCAGGCGAGGGTGAAGGCTTCGAGAGTGTTCTCCGGGGCGGCTTCGGATTCGCCCCGATGGGCGACCAGTTTGACGGACATGATGACGGTTCCTTTATTTTACGCAGTCACAGGAAAATATAACGTTCACTCCGGTATTTTCAATATCGGCGAGCAGGAGTTCACCGCATTTTACCGGAATTTTCACTTCCATTTGATACAGCCGGTTCAGCAGCGGCGCGATGAACCGCTTCGGCAGCGCAGCATCGGTGCGGACCGGCAGACAGGGCAGCAGCTCTGAATCACAGCGGACCACGGCGGTGACGATCCGTCGCGGATCGTGCAATTCATTCTGTGCATAGGCGACGCCGCGCGGACAGCGGTTGCCGGTAATTTTCCATTCGCCGTCTGCGGTTTCGCGGGAAGCGGCCAGCCGGCAGCCGGTCGGGCAGGAGATGCAGATCAGGTGTTTTTCTTCCATTCTGTCACGCCTCCAATTCTGTTTCCAGTGAAAATACCAAATCGCCGGAGCGGTTCAGCAGCGTTCCGGGAAGCTCCACCTTGATCATTTCGGCGGGACGGATGCTGCGCAACCGGCGCTTCCAGACGATTTCACCGTCGAGCCGCGCGGTCAGTTGCGCCGCGTCGGCGGTGATCAGCGGCCGGAAAGAGAATACCGTATTCAGATTGCGGCTGAAATAGCCCGGCACCACATATTTCAGATTGGCTTCAACCCGGACGCGGTTGCGTTCCGGCGGAGGCGCACCGTCCAGATAACGGAGCGCCGCTTTCGCCGCCAGCGCCGCTTCCTCCGAGACGAAGTCGACGAGGTCGTGTACATGCAGCACATTGCCTCCGGCGAAAACTCCCGGCACACTGGTCTGGAAACCGGAATCCACCCGGGCGCCGCCGGTAGCCGGATTGAGTTCGACTCCGAGCTGTCTGGAAAGTTCATTTTCCGGAACCAGCCCGACAGAGAAAAGCAGCGTATCGCATTGGATGCGAAATGTTTTTGACGCGTCTGGGATGCCGTCCGCCAGCGGCGCGACATCGACGTATTCCACCCGCTTCGCCCCGCCGATGTTGGTCACCGCATGCTCGAGGTAGAGCGGAATTCCGAAGTCGTCGAGACACTGGGCGATGTTGCGGGGAAGCCCCGAGGGCTGCGGCATGATTTCAATGACCGCCTTTACCTCGATCCCGCACCAGCGGAGCCGCCGCGCCATGATCAGGCCGATGTCGCCGGAGCCGACGATCACCGCGCTGGTGCCGGGAAGCGCTCCATCCCGGTTCAGCAGCTTTTGCGCGCTTCCGGCGGTATAGATTCCCGCCGGACGGGTGCCGGGGACCGCAAGGTTGCCGCGAGTGCGTTCCCGGCAGCCCATCGCGAGAATCACCGCGCGGGCGGTGTAACGGACCACGCCCCGCTCCGCCGACAGCGCGACCAGCCCGAACCGGTTGTCCGGCAGGCGTTTTACATCGGTTACGGCGCTGCCGAGCGCAAAGACCGCACCGGCTTCTTCGGCGATCCGGGTGATGCGGGTCGCATACTCCGGCCCGGTCAGCTCCTCCTTGAAATAATTGATGCCGAATCCGTTGTGAATGCACTGCCGCAGGATGCCGCCGGGCAGTTCCTCGCGGTCGATCACCACGGTGGAACGTCCGGCCCCGGCGGTCTCGGCGGCGGCGGCAAGTCCGGCGGCTCCGGCGCCGATCACCGCGACGTCGTATGTTTCTTCCTGAATCATAGCAAGTTGCCTCCTGTCATAACAGTACGGGCCGGTCGCCGAGGCGGCCGACGGTAAGACGGCTGGCGCCGCCGTTCTTGGTCAGTTCCGAAAGCGGCAGGCCGGTTTCACGGCTGACGATCTCCATGATTTTCGCCGAACAGAAACCGCCCTGACAGCGCCCCATTCCGGCGCGGGTGTAGAATTTGATCCCGTCGAGGGTGCGATGGCCTTTGCGGATTGCTTCGACGATCTCCGCCTCCGAAATCTTTTCACAGCGGCAGACCAGATGGGTCCATGCCGGATTTTCCTCATGAAGCCTGTCCAGCGTTTCAAGGGATTCGTGGCGGACTTCATAGCGTCGGGGCAATTCGTAATCGTACTCGCGCTTTTCGATCAATTGGAGGCCGCCGGTTTTCAACAGGTCTTTCACGTATTCGCCGATCGCGGGGCTGGCGGTCAGGCCGGGCGACTGGATGCCGGCGACCTGCACGAATTGCGGAACCTTTTCCGAAAGAGCGATATAGAAATCTTCTCCGTCCAGCACCGGACGCAGGCCGGCAAAAGAGGTGATGATATCGCGAGGCGAAACCCCGTCTACCATCCGGCTGACCAGCGAAACGATCCGCTGCATGTGGTCGCTGCTGGTGGCGGTGTCCTCCTTGTCATCGGTCGGATCGGCGGTCGGCCCGATCATCGTGGTTCCTTCCGCGGTCGGAATCACCAACACCCCTTTGGAATGCCGGGTCGGCACCGGGAAGATCACCCGCTCCGGCCGGGCGTCGCTGCTGCGGTCGAGCAGATATTCCTCGCCCTTGCGCGGATGGATCCGGAACTCCTCGCCGCCGCAGATCCGCGAAATCCGGTCGGCATAAAGCCCGGCGGCGTTCACCACGTAACGGGCGCGGACTTCGCGGCCGTCCGCCGCGGCCAGGCGCCAGCAGCCGTCCGCGAAACTGCCGGAAACTACTTCAAAATCGCAGTTCAGATTGACGCCGTTGCGGACTGCCGATTCCACCAGGCTGAACACATAACGGTAGGGCTCAATGGTGCCGCCGCCGGGAGCGAAGAAACCGCCGACCGCCTCCTTGTTCAGCTTGGGTTCGAGCTGCATCAGTCGGGCATGGCCGCACATTTCGAGGTTGCGCACGCCGTTGGCGACACCCTGTTCGTAAAGCCGCTGCACCGTCGCCATCTGTTCTTCGCTGAAGGCGACCACCAGTATCCCGTTGCGGCGGAACGGGAAACCAAGCTCGTACTGCAATTTGTCGAACATCAGGTTGCCGCGGATTTCCAGCTTCGCCTTCAGTGTGTTCACCGGATGGTGAAACCCGCCGTGGATGATGCCCGAGTTGGCTTTGGAAACTCCGAAGCAGACATCGGCGCACTTCTCCAGCAGCACCGTCGAAAGATTATAGTGGGCCAACTGGTACGCGGTGCTCGCGCCGGAAACTCCCGCGCCGATCACCGCAACGTCATAGATTATCATGGAACGATTCTCCTTATGCATTGAGCCACAGCTCCTTGAGTTCTCCGAGATTGCGCACGCGCATCTGCGGCGCCAGCTCCGGCGGCACGTCCGACGCCGCCTCCGGCTCCGGGGTGACGTGACAGGTCAGCGCCCCTGCCCGCCGTCCGGCCGCGATATCGGTGGCGAGCCGGTCACCCACCATCAGGGTCCGTTCCACCGGAACGCCGCTGCGCGCCGCCGCCTCCTCAAGCATTCCCGGATCAGGCTTGCCGAGGACCTTGAGCTTCACTCCGGTCGCCGCCTCCAGCATCCTGGTCAGCGCCCCGCAGTCCGGCAGCCAGGTCGGGCGGTCGGTCGGGCAGAAGAGATCGGGATGGGTTGCAAAGCCCGGCACCCCCTGTTTCAGCAGCCATGCCGCCCGGCAGATTCGCGCATAAACCAGACCCCGGTCAAAGGCGACAACCACCGCGTCGGGATGCGTTTCGTCAACCGTGAAACCGGCGGCCTCGAATTCGGCGCGGATGCGGGGCATGGCCAGCAGGTAGAGCTTTCGGAATCCCGAATGATGCCGCTTCAGATAGTCGATGGTGTAATCGGTTGAAATGTAGAAGTTTTCCGCCGCCGCCGCAATTCCCATCCGGGAGAGTTTCCCGATATACTCCTCCGTGCTGAACGAGGAGTTGTTGGATAAAAAGGTATAGCCGATTCCCCGTTTCTCCAGAAAATCGAGGAACGGCGCCGTGGTCGGAAACAGCGTGTCGCCGTGATAGATCGTGCCGTCCATGTCCAGAAAGACCCGGCGGATTTGCTGCAATTGTTTCGGCATGGTTCAAATCCTGTTTTTGTTTACCTTTATGTTTACTGAATATAAACTATTAATAAAATAAGTCAAGAGCAAATTGCATAATTATTTTATTTTTTGTAAACTTTAATGGAAACAAGCGGATTTTCAACTTTTTACGGCGCAGACTTGAAAGCGGGAGCGCCTAAAACTATATTACCGAATACAGTGGAACAATCTAACGGCGACGACAAGGAGGAGCTGGATCATGAAAGACGCACTCAAGATTTATTTTGCAGGAGACCTTTTCAATCATAAGGACCTGACCGGAAACGCGGCGCTGGCTTCCCGGCTCACCGCCGCATCGGGAAACCGCTGGAAGGTCCTGCTGCCGCAGGACAGCGAAAGCAACTGCGCGCGTGCCGTCGAGGAGATCCGCAACCGCGACCTGGAACTGCTGTTCCAGTGCGACGTGCTGGTCGCGAATTTCGATGGTCAGGAGCTCGATTCCGGCACTGTGGCGGAGTTCATGTATGCGAAGTTCCTGGACATTCCGGCGGTGTTGCTGCGGACGGACTTCCGCAGCTGTTCCGACCAGCAGGCAGGCGGGGAACCGTGGAACCTGATGTGCTCCGGCTACCCGCGCACCCATTCTCTGATACTGCACGGCATGACCCTCTATCATGAATGCTTCAATCGCGAAGGCAGCCTGGAAGAGAAAATGGTGATGTACCACGACCGGATCGCGCGCAAGCTGATCGCCGAACTGGAAGCCGTCATCGCCGAACCGCCGTGGCTCGGCCGCGACATTGCCGTCGACCATTACCGGCGCGCGGTGCAAAGCGCGGGGAACGGCTTGGAACGGCTTCTGACCGGCGAGGTGCTCGCCGCACTGGTCGCCGGCAAGATCAGCCGAGGGATGTTGTAAAATTACTTCTGCGGCAGGATGAAGCTCTCAAAGTTCCTGTAAAGCTCATCGAGCTTGTTCAGATAGTAGGCGGTATTCTCGTCGCGTTCTCCTTCTGGCGCGTCGGCGAGGAGTTTGGCGTTGTCCACCGCGGACACTTTTTTCTTTTCCCCGGTGATGTAGTAGGTGACCTGATCGCCCGACTGGTAATCCCGCTCCGACCGGATCGCCAGCTCGAACGCGGCGGCGCGGCGGCCGGTTCCGGCGGCGAGCTTGCGCTTGTAGGTCTCCGGCGAATCGTTCAGCGTCTCGGTTTTGGCGAGATCGGCGAGCGGGATTTCCCGGCTTTCGATCGACCGGCGGATGCGGTCGTAGGCACGGGGAATCGCGGCACGGTCGTCGTGCAGCAGCGCGTCGATCATCTCCGCCATGAACCGGCGCTGGAAAGGTTCGAGACCGCGCGATTTCAGCGCCGCCCCGGTGATGCTGACGACACCGTCCGGCGACAGCAGCGCATAGTTCTTGCTCTTGTAGGAGAACATCGCGTCGTAGACCGAATCGAGCTCCACTTCGATTCCGGCAGGCAGAATCTCCTGGATTTTCCGGCCGAACTCCGCGGGCTTTTCGACGCCGGCGGGAGGCTGGAAATAGATGCCGTCGGTATCCATCTCCAGCACCTTCGCCCCCGCGCCGGTCAGGAAGTCAAGCATCATCGTCAGGATTTCGCGGCCGCGCGCGGTGACCCGTTCGGCCATGTCGAAGTCGTTGAAGGTCCCCTGCGAGAAACCGAGATAGCCGTAAAAGGAGTTGATCGTGATCTTGAAAGTGCTCTGCAGCGCCTGAAAATATTTCTTCTTCGCCGGGTCCTCCGCGGTGCGGGCGGCGTCTTTGGCCGCGAGCCGGAAAGTGCGCAGCGCCCCCAGCAGCCGGGGAAATTCACCGAGCTCGTCGCGCGACGGCACCCACTTTTCGGCGAGGATGATCGACGGATACAGCGAACGCACGTCGCAGTGCCAGACGTTGCGGAAGATTCCGGTCGCGTCGGCGCGGGTCAGCGCCCCCGAAAAACGGCGCGGCGCTTCCGGCAGCGGCAGGCTGTGGCGCTTGCGCAGATATTCGCAGGTCAGCAGCGCATCGAGGCTGGTGCCGTTGCCCCGGATGATCACATTCTGGTATTTGAGCGGCAGCAGCTGCGTCTGGTAGAAATAACTCGGGCTGAGCACCGCACTCAACGCCTCGGTCTCGCGCACGTCGTCGAGCGCATAGGCGAGCAGCGTGGCGCGGTCGGAATTCCACAATTCGGTGATCTTCGAGCCGTCGACATAGGTTCGCTCGTCGGAGGCGATCCTGAAGTGCTTCGCCAGATATTTGAGGTTGTAGGATTCGAGGTTGCGGTTCGCGCCGTCGTAGAGCATCGCCAGATGGAGGGTATCCACCACATGGCGGCCCCATACATCATACCGGCTGTAGTTGATGATCCGGTCCGCGATATTGAAACGGCTGCTCCGCTTTGAAAAGGTCGAACCGTCCCGCCCAAGCGCCAGCTTCACCTTGTGGCGTCTGGCGCGCGCTTCGAGGTAAGGGAGGTCAAAACGGCAGAGGTTATGACCTTCGATCACGTCCGGGTCGCGTTCGGCCAGCGTTTTCACAAAGGCCTGAATCAGCTCCTTTTCGCTCATGTCCTCCTGCGACAATACCAGCTCGAAGCCGGTGGAGTCGCGCATGGAAATAATCACGATCTCGTCGCCCTCGCGGTCGGAATTGGGGAAATCGTAGCCGGGCGTGGTCAACGTTTCGAGATCGAAGCTGAGCCGCCGCAGTTCGGAAAACTCCATGCCGCTGAACAGCCGGCTTTTTCCCTCCAGCAGCGCCTGCTGGCTGAGGTCGCGGAAAAAAGTCCAGGGGCCGTTCGGCGTCTTTTTCAGGTACTTCTGCGCGGCTTCGTAAGTCTTGACATCCGGGAACGAAGCCATCAGTTTGAAGGTCATATCGCCAGCCAGCGGCGTCGGCGAAAAGGCCCCCTCGAACTGGCTGAGCTGCTCCGGGGAGCTTAACAGGATGAACGGCTTGAACGGTTCTTCTTCGGTTCGGAAGCCGTCGCCGTCGTGAAAGTAATAAATGGTCCGGTCGGCGGTTGTCTCGACTGCGGTGACTCCCTGCCGCCGGGTTTCGGTCAGTTGTTCAAAAAACATGGCGCTCTCCTCCTGGCTGAAATATTCCTGTAAAGGAGAATATAACAGCTTGAGAGGATTTTAGCAAACTGCCGCCTCGGATTTTTCATCGCCGTCACCTCCGGCGGCGGGCAATTCGATCACTTTGATCCGCCGCCATGCGCCGGTGCCGCGCCGCCACAGCATCAATGCCGCGTCGATGAAAATGTAGAAGGTGATCAGCATCCAGACCTCCGACACCGTCGCGTGGATCACGTAAACCAGCAGGATCGTGCCCGGAATCTGGATCAGCCACGAAGTCGCCATGCCGATCAGCAGCGGTATGCGCGTATCGCCCGCGCCGCGCAGGCTGCCCATCGTGATGAAACGGGTGCCGTCGAGCAGATTGAAGATCACCGCCCAGTGCAGAATCGAAATCACGTTGGCGGTGACCTGCTCGAAATTCATCCCGGTCGAACTGGCGTTGTGAGAACTGAACAGCCGGATCAGCAATTCCGGCGCGAAGATGTAGAAAAGCGACGCGGTCAGCATCCATACAAAGAGAAGCCGCAGCGAACGCCCCGCGATGCGGTTGGCCACATTGAGCTTGCGGCGGCCGATATACTGGCCGGTGATCACGCTGGTCGCATCCAGCAGACCGATCATCGGCATATTACCGAGCATATTGATGGTCAAAGCGATGCTGGTCGCCGCCAGCGCCTCGTCGCCGAGGTTGCCGATCATCATCACCACGATCGCGAACGCCGCGTTGCGGATAAAGGTCTGCAACCCCGCCGGAGCGCCGAAAAACACCAGTTTTTTCACGAACTCCCAGTGGAACCGCCGGTGCTCCCGGGTCGGGTATTCGCTCTGCTTCACGCAGAGGAACAGCGTGATTGCGGTGAGCATGGTAAAAAGGTTCGCGAAACTGTTGGCCAGCCCGCCGCCGAGGATACCGAGCGGCGGCAATCCGAGCTTGCCGAAGATCAGGATATAGTTGAGCGGCACGCAGACCAGACAGCCCGCAACCTTGACCGCCGCGACCAGCATGGTTTTGCCGCGGCCGGTGAAAAACGACAGAAAGGCGGTCTCCATGCAGGTGAAACCGGCGCACGGCGCCATTGCGACGAAGTATTCGCGCTCATACTGGGCGATCCCGGCGGAGTGGCCATTGTGCATGATGATCCAGCTTCCGCCCGCCGGAAGCGCGAACATCAGCAAGGCGGCAACCATCGCGCCGAAATAGAAACCGTTCCACGCCGCCCGTACACACCCGACCCGATCGTTCGCGCCGTGGAACTGGGCGACGATCGTCGCAGTGAAACCGGTGGTGATCAAAAAGAACGCCATCAGCGTAAAAAACATCTGGCCGGCGGGCATCGCCGCCGCGATCTCCTCCGGTGAATTCCATGCGAGAAATACCCGGTTGGTCAGCATCATAATGGTGTTGCTGGCGCTCAGAATCACCAACGGCCACGCGATTCGCCAGATTTCGGCATAGCCGCCCTGTACGGTAAGTTCGCTCTTCCGGAAGTAGCCGGAAAATGTTTTCAACAGACGTTCGAAGAAAAGATGAATCATAATCCAGAATTCCCGTTTTTGGACATCTACTTAATATAATGCGGAAATCCTGATATTCCAGCCAAGAAACCGAATACATTGCAAATCTTGAATATTCGGATATGCGACAGAGATTTCAAACGGATAATAGAATAAATAACGAAACCTTACAATGGATCAGCCGCTCCATTTCCTTCCGGCGTGGTCAGCCGCTCCAATTCCGTCAGGATCGCCAGAGCCTCTTCCCGGCAGGAACCGCACATTTCGGGAGTCGCCCGCAGCGAACCGCACACCGCCGGACGCTCCGGTGCCTGAAAGATTCGGCAGCGGAACTCCCGGTCCAGATTCACGCAGGGGACTCCGGCGGGCTTGCCTTCCGGCATTCCCGGAATCGGCGACGAGATCGACGGCGCGATGCAGCAGGCGCCGCACCCCGGACGGCATTCAAACGTATTTTCCATGACACAACTCCTCTTTTCAATATATCCGCCAATCCCGGATTATCCATGCCCATGTGGAAAACTTTGATGATTTTTTTCAGAAAAAAACGTTTTATCACTTGACATCCGCAATCTTTTTTGGTATAATAAAAGAGATGATAAAACGTTTGCCTAAGAGATGAATCCATCAGGAGCCATACATGCCGGGAACAGGAATCAGAACAGTCGCGGAGCTGGCGGGAGTTTCGATCGGAACCGTATCGAAGATCCTGAATCCGGGTTCCTCCGCCAATATCCGGGTTTCGGCGGAGACGCGCGAAAAGGTGCTCGCCGCCGCCGACCGGCTCGGTTACCGTCCGAGCTACGGGGCCAAGCTGCTGCGCGGCGAAAGCACGCGGACCATCGGTTTCGCGGTCACGCTGCCCGGCGACCACACCGATACTTATTTGTCCAATTACACCTTCCGGCTGCTGAACGGCATCGGGCGTGAAGCCTCCCGCCGCCACTATCAGGTACTGCTGATTCAGGGGGAGGATTACCGCTACTATATGGACGTGAAGCGGATCGACGCGCTGGTGCTGATCGGTTTCCCGCTCGACAGCAATCCGCTTGCCGACCAGATGCGCGGACTTTTCGAGCACTTCAACGCCCGGAATTATCCGTATGTGGTGATCAACAACCAGCTTCCCGGCGTCACCGCCGCCGGAATCGGCGTGGACAACCGCTCCGGGATGCGGCAGGTCGCCGAACTGATCCGGCGCAAGGGGTATGAAAGCGCCGGTTTCGTCGGCGAGCTGACCCCGAATCCTCAGCGCCATCATATCGAGCGCGTCCGTTGCCTTCGTGAATTCCTCGCCGGGAGCGGCTGTACCTTCGACGATGCCCGCATCCTGAACGGTTGCGGCAACGGTGTACCCGAAGTTCCCCGCGTCGGCCGTTACAGCCATGCCGACGGACAGGCCGGACTGCGTTATCTCCTGGACAACAAGCTGTTGCCGCGCTGCATCGTCTGCGGCAACGACGACATCGCGACCGGACTGCTGAAAGCCGCCCGCGCGCAAAAGCTGCATATCCCGGAAGAACTCGCGGTCATCGGCTTCGACGACAATGAAAACGCCGAATATCTGGAACCCGCCCTGACCACCATCCGCCAGCCGCTTGAGGAGTTCGGCCGCCTCGCGGTCAGCCACCTGCTCGATAAAATCAATGATCCCGCCCGCACCATCCAAATGACCATAGAACCCGAACTGATCGAAAGGAGCACCACATAACCATGAAACAAGGGAAATCGAATTTCACACAGCATGGAACATTGGCGTGCAGTCCCCGGAGGAAACGCCATTTCACACTGATTGAGCTGCTCGTCGTAATAGCTATCATCGCCGTTCTCGCTTCCATGTTGCTGCCGGCCCTGAACAGGGCACGCGGCAGTGCAATGCAGGCCAAATGCACCGGCAACCAGAAGCAAATCGGTTTGGCCATGGCACAATACGCAGGCGACTTCAATGGTTTCAACGTCCCATATGTCGACAAGGATGACTACGCCTCCAATTGGAGAAGCAACCCCACGCAGGGACGCTGGCATCACCATACGGAACGCTATACGGGCAGCTTTGCCGTTCTCAACTGTCCGGCGCTGAAAAACAGTTTCAGCAATGCCGACAATACCGCCGTATTGGATAAAGACGAAAGCACCGTCAAACGCGGTTCGACCCGCAGCGGCGATTCCGTCTGCAATTACGCCTACAATCGCCTCAACATCGCCCGGGTCGGTTACGGACTTACTGCAATCCAACTTCAACGGGACCTCGATCGAGTCAATCCCTCGCTGAGCTCTCTGAAACCGCAGTTGAGTACGGTCGTCACCGTCATGTGCGGTATGTTCACCGTGGATAATATAGGCACGGACAGTTTCAAAGCCCACTCGCCGCGCAGTTATCCGCATCAGGATAAGACTGTCGCCCTGCATCCGGACGGCAGCGTAAGCAGTTGCGATTATGCCAGGATGCAACTCTGCAATCGGGACTTGCTCACGATCTCCCCGTGGAAAGTGATTTTTACCAACCGTTAACCTCCAATCGAAATTTATTATGCGCTTCAAAATTTTCCTGCTCACGATTCTCCTGCCGGCCGCGGCGTGGCTGTCGGGTGCAACTGCTCCCCGTCTCGAAATCGAGTTCACCGACAAAGCCGTCAAAGGGGAGCTGGCCGGACGTCAGTTCTATTGCCTCTATCCGCAACTTTTCGGCCCCGGAGGGGCTGAATTTCCGGAACAGGTTCGCTGTGAAGCGCGAAGGGCCTTGCTCGCCTACCCCGGCGGAGCCACTGCGGCAATGTACCAGGACGGCGACAAACTGCTCTGCCGCTTGGAAAATGCTCAGACAATTACCGCCTTTAAGCAATTTCTGTTTCTGCCGGTCAATACGACACGCGGCTCGGAATTTCAACTCGATGAAAACCCCATCCGCCCCTTTCCGCCGATCCGGCAAAGTTCCGGCCCGCTTCTGAACGGGCGCGGCAAATGTTTCACACTCACCACCGCCGATGCCATCCGGCTGTCGTTCCGACTCCGGGCGGAAACTTTCCGGGACAAAGATGGACAGGCCGATCTCCGGGCCGGATGGCATGCCGTTTCCGGACAGGCATTTCTGTACTCCATTTACCAGCTCCTCACTCCGGCCGAACACCACGAAGTCATTCTACAGTTCACCTCCGAACGCCTCGACTCTCCCCAACCATTCGTCGACCGCTTCGGCCAGCCGCTTTCCAAGGAATTCGCGGGGAAAATCCGCACAGAAGCCGAACTTGTTGCCGACCTCGAAGCCGATCGGATCTATTACAATTCCCTGCAGCCGCCGCACCGCACGCAATCCGGCGGCCTTCCCGGCAGCGGCAAGCGCTTCAGCCTGAAAGGAACCGGCTTCTTCCGCCTCACGCAAGTACAGGGACGGGATGCGCTGGTCACTCCGGAAGGAGATCTTTTTTTCCAGCTTGGAGTCTGCACGGTCGGCCCGTGCGACGATTATACCCATCTTGCGGGGAGGCGCAGTCTGTACGAGTGGATTCCGCCGACAGACAGCGAGTTCGCCACCGCCTATCTTGATCACAATCCAGCAAATTTTTCCTACTACATCGCCAATGTAATCCGTAAAACCGGCAAACCGTTCGATCTTGACTCCTGGAAAGGCGAGCAGGTCGACCGGCTCCGCAAATGGGGTTTCAATAGTATGGGAGCCTTCGCCTCGCATACTCCCGCATTGAAAAAACGGCAATTCCCCTATACGCCAAGCCTGCCGCTTGGCAAGATTCCAACTCTGATCGATCTTATCTTCGATCCTTACGATACGGAAACAGTACAGCTGCTCGACCGTATTTTTTCTGAAACACTTCCTGCCGAGGCCGAAAATCCGTTGATCATCGGTTATTTCATCTCCAATGAGCAGCGTTATACTGATCTCTTGCGGAAACTTCCTCAATTCCGCAAGGACAAAGCGGCCAAGCGTGAGCTTGCCCGCTATTTGACACATCTCTATCCCGATATCCGCGATTTCAACCATGCCTGGAATCAGCAGCTAGAAGCGACTGATCAACTCGCCGATACCGTACTTATCGTTCGAACCGAACAGGCATTGCAAGACATGAAACCTTTCGTCGAACAATATCTCGACCGTTATTTCCGCCTGATTCACGATACTTTCCGTAAATACGATCCGAATCATCTGCTGCTCGGAGCCCGCTTTCTGCCCGCGGTAACCCGGGAACTGGAACGTACCGTTTCGATCTGCGGTCGTTATGTGGATATTTTCAGCATCAACTATTACAGCAATGAAATCGATACGGAATATCTGTCCGGCCTGAATCGTCTTTCCGGACGCCCATTGCTACTGAGTGAATGGAGCTTCGGCACCTCGGAGCAGGGCTTGACCGGTGGCTGCATCGATGTTGCCGATGAAAAAGAACGCGGCGCAGCCTATCGTCACTATGTCGAACAATCCGCTGCCCTGCCCTATGTGATAGGCAATCAGTGGTTCGCCCATCTGGACCAGGCTCTGACCGGACGCTGGTTTCAAAAATATAACGGGGAAAGCATGAATATCGGCCTGCTGAATGTCGCCGACCGCCCTTTTAAAGTTTTTCTAGCCGAAGCCATGAAAAGCAATTACGCCATCTATGAAATCATGTTGGGAAAGCGTAAACCGTTCAGCCGCGTCTTTCGGTCTCCCGGGCAGCCGCGTCCTCCGCGATCTCTTCAAATCCCGCGCGCACTGCCGGGAATGAAGATGGACTGCGAATACCAGGCATGGCCCAATCGGCCTTCCTTCCGTCTCGGCAAGGCAGAACTTTCCAGCGGAAGTGCGGCAATGGAATTCAGTTGCGATCTCAATCTGGCGTGGGATGAAAAGTATCTTTATTTCTTTGCAGTGGTCAAGGAACCCACTCCCGGAGTCAATCCGTTCACCGGAAAAGACCTGTGGCGTGGAGATGCGATCGAGTTCTTTTTCGGCCCGGAGAAACTCCAACGAAAAGGCCCCCCGCTCTTTTCCGACCGGCAGTTGATTATCGGAGCCGTTTCAGGAACTCCGTTTCACTGGTTCAACGCACCGGAATCCTTTCCGGTGCAAACAGCATTTCAACTCCATCCGGATCGCAACGGCTGGACTATGGAAGGGGCGATTCCATGGCAGGCAATGAACATTACTCCGGCAACCGGCAGCCAATTCCGCTTTGACTTCGGCATTGATGAAACTGACTCTCCCAGAAAGAGGTTGCGTCAATTCATGTGGAGCGGCACCGAACAGAACAGTACCGACCGCACCGGCTGGGGAACCGCAGTGCTGGTCGATTGAATGATACCCGCCTTTGACGCTTGTCACCTTGACCGGAGGGAAAGGACGCTGTATATTCAATATAACTCTGAAACCGGCAACGAAAGTGAGCGTTTATGAACTTCAGACCATGGTTGGCGGCGGCGTTGGTTGCCGCCGGTTGCGCCCTCCACGCGGCAATGCCGCGGCTTACGGAATCCGGCGTGGAAATCGACGGCGGCACGATGGGGAAATTCATTTTTTCCTATCCGGGATTCAACACCGGCGGCAAAAACGTCAAGCCGGAAGTCAGGCTGGATGGCGGCAAAGCCGTACTGACCTATCTGGCCGACCGCGCCCCGCGGATCGAACTCACTCTGGAAGGCGACCGGCTGCGCGGCAGCATGAAAACCGCCGCCGAAGGCAAGCTCATCTGGGATATGTTCCTGCCGATCATGTTCGGCGGCAAGGGGGAATGGGCGTTTGGACCGGACGGAAAAAGCGGCGTATTTCCGAAAGAGCAGCCCTCCAAGCCGCATCTCGCCCAGCTCCACGGCTCCTGGTTCCGCCTCACCGATCCTCAAAGCGCCGAATCCATCGTCATCACTCTGGACGGCAAGGGCTTCTGGCAGCTTCAGGACAACCGGGAGTGGAAGTGGAAAATCTTCCAGCTCATCCTCTACACCGATGTCTATCCCGGCTGCACGCAGGAGTTTACACTCACTTTCAGCTCGAAACAGCCCGAAGCCGTCCCGGTCCGGGTCGACCGCTTCGGCCAGCCGAAGAATCTCGACTTTCCCGGCAAGATCACCGATGAGGCGCAGTTGAAAGCCGACATCGCCGCCGACTGCGCCTATTACGGTTCGCTGCGGCCGCCCGAAACCGCGCCGTGGGGCGGCATGGCCGGAAGCCGCGGAAAATTCAATCTGAAAGCAACCGGTTTCTTCCGGCTGGACAAAGTTCAGGGGCGTGATGTGCTGGTCACGCCGGAGGGCGACCTCTTTTTCCAGCTCGGCGTCTGCACGGTCTGTCCCGGCGACGACCACACCTACATCAAGGGGCGCGAACAGATATACGAGTGGCTGCCGAAGTATGAAAGCGAATACAAGACCGCTTTCCGGGGGCACTGGGCCACCGATTTCTCCTTCTATCTGGCGAACCGTATCCGCAAAACCGGCCGTCCCTATGAACTTGACGAATGGAAACGCGAGCAGATCGGCCGCCTGCGCAAGTGGGGTTTCAACAGCGACGGCGCTTTCACCGCGTATACTCCGGTCAATGCAGCGGCAAAGTATAGCCGTACACCGGAACTTTTCAAAAAGGCGGGGCTGATCGGCGATATCGGCGATCCCTTCGATGAAACCTTCCGCCGGGAACTGGATGAAAATTTCGCCCCGATCGCCGGCTTCAGGGATGACCCGACCATCATCGGCTACTTCATCGCCAACGAGCAGCCTTACGGCGATGTGGCCCGCAAGGTTCCGGGCTTCGACGGCAAAACGGCGGCCAAGCGCGAGCTGGTGAAGCTGCTGGAACGCAAATACGGCGCCATCGACCGCTTCAATGCCGCATGGGGCCTGAAAGCCGCCAACTTCAACGCACTGAACGACCTGCCGCTGCCGGTGCAGACCGAGGCGGCGTGGAACGACATGCAGGAATACAGCCGGCACTTCTTCGACGCCTATTTCGGGCTGGTCGCCCGGACCTTCCGCAAATACGATCCGAACCACCTGCTGCTGGGCGCCCGTTTCCTGCCCGCCAACATCAGCGTCGAAGCGGCGGTCGAAGCGTGCGGCAAATACTGTGACGTATTCAGCATCAACTACTATTCCCGTTCCATCGAGCCGGAATTTCTGGAGAAGATTCACCGGCTCTCCGGCAAGCCGTTGCTACTCTCCGAATGGAGCTTCGGCACCGCCGAGCAGGGACTGGCGGGCGGTGTGATCGACACCCGCAACCAGACCGAGCGCGGCCACGCCTACCGCAGCTACGTCGAGGAGGCGGCCGCCCTCCCCTATGTCGTCGGCAGCCAGTGGTTTTCCTACCTCGATCAGGCGTTGACCGGGCGATACTTCCAGCATTACAACGGCGAGTGCATGAATATCGGTCTGGTCAATGTGGCCGACCGGCCGTTCAAGGAGTTTCTGCATGAGGCGATGAAAACCAATTATCGGATCTACGACCTCAAACTCGGCGCCATCGAACCTTTCGTGTGGCGCGCCGCCGGCAGTGCCGGAAATCGCACTCCGAAGCGCCTCCAGATTCCGCGCGCCCTGCCCGGCCACAAGGTGGACGGCGTGAAAACCCCGTGGCCGGGCCGTCCCTCGGAGCGGCTCGACGGCTCCTGTCTCGTCACCGGCGCCGAAACCAACGGAACCGGAGCTGACTTCTGGCTCTGCTGGGATGAGAAGAACCTGTATTTGTATGCCGAAGTTGTCGATTCCACCCCCGCCCGGAACAGCCGCACCGGCGCCGACCTGTGGCAGAGTGACTGCATCGAGCTTTTCACCGGCGGCGAATCTCCCGACCGTTCCGGCCCGCTGCTCTTTTCCGACCGCCAACTGCTGATCTCCGCCGCCCAGCCGAAAGGCGGCAGCTGGTTTGTGAACCAGCCGGTTCAGGCCGGAGTGCAGGCCGTGGTGATCCCGAATGCCGGCGGCTATACGCTGGAGGCGGCGATTCCGTGGGAAGCGCTGCGGATCAAGCCGGAAACCGGCCTCTCGTTCCGGTTCGACCTCGGACTCGACGACAGTGACGACGGGCCCAAACGGCTGCGCCAGTTCATGTGGAGCGGCGTAGCGAACAACAGCGCCGACCGTTCCAACTGGGGAATGGCCACGTTAGTGGATTGAAACTCATCGCCCGGCGGATTTTGCCGGGCTTTTTTCATCATCCGCCGCATTTCCCGGCAGGGGACGGAAATCCTGAAAGAACTTCATCACCCCTTCCAGACTCAGTTTCTCCAGATAGAACCAGTTCACCGAACGGATATGGCAGAAGGTGTAGACCACCATTTCCCCTTCGGAGTCGCGAGTGACTCTCAAGCCGAACTTGCGCTCTTTCAAGTCGTTCCACAATTCCTCATTATCCAGCTTCGCGAACGTCGGCTCTTCATCGGAAGAACTGTAGCTGTGCAGCTTGGCGTTTGCGAAATCCCGCGTGGTGGAGACGATAATCTGCCCGGAATCATCCACGATCGCTTTTTCCAGCACATAATCCCCGCTGTTGCCGGAGGAGTGCAGCTCCTCGATCAGCTCCGACAGCGAAATATCCACAGCGCAGACGCCGTCGGCCCGCCCCTTCGCCGAATACAGCGGCACGGAACAGGAGATCACCAGCCCGATTTCCGGGATGCCGTCGATATAAGGCTTCGACCAGACGGCGCGTTCGGCCTCGGGATTTTCCGGGAATCCGTACCAGACGCGGCGGCGCGGATCGTAACCGGCCGGGAAAGCGCCGCTGGCGGGATAGGCCACATACAGACCGTCCGCAAAGCCGAACAATACCCGGATGATCGGCGTGCCGTCCAGGAAGGCCGACCGTTTGAGCCGCTCCAGATTGCCGAGGGTGACCTTCGCATTCACCGGACTCTCCAGAATGGTCTGGAGCAGCCGGGGGATAAAGCGCGAGATCGGATCAAGCCGCTCCCGGAGCCGGGCAAGACCGGTATCCGGCGTCGTGTGGTAGGCGACCGCGTCCGGCGAAATCCGGCCGTGGTGAAATACCGAATCGACCAATCCGGGACAACCCTTCTCCCGGATTTCCGCCACCGGATAGAAGGCTGCCGAACTGTTGCCGTGCCCGCTCTCCTTGTGCACGTCGTAATCCAGCAGGAACTGCACGTCCGCCGCCAGCGCATCGGTCATCTGCTCAAGTTTGGAGAACTGTTCATCCAGCCGGTAACCGGCATGGGTGCTGACCGAATAGGCCATTCCCAGCGCATAGTCCCTTTTGCGCATCTCCTCGGATACCCGGAACTCCCGGTACAGCGAAAACGCCAGCGCTCCCGCGCCGATCAGCAATGCGGTCAGCATCAGGATCAGCGTCATCCGGCGGTGGATATAACACCAGCGTACCGCCTTCATCGCCGGATTGTCCGGATTTGCCCGCACCTCCAGCCCCATCAGACAGCGCCGCAGGTCCTCGGAAAGTTCGCCGATGGTCTGATACCGCTCGTCGCGGCTGGTGGCGGTCGCCTTGCGGATCACCGCTTTCAAATCCCGGTCGATCCGGACGTGGAAGCGGTGCTCCAGCGGCACCATCCGGCCATCCCGGATATTCTCCATCAGCTCCTGCACGGAGGAACCGGTGAACGCGCTTTTCAGCGTCACCGCTTCGAACAGGATCACGCCCATCGCAAAGATATCCGCCCGCTGGTCGCAAACCTCGCCGACGACCATTTCCGGAGCGAGATAGTGGGGAGTTCCGCAGATTCCCTTCTTGCCGTCCGGGGTCTCCGCCTCCTCGGGCTTCTCTCCGATCCGCCGGGCGATTCCCCAGTCCATGATGTAGGTTTCATGGTATTCGCCGATCATGATGTTGGCCGGTTTCAGGTCCCCGTGCATCACGTTGCGGCTGTGTGCGTATTCCAGCGCGTCGCAGACCTTGAGCAGCACATCCAGCCGGAAATGCAGCGACTTTTCCTCATCATAGGCATTGATGCCGTCCAGCCGGTAATGGGTGACGACCTGCTCCAGATAGCTTTTGAAATTCTCGCCGTTCACCAGCTTCATCGCCAGATGCAGGCCATTCTCGCGGTCGGAGTTCAACGCATAAATCGGCACGATCGCCGGATGATCCAGCTGGGCGGTGACCCGCGCTTCCGTCAGGAAAAGGCGGCGCTGCCGCTCCCTGCCGGAAAGCTCGCGCCGCAGGGATTTGATCGCCACCAGCCGCCGCAGCCTGCGGTCGAAGCCGCTGTAGAGCTTCCCCTGTCCGCCCTCGGCGAACTCCCGGCCAAGCTCGTAATTATCCTCGATCAGGTCGAGTCGCTCTTCGTTGCCCAGAAACGCGACCTCCTGCGGAGGCCGTTTGTCGCGCAGCAATTCGATCACGGAACCGACATCCCTGCGTTTCCGGAAGGAGAAGATACGGAACCCAAACAGCCGTTTTTTCCGTTTTCCGACATTCTCCGCGGCAGAAGCGGCCCGGGACAGCGGTTCCAGCGGAATGGTGCGTTCTCCATCCAGCGCAATCGTGGAGGTATCATCCAGTGGAACCGTTTTTTCCGGATCGAACTCTTTCTCCGTCATATCCAATTTATTCCTTGTCGAATCATTCCGTCTCATTGGCCGCACTCAGCGCGATGCCGAGCAGTAAACAACAGCCGAACAGCGAACTGCCGCCGTAGCTGATCAGCGGCAAAGTCAGCCCGGTTGTCGGCAGCAGACATAAATTCACACTGATATGAACCAGCGTCTGGATGCCGACCAGCGCCGCCGCGCCAAGCAGGTAAAGACGCGCTTCCCGCGCCAGCCCGAAGCGGAACGCCAGCAGCAGCAGCGACGCGATCAGGACCGTAAAACAGATCCAGACCGGCAGCACGCCGCACCATCCGAGCGTCTCCGCCATCGTCGCATAGGCCGAATCATTGTAGGCCAAAGGCAAATAGGCGTTGCTCCAGACCGCTCCGCCCAGTTTCGACCCGAACCACCCGCCGCGCGCGATCGCCAGCTCGAACTGGCGGATATGCCAGCCGCTGCCCAGCGGGTCGAGGTCAGGGTTGAACAGCCCGGTGATCCGCCGCCACGCATACGGATGGCGCCAGACGAAGAGCGCCGCCGTGCCGATGCCTCCCGCCGCCAGCAGCAGCAAATTCCGCCACGAACCGCCCGACAGGAAGTACAGCGAAGCGAAAACGGCCAGATAGATCGCCGCCGTGCCGAAGTCCGGCTGGAGCAGGATCGGCAGCAGCCAGACCAGAGTCAGCAGCGCCCCGCCCCAGAAGCGGAGGTTGTCCGATCGCAGCTTCGAAAACGCGATCACCAGCGTCAGCAAATAGATCCCCTTTGCCGGCTCCGTCGGCTGAAAGTGGAAACCGCCGAGCCGGAACCAGCCGCACATCCCGTTGACCCGCACGCCGAAGAGCGGCAGCAGCAGCAACAGCCCGAACGCCGTCAGCATCAGAAGCCACGCATTGCGGCAGTAAAACCGGAACGGCACCTTCGAAGCTCCCCACATCACCGCCAGCCCGAGAATCAGGAACATCAGCTGCTTTCCCGCCAGCAGAAACGGCTCCGAAGCGTGCGACTGGCTGCTCACGATGGTCAGCAGCCCCCAGCCGCCGATCAGGAATGTCATCAGCAGCGCCAGAGTTTCAGGGCCGAGCAACGGCAGTTTGCGACTCCGTCGATTCATTGCTCCGCCTCCTCTCCGGCAGGACGCCGCATCAGTGTCTCCAGCGTCACGTCAAGCCTGACGTCTTCGCCCGGAGCCGGTTCCTCCAGCAGCTTCCAACTGCCGGCGATCCAGTTGCGGCGACGGTCCAGCATCACCTCGAACCGCCCGGGCCTGCCGCGCAGCCGGGCGTCGAACTCGGCTTCCAGCCCCGATGCGCCGACCAGTTCGCCGTTTTCCCTTTTTACCGTGCCCAGACGGCTCCGCGCCGCCGGGTTGCTGACCGCGATCCGCTCCACGCGCGATTCGATGCGGAAGGCGCGGTTGTTCTTCACTACCGGCTCCAGCGCCAGCAGCTCCGCGGGAGCGAGGTCGCGCTTGAGCAGCACCGGCGTCCCCGTTCCGGCTTCCGGAATTTTCAAATCCTTCACGGTTTTCCGGACCGCGTCGAAGGTTTCATCCTCCGGCGTCATGCCTTCCGGCAGCGTCAGATAGAGGTCGAAGTAACGCTCGCTCCAGACCAGCGTGCGCCCGGCGCGGTCCAGAATCCGGCCGCGCATCGCCGGGAGCGTACCGTGAAAGCGGGCCATCTTCTCCCCTTGCGCAATATACTCCGCGCTGCGCGGGCCGGCCAGCCAGACCGCGCGTAACAATGCCGCCGCCGCCCACACCAGAAGCAGCGAAAAGAAAATCACGGCCCGAAACCGCCAGGAATCCCCTCCGCTCATCGTCCTCCTCCCGTCACTTTACGCACCGTCACCGGCGGAACCGGCAGCATCCAGCGTCCGCCCCCTCCGCCGCCATCACTCTCCGTCACGGTCTGTTTGCATATCCCCGGCTGTGAACATGGCCGCCGGCCTGGTGCAGCAATTTCGCCAGCAGCGCGTAATTGAGCGGGAAGGTCATCCCCCACGCCCTCCCCAGTTCACGCAGTTGCCGGAACCGCTCTTCGGAGAGGCGCGGCACCACCACCACCGCCGGAACCTCACGCCGCCCGGCCGCCCGGCGCAGCTGGACGACCAGCTCCACCGGATCGCAGGTGCGGAAAGGAGCCACCAGCACGAAACCGTCGTAATCCCCCTGCTCCGCCTCCTTCTGCATCGCCTCGGCGGTATCCACCGCCGTCACCGAGATCAGCTCCGCCCCGAGAATCCGTTTCAAAATAAAAACCTCGTCGGTATTGTCGTCGCCCAGCAGGATTTTCATCGGCGTACAGCTTCCCTCCGGCTCCTCAGAGCTGCCGTCCGGCTCCGACTGGCTCGACCGGCTGCTGCGCCAGTTGCCGGCCCGATTTTCAGCGGAATCGACCGTGCAGTCCTTTTCATCCAGTTCCAGCCGCAGGATGGAATACGCTTCCGGAGTACTCTCGACTTCGAGGCGGCAGCCGATTCTGGTCGCGATATCGCCGACGAAGCAGAGCCCCAGCACGCCGAGACTCTCCGAAGTCGGGTAAAGCATCGACGGATCGGCGTTTTTGCGGTGTTCCAGATAGATCCGGGCCAGCTCCTCGCGGCAGACGCCGTGATGGCTGTCGCGAACCTCGAAAATCACCCGGTGACGCTCCGAATAACACGAGAGCACCACCGTTTCCCCCGGAGCCGACGCCCGGGCGACAGCCCGGATCAGGATGTTCATCAACTGGAACAGCAGCTCCCGGTCGGTCCGCACTCCCTGCGGCGCACTGGAGGAAAAATGGTTGACCAGCGTCATTTCGCGCGCCTGAAGCGACAGGGTGCTGCGCTCCGTCAGCTCCCGCAGGAAATCCGCCGTATTGAAAGATTCCAGATGGAGCACGCTCCATCGCTCGCGCGACAGCGAACCGATGTCGTCCATCCGGTCCACCCGCCGCGACAACGAACCGATCCGCTTGCCGATCACATCCAGAATGCGCAACTCCTCGCCGTCCGGCGTACGCCCCTCCTCAATCCCCTGCTTCAGCACCAGCGCCATCCCCTTGATGATGCTCAAAGGCTGCCGCAGCTCCGGCAGCATTCCGGTCAGGATGCGCAGCTGCAGCAGGTCGTGCCGCTCGATTTCGCGCTTCACCTCGGCTTCGCGCGCGAGGCTCAGCTTGAGCTTGCCCTGCAGATTCTGCTGCCGGTCCCGCAGGAAGTTCAGCGCGGCGTGCAGCGAACCGATTTCGTCGGCCTCCTGCTCGATCGCCGCCAACGGCTGGGGCATATCGCCGCCCGCGAGATGGTCGGTGAATTCCGCCATCCGCCGGACCGGTTCGACCACATTCTTCAGCAGCCGCAGGCACCCCAGCATCATGGTTCCGAACACTCCCAGCAGGCCGATCAGGGTCACCAGCGGCAGCGCGTCGCCGAACCGCAGCTCCGTAACGCCGAAAATTCCGCCGAAGAACCGGACCGTCTCACTGCCGCCGAAAATAAACAGCGGAATCACGGCAAACGCGGAAAAAAATCCCGCGACACAAAGAAAGGTGATGACTTTTTTTCTGATATTCATATCCTGCCTTGGTTTCAATTCCCGAGGGTATTCTTCACCGCCTGAACCAGCCGGAAAGTTTCCGGACCAATCCTTCGCCTTCATCTTTTCCTTCCGTTTCCGGCGCTTTTGTCAAAAATTTTCATTTTATGACAATGTTAAATACTTCTATTTCAATGAGGAAACTACAAATTCAGTAATTTCCTCTCTTTTTTCGGATTTCAAAAGGTTCAAGAGGCCTTTCTTGTGGCATGTTATTTTGCCTGAAACTTCCAACAAGGAGGTCCTCTTGAAAAACTCTCTCGATAAGCTCGCGAAATGGCTTTGCCGGCAACTCACTTGCGATGAATTTGCCTCCATCGTTCCGCTCTTTCTTGAAATACTTTCCGGGACACGGTCCGGATTTGAATTTAAACCGGAACCTAAAACAGAAAATTATCGCAAATTTCTTGTTGATCTCCCCCCGCCACTTTCAGCGCCTCCCTCTCGCGCCCAAGTCGACTGGCGCGAACTCAAAGATGCAATCGAAAAACAAACCGGCAAATTGCTAAAGCCGGTTCGGCGTCGCGGCGGCTTCAGCGTTCCGGAGCATTGCCGGTGCGAACACTGCAATGCTCCCGCCGACTTCCTTTACCTCAATGATGGCCAAAAAGGCAATCAAGTCCGTTGCAAAATCTGCAATCATCTTGGAACCACCGGACGCATCCGGCAAAGAAGCGGCGCCAAATATTTTTGTCCGCATTGCGGCTCGGCGCTCTCCGTCTGGAAGCAACGCGCCCATGAAACCATTTACAAATGCTTCAGCTACAAGTGTCCGCATTATCTTACTCAAGAAAGCCGATTGACCGGTGAGGAACGCGTCAAACGACAAGCGCAAAAGTTCGATCCGAACTACAAGCTCCATTATCAATATCGCGAATATCACCTGAAACCGGAGGATTTGCTCTGCCGCCGTCCGGAGTCCCCAACCAACGTCGATTTGCGGAGCATTCATAACTCCCATCATGTCGTCGGCCTAGTGCTGACCTTTTTCATCAACGCCGGAGTGTCGTCCCGACTGACCCGCGATCTGCTTTGGGGACTGTTTGGAATCAAGCTTTCCCATCAGACCGTCATCAACTACGTCAATGCCGCCGCCGCTCGGATCGCTCCGTTTCTCGATGCCGATTTACCGAAACCCGGCCCCATAGCCGCCGCCGATGAAACCTACCTTATTGTCGAAAACGAATGGCATTACACCTGGTTCATCATTGATGCGGCGTCCAGAGCCATCTGCGGCTACAACCTTTCCGATACGCGCGGAACCGTTCCGGCACTGGCGACGCTGAACGATGCTTACGGAAAGCCAGAAACCAATCAAGGAAAGCAATTTATCCTCGTTCGGGATGGGCTTCCGTCGTACGATTCGGCATTGCTGGCCTATAATCAAGGGCTGGAGGCTCCGGTCTTGACCGGACCGAAAGTCATCGGCCTGGAAAACCTCGACGAAATCAGCAAGGAATTCCGCCCTTACAAACAGTTGGTCGAACGCCTCAATCGCACTTACAAATTCCATACCCGGCCAAGGGCCGGAATGAAAAGCATGGAAGGCGCAACTTGCCTGACCACTTTATTTGTAGCATATTACAACTACCTCAGGCCGCATGGCGGATTGAAACATTCACCGCTGAGCCGGGAACCATTGCAAGGCATTGAGCGTTATCCAAAACAGTGGGAAACCTTGCTGGCTATGGCCGCCGCATAATTCTGAAATCCGATTTTCAAACAACACTGGAAAAACAAATCCAATTTGTTTTTCCGGGACATTTACGTCCCCACATCCGGTTCCGGGAGCTGTCAAACGAAAAACGGAATAAAAGGGAGCGTAAAACGCGACCGGTTATGCCGGATTTTCGCTTGAACGCGGACGGGGGCGGATGTATCACCCGCCGCAAACCCAAAACTTTCATTTTTTCATATTACTTTTGACACTACC
>ERZ1034917.653-NODE-653-length-29512-cov-16.585905_pt1 | contig 29512 bp, 44 predicted proteins | sample MGYA00520605_ERZ1034917 | MGnify/ENA primary metagenome ERZ1034917 (study PRJEB33766, sample SAMN09781784) | gut metagenome | biome: gut microbiome | host: Homo sapiens | place: Madagascar | study: EMG produced TPA metagenomics assembly of the PRJNA485056 data... | reverse complement strand
TTCTTTATCTGCTGCCTGGTATCTTCCAGAATTATCATCTTCATACCTCCATAAAAATCCTTTACATGATTTCTGTTTTCCAGAACAAACACTTCCAATATTTTGTGGAAAAGCGCCAACAGATTCTGCTGCTTCTTTAACCGAATTAAATTTATTCAATTCTGTTCCGTTCAAATCCATCTGTATAACTGAACGCTTTAATGCTATATCTGACATTCTTTTTATTCTCTCTTCTGAAAGTTTTCTTCCTGCTACCTTTTGACTTATTTTCCGCTTTGATTCTTCTGAATGATGCTTTCCGAACATAGGATTGTTTTTTCCACACATATTTCTTTGTTTCGCTGCATTCATGTAAATTTTTCTTGAGTCTGGATTTTTCCAACGTTCTTTCATATTTTTTGAAAATAATTCTCTGGTTTCTTTTGTGTGAATTTTATCGCCTTTATGTTTACTTGGTCTATGTGTACCAAGATTTGATTGCCTTAATGCTTCAATATGACTTTCTGAAAGCTTTCTTCCAGCACAATATGCATTACCTGACATTCTTTCTTTTAAATTACTTAAAAATTGTTCGGAATGTTCGCCAAAATGCTGTCCTCCGTCTTTTGTGTTATATCCATACAGAGTATCTTGCGTACTATATTTTTCTATCAACGCTTTTTCAACTTCCATAGCCATATCTTCTTTTAGATTTGATATTAAAACTATGTGTTTTTATATTATCCCAACCATATTTTAATATCGCTTCATGCATTGCTTTTTGGTTGCGATATCCTCCACCGCCGCGCCATCTTTTTTTAGGCTCTTGTCTTGTTGCTCCAATATACAATTTTCCATTTGGAAAAACATGAACATATACTGAATAATTCATATTCTAAATTCCTTTTAATTGAACGGAAGTTCTTCATCAATTCCATCTGGAATACTCATAAAGTCCGTACCTGCCGGATTCGCTCCCATGATAGCTTCTTCTTTCAGATGATCGTCATAAGCTTTTGTGGTGCGTTCTTCTGGGATGTCTGCATCCTTAATTCCCTCAATACTTCGGAACCATGCAAGTTTGTGACGTTTTACTTCTTTGTTGTCGTACCAGTCTTTCTCCAGTCGGAAGATACCGCCGATCAACTTGCCTTTGAACTGCTGCCCGAAGTTATCACCCCACTTAACAGCAAATCCCGGATTTGACTTTTCTACGCATGTGATAAATGTTTTAAGGTTACGGACACCATACTCTACGCTCTCGTCAATGACCATATAGTTAGTGCCGGCATTGGGATACTTCTTATCTGGTCGGATATCATTCTCAAACTGCTTCATAAAATACCCAGCCTGTTCATCACCTTCGGCAAAGTCAAACAGAATAACGATCATATTAAGTCCACCCTGAGACTGACGTTCGGACACCTGCTTAATTACCATCTTGTGTCCGCCAAGTTTAATAGGCTCAAACTCTCCTGCTGCCTGAGTTGTATCATACGCTGTTGGTTTATTCATCTTTATTCTCTCCTTTTCCTAATTCATAATAATCTCTGATAACCTTGTCTACTTCTGCAAGGTCATTATCAATAGTTAAACTGTCAAACATTCCAATCGGGGATTTACTTACTGCTCCCTGACTGGACTGAGTGACAAATAAGTGCTTTCCACTCTCTTCAATACACCTGAGAACGATGGTAAACATACCCTCGATGCAAACCTTTTCGTCCAGAAGCTTTCCGATGGTCTTAGGCTTGACCTCTCCAGAATCATCCTTTTCTTCATGCATCATAAGGTAAACAATTTTATTCTGCGGTACTTTTGTTACAATGAACTGGATTAACTGCCAGAAGTAGTCTCCAATGTCATTATACAGAGCGAACACTGCATTACCTTTTCCAGCAGAAGCGTGTCCTTTCATGAAATGATTTGTGATAAGATATCCGGCATCATCAATTACAATGGAATCTGCTTTTGATGCGATCAAGCACTTCATTACCTGCTGGTAATCATCTGTAAACCATCCGTCAATCTTTCCCTTAAACGGAAGCGGTTTATTCAATACTCTAATAAGATTCCAGTGTTCATTCTGGCAGTTTCTAAGACTGGTGCTCTTGCCGGAACCAGATTTTCCAATAATTAATACGGGTGTTGCGATAAGTCATTCCTCCTTGTCATAAACAACATGTTTACTGCTCTCAATAATCAGCAAACTTGCGATATCTTTCATAGATAAAGTTGATTCGTTATAAATTTCAACCAGTGCGTTGTAAGCATCCGGCGAAACTTTCACAACCGGATTATCCTTATCGGTTGCTGGCTGCTTCTTTCTGCCCGGAATACGGATTTCAAATTTACTCATTACTTTCCTCCTTATATGATTTCTGAGCCGCTAAAAGCCCATTTAAAGTCTGCACATAACTCGCTAGAGTTCTTGCCTTGTACTGTTCCTCTATTGGATTATCTGGAGCAAGCGCGAGTTGTATGTCAATCAATCTCAGTATTTCCTGTATCCGTTCTTTCATATCTAGGCTCCTTTAACATCTTATAAAACGTATAGATATTGTCCGATTTATCTCCCACTCCACTGACAGCCCGACCATTTTTGATGGAATCTGCTTCGTGGTACTCGATATGATCTAAATACATATCTGGATTCTCCCAGTCAATGAGATAACACTCACGAGCGTTCAGTTCATGCAGGAGCGTATTCACTACCAGTACCATATCCCATTTCGGGAGCAGTTTTAACTCTTCAAGATTCATCATCTTCTTCCTCCAGATTCAATGGACATTTTCTGTTAATAAGTATTTCTAAGAGACATTCTTTGGCTTCCTTGTAGCCTTTTCCCTTAAAATCGTAAAATTGCGATACCGTAAAATGTTTTACAATTTCGCCACGTGCGTTAAACACAAACAGATATACTTCTGACATATCTTCCCTGGCTGAATACTCAAAACTTACATGCGCCTGTGTTTCATTTGAAACTCTGACGCACAAATCAAACAGCTCCCTGATTTTCTCCTCGTTCATATTTCTTCCTCCTACAAATTCCCTACTAGAATTAAGCTCATTACCGTTGCCGCCAGAACCCTGTCGAGAATCCCTGACCAATCCCAACATGGCAGGAATGTCAGCAGGATCCCTATGGCAATCGCCATGAGTACTTCCCTTATGCGAACCTTATTCATTTTTTAATTCCTCCAAGAATCCACGCAAGATTACTTGCCACCAGCGCAGCCGCTGTCACAATCCATGCAGTGAACCATCTCCTTGATTTTTTCTTGCTTTCCTCGACAATTTCAGTTGCAAGTGCTACTTCAATGTCGTCCCATGTAACCTGTTTTTCGTTTTTATTTTCACTCATATCTAGCTAATTTCTCCTTATTTGTTATTATTTGTCTTTACAATTAGCAGATAGAGAACTATAATGTATCTATCCACTAAGTGTGCTTTAGTGGGTGCAAAGCTCCGGGGCGGAGGTTTCGTCTCCCTCCGGGGCACTCACGTCAAATTTGCTTCTTTTCTTCTGTAGTAGTCCAAGATAATTCTTGAACACTCATCTACGATTCTCTGATTATCTTCCGGTGTGTTATCCTTGCAGTAATCATCATGTATTCTGATTACCCCAGACCCTTTTTTAATTGTTTTGATTACTGCCATCAGTAAACCTCCTTTTATGCGTTCACTATGTTAAGATATGTTGTTTTGTTTCTTTTTGCTTCTGGTCAAGATCATCAGTTCTTCTCAAATAATGTCTTGTCATTCAGATTAGCTCGAAATGCATATTTATGGTCTTGATATTGGCTCTCTTGAAGAATTTGAGATAAAATGTCGTTTGGAGTAACCAATTGACATGTAAACGTAGCCTGCGGACATTGAAGTTTTGACTCAATATCTGATATCCTCTTTTCAAGAGAACGAATCTTTTTCCTGGTTGATTTGCTCAACTGTTTTCACCTCCCTACCTTGACTTTTCGTATTTATCCTCCTATCCTGTAAGCACAGGCACTGGCATGCTGAGTATTGAGGAAAGGAGACGAATATGGTTGAAACAATCACTCGACTGTATCACTGCCACAAGATTCACAAGCATGTGACTGTTTGTGAAGAGTATGAGGTTTCTGGTAACAGTCGCCGCCTACTGCGGTGTTCATGTCCATATCATCAATACACGGAAATGAAGCCGCACTGTGATGGGTATAATGACCATGGTTTTCAATGTGGTTATGCAAAAAATCAATAACCAGGCTCACTAACTCATCTGGTCGCTCACTTGGCGATAGGTAACAGTAAAGCCGCAGATCACATTTGCAACAGTCTCCTCCAGATTCTTTGCAGTGCCGACTGACGGCTTTATTAAATTGTAATGCGTCCATTTATGCTCCTTTCTTACTTTCTTTTTGGTCAGAATCATCTGGCTTATTCTCGGAAAAGCTTTCCGTCTTGCCAAGAATGTATCCTTTGTCAAATTCTGACATATTAGGGATCGCATCTTTCAGCTTTTCAACGATTCTTTTTTCTTTTTCAGACATGCACTCACTCCTTTCTTGTGATATACTCTCCTGTAAAGGAGGTGTTCATTTTGATAACAAGATATCAATATAAAATATTGAAAAAAGCTTTAAGAAATTGTGGATTTACTCCTGGTAATCAGCGTGAATCAGATGCTTGCAGATACCTTTTCGGTAAAAAGTGCTTTATGCGTTCAAGGTCGCAAGACCACGCGTATGAAATCACACAAGCGGGTGAAGTCGCCATGAAAGCATATTTTCAAGATATATCCAGATTTTGGATAACAACTGTTCTGTCAATCATTGCGCTGATTACCAGTCTTTTCTCAATTTCTATACAAGCAGAGCCACTATTGCAATTATTAGAGAAACTATTGCAATAACTCCCAATACATGTGTATCGGTAGATAATGAATCTACATAATGTGAATACATCTGCAAAGTTTCTTTCACTGTAAATTCAACGTCTACCTGTTCACATGGTTCTTTTTCAAAGATGCAGTCCATATCTACTGTCCCACCAAACGGAATAGGCTCATCTGGAGGAACAATCCTTCTTTCTGGCATCTTTAAATCACCTTTTTCACCTGTCAGAACTGCTTTCTTGATTTTGTTTGTCTGGTCTTGTAAATCCCAGATACGATTCCACAGGTCAGAAATTGTTTTGTCGATTTCTTTTTTCTTACGCTTCACTGTTTTATTCACCTCCTTGCTTTGTGAGTTTATAATATCACGATGTGAGTTATATGTCAACACTAAATATTGACTTTGTGAGTTTTTTATGATATATTATCATTGGAGGTGAGGAAAAGTGAAAGACAGAATCAAACAAGTGCGCAAATTCCAGAAGCTCACTCAGACAGCATTTGGAGACATAATTGGAGTAAAGGGAAATACCATTACTAATTATGAAACTGGTTTAAGAAATCCAACAGATGCTGTTATCAAATCTATATGCAGAGAATTTGGAGTGAGTGAAGAATGGCTCAGAACAGGAAAAGGAAGTATGTTCGTTCCAAAGAGCAAAGATGAAGAAATTGCAGAAATGCTCGCGGACATACAGAAATCCGGCGAAGATTCATTTAGACACCGTCTTATATCTGCATTAGCTAGATTGGACGACGATGGATGGGATAAGCTTGAAGAACTGATTGACATGATTTCAAACAAGTAAAAAAAGAAAGACAAGGGCAATGCGCAAACCCTTGTCTTTTTTTGCTATCCTATTAATCTTTTTATGTATGCGTATATCGTTTTTAGCCAGTGAATATTATCACAGCTTTCTATTAGTTCAATAATCTCTTTCTTATAATCCATATTATATCTCCTACCGCACAAAAACATTTGCTCTCTTTTACATTACATTATCTTTTGTACGATAAAGTGGCATCGGCAGACAAGTTCCTCCTCGCTAACTGCCAGTGATAGACCGGAATGTGCGTAATCGCAAAGAAAATATTCGCACTACCGAATATAAAATGCGTTTTACGCGGAATTATACGACATATTGACACAAAAATAATTTGTATCTGGTTAGGAACGCTCCTTCTGACTGTAGAATGTCTACTGGATTGCCGGACAAGGCTGACTGTAGAACTCTTACATGAGTGGTTGCGTGCCCGACTCGGAACATGAACTATGTAACTGATTATCAATATTATTCCGACAAGAATTATAATTTTTCTGGCTAATTTCAAAATACCGCCTCTTTTTAGATAGAAAACAACTTTACATAATGTATATAATAACACATCTTTAAGCAATTTTAAATAAGTCTGACAAATTTCGAGATAAAAATTTTATCAAAAAGCATTCTAAATCATTCCAATATGTGCTAATATCAATTATATACCACAAGGAGGGAAGAAAAATGAAGAAAGCAAGAAATACGTTGATGATACTATGGACTCTGTTTGCTGTATCATCTCCTGCTATAATGGGAAAATATAATTCCGACAACATTGCATTTGCGGTAATTGTAGAAATTTTTGGAATTGCAGTGTTGGCTGTCATTTTTGGAATAATTGGCTTTATTATTTCCAAAGCAGGAGGACGTACATCGCAAGATGGTCCGGAAGAACTTGCGCCAATTGAAAAGCCTGTTCGGGTTTTAAAATTACGTGTTATTTCTGGAAAAGAATCATTTAATTTGCCATCACACAAGACACCTTTTCTTTTGAGACAATGGAAAGACGGATGTGTCACAATTGCAGATATGTCTGAGAAATACACACTCATGGATTACGAGTGGAACGGGCCAGAATACAGAACAGTGGAAAAGACAACAACAACATCTCACACTAAAGGAAAAACTAAGGAAAAAGCAAAAAGAAAGGGAAGATTGACTGGAGCTGCCATTGGTGCTGTTGCAACTGTCGCAACAGGTGGGGTTGCTTTGCCTGGAGCGGTAGTCGGAGCTGCAATCGGAACTGGCAAGAAAACCAAAGGAAAGAATAGTTCTACTACCACCGGGACCGCCACCACAACAAGTGATAACATAGAAGTGGATTCTTATGCGTCTATGAAAATGCGGAATGTTGAAACAAATCAGATAAATACTATTGGGTTCTACTGTAGTTCGAATATAGATATGCAGCTAAAGAGCTTCAACATTTCACAAAGTTCTGACGTCGCTGCAAATGTTCGAAATCAGAAAACATCCGTCGAACTTTTGAAAGATTACAAAGAACTTTTAGATAGTGGTATTATCACTCAAGAAGAATTCGATCAGAAAAAAATAGAACTTTTGTAAAAAGAACCGGCTCCTGCTACCAACGGGAACCGGTTTTAATAAATAAGACGATCTCGGTGATAATCTTACCTACACATTAAGTATATCATCTCCGGGATTGACGTACAAGTGTAAAAAAGGAGAATGATAAAATGAATGAATCAGTATGCATCTATTTGAGAAAATCCAGAGCCGATCGAGAAGCCGAAGCACATGGAGAGGGTGAAACTCTTGCCAGGCACGAACATATCTTACTGGATCTTGCGAAAAGGCAAGGTTATAGCATTGGCGCGATCTACAGAGAAGTAGTTTCCGGCGAAACAATCTCCGCACGTCCAGTCATGCAAAAACTCCTCCACGAAGTAGAATCTGGTATGTGGGACGGTGTTTTGGTTGTCGAAGTAGAACGTCTTGCCAGAGGCGATACCATTGACCAAGGCGTTGTGTCCAGAGCTTTCCAGTACTCTGACACGAAGATTATCACCCCAACAAAAATATACGATCCGAACAACGAATTTGATGAAGAATATTTTGAGTTTGGACTATTTATGAGCCGCAGAGAGTATAAAACCATCAAGCGTCGATTGAATAATGGTAGAATCTCATCGGTCAAAGAGGGGAAGTACTGCGGTAACAAACCGCCTTACGGATATGAAAGAGTAAAACTTGAAAAAGAAAAAGGTTATACCCTTAGACCTGTTCCGGCTCAAGCCGAGATCGTAAAGATGATATACACCTGGTATGCCGGTGATGGCTGTGAGCAAATCGGAGTTGCAAAGATTGTGCGTAAATTAAACGACATGAAAATAGAATCTGCACTAGGCGGTGACTGGACTCCTGCCAGTATACAGGGAATCCTGACAAATCCGGTATACATCGGAAAAATACGATGGAACGGAAGAAAAACAGTGAAGACTATACAGAACGGTCAAGTAATTAAGACGCGCCCACGGTCTAGGGACGTCCTTATCTGTGAAGGATTACATCCGGCTATTATATCAGACGATCTGTATAATTCCGTGCAAGAGATACGCCAAAAGAATCCACCCCGTCCGATCAGTATAAAAAACACAGTTCGCAATCCACTTGCCGGAATTGTCTATTGCAGCAAATGTGGTCGCGCCATGGTTCGCCGCCCTTATCAAAAACGCGGACAGGAAGATACCCTCATGTGTCCATATACATCCTGTCCTACAGTAAGTAGCAAGTTATCTCTGGTTGAAAAAGCTGTGATTGATGGAATCGAGGAGATTGTAGAAGAATATAAGCTGAACAATGATATTAGTGTCTCATCAAAAGATATAGATTTAGGAATAGTATCCAAGCAGAATCTTATACATGAAAAAGAATCCGAGCTAGAAAGATTAAATAATCAGAAGACAAAGCAATATGATCTGCTTGAACAAGGAATCTACACTACAGAAGTCTTTCTTGAGCGATCTAAAGCTATAGCAGAGTCTGCCCAGACATGCTCCGACACAATAGAAAAGTTGAGAGAAGAAATTAGCCACGATAAGACTATTATTGAGCAACAATCGGCTTTTATCCCACGCTGTGAAGAACTACTTAATAACTATTGGAACCTTGATATGGAATCGCGAAACAAGATGCTCAAGAGCTTAATTGATAAGGCTATCTACACAAAAGATAGTAAAAATGCTTACGGAAGAGGCAACGAAATTAAGTTTGAACTTGATATTTTCCCCAAAATTCAAGAAAAATGATTAATGACATCTTATATGTGCCAGTTCTTCGGCTCATAGATGTTATCAGTAAATAAAAAAAGAAACTCCCGGGGAATTAACCCCGGGATATTTTTATACTTTTTTGATATCTTTTGCAGCCACAAATCCGTAGTACTTGCCTACAACGCGGACATAATACCATGAAGCACCGTTTGTTGCTTTCTGGGTGAAATTCATCACGTCAACAAGGTTTCCTTTCGCAAGCTTAGACCATTTCTTGATAGACGGATAGTTGTCACCAGCCCACGTGCGTACAACTGTGGATGCCGCAGATACTTTTCCGACAAAAAGACGCTGTGTTTTGTCCTGTTTATTGGTGATTATGGTAGGTTTGCTTGCCGCTCCGTCAACTTTGAGATATTTGGTTGCAACCCAACCAATGCCGATTCCTGCAACTTTGACTTTCGTCCACATACCGGATTTCTCACCATTGATTTCTACACGATTTCCCTTGTTGATCTGTCCAAGAACATAACCGTTCGGTGTCTCACGGATGTACAGGTCATCAACTGTAGATGTAGCTGTTCCGGTTGCTTTCCATTTAGTAGATACCGGCTTCTCAGTTCCCCAGTCAATCCATACATAACCGTCAATTGCAGAATCGTTAATGGAATAGGATTTGTTACGGACTGCCCCACCATTTGCGACTACTCCGGCAGCACTTGAAGTGTTTCCCTCGTTGGTATATATAACGCTACCATTAAAACTACGAACAGAGCCAACATGGGAACCATTACGGAAGATAACCAACGCACCGACCTTCGGGGAATTATGCCATGTTCCGTTAGATTTAGCATGGTTAGTGATAGACACGCAATTGTAGAAACCACCACCCATAATCTGTAATGCTCTTGTGATTCCCAGAACATTCACTAGCTTCCAGAACTGATATACTGCACACCAGGGCTGTCCCTGGCACCCTGGCTGTCCCCAGGAATTTACGTCTCTGGCAAATTTGGTGTAATTGTTGTATCCGGCGTTACGCTGGAAGTCGTCAAGATACGCTGCAGATTTCTTTTCCAGATACGGTGTTCCGGTTGCTTCTCCGGCGTAATAATCACCAAGGCCAACGAATTCTTTTAATTTATCCATTTTTTCTCCCTTCGGTTCTTCATAATTTTTGTAGAATACATTCATATCCACATTTCCGGAAATTCCGGAAACTTTGCCTTTGCTGGAGTACTGCCAGCCAACTCCCTGTGTAGGTTTCAGACTAATCTTCATGGTACCGTTGTCACCATACGGATATCTGGCAAGCCAGAGGTCGTATTTTCTCAGATTTTCAGTCAGAACGTTCTGGTACCAGTCCATGTTGCAGTAAATCCCTACCTTATATCCGGCTTTTTTGATACGGTTCAAGAATGCTTCTGCAATCTTTTCAATGGCTGCACTTCCAAGATTTCTCTGTGAACTCCACTCAAGATCATAGAATACCGGAAAATCCAGTCCTCTTCCTGCCAGAACGCTCAGTGTGTCCTCCGCTTCTTCCAGTGCCTGTGCCGGTGTCAGGGCGTAGCTGTATTTATATCCACCAATCGGAATTGCATTTGCTTTGCAGCCTTTGTAGTTATGTTCAAAACTGGTATCTGACCCATCTTTCTGATGAATCCGTAAAATTGCAAACTCTATACCACTTTTCTTTACTTTCGTCCAGTCAGGCTTCCCCTGCCAACTGGATACATCAATTCCTTTATATTCTTTTTTTGCCATAATCAATTCTCCTTCTAGCAATAAAAAATTATAACATCCACATTTCTGTTTGTAGTCGGTATGTTAGACCGGCATACAAGATTAAGCGATGATATGGAAATGTTGTTCACAGATACCATGAATGGGATACCGCCTTTTGCGACCGCCGATACAGCTAGAAGAGTATAAGTATCTGCATCAAGCTCAGTTCCAACAGACATCTCTTTATTCGCATTGGCAGTCAAATCACCTACGTTGGCAGTGATTCTTTTTACTTTTGGGACTTGATTGAATTTTAAAAAATCGTTAACAGGTACTTTCCCAAATACTGTTCCACTATTAGCTCCAATCAAAAGCACATCTGTATCTGATGGTGTTGATTCCGCTATAGAATCCAAAGTTTGCACAATATAAGAGTCCATGTTTATTCACCTCCCTGTAATTCTTTGACAATTTGCTTCAATTCATTAATCTCTTCATGTTGTTGCTTAATCATTGCGAACATTGCCGGTATCATTACACGTGCGTTCCAGTCCTCAACAAGACCGTTCTCATGTCTCGTAGCTTCAGGCAGGTACTGGTCTGTATTCTCAGCCACAAACATTGGTATATATCGCCCTTCATTCTCGTCACCTTTCGCAAGATATCCGTCTTTGTATTCAGCCCAAACCGGCTCTATTCCGTACCACTTTTCTATGTCTTCAGAAGATATATCCCTGCCAATATTTTTGTACCGTCTGGACGATGAACTTGCCTTTCCGACCAGTCCATTACTGCTTACAACCAGTCCCCTGTCTGTACTGGATACTTCGAGCTTATTAAGGTACGCATAATTATCAGCAGTGAATCTTTTCTTCACTTCGAGACTTCCACCAACTGTAAGTCCTCTTCCTCCATTTTTGTTGATATATTCAATATTCAGGTTGCCCGTAATTGTCGCAGTAACAGTTTCCAACGAATTGAAGTTTGCGTTCACAACATTTCTGTTATTTTCTTCTTCGATGATTAGACCATATTCATATTCGACTGGAACTTCGTCGGGATTATTTGAGTTCCCTTCATATACAGTAAACGCAATTCCTCTATTGCCGATTGTGTAACTGTCACTGTTTAAAGTCGAATTATACAAAGTTAAACCGTATCTATCGAGCGTGCCTGACCGATTGCCATTGTCGTCAAAAATTTGCAGTTCTCCATTACCGTTCGCCTTGCCGCCAAGTTTCAAAATTCCACCTCTGGCAGCATCGAATGAGATGTACAGTCTTCCGTTAAGATAATAGATACCCTTCCATTCACCGTTATTGGTCAGGATATCAACGATATCTGATTGAGTCAGGTCGTCCATCTCAATTACAACTGGAATTGTCTGTCGGTCAATAAGCGTGACAGTTCCACCTGCGGCATACAAGCTGCATCGCACTTTGCTCACTTCCCTTGGAACTCCAAGAAGGGAACTATTATCGTCCGACAATGCTACATTTTGAGTCACGAGTCCGTTGATCTTATGGTATACCAGCACATTGTTCAGATGGTCTGTCACGCTAGCTTCATCTGATTCGCTAGCATATATGGTTTTCCAAGTCTTTCCATCTACAGTTTCTTCTATTACGAATCTTCCAGAATAAGGCTGGCGGCTCTCTTCTCCTTTCCTGCTATAAGCTGAAAAAGTGATTGTATCCGGTGAATAAGTACCATTATTTGAACATACAATGACAGTATCTGATGAGTCCAGGATATAAGTCATCCCGGGTTCTCCTGACGGTCCTGAATATAACTTAACTACAGTAAACCTCTGAGTTATTGAGAGCGTCTGCAAATAAGTTACTCTAATATCCACCCAGCCTGAGTCTGCTGTGAGACTCGTCACTGTATAAGTATGAGTATCTGAGTTCCAGTTTCCTGCTATGTTGTCCGAAGTTGTAATTGTGTATAAACATTCGGAAGATATGTCCGTAGTTCCGTAATAAGCGTTAACCTCAGTCCTGACATCTGGAAAATCACCAATGATATTTCCGTCAACATCCACCGGGATTGCTTGATAATCATTGGACAGGATCACAGATATATTAACTCCCTGAGATATGGAATTTTCAAGTTCGGTAATCTTGGCAGATAAGGTTTTATCTCCGATCTGAATTACATCAGCAGACATCCTGACTGTTTTAGTGTCGATATTCACTTGGAAAATAACATTTCCTTTCTCATCCTTTACGGTCAGCGCGCCTGTGTTGATATAATCAGCGTTAATTCCATGTGCATACAGGATTTTTGCGATGAGGTCACCTGTTAAGAAGAAACCATAAGGATACGTCTCTCCCCCATCATTACTTACTCCGATGGCTTCTGCTGTGAACTTAATAACGTTTTTCGATTCTTTGAGTGTAGGCTTGTCGTGAAGATAAGTTATTACACTACCATCTTCCTGAGGTACGGATGTTTCATAGAGGCCAGAAGATTTTTTTAAAGTTTCTTCCAGTCTCTGCACTGCCATCTCTCTAGCAGATTGCTCTTTTTTGACAAGTCGTCTCGCTTCTACGATTGCCTTAGTGGATTTTGACTGGAACTTACTCTGCCCTCTGATAGGGTCATCGGCTTGAGTCTTTACAGTGGTTTTTCCGTTAACGGAGCAGGATACATCTGTAAGCGGAGTGATATACCTGTTCCATTTGCGATCATAAGTATACGCCATGTCTCCGAACTCAATGAGTGGATTATATGCAAGTTCTCCAGACATATTGCGGAATTTAATTCCGATTATAGAATCACCGATTTGAGCAGCCACCGTATCCAAGTCCGAATCCGCAACAAGGTCATTCTCCAGTTCAAGGACATATCCTGTGTTTCCGTACATGGCTTCGTTTTCTCTATTTTCTAGCTTGATTCCAGTGATTATAATATCGTCACTGGAAACAGTTGGACTTGTAAAAAAGTCTTTGAGTTTTTCAGATGCGTCAGTAGCTGATTCAATCAGCGTCAAGAATCCATCATTGTCAATTGTCCAGTTACCTACTGGACTGATAAAATTTTCGGAGTCAACACTTGCGCCGCCTTTAAATGTTACATTTCCATCAGCGTCCACCACTGCACTGTAATCTTCTTGCAGATTGGAAAAGTCCCATTTCACGAATTGCAAATATCCTCTATTGTCCAATCGTGCGTTCGCAGTTTCAAGCATTGCCGCCCATCCGAATAACTGGCGAAATGTCATGTTTTCGGGAATCTCTGACACAACCAGATTTCCATGAGCCATGGAGACTCCTGACGGAATACCAAGAGTCTCACATGCATCTCTAACAAGAGTCTCTATTGACTGTGGCAGAACCAGGCTAGATATATAAGTTGCGTTCGCCTTATACATATCGTCCAGAGCAGTAAAACTAAGCGTTTCGCCGTACTGCTCCGGTGTCGTGATTGTGTATACGCCTTTATCAATGGTTTCGACCGTACTGGCATCAATCTGCATTTTGAGAAACGCATGGACTTTCGCCTGATAGAAATAATAATTCTTCCACTGATCCTGAGAGTTATCCAGTTCAAGCGTCATGGACTTGCAGATAACGCACCCGATTGGAAAACTGCTGCTTTCTGCACAATCAGAAAAGGTGCAGTTTTCACCCATAATTTCATCTTTTACGGTTTTTACAGTTCCGTCAGGAAAGGTGATTTCTACTTCCTGCCAGACTCTTTCTCCGTCCTGTAGTTTTTGTTTGAACGCATCAGATACATTAATCAAGTGGATTCACCCCCTGCATGTTAAAAGATATTTTTGATACAAATTTTAAGTCTGGCGAAATTTCTCCAATAGTTAGGCTTGCTTTTCCGACATAAAACGGGTCAGTTCTCCATGCCATGTGGTAAAGCGACCAATGGTACAAATTGAAAGTTTTTCCTTTTGCGATAATTTTGAGAATTTTGTTTGCTTCTACAACTGGAACGTTTGATGCTTCATAGCTATATTGTTCAACTGTAAATAGTGGAGTCAGTAATGCTTTTCCAAACTGCGTACGGTTACTACCTTCTGAATAAGTTGTTTCAAGGTTGTAACCCATATCTTTATCTGGCTGATAGATGGAAGCCCCATTCATCTTGTATCGTTCTGTTATGCTTTTTGGAATAGTTGCCACGCTTCCACCTCCTATGCCAGCTCAAACGGATTTCTGCCGCTTGTATTCTGCCTTAACTTTGCTTCTTCGATAATTTCATCAAATACTGTTCTTCGGTTAATCTGAGCGGTAAAACGATAATTTCCATTACTCTGCTGTCCACCAGTTTCCTCACGAACAATTTTTCTGAGCAGTGCCTCTGGTGTTTCAATGTTATTACCCTGTTTCTGGTCACCGAGAACAGCCAGAAATTCACTTCTTGGTGGAATAACTGCACCTTTAGCAAGATAAGGTACTGTTGGTACTCTCGGAAATGTTGCACTAAATCCGATTGTCTTAGAACCGAATGGTGTAGGCACTTCCCACGGTCCGAATGATAATGCTGACTCGATTCCGCCAATCGCACTGTTTACAGTTCCAATTGCACCATTTACAATTCCAATGACTTTGTTTAGGATGTTCCGAATTGTATCCTTGATACCTCCAAAGATTTCCACAACCTTATCTTTAGCAGATGTGAATTTTTCTACAATTCCATCTTTGATTTTTCCAACAAAATCGCCTATTGTTGCCAACATAGCGTTCCATTTTTCATGGGCGTTTGACAACATATTGCTCCAAATTGTAGAAATTTTATTGCCTAAATTACTCAATGTACGAGTTACCGTTTCGCCTAAAGCACGAGTCTTTTCAATCACCCAATCTTTGAGTTTTGTTGCAGCTTCGCAGATTTTGTCCCAGTTTTTGTACAGCAATACGCCGATTGCAATACATGCGCCTACTGCAAGAACAAAAATCCCACCAGGTCCGATAGCTGTCGCAATAGCTTTGATACCGCCCATGATTCCACCAGAACCAGTCATCAGAGCTATAAGACCTTTTGTAAAATCTATAACGGTTGTGATACTTCCACTGATGCTTTTAGCCAGTACTGCGATCTTTCCTGCGGCAAATGCACCTATAAGAGCTGCACCGAATGCCTCAATGATTGATTGGTGGTCTGCAAAAAATCCTGCCAAATCAGACACTAGGTTAATCACTGTCGGAAGCCCTGTCTCAATCACCCATTTAAGCATCGGAAGGACAATATTTTTATAGATCCATTCAAGAACATTCCCGATGGGTTCTAAAATTGGAGCAAATGTACTGGTTAAATTGCTGATAGACTCCAACAACGGATAGAAATCCAAATTCGCCGCCCATGTTGCTGTATCCTCTGCGATTTTCTCAACAAACTGCATGACCACCACAAGGGCGTCTGCAATGTTCTGGATAATCTGTGTCCCTACACTGTTCTTGTTCCAAGCATCTGCGAAACCAGATGCAATGTTTCCTATTGTTATAAGGACATTCTGAGCAATCCGAAGCATGGTCGTAAGCATTGTCGTGCCTGTGCCATTTGTCCAGACTTCTACAAGACTTTTGTCTACACTCTTTGCGAGCTTTGCAATTCCTGACAAAGCAATGTTCGCCGCGTTGATGGTATTCTTACCCTCTTTTTTCCATGCATCCTGGAATGGTTTCCAGAGTTTCTTGAGCAGGTCGGCAAGTTTCTTTGCAGAATCACTAATCTTGTCAAGTGCGGTTTCGCCCTCTGCCAGACTGCCATAATCCACATTTCCGACTGCACTTGGAAGACTGCTTCCTGTTCCACCACCTCCACTGGATGAAGACGGTGTGGAAGATGAATCACTGCCCGTAGATGTAGCTTTATGCACTTCGTCCAAAGATGAAAGATAGCTCTTGGTTGCTTTATTTGCTTTTTTCGTAGCCTTGGCGTTATCATTCGTTGCATCCGCCAATTTTTCCGCATTATCCGCAGCCTGTCCGTACTGGTCTGCTGTGTCTGCGATCGCATCCGTTCCAGCAAGCCCTGCTCCACTTCCACTTGTCTGACCAGATGATTTTTTTCCGGTAATCAGTTCCGTAAAGCTTTTGAATGCATTCGCCAGAGTTGCCAGCTTACCCAGTAAGATATTAATTACTTTCAGTACAGGCGTAAAAATATTAATCAATCCATGTCCGACTGTTGCCTTGAGAGATTGCAACTGTAACTGCATAACTCTGACCTGGTTTGCCCAGCTGTCAGAAGTACGGATGAAGTCTCCAGATGCGGCAGATAGCTGCTTCTGCACAAAAGCCAGACGGAGAGCCACTTTTTCCTGCTCTGTCATTTCGGATGTGGTCTTGCCATAACCATTCGCCAGTGCGTACTGGTCAAGTGCCGACTGGCTCATTACCACGCCAAGATCTTTCAATGTTTCCGTTTCGCCAGTAAATACGGATTTTAGCTTGATATAAGCCAAGTCCTGACTGATATTGTAGAATGATGCTACATCACCAGTCAGCTGTGTCAGAGCTGTTGACATGTCATAAGCCTGCGCCTCTGAGAATCCGAACGACTTAGACATCGCTCCGAATGTTCCGACATACTGTTTTGCCATTGTTTCTGACAGGCCTGCGGAAGTCATGGCGTTCTTTGCAAACTCATTAACCCTATCCGACATAGTGGTAAATGTAACATCAACCACGTTCTGAACTTCTGCCAGATCAGAACCAAGTTCTATACACTCTTTCCCAAACTGCGCAAGTTTTCCAACTGCAAATGCTCCACCAATCAGTACACCTATTTTTTTTACTACGCTGCCAAGTCCATTAAATGACTGTTTGATTGCTGATACTCCGTTTTGGACGCCTGATGTGTCCATTCTGGTATCGATAATGACTGAGCCATCAGCAGCCATGCGTCCACCTCCTAACTATTTGAGGTTCAACATCTCATTCAGCTTATCTTTATAAGCTTGCTCCTCATCGCTGAGACGTGTTTTTATATCAATAATGTTTTTGTTTTCCTGATAGAATTTCTTTTCCCATTTATCTAAGCGTTCGCCTTTTGCTTTTTTGCTGCGGATTCCAACAACCGTATTGAACAAGCACTCACCTGATTCCATGAAATATCCAAAAAACGTCCACCAGTGCATGTATGGTACAGACCTGATTTCTTTACCGGCAACCTTGTTTACAGCCGGAACAATCATGTCTCCATCTTGCTCCCAGTCCATTAAACGGGGCTTTGGTTTATTCGGATTATTATCTGACTGTCCACAGTCAATGAACTCCGATGCTTTCTGACAGGCTTCAGATATACACTCAGGCGGTATACTCTGCCAGTCCTCGAACAGAATCTGCAACATAACAACTGCTTTTGCCTGTTCATCTAACTCTGGGTCGTTCATGGCAATCAGAATATCAATAATCACACGGAAATCCGTCCTAATAGAAAAATCCACCCCACTAATGTTTAGCGAGGTGGGAAGCTCATAGGCGGTCATTTTGTGTATTTCTCCGTGTACTTATTGACTGCTGCCTGCATTTTTTTCTTTCTCTTTTCGATTTCCGGTGCGATTGCTTCTGCAATCTTGTCCAGTACGATATAGGCAAATACCTGTCCGTTTCCGAATACAGTAGTTGCTGTAATCGGCTCTTTGAACAGGTCCTTTGATGCTTCATATCCGAGCAGATAGTTGATCTTGTCCTCAATCTGTTTGTTCAGCTCCGCCATTTCTTTACCGGAAGTGACTTTCTGGATAGAATCCTTGAGTTGTTCAAAATATTCTTTCAGTTCTTCTGCACGTGCTGCTACATTGATATCAGTCGGGTTTAACTTAAAAGAAGAAAAAACTTCGTCTTCGTTATTGGTAAATGTAAAAATGAGAATTCCATCATCAATTTTGGTGTTAATTACTTTTGCCATTTTTTAATCCTCCTTGCGTAAATGACGATTATTCGCTGTCAGCTGTAAATGTACCGGAACTGATATCGAATTTTCCTTTTACGCGATCACCAACATAGTTCACTGTGAACGGAATCTGATATCCGGATGTATCGCCACCGTAGGATGTTGGCACAACATAACAATCCTGCTGATATGCTTCGTATTTGCCGGATGTGGCTTCTGTCCAGAGATGGACTTCAACTGCTTTGGTTTTGAGGTTGTTGTCCTTGTATCGATTATCTACAATCTTCTGTAATGCCCCGAACAGATCAGATTCAGTATCTGCATAGAACGGATCAGCGTCGGAAGAAACTTCGTAGCCGTTGTGTTTGAATGTGGATTCTCCAAGAATATTTTTAGATGTTTCGGTATCTGGATTGAGTTCAACGTTATACTCTTCCAGATCCTTACCAAGACGCTCATATTTCGGTGTCAGTCCCCCACAGAGGGAACCTGCGTCAATGTAATGAGCCATATATTTACGGTCAATCTTGCCTGTAACTGACATAGATAAGTCCTTTCTGCCTATAACTCTTAAAGGCTGTGTAGGTTAGCGACTATCTCCAATTGATAGCCGGTTGTTACTTGTTATATTACTTCATAAGTGTTTTCGTAGCGTACTGACAATGGCAATAACCAGTCCTGTACGCCGCTCTCCTGTGGCTCTAAACCATAGGAGTTATCACGGGTAATACGTTTTATCAATCGTCCCTGCGAAAGCTCTGGAAACGCATTTAAACGTGTCTCAGTGCCATTTATGACAACTGGTTCTCTGCATATCCATTTACCGAGATTATCAAGGAATTTCTGAACAGATAACTTCTGTCGTTCCTTATCGGATGCTGTGCGATATACCACATAAAATGGATACTGACATACCTGGTGCATCGTGCCGCAGACATCTTCTTTTTCCGAATAGATTAAAGCCCCGTTATCTGCTGAAAATGCAATTCCGGATTCTTTGCCAAGTTCCTCAAATTTGATTGTTTCATTTTCATACAGTCCCGGATACTGGTTCAGAAGTGCTTTCATGGCATCTGTCAGAATTTCATATCCGGTTGCATCTTTTCCGATAGGTTTATCCGTCATGTCTGCCACCTCCTGCCTGTGCTTTTACTTTGCGAATCCATGTACTGTCGTATTGTCGTTTAGTGGCATCGAACCATTCAGCTTGTACCTGAGTGTGCGGCGATTTTGTATATTGAAGATTCTCTTTTGCATTTGTTTTACCGGAATACTGGCTCACAAGAACCTTTTCCGCATCGCGTCTCGCCCATGTACTACCTGTTGCGGGGTCGACCATGGTTTTTCCAAAATAAAGAAAACATCCATAAGGAGCAGCTGCCGCACATACAAACCCAGTTCCTTGCATTGATGTACTTTTGGCTCTTGTTCGGTCAATAAAATCTCCCGAAATCATTGGCATAAACTCTATCATACTGTCCATGACCATTCCATCAAGGAGATACTGGGCTTCTTGATACTGTCTGGAGAATCTATCCATATTCAGCTTTATTTTCATATCTCCATCGACTACGGAAAAACCTTTAAAATGATGAATTTTACTCATATTACTTACCCAGAATCTCAAAATGTGGAATCAGTGTATACGGACCACCTACACTGGTAATTTTGAACACACCGTCCTTATTCTCGTTCATGTACTGGTAGAATCCATTCCGATATTCACTATCAACTACCGTTCCACCAGTCCACTCACCCTCCCAGAAGAATGATTCGTCCGAGAATGTGATGGTATCTTCCAATGCGTTGTTAATCTGCTGTTTCCACTCTTTTGGTGGTACCCATGGGAGAATCTTACCATTCTTATCAGAAATAGTTATATCACCATTCTGGACGGTATAGCGGATGTGTAACTGCGCGTTGTCAGTTGCGTCTGGTCCGTATTTTTTAAGAATTGCTCCTTTATCCGTAATGAGATCAGCGTCGGATAAAACATGAGGATACCAGTACGCATCTCCTGTCGTGGCTGATTCGTAATAATCAAAAATCGTCACCGTTTTTTCGTACATGATACCCTCTCCTTAATTATTCTTTCTGCACTGTCTGCTTAATAATCTGATTCACGCCAGTAGCTGACAATCCGTTAAACATGCCGACCGCAACTGCTGTGATATAATCCGATGCTGGAAAATCTGGGATAACTCCCATCCCTACAGCTCCGAGAATTCCACCAATAACCGCCATAATTACCGGAATCCATTCATCAGAGATTCTTTTTGATGCTTTGCAGCCCATTCCTACCACATAGCATATTGCTACGATAGAAACGCATGAGCCTAATGTTGAAATGTCCATTATTTATCACCCCTTAACGCCTGAACAGCATTCATAAAATTAGCTGTATTTTTAGCCATTTTCTCAATATTTTCAGGCTTTTTAAGTTCTTCAATAGTTTCACGGAACGCCTGCTTTACTTCGGGGTTTTCTCTGAATATCTTTTTCGCGTTTTCTCTTGAACACTCAAGGCAAATGTCGGTACTCCAATATGGTTTAAGTTCTTTTCCACACTGTCTGCATTTCATATTCACACCCCCGCATAAAGAATTGGTATTCCATCATCCGTTCTTACCCCCATCAGAAGCGGCAAAGCTGTCTTAAGAAGTAAGTCGTTCGTTTTCTGTACGTCTCCAACAGCAGCATACACTGCACTCCATTCCTTCGCACCTGATGCTTTTTGCTGAGGCGTCGCATACGAAATAGATTCACTGCCAGAGGATACAGAAGTTACAACGCCTGTTGAGATGTTCCCGACATTTGTGTCGGTAACACTTGCTAATGCCTGATAAACAGCATTCTTTTCAGCAAGCTCAATCTGATACATTAATTCAGCCAATGAACAGACCGCCTTTTTGATACGCTTCTGTGAGCGTTCATTACTTGGCAGTCCGTCCACCAACCTGTCAAACGTCATTGCGTCCACAAAATCACTGGCTCTTTCTGCCAGTCGCGAAAAGTCGGCTTCTGGCACGACATTGCCGAATGATTCTGTATAGAATTTATAATCTGCATAAGCCATGCCAGTTACCTCCTACGATCATGATTTTGCTGTTACGCTTACGCTTCCGGCATTCAGTGCCTTGTATGTTCCATCGCACTCAACTACTGTAATCTTCTGTCCGGTTGCCGCCTTGATATCGGATTTTCCGTCCCATGTAGTCCAGTTTCTGAGATTCTGTCCATATCCGACAGTCACTGCATCAGCCGCAACTTTGTACTTGTACACATTGTTCGTGTTTTCCTTAGCCGGATTTACAGTGATTTTTGTGTCACCGCTTGCTGTTCCTGCCACGGAATTTACTGTCAGAGTGCCGAGGGTCGGTGTCTCATCAATGGTAATTACTGCGATTGCGTCAATGTACTCTGCAAAAAGAGTAAGTCCCATTACTGCAAATGCTTCGGAAACCGCTGTGTGGTAGTTGCCCTGTGTGTGGAATCCGATAAGGTTTGTCTCGCCAGATACGGTATACACCAGGCCTGCTCTTGCGAAATCGGATTCGTTCGGGTCCACATAGTACAAAACAATGTTCTCAACAGGTGTTGCGATAACCTGTCCTCTCGGGATCTCGCTGTCAGATAACAGGAAGATGGTATTGAAGCCCATGAAATCTTTCATGTACTGGAATCCGAACTGGTTCTGGATAGTGATCTCAGCTGCTCCGAGGTATTCATATACATCCAGAATGTTGACAAATCCAACAACGCCAGTCACGTTCCTGTGCATCTGTTTGAATTTGTTCTCAACACGACCCTTAGCCATTGCCAGAGCCATCTGGAAAGTAGTTTCTGTGGAAGTAAGTGTACCGGTTTTCAGATAGTCGTAAAATCTTCCGGTAACATCAGTCTGAAGCTGGAAAAGGAATTCGTCATCAGTCATCTGAACAGCGTTCTCATAACCGTGATCCTTGATTGCTTCGATAGATACAGCCTTTGCGTACTTCTCAATACTCATTTCTGCATAAGGCTTTTCTTTTACAGTGAATTTGCTGTAAGGGATTTCTTCACCCTCTTTAACATTTCCGTCCTGCAATGTGCCTTCTGCGTATTTTGATTTAAGAACCGCTCCGGGTGTCTTTTTGATTGGACGCATGATACCAAGAATCTCACGCAAGTGTTCCCAGTTTCTTTCGAATCTGGTTACAAAGTCAATCTCACGCGCCGTTACCTGAATATCATTAGTCATAATAAGATTAGCTTTTGCTGTCATATAAAAAATCCTTTCTACCCATAATTATTAAGGTATTGGGTTAGCGGCTATACTCTGGCGTATAGTCGGTGTAAAAAATCACTGGAATAACTGGATATTCTGAGCAATTGCAGCCTGTCTCTCGGACGGGTCTTTGATCGCTTCGATATCTTTCTTTGTCATGCTTCCCGGTGTCTGCTGCTGTCCAACGTGAGTGGTAAATCTTGCCTGATTCTGCTGAGCCCGCTGCTGAGATTCATCCACGAAAGCGGATGCGTCAGACTGCTTCATCTGCTCAATCAGATCATTCAGTCCAAGGATTTTACCGTCTTTCAGCTTAAGACCTGCTTCTTTAATGTCAGCCATAACTGATTTCTTTGCAGCTTCACTGGAAAACTTAACATCATCAAGTGCCGCTTTGAGCGCATCTGAGAAATCACGGTCGTAGATTTTTGCATTGAATTCTTTCTCTGCATCCTCGGCTTTCTTTTTCCATCCAGCAAGCTCTGTCTGAATATTTGCCGGGTCGATACCGTCAAACCCTTTTAAGGTCTCTTCTGCTGTTTCAGCACGTTCTTTCCAGTTGTCACGTTCCCCCTCAACTTTTGACAGTATTTTTGCAACTTCTTTAGCGTTCTTATAATGCTCAGAGAGTGCTTTCTTTACATCTGCCTGTTTGTCCTCCGGGATTTCAATTCCAAATGATTTAAGAGTGTCAATAAGTTTCTGCATAATATCCTCCTGGTCGTGTTTATTGACCTGCCGCCGCAGGTAAATGGATTAAGCCAGTTAGACCACTGGCAGGGTAATCGGAAACAGTCGGATTCGAACCGCCGCTTGAGAGCTGAAGTGTCTCTGCTCTACCACTGAGCTATGTTTCCAGATGGTTTTTCCCTTGATATCGTGCAAGGTAAGCCGGTCTTTCACTCGTCGTAAACGTTGCTTTTCGGTCCGGACACCAGACAGCAGGATAAGCAATAACCTTTTCTCATGAGATAAATTCAGCCGAATCATAGATCGCCTGTATACAGACAACATAATTCTGACCAAATTAATTGCAGGAGGCGGATTTGAACCGCCGTTCTCAAGGGTATGAACCTTGTGAGATTCCTCTTCTCCATCCTGCCTTTAACCCGGATTCCCGGGTTAGCAAGGTATTTTACGTGCTATGCCTAAACACGAGACGTTTCGGGCTACGTCAATACCGCCTATACGGTCGCGCACCTCTGCACGGGTTGAATTTCGCTATTCAGTTATATGCTCACAAGGAGGGTATGCCGCCATGCACTAACGGCAATGGTACGTGTCGGAAATTGCATCCGCTTTTCAACCTCATGCATCTTGTGTTGGCTAAACACTGCATTTTCTATTAAGGACACGCACCCAAGAAAGGAGGAGCCAATGAAAAAATGTCTATGTCAAGTGGCTACAACCACTTACGAATCTTCCTTATGAATATATTTTACCACAGACCATACAAAAAGTTGTGGTACATGTTTTGACTAATTAGAGCATATCACGGAGCTTTTCCACGTATCTTTTGACAAGATCGCGTTCCTCCCGGCACTCTGCATCTTTCGACATATCACTCATTTCCGTGGTAAGTTCGTCAAGGTGTTCCTCTAATGCGGCAAGCATCTTCCTCTTGCAGTCCTCGGATTTGCCGGAACGGTAGCTCTGCTTCTGTGCCATGTAATCATCGTAAGCATCCCGTCCATCAGAGCGGCTGTAATGCCCTCTAACGTAATGTTCACCCCGTCTAGCATAAGAATTGCCTCTGTCGTAATCTGGCATCATTCTGTCGTCATTTGAACTGTATCTCCCCATGCTGTCGCGCTTTCTTCCACGTTCACTGTAATCGTCATTGTATCCGCCACGCATCTCATCAAGGACAGTGTTGTAGTACTCCACTTTTTTGTCCCAGTACTGTGTATTCTTGATATCTTTGTACATATCAATCAGTTTGTATGTCATTTCCAGATTTCCGGTGGTCAGTCCACTGTCGGCAATTTTGGACAGTTCGTCTTCAATTCTTGCACATAAGTCTTTAATGTCTCTCATAATCACACCTCCTATGCTTCTCTGGTCACAACAATGTTTGCATTTGCAACAGAAACAGCCTGATCGCTAATGTTCTTTATTGCGATATTAACGCAACAACCACGAGGTACATCAATATAGATTCCAGAGGACACATTGTTGTACTGATCTACTGCTGCCGGTGTGGAAATCATCTGTGAAGATAATACAGGTTCGCCAGAGATTGCAATAGCCAGAGAGATAGCTCCGACAGTACCGCCTGTTGGAATTGCGATATTACCAGAAAAATCCACGAAGAATCTCGCTTTGCACTGGTTGGTTAATCCTCTCAGAGCAATAATTCCGCTTCCCTCTCTGTGCTGAATGCAGTTAGAACCTTTGACTGCTGTATTTGCAAAAACTACATTACCATTTGCTGCTACGGTCTGAGCAGCTACATTTACATATTCTGCCATAAAAATACTCCTTTCATATCACAAAAGGACAGGTTTTCAGCCTGCCCCTCTGTGTAATACGGCATAAGCCGACATTCGAATCAATCGAAAGATACTCTCGATATGAAGTTATCAGCAATTGCATCCGGTGTTACATCCGCATCCGTAATAGTTCGGATTAGGAACCTGATATGCCGGAATCGGTGACGGATTGATTGCATTAATAAGCTGCTGTGTCTGAGAAGCCATTGCAGTTGTGAGTAATGCACTCTGACGATCCTGAGAAGCGGCGCGTCTAAGGTCATTGTTTTCAGCCTGAAGAGAAGAAATCTTTTCATTGCACAGGTAATCAAGAATTGCTCTTGTCCCAGCGTTCTGGCTGTCGATAATGTCTCTTGTGTTGCTGTTCATGGTGTTCTGCAATGCACAGGTGTTCTGCGCCATATTGTAGTTAACACCCTGGATAGCTTCCCGGGTCTCACAACAACAGTTTGCAAGCTGTGCCTGTAATGCGTTGGTGTTTTGCATATTGGCTACAGTGTCAGCATTAATGGCCTGCTGGATGCCAAAACCAGTCTGCATGATGTTTGTGTTGATTCCGTTGAATCCAGTAAGCATACCATTGTTCACTGCATAGAATCCGTCACAGAGACCGTTGTTGATTCCGTCAAGCTTGCTAATCACAGCGGAATTGTCAAATCCTCTCTGAATATCTGCCTGAGTAGCTGCTGTGGCTGTATATCCACCGCCATTATTTCCCCAACCGTTGTTTCCCCATCCGCAGAATGCGAACAAGAAAAGCACGATAAGCCACCATGCACCATCTCCGCCAAACATTCCATCATTTCTGTTATTCCCGGTCAAAAGAGCAACGTCTGATGCTGTTAAATTTCCATCCATAGTTATAATCTCCTTTATTGTGTATTTACATCAATCTGGCCAGATTGTAATGTACTATTTCATATTCTTCAACAGATTCTGAAACTGCCCTGCCATCTGCTGAACCTGATTAAGTTGCTGCTGAGAAATCTGCCCAGACTGTAACATCTTCTGGACTTCTTCCTTCGGGTCTCCCTTAAAATTCTGTTTAAACTGCATAAACTGCTGTATCATCTGCATTGGTCCGTTTCCCTGTGACATCCCACCACCAAGCACGTTAAATAATGGATTACTCATCTGCGTTTCCTCCCTTGACCGCTGATTCCTGTACGGTATTAGCCCTAACAGGTTCAGAAAAAGAATTTAATCGGTTTATGATAGCTTCGTATTTGCCCTTTAAATCGTCGTATTCTTGTCTGGTGACATATTTACTGTCCATGTTCTGGACAGGCTGTTTAGGTGGCATCTGAGAGCCTATTTCATGGTATTCAAACGTCCGTAATGGCTGTGGCATACCGGAAACGTCTGTGGATTTTATATAGAACTTTTCGCTTTCACTGTCCATCAGCAAAACACTTGTCCCGGGCGCTACCAGATAAGATTTTGCACCAACTTCACCGGATACCCAGAGGATGCCATTGTTATTCTGCTGTGGTTGCTGTACTGGTTGAGCAGGCATCTGGACAGGTTGCTGCTGGAATTGGTTCATCTGTCCCGGAACGCCAAAACTATATTGATAAGGATTGTTATATAAAGCCATCTTATACACCGCCTTTCTGATTATATTCTAAAATAAAAAAAGAGCCTTAGACAGTTCATCTAAGACCCAAATAAGTATTTAAAAAGTATCAGCATACCTTAATTATTTTATTGTTTACCCTCCGGCTCAACCGTTTTACCGTGGATATACTCACGTTCATCTGCTCAGCGCAGTATTCAAGCGTGTATTCTTTGCATCTCAACCGGAATAGTTTTTCTTCATCCGGTGTGAAATTACACTCTACTAAGAATCTGTTTATATCTTTCTGAGTAAATGTATATAGTTTCATGAGCATACCCCTTACTAGTGCTAACGTTGATTCTGCGCAAGATAGTTTGTAAGCTTCTGTTTTGTTTTTTTTAATTCTTCCACGTTATTCCCGCTGATCTGGCTGTCTAACATGGTCGATAACACTTCCAAAATCAGTGAATCACGCTCTGCAATTCTCTGAAGACTTTCATAATCTCGTTTGTCATGTTCTTCCAGTACTTCTACCCGCTTATTAAGTCGAAACGCCGGAGTAATCCACTTAAAGATTACTGCTGCTGCCCCTCCGACAATAGATACCCCTCCGCAGATAGAGAGAAACATTTGTATGAATTCTGATATGCTCATTAATTACTCCTTTTCCCAGTAATATACCGGGACCTCATTGCCACTATCCCATGTATCGTAGAATTTACCGTCCTGTACCGTCACCACATGACCATCTATACAGAGGATGTACGTGCCTGTTGGATGGTCTGTGCAGAAGTCATTGACCGTATAGATATACCGCTCTGACTGTTCAATCAGCTTGCGTCTGTATCCACGTTTATAGAGATACGCTCCCCAGACATAATTTGCACTCGGCATATCTGACAGAGCACATGCCTGTACCATTAATCCAGCGAATACTGTCTCCCAGTCAAAACCGGTTGCCTTGCATATTGCCCGGACAACGCAATCTCCGGTTCTCTTATCCTTAACAGGATTAGGATTGAAATATTCCCATCTATCCATCAGTCAATCCCCTTTGCTGTTTTATATCGCTTCGCCGCTCCTCTGGCTTTTGCGGCGTTCTGGCGGTTCCACTTAGCTATCATGAGCCGGTCTTGCAGTTCCCTCAGGTCGTTCTGCTTGCAGTAATCCTTATATGCAGCATTTTGTTTTTGCAAAAGATAAGACTTCCTGTCAAGGTCTTGTTGTAATGCGAATTTCGCCTTTTCATTCGGTGCATTGTCGACTCCTGCTTGCAGTCCGAGGACTTCACGCTTCGTCTTGCGGATTCTTCTCTCATAAGCACGTTGACGCTGTTCCTTTTCGTACAGCTTGCCTTTGTCGGCTTTGTCCTGTGCTGATAGTTCCGCATAGGGATTTGGCATCCCTTTCGCCCAAACTGAAAAATGATGTCTGCAATTTACTCCACATATTCCATCGGCTTCGCCATAATGACAATTTTCAATAAAATCTGGATATCGGCTTGCTTTTTGTTCCAACATTCTACGATATTCTGGTGTATCTCGTTCCTGAAAGAACTCCGGCTTAATTTCTTTTATTTTTTCCCAGTCTATGGAAAATACCTGCCCTTGCCATACTTCATGGCTTGGGCGGCTTCCTATATGTGCCGATGTCAGCACCAAACCGTATCCCATTTCTTTCATTCTTGCTAACTGAATATCAGCACACGCCTGTGCCACACCAGTTCTGACAGAACGTGCTACCGCTGTTTCGATGGTGTCACGTCTTTTCTTTCCTGTCTCTTTATTTATGTACTCGACATACACGCCATCTGATACAACGTTATTAACCGCCTCTTTGATAGCCTGCGTATATCCAACCGCTCCAGTCATCACATGGTTATATGCAAGGTCACATTGCTCGATATAGAGCCTCTGAGCGGCACTTGCAGTTGTCCTCGTGAAGTTCTTCCAGTCACCTAAACAATGGTTCATATTCCGCTCCATGAGCCTTATCATAGTCGGTGACTGTTCGAGCGGTACAGGGCTTAATCCTGCCGCCTTGTATATCTTGTCATCATAGTCCATTGCAGTGATTCCGGCATCCTCGAACGCTTCAAAAAGTTCCTGCTGTTCACGTTTGGTATATTTGGATAATTCTGCCAGAATGTTTTCTAGCAGTTCGCCAGATTCCTGTAGCGTCCTGATTCTCCATGCATCCGCATTGGTCAGAATATAATCCTCACCTCTGCCAATTCTTGCCATCATCCGTGACACAATCTCAGAGATGACATACTGATGCAGTTCTTCGGCAATCTGTTCACTGCCCTCTGTGATTTGGCGTAAATATTCTGGACTAAGTATAGTATATCACCTCTTTCGATAAATGTTGTGGTACATGTTTTAAAAATATGCTAAAATCAACCTATTAAGGAGGTGTCGCAAAATGTTCCTAAAATTAAAAGTCCATTGCACTTGCGGATGCTGCTATTACATCAGCGAAAAAATTGCTGTAGACAGAATTATCTGCCCGAACTGTGGTGTTGAATATCCGTACTCTAAAAAAGCTATTAAAATGCTTAAAATAGCAAATGAGATTAGTGACGGTGGTGATCCTGTTTTACCTAAGGATTCCAAAATTCGGACGGAAGTTGTAATATCTGAGAATGATACTTATGTACCTCCGTCCGTAGCTGACTTTTGGGAGAAGCATAAATAA